>FWPU01001466.1_pt1 | contig 70155 bp, 50 predicted proteins | sample 2228361 | NCBI WGS metagenome assembly FWPU01 (sample SAMEA103939777, study PRJEB20133) | metagenome
CCTGTCGCCGGTTGCGGGATGGATGGTGCTGGCGGCGCCGCTGATCGCCTGGGCCAGCAGGGAGTCGCTGCTGGACCCGTGGCTGTCGGCGTGGGTGGCGGTTTCGCTCCTGATCCTGGTCCGTAGCGACGGGCTGGTGGAACGGCGGTGGGTGCCGGCGGTGGCATTGGCAGTTGCCGGCGGGATGCTCACCAAGTGGAGCTACATCCTGTTTGTGGTTCCGGCCTGGGCCTGGGTACTCGCAGGGTCCATGGACCGCCGCCGGCGCCTGCTGAACCTGGCGGACACGGCGCTGCTCAGTGCGCCGCTCGTGCTGTGGTGGTACCTGCCCAACGCGCGCAGCCTGTACCGGCGGCTGCAATACACCGCCGCCGGCGCGGACTGGGAGATGGATCCCCAGCTGGACAGCCTGCTGGGCTGGATCTATTATCCGCGCTGCCTCTCCAGCTATTACCTGTTTCTCCCTCTGACGTTGGTTTTCGTGGGGGGGCTGGTCCGCGCGTGGCAAAGATCGGGAACCGGGCCGGAGCCGGCCGACCGGGTTGCAGTGTCGGCCTCGGCGGTGGGGATTCGAAGGCTGCTGATGGTTTCGCTGGTGGGTGGTCTGGTGTTGCTCACCCTGCTGAAAGCCAAGGATCCCCGCTATGCGATGCCCCTGGCGGCACCCCTGTTCGTGTTGCTGGTGGAGTGCTGGAAGGATCGCCCCCGGCTGCTGGCCGCGGTCACCGCCTGGGCGGGGGTGCAGTTCCTGCTGGTCAGCTTCAGCGTGCCGGGGATTCCGGAGCGGATCGGGTGGTTCGAGATTCCGGGGGATCGCAATTACCGTTCGATGCGGCAGGAATGGGTGTGGTTCGAAACCGCCTATTTCGGAGTGACGGGTCCACCGCGCCGGGAAGACTGGAAGATACGGGAGATCCTCGAGGAGCTGCCGGAAACAGCTCGCGTCGGCTTTGTCCCGGATGCCGCCTCCTTTCACCCGGATCTGCTCCGCCTGGAGGGTCTCCGCCGGGGGTGGAAGCCGGAGATCGTGCGGATCGGCGCAGGAGACGATTGGCCGGCCCAGCTCGGGCAGGTGGACTGGGTGGTTGGAAAGACCGGGGACCAAGGCATATCCTTGATCACTTCGTTCAATGACGAGGTCTATGCTGCCCTGGAAACCCTGCGTTGGCCGCTGGTAAGGACATGGGAACTACCCGACGGAAGCCGGGCAATGCTTTGGCGCAGTCCTTCCCTATCACCGTAGTGGTGCCGGTCCACAACGGCGCCGCCTACCTGCCGAAGACCCTTCCCGCCCTGCTGGCCAACCGTCTCGAGGGAGTTGAGATCCTGGTGGTGGACGACGGATCCACCGATGAAACCGGTGCGCTGCTGGAGGTGTGGGAGCGTTCGGGGACGATCCGCGTCCTGCGGCAGACCCCGCGGCGGGGGCCGGCGGCGGCACGCAACCTGGGGGCCGCTGCGGCGGCCCATCCGTATCTGCTGTTTGTGGACGCGGATGTGGAGCTGCCGGCCTCGGCCGTCGAATGGGTCCGGGATACCCTGGACCTTTACAGCCACCGGCCCGAGGTGGCGGGTGTCCTGGGCTGCTACACCGACCGGGTCCCCCATCCCGACTTCCCCAGCCGCTTTCGCAACCTGACGACGGTCCACCTCTACCGGCGGACGGATACCGTCAGCCCCTTTCTGCACACGTCGATCTTTGCGGTGCGGCGGGAAGTGCTGGCGGAGGCGGGAGGGTTCGACGAGTCGCTGGCGCAGGCCGAGGATTTCAGGCTGGGGCTGGCGCTTGGTTCGCGGGGCTACCGGTTCGTGATCGACTGGCGGATCCGGGCCCCGCACTGGAAGCGCTACACCTGGCGCGGGATCCTGCGGGAGGACTGGCAGCGGGTGGTAGCCCTGTCCCGCGTCCGTCTGACGCCGGAGGAGCGCCGGTTCTCATGGCGGGCGCATCGCTGGAACCGTCTGCTGTCGCTGGCGGTGCCGGGTTTGTCGCTGGCCTCGCTGGCGGCGGTACCGTGGCTGGGGGGAGCGGGAGGGGCCGGTTTCGGGGCGGGGGTGGGACTGCACTGCCTGTTGCAGGCCGGACTGCTGCGTTTTTGTGGTCGGCGCGAAGGCTGGGGGTTTGCGGCGGCAGCGGCGGGCTTCCTGTTCGTGGAGTTCCTGTGGGCGGAGCTGGCGGTCCTGTGGGGGCTTTTGGCAGGGAGGAGGATCGGAGGTCCAAGAACCTGACAGCCACAGGTTCCCGGATTCTGTTTACGGAAGAGGCCGCTCCGTGTGATCAGGGACCGGCTGCAACCCCCCCGGTCATTGCCCGAGTACTCCGCTTCGCCGGTCTGCGTTCAGTGGTGGGGGTCACTCTCCCCCAAGTGCTTCGCGCCGGGAGGAATCTGGAGGGGCAGCGTCTCCAGGCTCCTCCTCATGGCTGCAGGGAAGCTGACGACCGGATCGCCTGGAAAAGCCGCCGGAAGCACGCCGCGCTCTCCCGGGCCGAATCCGAAACCCCTTCGCTTTCTCCTCGATAGGCCCGGATGAACTGCCCCGGATTGCACCACGTGGTGTGCAGCACTCCCCGCGCACGCTCCGCAATTGCCGGATTCGACGACCTCCGGATCAGGCGGATCTGCTCCAGATGTTGCATCGCCACCTCCGCTTTCCGCCACGGGCTCATCACCACTGGAAACCCCTTGACCGCAAAGTAGCCGGCGGTGGGCGGCGAAAACTCGTAATGCCAGTCGGCAATCACGATCTCCTTGGGTACCAGGTCCACCGCCGGTGCCGTCCCGTTCTCCGACGCTTCCCACTTGCCGATGCCGGTCGCCACCCCGTCCAGGAAGCGGTCGCCCCACATCCACATCTCGGCGCCCCGGGCCTTCAGGTGGGCGTGCAGACGGCTGACCTCGCCCGCGAACAGCTCGGCCCGGTTGCGGCCGCGGCAGCGGGGACAGGCGTCCTCCCCCAGCAGAAACACTTCGTCCATGCCCACATGGAAGGCATCCGCGCCGAAAGCCTCCAGCAGCTCGTCGATCAGCGCATTCACCACTCCGGGCACCTCCGGATGCAGCGGACAGTAACTGCGGCAGTAGATCCCTTCGTTGCCTGGATAGAGCCCGGGCGTCTCGTCGAACTGGGGGTACCTTGTCAACAACGGAAACGTGTTGGACGCCCAGGACTGGTGGCCGAGGCAGTTGAGCATAGGGATGATCCGGATCCCCGCCCGGCGTGCGGCCTCGGCGATGGCAGCTGCCTGCCGGGGGCTGAGCCCGGGTCCCTGGACCAGTTCCGGATGACTTTTCCACTGAAAGCCGTAGCCGATTTCCAGAATCAGCGTGTTCACGCCTTCCGCCGGCAGATCCGTGGAAATGAAGTCAATCAGCAGGGGAACCTGATCCGGTTCGGGCCCCATCAGGTGCAGGCCGCGCACCGGCAACTCCTCCGCCCCCAAGGGAGCGATCCACGGACTCAGAGTGATCCAGAGGGTGACCCAGAGGTGACGCTTCATCGCTTCACGATAGGGTGAACCGGCGGCCGGGGCAAGAAGCTTGGCGCCGCCGGATCCGGAGGGGGTCCGGATGCCGTGAAGGGAAACAGGTCGAGCTGCGCCGGTCCGCCACGGTGGTTTTCTTCCTTGCCGCACAGGGCGACAATCACCGCATGAGACTTGTGCTTGCCGTCTTGATGATGATGCCGTCCTCGGTGATCGCTTCCGCCTTGATCGCCTCCGCCGGAAAGGAGGCCCTCGCCGCCCCGGCCTCGGCCCAGGTCGCCGCCCTGACCCCCGAGGAGGAAGAGAGAATCCAGGATCTGCTCGGACGGATGACCCTGGAAGAAAAGCTCGGGCAGATCAACATGCCCTGCCTGTACCTTCCGCAGATGGGTCGGGATCTGGGAGCCAAACGGGAAGCCTGCCGGCGGTTTGCCGCGGGAACCTGGGAGCCCGCCATCGGTCCGGGAGGAGGATTCTTCACCCTGGCCGACTCCGCTGTCCCCGAAGGACCCCGGGCCCAGGCCGAGTTCCTCAATGAACTGCAGGAGATCGCGGCTTCCACCCGGCTGGGGATTCCGCTGCTGCAGATCGAGGAAGGTACCCATGGCCTGATGGCGGCCGGCGGCACCATCTTTCCCGAGGGCCTCGCACTGGGCAGCACCTGGGACCTGGACCTCATCGGTCGGGTCTACCGCGCTGCCGCCCGGGAGGCCCGGGCGGTGGGTATCCATGTGCTCAACACCCTGGTGGTGGAGCCCTATCGGGACCCCCGGCTGGGACGCAGCCAGGAAGGTTACAGCGAGGATCCGCTGCTGTGTGCCGAGATCGCCCGTACCATTGTGCAGGCGATGCAGGGCGAGAGTCTGCGTGCCCCGGACCGGGTGGTGGCGTCCCTGAGCCACTTCCCCGGCCAGAGCGAGCCCGTCAGCGGGCTGGAACGCGGCGCGATGGAAATCTCTCCCCGCAAGCTGCGGGAGATCTTCCTGCCGCCGTGGGTGGCGGGACTGCAGGCGGGGGCTCTCAGCCTGATGGCCACGTACCCGGCCTTGGACGGCATTCCGGTCCACGGCTCTCCGGCCATCCTCACCGGCCTGCTGCGGGACGAGTTGGGTTTCGAAGGCATCGTGCTGAGCGAAGGGGAGGGAATCAGCACGCTGATCTACGAAGGACTGGCCCGCGACCAGGCGGAGGCCGGCCGCCTGGCGCTGCAGGCGGGCGTCGATGTGGGGATCTCATACGAAACCGCTTACATGGGGGATCTTGCCGCCGGCGTCCGGGAGGGACGGGTGGACGAAGCGCTGTTGGACCGCGCGGTGGCCCGCGTGCTGAGGGTCAAGACCGCTCTGGGACTGTTCGACGCCAATCGGGTGGATCCGGCGCGGGCCGAAGCTGTCGTTCACTCCCCGGAGCACGAAGAACTGGCGCTGGAAGCTGCGCGCAAGGCGATCATCCTGCTGAGGAACGAGAACGACCTCCTGCCCCTGCGCCGGAACCTGAAACGGCTCGCCGTCATTGGACCCAATGCCGATCACGTTCGCAACCAGCTCGGGGACTACACGGCCAAGAACATTCTCCAGCCGGTGACCACCGTCCTTGAGGGCATCCGCCGGGTGGTCTCACCGGAAACGGCAGTGGTTTACGCTCGTGGTTGCGATGTCACCGGCGATTCGAAGGAGGGTTTTCCGGAGGCCGTGGCGGCGGCGTCCGGTGCCGACGCGGCGGTGGTGGTGCTGGGGGAAAACGAGTGGCAGGCAGCCGGACGGCAGGGGACCAGCGGCGAGGCCTTCGACTCGGCCACGCTGGAGCTGACCGGACGGCAGGAGGAGCTCCTCCAAGCTGTTCATTCCACCGGGACACCGACCGTGCTGGTGCTCATCAACGGTCGTCCGCTGGCGGTACGGTGGGCGGCCGCGCAGGTGCCGGCCATCGTCGAGGCCTGGTGTCCGGGCGAGAAAGGGGGGCAGGCGGTGGCCGAAGTCCTGTTCGGCCTCAGCGAGCCCGAGGGACGCCTCCCCGTGACGGTTCCCCGCCACGCCGGCCAGCTCCCGGTAGCCTACAACTACCCAAAATCCAAGGAGTACTGGATCGCCGAGGGATGGGGCAGGCCGTATGTGGATCTCGAACCCACCCCGCTGTTTCCGTTCGGCCACGGACTGACTTACACCCGGTTCGAATACGACCTGCTGGAGGTGGTACCGGCGCAAATCCTGCCCGGCGAGGATTTCAAGGTTCGCGTGGGTGTGCGCAACGTGGGCCGGCGTCCGGGGACAGAGCTGGTTCAGATCTACATCCGGGACCTGGTAAGCAGCGTGGCGACCCCCGTCCACAAACTGGCCGCTTTCCGCAAGGTGCGGCTGGAGGCCGGCGCCCGCCAGGTGGTGGAGCTCGAGGTGCCGGGAGATCGTCTGGCGTTGCTGGACGAGTCCTTGCAGTGGACCGTGGAACCCGGGGAGTTTGAGATCCGCGCCGCACGGTCGGCGGCGGACATCCGGCTGCGGGGGCGTCTGATGGTTTCCGGCGCAGCCGCCGGAGACAATTGAACGGGCGGCTGGGTGCCGGACTGGGGACCGCGCCCGCGGGCTCGGCCTCAGCCGAATCCCTGCGCCCGGGCTCCGGACTGCGGTGATATCATCAGGCCATGTACCAGGGAGGGTATCGGATCACCATCGGCCCGCGGCTGCCCCGGATGGTCCGATACCTGGTGATCGTCAACGCGGCGGTCTACTTCTGGAACCTGCTGGTGGGCATCGCCGGTGCCAACGACCTCATCCAGATCTTCGGCCTTACGCCTGCGCTGGTGATCGGCCGGCTGTATCTGTGGCAACCCTTCACCTACCTGTTCCTCCACGGGGATTTCCTGCACATCCTCTTCAACATGTTCGCGCTGTGGATGTTCGGCTCCGAGCTGGAGCGGCATTGGGGCGGCCGCTTTTTTCTGAAGTATTATTTCGTGACCGGCGTCGGAGCCGGGTTGTTCTCGGTGGCTGCCGACCCCGGAGCGATGATCCCCACCATCGGGGCCAGCGGAGCCGTGTATGGAATCCTGCTGGCGTACGGGTTGCTGTTTCCCGAGCGCTATGTGTTCCTCTACTTCCTGTTCCCGGTGAAGGTGAAGTATTTCGTCGCGGTGCTGGGCGTGCTGGCGTTTGTGTCGGCGCTGGGGGCGCCGGGCAGCACGATCGCCCACATCGCCCACTTGGGCGGCATGGTGGTGGGTTTCGTCTACCTCAAGGGCTGGTTCTCCTGGGGGAGAATCCGGCAGGCATGGTTCCGCTGGCGGCTGCAGCGGATGCGCGCCCGATTCAAGGTTCACTACGGGAACCGCCCGGCGGCGCCTCCCCGGCAAACGCCCCCCCGATCCCAGGAAACCCGTCGCGACGATGATTACTGGATCAACTGAGCCGCGAATGCCGCGGCTGATCCATCGATGACCCCGCCCCCCGCCCGAGGTCTCTGTTATGATGGGCGCAATCGCGCAACCCGCGGGTACCGCGGGATCGGAACGATCCACGTGATCCGGGTCTGGGGTCCGTCCTTGGCCGGCAACCCGAATCTTCACCGCCATGAGGCTGACGCAGGTCAAGAATCGAGCCCGTCTGCTGGGCAGTTACGTCACCGGAAGGTCGGAAGTCGGTGCGTACCCCGTCACGCTCATCATCGAAAATACAGGCCGCTGCAATTTGCAGTGCCCCATGTGCCCCCGGGAGCTGACCGAATACCCGCCCCAGGATTTTGATTTCGATCTGTTCAAACGTTTGATCGATGAGGTAAAGGACCGGTCGGAACTGGTGTTCCCTTGGGGACTGGGAGAGCCGCTGCTGAATCCGGATCTGTTCCGGATGATCCGCTACTGCCGCGACGCCGGACTCTGCACGGTGGTCTCCACCAACGCCACCCTGCTGGATGAAGACCGGGGGCGCCGGCTGATCGAGGCCGGGCTGGATCATCTGATCATCGCCTTTGACGGCACGACTCCCGAAGTCTACGAGAAGTACCGCCGGAATGCGCGCTTCGAGAAGGTCCGCAACAACATCCTGGGTTTCCTGGAGCTGAAGAAGCAGCTTGCCGCCGATGTGTTTGTAGTGATGCAGATGGTCCGGCTTCCGGAGAACCGGCACCAGATCGAGGAATTCCACCGGATGTGGTCCATTGAAGGGGTCGATGAGATCCGGATCAAGGAAGACGAGGTGGTCATTCCCGGGGTAGCTCTGGAGGAGAGACTGAATCACGACCGGCGGCGCCACCCGTGTTACCAGTTGTGGCAGGGACCGGTCCACATCAATTACCAGGGAGATTTCCGGCCCTGCTGCCACATGTACAACACGGAGCCTTTCGGCAACGTGAACCGGCAGTCGGTCTATGAGCTGTGGAATTCCGAACGCATGCACCGGTTGCGGCAAGCCCATCTGACGGGCGATCTCTCCGACTACCCGGACTGCCGCAACTGCCATGCCCCCAATCCCCGGCTGCCTGCCATCTGGGGGAGTTTTCTGTTGGACACCTACAAGCTCCGGAAATGGATTCCAAAGATGGAGAAACTGGCGATCTTTTACCGGCTGCCGCTGTTCAGGGACAGGTGAACCTGCCGTCCGCTGAGTGGGCAGCCGTCGGAGGTCGACTGGCGCCATGAACATACTGTTGATCCGAGGCAAACCGACCTTCATGGATTTCATCGTGGGGATCCCCATCGGTTTGGCCTATATCGCCCCCATCGCCCGCCAGCGGGGACATTACGTGGAGATCCTGGACCTCGCCCTGGAGAAGGACCCGCTCCCGCTCCTGCGAAGGCGGCTGGGGGAAAGGAAATGGGATCTGGCAGGCTTCTCTTGCATGACCGCCGAGTGGGAGGGAGCGGAGATCGCCGCCCGCGTGGTGCGGGAATGCGATCCCTCCATCCCGACCCTTTTCGGCGGCCAGCATCCCACGATCGTCCCCGACGAGGTCCTGGCCTGTGACTTCGCGGATATGGTCTGCAGGGGCGAAGGGGAAGCCACCTTCGGCGAACTGCTGGATGTACTCGACTCGGGAGGGTCGCTGGAAGCGGTGGCCGGACTCGCCTACAAGGCCCCTGACGGAACCGTCCGCAAGAATCCTCCCCGGCCGCCCATCCACGACGTCGATTCCATCCCCCTGCCGGCTTACGACCTGCTGGACCTGGACCGGTATGCCGTGGCGGAGTCGGCACGCCACACTCCCCGTTACAAGCGGGCCATCCAGATCTTTACCTCCCGAGGCTGCCCTTGGCACTGCTCGTACTGCCATGACCTGTTCGGCAAGAAGTTCCATCCCCGCAGCCCGGAGCACGTGCTCTCGGAGATCCGGCTTCTTTACGAGCAGTACGGGATCCAGGAGTTCATGGTGGAGGACGACATCTTCAACTTCGACATGGATCGCGCCAAGCGGATCTGCGATCTGATCGTCGAATCGGGGATGAAGATCTCCCTCCAGTTCGGCAACGGCGTCCGGCTGGAACGCCTGGACGAAGAGCTGATCCGCAAGCTGGCGGCTGCGGGCACCCACCACATCTGTATCGCCATCGAGTCGGCCAGCCCGCGGATCCAGAAGCTGTCCCGAAAATACCTGAAGCTGCACCAGGTGCGCGACGTCGTCCGGTGGACCCGGCAGTACGGTATCGAAACCCTGGGCTTCTTCATGATCGGTTTTCCCACCGAAACCATCGAAGAGATCAACATGACCATCCGGTTCGCCTGCGACACCGAGCTGGATGAAGCCCTGTTCAGCATCGTGGTGCCTTATCCCGGGACCGAACTGAGCCGCCAGATCGTGCAGGAAGGGCTCTACGACCAGACCGACCATTTGCACCGGGTCCACCGGATCCGGACCGCGGAGTGGGACTTCCACACGTTGAAGCGGCTGCAGCGCAAGGCGTACATCCTGTTCTTCCTGACCCGTTTCCGCTGGGTGCGGATGTTGCCCAAGCTGTTCCGGCTGCGGTCGAGTCTCAAGTACCTGCGGGCCATCGAACGCAATATCCTGCCGGAGTTCATGCAGCGGGAGGCTTCCCGGGTGAACTGATCATGTACCCGTACCCCGATTTCCCCGACCACGTTTACCTGGAGCTGACCAACCTCTGCAACGCGCGGTGCACCATCTGCGCGACGCCGGCCATGCAGCGCCCGCGCAAGATCATGTCGCGGGACCTGTTCCGCAAGCTGGTCACGGAGTGCGGGCAGCGCCGGGCCAAGAAGCTGCTGCCGTTCCTGCACGGGGAATCGCTGCTGGTGCCCGGTGTCCTGGACTTTTTCCGGGAAGCGCGGGAGCTGGCTCCCCTGACCCACATCAACCTCACCACCAACGGGTCCCGCCTCTGCGGAGAAGTCGCCGAAGCCATCCTGCACGAGCGGCTGGTCGACAGCATCATCGTGTCCATCGACGGCGGAGATCGGGAAACCTTCGAGAGCATCCGGTTGGGCCTGAGTTACGATGAGGTGCGCGACAACGTGCTGGGGTTCCTCAGGCTGCGCCGGCAGATGGGCCTGTCGACGCCCACGGTTGCCGTAGCCATGGTGACCGTGGACGAGAACAAGCACACCCGGAAGCTGTTGCAGGAGGCCTGGAAGGAAGCGGACGACGTCCGGTTCTCGGTTTATTTCAACTGGGGAGGCCGGCTGGACAACCGCCCCCGAAACGGACACAAAGTCAACTTCTGCGAGCGCCTGTACCACTATGTCACGGTGCTGGCCGACGGTCGGGTCGCCCTCTGCTGTTTTGATTCGGAAGGGGAGTACACCGTAGGCGACGTCAACCGCCAAAGCATCTATGAGGTCTGGCACTCGCCGGAGTTCCGGCGGCGGCGGGGCCAACTGTATGCCCGTGAATTTGGTGAACTGAAGATCTGCGGGGGTTGTGACTACCTCAACCACCCGGCGTGGACGACTCCCCTGTTGCGGTTCCGGCCGGGTTTGGAGGAGCGCTTTCCCCGCCTGACCCGCACCGCTGGAGACCTGTACAAACGATGGCTGTCACGGTAGAGCGTTCGGAACACCACGGACACCATGCGGATGCCGCCGGCGGGTGGCTTCCCTGGGAAAGGGAAACGTCCGGCGATCTGGGCAAAGTCCTGCTGGTTTACCCGAACACCGGAATGGATGTGTTCGGCATCAACGTCGGGTTGCCGCTGGCCTGCCTCTATCTGGGAACCGTCCTGCAGAAGGCCGGCTACCGGGTGGAAATCCTCGACGAGCGGATCAGCACCGACTTCGAATCGGACGTCGCCAGGTCCCTGGCCGAGGAGCGGCCGTTGCTGGTGGGGATTTCCTCGATGACCGGCATGCAGATCCGGGGAGGACTGAAGGCCGCCCGAACCGTCCGACGGGTGGCGCCGGAGGTTCCCATCGTTTGGGGAGGTGTCCACCCGACGCTGTGTCCCGAGTCCACGCTGAAGGATCCGCTCTGCGACATCGTGGTCAAGGGCGAGGGCGAGATAACGGTGGTGGAGCTGGCAGACTGCCTGCGGGAGAAGGGGGACCTCTCCCGGATCGGCGGCGTGGGCTGGAAGGAGGGGGACAGGCTTCGGTGGGGACCGTACCGCCCCATGATCGAGGACCTGGACGTCATCCCCCGCCCGGATTACGACCTGCTGGTCATGGACCGCTACTTCACCCGGGCGCCCACCACCAACCAGGCCCAGCTTCAACTGGTGACCAGCCGCGGGTGTCCCTACGACTGCGAATTCTGTTACAACCTGAAGTTCAACGAGCGGCGGTTCAGGTATCACTCCGCCCAGCGGGTGGTTTCTGACATCGAACACCTGGTCACCCGTTACGGAGTGAAGGCGATCTTCATCGAGGACGACTACTTCTTCGGCCACCCGGGACGCGTGGAGGAGATCTGCGACCGTCTCATCGAGAAGCGGTTCGACCTGCTGATCCAAGTCCCGTGCCGGATCGACTACCTGCACAAGCGGAATCCCCAGATGCTGGAGAAACTCTACCGTGCGGGGTTCCGTGAACTGTGGATCGGAATCGAATCGGGCTCGGAGAAACGGCTCAAGGAAATCATGAAGCGCAACACCCTCGACCAGGTGAGGGAAGTCAACCGGATGCTGGCCGCCTCCGACATGTACGCCAAGTTCGGCTTCATGGCCGGTTTCCCCAACGAGGACCGCGCTGAAACATTGGAGACGGTGGACTTCATGTTCGAGCTGTTGACCACCAATCCCAATGCGGGGGTGGCGCCGGTGGCGGTGTATACGCCCTATCCCGGCACCACGCTGTACGACAAAGCCCGGCTGGTCTACGGTGCGGAATTCCCGGACACCCTGGAGGGCTGGAGCCGCTTCCACTTTGCGGAGAACAACAATCCGTTCTTGTCGCCGCAGCAGAAGCGGTTTGTAACCAAGATCAATACCATCAGCCGGTTCTTCGAGCGCCGCGCTTTCGAGCGGTTCTGCGGCGAGCGCCTCAAGCCGCTGATGATGCTGCTCTATACCTGGTATTACCGGTATCTGCGATGGCGCCTGCGGCGGCGGTTTTTCGGATTCATGCCGGAGGTGCCGCTGATCCGACTGGCCGAGCGGATCTACATCCGTTGGTTCCACCGGTCCCAACTGGCCCGGATGCGTCCGGCGGACCGCCCCGCCTCAGCCGTGGGAACTCGATAGTTCCATCGCTGCCGCCGGTCTGATCCGGCCCCCTTGACTTCCGGGGGTAAGATCAAGGCATGCGTTGGCCTGCCGCCCTGGTTCTGGTGACGGTCTTGGGGGGAGCCGAAGCGCTCGCCCAGCAACGGGTGCCCCGTATCAACCGGGGTGTGGAAGGGTTCGAACGCCAGGTTCGCAAGGCCCGCCGTCCGGGCACGGAGGAAACCCTGCGCAGTCTGCGGGCGGCTCGGGATGCGGCGGACCAGATGGCGGTGCTGGCCGGAAAACTGCACGCAGACTGCCGGAGCTTCTCCGCACAGGAATTGCCGGGGCCGGAGTTCTTGGCGGCCCTCAAGGCCCAAGCGTCAGAAATGCGCCGCCGCCTTCGTCCCATCGAGGAGGTGGCGTTGCTGGATCCCCAGGAGGACTCGGGAAGCCCCAAGTACCAACCTCCACGGGATCGCAAGGACCTGGCTGAAGGCTGTTCCGAGTTGGAGCAATTGAGCCTGCAGTCGCAGGCGAGGGTCCGGGCGTTTTTCGGTTACGGGGTAACCATCGATCAGCTCCAGGGACCTTCCCTCAACGATCTCACCAGCGGAATCAAGCAGCGATTGAAGGGACTTCCCAAGTCGGCGGAGAAGCTGGTACGGGAATAGCGCCGGTCGCCGGCTCCGGTCCGGACGCAGCCAATCTGCCGCCGCAGGCGACGCCTCAGGCCATCCACATGCGGGTCCGCGGCAACGGCTCCGCCAGGATCGAACAGGCCAGGTTCACGTCCTCCACAATCTGGAAGTCGTACATCCCGACACAGATAAAATCCGCACCGTTTTGGAAGGCGTAACGGAATCCCTCCTGCGGCTCGATGGCGCCGGCGGCCAGGATTTTGAAGGCGATCCAGGGTTCCGGGCGCTCCTGCATGAAGGCGATGGTCTCTTCGGGATTCGTGCACCAGATGTTGTCATGCTCCTCCCGCCCAGTAGCGGACCAGTAGTTGCAGTGGTGCAGGGTCTTGACCCAGAAGTCCGGCTTGAGGCCCACCCGGACACATTCCTGAACTGTCTCGAGCTTGTGAGCCCCGATTCCCGCCGGCAACCGGAACTCGCGGATGTAGTCCAAGGCCTTGCCAATCTGATCCACCTTGCCCTCGGCCACGAGCTGGTCGGCGATCCCGCCCTGCACGTAGCAGGCGTGGGCGCCCCCCTCCACCGAGAGCCGGATTCCCTTGAACACATCGTTCTGGTAAGCGCAGTCCGAAATGAACTGGATCTTGCCTCCGCGTTTGCGCCAATAGTCGTTGATCACCCGGGCCAGTACCGGATTGGTGAGGATCGTGTTGATGCCGCAAAGCTCGGCCAGCCGGAAGGTGTCGAACACCTTTTCGTCGGTATGGTAGGACTTGACCAGCTTGGAGACATAGATCAGATCCCGGGCGTGAGCCCAGCCCCCGATCAGGTTTCCACCCAGAAACAGGCGGCTGAGCTTGAGATTCCCGATCTGCCCGTAGCTCATCGCCCCCTTGAGATCCTTCAGGCTGGAAAACTGGAACGTCTTCATGGTGGCACTGGAGACGGTATCCACTTGGCCCAGCTCCAGCAGCCGCTTCTCCTCATAGCTCTCCCAGCCCCGCTTCTTCAGCACCCCGAATACGAAGGCACCCACAAAGGGGGCGGTGGCCAGACTCTTGACCAGTTCCCGCCGCACCACCAGAGCCTCGGCAGGGGGCTCGACGGTCACCGCCGCCGGGACCGTGCGCCGCGGCGCTTCCCAGGTTGCCGGCATCCCCCACCGCCAGGACCTGACCAGACGATCCAGTCCGAAAAGCTGGCCGGTGGGCAGCATCGCGACGACCACCAGTGCCAGAGCCTCCACCAGATTCTTGTCCACCCACAGGTAATTGCCTTCGGTGGGACCTGCCGGGACGTAACCGATGAACGGGGGATTGGCGACATAGTACAGGCCCAGCAGCACGGCCCCGCAGACTGCTGCGGGACGCACCGCCAGACCGAGCATCAGTGCCAAGCCGATCAGCGTGAGGCCCCACATGTTGAGAACATCCACGACCCCCAGCACAGACGGCGTCTGGGCGATCCAGCGGAACAGGCCGCCCAGAGCCCACCGGGATTCAGCGAGGAAGGGAGCGGAGGTCCACTGCGGCTCCAGCAGCTTGACCACTCCTTCATACATGAGGTGCCACCCGATGGCCACCCGGAGGATAACCAGCACCGCAATCTGTCCCCGATCCAGCCTGTCCATGATGGTTGCCGCCATACCCTTACCCCTGTACTGCACTGTGCCGGCGATGCCGCAGGCAACAGGTTTTCATCCAGATATAGCATCGGTCATTTCCCAGGAAAACGCCAATGTAAAGCGGCTCAGCGGAAGGTCGGAGATGTCGCGAAGAGTCGCTGAAACCGTTACCGTGGTTGCCGCATCTAGGTTTCATCAAGTTGATGTCGATCACCCGGCCCAAGCAGACCCTGGTTCTGGGATTGGCCGCGGGCATCCTGGCTTTCGCAGGGATGTGGTCCGCCGAAGTGCGGCTTCAGCTCGCCGGTTGGATCGAGGAATCCAGACATCTACATCCCGGGCCCGGATCGGATCTTTGTCCGCCGGTACCCACTCCCCACCACTGCATTCATTCCACTGCGATCGGACCGGTCTCCGTACCGGTGGCGGCGTCGGTCGTCATCCTTTCCGAGACCTCTCGGGAAGCCGCCTGCCTGCGGGGTGAGTCTGTCGCCCTCGGGCATCTCCACTCCCGAGGACCCCCGCCTTCCGGGGTTTGACCGGATTCTGCAGGGTAAACCTGCATTCCTGGCCCACCGGAAGGGCTGGCGAGATGTCCAGCCGGGAGGTATCACATGCCGAACATGCTGAGGGTGTTCTTGGTACTGGTCACAGTTTTACTTCCGTGGTCCGCGTTGATGGCGGGCGGAACCGCGGTCATCGAGGGCAGCGTCCGTTACCCGGACGGACAGCCCGTGCATAATGCCAGCGTTCTGCTGGTTCAGTTGAAGCGGGAAACCGCCACCGACGAAGAGGGACGCTATCGATTTGAGGGCGTCCCACCGGGGACCTACGACCTGGTGGCGCAATCCACCCAGTTCGCTTCGCAGGCACGCCTGCTGACGGTAACTGCGGACAGCACCGCGCAGGTCGACTTCGTATTGCAGTTCAGCCCCATTCGGGAGACCGTCACGGTGACCGCCACCGGTCGCCACGAGACCGCTTTTCAGGCGGTGCAGTCAGTGGCCTCGCTGGATGCGTTCGACCTGGCAGGCCGGATGGCGCCGTCTGTGGGCGAGGTTCTCGACGGCGAACCCGGGATTGCCAAACGGAGTTTCGGGCCCGGCAGCTCACGTCCCATCATCCGCGGCTTCGACGGGGACCGCGTGCTGGTGATGCAGGACGGCATTCCCCTGGGCGCCTTGGGCTCCCAGTCCGGCGACCACTCGGAGCCCATTGATCCGGGTTCCCTGGAGCGTCTGGAGGTGGTCAAGGGACCCGCCACTCTCCTCTACGGCAGCAGTGCCCTCGGTGGTGTCGTCAACGCAATCTCCCGCCACCACGAGATGCACAAGCATCGTCACGAGGGGCTTCGCGGCCAGTTGTCGTCGGTGGTGGGAACGAACAACGCCCAGGCCGGCGCCAACGTCTTCGCGGAATGGGGAACGGGGCACTGGATGATCTGGGCGGGCGGAGGAGGCCAGCGAACCGGTGACTACAACACCGGTCTGGGCAGAGTCGAGAACTCCAAAGCGAGGCTGGGCAACGCCCTCATGGGGCTCGGCTACTTCTCGAACCGGGCGTACCTCAGCTTCGGGTACCGCCTGAACGACGGCCGCTACGGCGTCCCGTTTGCAGCACAACTGCACGGGCACCACGGGGAGGAGGAAATCGAGGATCCCGACTCCGAGGAGGCGGAACTCGAGGACGTCGACCTGACCTTCCGCCATCATGGCGTCCGGCTGGATGCGGCGCTGCTCCAACTGAACTCCGTCTTCGACTCCCTCCAGTTCACTCTCGGCCTGACAGACTGGCACCACGAAGAGCTGGAGATTTTCTCCGGCGGGCTCAGCGCCGTCGGGACCCAGTTCGATAACCGCCAACTGACCTGGCGCGGGGTCCTCGAGCAGAGGCGCCGGGGAAAGCTGACCGGGACTGTGGGCCTTTCCGGTCAGGTCCGCGAGTATCGGGCCGAAGGGGAAGAGGCGCTGACCCCTCCGGTGGACCAGAACGCGGTTGCCTTCTTCACCGTCCAGGAGGTGAATCTGGAGCCGGTGAAGCTCCAGTTCGGCGGGCGGCTGGAGCGGACCCGGTATGAGCCCACTGCCCCCGTCACTCGCGGCGATGCCGGGGAACCGGAGGAAACGCTGCGGCTTCCGGAACGCACCTTCACCGGATTCTCCCTGGGCGCCGGCATGCGGGTCCGGCTCTGGCCCGAGGGAGCGCTTGTCGCCAACTACACCAACGCCTATCGGGCGCCGGCCCTGGAAGAGCTCTACAACTTCGGTCCCCATGTGGGGAATCTGGCCTTTGAAGTGGGGGACCCGAACCTCAGCGGGGAGCGAACCAACGGGTTTGATTTCTCCCTGCGGCATTCCTCAGCTCGGGCTCGCGCGGAGCTGAACTTTTTCTATTACGGCATCTCCGACTTCGTCTATCTGGCGCCCACTGGAGAGTTCGAGCATGGTCTCCTGGAGGCCGAATTCCGCCAGGGGGACAGCCGGTTCCTGGGGACTGAACTGCAGGTCGATGTGGGCCTCAATGCGTGGGCCTGGCTGACCGCCGGCATGGACGCCGTCGATGCGGAACTGACGGCGGACGGCCGGCCGCTGCCCAGGATCCCTCCGCTGCGGGGCCGGTTCGGACTCGATCTGCGGCGGGGCGGTTTCAGTGTACGTCCCGAGGTGGTGGTGGCGTCCCGTCAGAAGGAGGTTTATACGGCCGAAGCCCCGACCGCCGGCTATGCCGTGGTGAACCTGAAGGCGTCGTACACCATCCCCCGCCAACACTTCGCCCATCATTTCACCGGCGAAATCTTCAACCTCGGCGACCGGCTGTACCGGAATCACTCCTCTTTCATCAAGGATCTGGCGCCGGAGATCGGAAGGGGACTGCGCGTGGCGTATGTGATGACCTTCTTCTGAGGGCGCAGGGCTGTCAAATCGATTGTCGCCGGGTGTAAAATACGTGATCAGTGCGGGCGCTGCCCAGTCTCAAGTACAAGCTGCTGGTGGTGATTCTGCCCCTCTGCCTGATCCCGGTGGTGGGGATCTCCGCCTTTTCCTACTTTGTGGCCAAGGAACGCATCACCGAAGACCGGATCGTTCTTTATCTGCAGCAGATTGCCGCCGAAGTCGCCGACGCCATCCAGCTGACCATCCTGGAGAAGAAGGAGGAGACGGTCTCGATGACCCTGTACGGCGAGTTCCGGGATTATCTCACCGGCCGCAGCAAGGATCCTCCGGTGCTCCTGCTGGACAAGCTGATCCTGGTGCACGAGGTTTATGACCTCATCGCCCTGTTCGATGCCGACGGCCGCCTGCTGCTCACCAACTCCATCGACCGCAACAGCAACGAGTCCCTGATCGAGTATCTGAATCCCCACGAGCTCGAAGGCTTGCGGGGCCAAAGCCTGCTCCGTTACACGCCGGACTCCGCATGGTTGCAGCAGGTCCGCAGCAGCCGGTTCGGCTACATCGACTGGCACCAATCTCCGCTGGTGCACAAGCTGTACCGCTACCTGGACAACGATATCGCCAAGCAGTATTCCATCGGCTTCGCGGCGCCCATCCTGGATGAACGCAACGTGGTGGTGGGGGGCATTCTGGCGCTCATGAACTGGGAGTTCATTCAGGAAATGCTGGACAAGGTGGAGGAAGACCTCCAGCAGCGGTCGCTGGGCTCGGGTTACGCCTTCCTCTTCGGCCGCGACCAGAACACCATCATCGGCCACAAGTACCGGCGGAACCGCAAGTATCCGGTGCTGAGTTCCCGGGAGTTTCCGGTGGCGATGGACAATTACGGTTCCCGGCTGGTGGAGGATCACGGGCTGGTGGGGCTGCAGCGGGCCATCCGGGAACAGGCGCCCTATTTTCAGTACCAGTATCCCCCCGGCACCAACAAGATCAGCGGCCTGTCGGTGCTGAACCATGAGTACTTCCAGTGGGTTTGCGGGGTGGGGATCAACGACGAGGACATCTTCGCCCCGGTCGCCGAGCTGAAAAACATTCTGATCTATGCCGCCTCCGGCACCGTGGTGGTAGTGTTCCTGCTGACCTGGGCGGTGGCGCGGCGCATCACCACTCCCCTCAACAATCTGTCCCGGGGAGCGCGCGCCATTGCCGGCGGCGATCTCAGCCGGCGGGTGGAAGTGCGCGGTCGCGACGAGATCGCCCAGCTGGCGACCTCTTTCAATGAGATGGCGGCTTCACTGGAGCAGCGCAGCCGGGATCTGCTGGAACTGAACCGCAGCCTGGAAGAGAAAGTGATCGAACGCACCCGGGCTCTGGAGGAAGCCGGACGGAAGGCTGAACAGGCCTACCAGGAACTCAAGGAGGCCCAGTTCCAGCTCATTCAGTCGGAAAAGCTGGCTTCGCTGGGGCAACTGGTCGCCGGGATCGCCCACGAGATCAAGAACCCCCTGAACTTCATCTATGGCAACACCGAATTCCTGCGCCGCTACGTCGCCCACCTGCAGCAACTGGTAGCGTTGTATGAGGCGGGAGGGGACCAGCTCGCCGAAAGGGTCGCCCGGTTCAAGCAGGAGATCAACTATGAGTTCCTGGAACAGGACCTGTCGGCGCTGATCGCCAACTTCGAGGAAGGCGCCCGGCGGATCCACGACATCATTTCCGACCTGCGGACTTTCTCCCGGATGGACAGTGAGGAGTACCGCGCGGTGGACTTGCACGAATCCATCGAACTGGCGCTCAGCCTGCTGCAGAACGAGTACCGGGGACGGATTGAGATTGTCAGGCAATATGGGACGCTGCCGCTGGTGGAGTGCCACCAGGGCCGCATCGGGCAGGTGTTCATGAACCTGCTGCTGAACGCCTGCCAGGCGATCCACGGCAACGGCACCATCACCCTCCGCACCGGCCAGGAGGATGCGGAATGGGTCTTCGTCTCGGTGGCGGACACCGGCGTGGGGATCCCCAGTGAGCACCTGGACCGGATCTTCGAACCCTTCTTCACCACCAAGCCGGTGGGTACCGGCACCGGCCTGGGACTCAGTATCAGTTTCGCCATCATCCGGCAGCATGGGGGCCGGATCGATGTGCAGAGCACGCCCGGTCAAGGCAGCGAGTTCCGAATCCGTCTGCCGATTCGACACCATGAATGAGCGACTGCAACTGCTGATCGTCGACGACGAACCCGCCAACCTGCAGAAGCTGAAGCGGACGTTCATCCAGGACTACATCGTCCACGAAGCGCTGTCGGGAGAAGCCGCCCTGGAACTGCTGAAGGCTCACCCCGTGGCCGCCGTCATCACCGATCAGCGGATGCCGGGCATGAGCGGCGCGGAGCTGCTGAGACGCTCGCTGGAAGTCCGGCCGGACACCGTAAGGATCATCCTCACCGGGTATACCGAGGTCGAGGATCTGATGGACGCCATCAACCAGGGTCACGTCGACCGCTACGTGACCAAGCCTTGGGACCCCGGATCCCTGCAGGAGATGGTGAAGCGGGAACTGGAGCGCTGGCAGCTCAAGCGCGAAAACCTCCGGCTGACCCGTGAGCTGCAGGAGGCTAACGAACGTCTGGCACGGGAGAACCTCCGGCTGCAGACCGAGATGGAAGCGCTCGGGGAGCGCAAGAGCCAGCTTGTTTACCGCAGCCGGGCCATGGAAGAGCTGCTGCAGCTGCTGGACCGGGTGGTCAAGACCGACTCGACCGTGCTGATCCAGGGGGAGACCGGGACCGGCAAGGAACTGTTGGCCCGATATCTCCATGGCGGAAGCCTGCGTGCCGCCCAGCCGTTTGTCCCCGTCAACTGCGGAGCGATTCCCAGGGATCTGGTGGAGAGTGCCTTCTTTGGCCACCGCAAGGGAGCGTTTACGGGTGCCACCGAACACCGCCGCGGCTTTTTCGAGCTCGCCGACCAGGGGACGCTGTTTCTGGACGAAATCGGTGACGCGCCGCTGGAGCTGCAGGTGAAACTGCTCAGGGTGCTGCAGGAAGGGGAGATCCGGCCGGTGGGCAGCGAAACCACACGCCAGGTCAATGTCCGGGTGATTGCGTCCACCAACCGCAACCTGGCGCTGATGGTGGAACGGGGTGAGTTCCGCCAGGATCTGTTTTTCCGGCTCAACGTGTTTTCGGTCCACGTGCCCCCGCTGCGGGCTCGCAAGGAAGACATCGAGGCTCTGGCCCAGCATTTCCTCCGCGAAGCCTGCCGGCGACTGAACAAGCGGGCGGAGGGCTTCGCCCCAGAGACCCTGCGGCGGCTGATGGACTACGACTGGCCGGGCAACGTCCGGGAGCTGGAGAACGAGATCGAGCGGATGGTCATCCTGCACGACGGACGTTCCGCCATCCCGCCCGAGCTGCTGTCGGAAAGGGTCAAGGCGGGCAGCCGTGTGCCGGCTGAAGGGAGTTTGAAGGAGCGTCTGGCCGCCCTGGAGAAGGAGATGATCCTGAGGGCGCTGGAGCGATGCCACAACAACCGCAGTCAGGCCGCCGAGATGCTGGGAATTACCCGCCAAACCATCATCGCCAAGCTGAAACAGTACGAGAGTGAATCCGTTGACAGTCAGCGTTAATGCGCTTAACAGTTCCACTAAGCTCAAGGGGAACAACGGGATGGACGGCCCTGAGCGGTCCCTTCCGGCGGGCGGCGTGTTAATCCGGTTAACGGGTAGCCGGGTTCCTGTTTTGGATAACCCTTGTTAAATCAACTATTTGATCAAATGGCACAGAGGTTGCTGATAGGAGGTCAGGAGCAACGGTATGGCGACTTACGCACCAGACCTCTCAACCTTGGAACTCGACCTTCTCAGTGCCTTGCGACGCTCCCGGGAGAGCGCTTTCGGTGAGCTGATCCAGCACTTCGGCCAGCGGATCTACCGGACGGCCCTGAAGATTCTCAAGGAGGAAGAATCAGCCCGCGATGCCGTCCAGGAAACCCTGATCAACATCCACCGGGCGGCGGAAACGTTTCGAGGCGAAGCCAGGCTTTCCACCTGGATCAACCGCATCACCGTCAACGTGTGTCTGGAGATGATCCGCAAGAACCGCCGCCATGCCGCCCGCACCGAAGAGGACATTTCGGAACACGTGACCCTGGAGGACCGAAGCCTGCGGGATCCGTTTACCGAAACCTACCGTGGCGAAGTGCGCCAAAGAGTCCAGGCGGCCCTGGCCCGAATCAGCCGCAAGCATCGGGTCGTCGTCCGCATGCATGACCTGGAGGGGTACACCATCAAGGAGATCGCCGATCGGGTCGGCGTCGCCGAGGGAACCATCAAGTCCCGGCTGTTTTACGGCCGGGAGGAGCTGAAGCGCCGGCTTCAGGACTGATCCGACTGATCCCCGCTGAAAGGTAACCGAGCTCCAAACTCTGCTATAATCCGCCGTCGCCGGCCCGCCTTGCCGGGCCGGGACGGCTCTTCCCGTGAAACACTACAGACGCATCGGTTCCGGTGGCGCCTCTGAACTCAGGCTCCTCTTTGACGTCCGGCTGGATTATCGGGATGTCCGCTCCGGGGTACGCGGCGGAGCTTCCCACACCCTGGCCGCGCCGCCGCTGGTGGATTCGGATCTGGAGTGGACGGAGGACATGGTGCAGGTGGTCAGTGAATCCGACCTGGTGGAGGTGGAACCCCCCGGGCCCGCCCGGTGGCCCCACGGCAGCGAAGACCAGATGCAGCGCTTCCTCTTGCGGTCTTTCCGTTTGGGGATCTGGAGAAATGCGGATCTGGGAATCTATTCCCAGCCCGGCGAGACCCGTGAAGACTTCCGGCGCCGCTGTATCGAGCTGCTGTCCGACGAACAGCATGCAGCGTTGCAGGACCTCCGCCAGGTGTATCTGCGGAGGATCCTGGAACTGGAACAGCGGGTGCTGGACTCCCTGGAACATCCGATCTGGGAGGGCGAGCAGATCGATCGGCGGGCGTTGGAGATCAGGGACGCGTTCTCAGAGATTCGGGAGACACTCAGCCGGTACCTGCTCACCCCCCCTGGGGAGGACCTGACGATCCCGGAAGGCGCGGGCTGGCGGAACAAACTCGATGTGGAGAGCCGGGAGCGGGTGGAGAAGTTCTGGATGGATCTGTTGCCGGTGTGGAACCGGGTGCGCGGCCGCCTGCTCTGGAGGGCCGGGCAGATCGAGTCTTACCAGGTCAGCCTCAACCACTCCGATATCGACATACTGCCGCGGGGCTTCCTGTGGCCGCCGGCACCGGCCGAAGCCTTATAGAATGAGGCTATGCGCAGAATCCTGCTGGCCCTGAGCGGAGGGGTGGACAGCTCCGCCTCGGCGATCCTGCTGCGCGGGCAGGGTTACGACCTGGTCGGCTGCACCATGCAGCTTTGGGACGCCCGGCGCCACCCGGCGCCGGAGGGAGCGGTCCGCGCGGGTCGCTGCTGTTCCCTGAACGACGCTTACGACGCCCGTCGGGTGGCGGAAAAGCTGGGCTTTCCTTTCTACCTGCTGAACCTGGAGGAAGAGTTCCAGAAGCGTGTGGTGGAGCCCTTTGTGGAGGGCTACCTCTCCGGGACGACCCCCATCCCCTGTGTCGCCTGCAACACCTTTCTGAAGTTTGACCGCCTGGTGGCGTTTGCCGCCTCCGTCGGCATCGAGCTGGTGGCCACGGGACACTACGCCCGGGTGGAGGAGGAGGACGGGATTTTCTCCCTCTACCGGGCCACCGACCGGGACCGCGACCAGACGTACTTTCTGTTCGAGCTGACCCAGGCGCAGTTGTCCCGGATCCGCTTTCCCCTGGGCCGCTACCGCAAGCCTGAGGTGCGGGAGATCGCCCGCCAATGGGGACTGGCGACGGCGGCCAAGCCGGACAGCCAGGAGATCTGCTTCGTGCCTGATGGAGATTACGCCGGCTTTATCCGCAGATTTGCCGCCGGGTCTTCACCGGGCCTCCCCGTGTTGGGCGAAGACGGACCCCCCGGCCGGATTCTGTTCCGGGACGGGACTCCGCTGGGAACCCACCACGGAATTTACCGCTTTACCGTCGGCCAACGCCGGGGCCTCGGCATCGCCCACCGACGGCCGCTTTATGTGATGCGCCTGGATCCGGCCTCCAACACCGTTTACGTGGGATACCAGGAAGACGTGTTCAGCCGGCAGGCCGTGGTCGAGGGTGTGAACTGGATCCTGCCCGCACTGCCCGACGCGCCGCTGAGGGCTGCGGTGAAAATCCGGTCTACCCATCGTGAGGCGCCGGCCACCGTCTTCCCGCTGGGTCCGGGTACGGCGCGGATCGAGTTCGATGAACCGCAGCTCGCGGTGACGCCCGGCCAGGCTGCGGTGTTCTATGCCGGCGAGCGGGTCCTGGGCGGCGGCTGGATCCGGGGCGGACAGGGTTGACGGATGTCTGAACCCGCATCGGTGTTGGTGGTTGCCGGTGAGACCTCGGGGGAGCGTCACGCCGCAGGCCTGGTCCGAGCCCTGGCGGCCGGCGGCGGTGACCGTTTCCGCTTCTGGGGAAGTGGAGGACCCGCCATGCAGGCGGCTGGCGTCGAGATCCTGTTGGACGTCTCCCGCCTGTCCGCGATCGGTCCCGTGGCCGCCCTGCGCCAGGCCGGGAATTACGTGCGGTGGTTCCGCCGGGTGCTGGTGGAGGCGGAGCGTCGCCGGCCGAAACTGGCTGTGCTGGTGGACTTCCCCGATTTCAACCTCCCGCTTGCCCGGCGGCTGAAGCGGAAAGGAATCCCGGTGTGCTGGTTCATCGCCCCCCAGGTCTGGGCATGGCGCGAATCCCGCGTGAAACAAATCCGGCGCAATGTCGATCTGATGTTGGTGATCCTTCCCTTTGAGGAAGGGTTCTTTCGCTGCCGTGGCGTCGAAGCTGTCTACGTGGGCAATCCCAGCGCAGCCCGGTTCTCCGGCCCTGTCCGAAAGCACGGAAAGTCGGCCGGAGGACGTCCCGTGCTCCTGCTGATGCCGGGAAGTCGGAGCAAGGAAGTGGAGCTGATCTTGCCGCTGCAACTCGAAACTGCAGCCCTGGTACGGCAGCGCCGCGACGTCGAGGTGTGGGTGCTCAAGGCCCCGGAAATCCCCCGGAACCGGCTGCAGGAGCGGATCCGGCACTGGGCCCGGGCCGGCGGCCGAGAGCTGCCGGAAGTGGTGATCCGGGAGGAACCTGCCGAGGAGGTCCTTCCGTCGGCCGACGTCGCGGTGGTCAAGAGCGGGACGGCGACGCTGGAGACAATGCTGGCCGGTGTCCCGTTTGCCATGGTCTATCGTATTGCACGGTTGAGCTGGTACGTGTTACGCCCCTGGGTGCGGACCCGCACCTATTGCCTGGCGAACTGGGTCGCCGGGAAGCAGGTGGTTCCGGAGTTCGTGCAGGATGAGGCTGAACCGGCGCGGATCGCCGGGTATATCCTCGATCTGCTGAACGATCCGCTCCGGCTGGAGGATGCCCGGCGGAGACTGCTGGCTGCGGCCGCGGTACTGGGTTCTCAGGATGCATACACCACGGCGGCGGAACACATCCGCTGCCGATTTCTCGGCGAAAGCGAGGGTGCCCGATGAAGTTCCCTGTTCTGTTGGCCGTTCTGGGTGTGACGGTTTCGGTGGCGGCTCAGACTGCTCCGGACAACAAGCCCCTGATCGACGTCGAGCACTACTCCATTTCGGTGGAGGTGGAACCGGAGCGGAGCTTCCTGAGAGGTGAGGTGGAGGTGAGGTTCTCGGTGCTGGCGGAGACGCTGGCTGTTCCGTTCCGCCTGAACCGCCAGCTCTCGGTCACCGGTGTCACCGACCCCTCCGGTTTCCGTTATTCGCTGCGGGCGGACGATTTCTCCCGTGACAGCGTGCGGGTGCAGTCGGATGTCCCGTTTCGGGAAGGAGACCAAGGCATTCTCCGCTTCGAGTTTGAGGGTCTGCTGGAAAAGGAGCAGTATGCCTTCCTGGACGTCCCTTCGACCCAGCGGGCGGTGATCGACCAGGACGGGGCCCGGCTCTTGAGCGAGGGCAACTGGTTTCCCAGTTACCGGCTGCCGCTGGACGCCGCCACCGTCGAGCTGAAACTGACGGTTCCTCTGGGCTTTACGGGCGTCGGCCCAGGTGTGCTGATGGGAGTCGAGACCCTGGGACTGACCGAAGCCTTCACCTGGCGCAGCGACGAACCCCTCACCGCCGTCCCGGCGCTGGTCGGCAGGTATCTCCGCCAGATCGATGAGACCGGCGCCATACCCCTGACTTTCTACGTGCTGGAGGATTATTCCGGCGACCTTGCGCCGCTGGCGTCCGAGATCAGCCAAGTTCTGGAGTTTTACCGCGAGGAATTCGGGGAGATCCCGATCCGGGGTCTGACGGTGGTGCAGGCGGGCAACCTGGCGTTGGGGGTGCCGGGAGCGAAGGGGATGCTGCTGCTGGAGGATCGGGTGCTGCAGGCCGTCACGATACCCTCGATGACCCTTGCCCGACGGTTGGCTCTCCAGTGGTGGGGCTTCACCCTTCGCTTCGGGCGTCCCGTGGACGCCTGGCTCTCGGACGGGTTCGCCGCTTACGCGGGACTTCGTTTCCTGCAGGCCAGGAAACCTGATCTGTTTCAGGCGGAACTGTCCCGCCAGGCGGTGGAAGCTCTCAAGTACCAGGACACCTCCCCCATTTCCGGGGGCTTGAACCTGGAGGTGGGCTCCCCGAAGTACGATTCCATCGTGGCCGCCAAGGGTGCCTGGGTCCTGTACATGCTCGGCCAGCTTACGGGTCCCGACCGGCTGCGGGAAATCGTGAAGGGGTTTTACACGCGGTACGCCGGTTCGGCCGCCACCATCGGGGATTTCTCGCAGTGGGTCAAGGAACAGACCGGAACCGATTACGGGTGGTTCTTTGTCCAGTGGGTGGAGTCGGTGGGTGTCCCGGAATTCCGGGTGGACTACACCGTCTTCAAGCTGAAGTCCGGGGGTTTCAAGATCCGGGGTCAGGTCCGCCAGAACCTCGAGCTGTTCCGGATGCCGCTGGAAATCAACATCGAGACCAAAGGCCAACCCGAGCTGAAGCACCTGGAGATCAGCGGCAAGACTACCTCCTTCACCTTTGAGACCGAGACGCAGCCGGTGCGCCTGGAGCTGGATCCAGCCGGCAAGATTCTGATGGATTCCGAGCGGATGCGGGTGGCGGTGGCCATCGCCATCGGAGACGAGTATCGGGAAGCCGGAGAGTACGTTTCGGCCCTGCAGGAGTATGAGAAGGCCATCAGCCTGAATCCGCGGAGTTCGCTGGCGCATTTCCGTCTCGGCCAGACGTTCTTCGAGCAGCACAGCTATTCCAACGCCGCCAACAGCATGCGGGACAGCCTCAACGGAGACCTCAAGCCTGAGTGGGTGGAGACCTGGGCGCACATCTATCTGGGCAAGATTTACGACATTCTCGGGCAGCGGCAGCGGGCGCGGGCCGAATACCAGAAAGCCATCAACACCGGCAACGACTACAACGGCGCCCAAGCCGAGGCAAAGAAATATCTGGAGGAGCCCTTTACCAAACCCAGCGCGGTACTTGGGCGGGCAGGGGGGCTTCAAGGGTTCGAAGGTTGAAAGGGCGTGGCGCGGCGGCTGTCGGTGCCGGGGCCGGTCAGGCGGGCGTGAGGCCCCGCCGCCAGGCGAGCCAGTACAGGGCGGCAATGGTCTTTCCGTCCCGGATCTCGCCGCCGGCGATCATCCGCAGCGCCTCCTCAAGCGAGTGCAGTTCCAGTTGGAGTTCCTCGTCGAACTCCGGATCCGCCGAATGACGCTGCACGCGCCTGGCATAAAAGAACCGGAGCAACTCGTCACAGAACCCGGGCGAAGTGTAATAGGCGCAGACCTGTTCCAGCTCCAGCGGCCGGAAACCGGTCTCCTCTTCCAGTTCGCGGGCCGCGGCGAGCACCGGATCCTCGCCGGCATCCAGCTTTCCGGCGGGAAGCTCCAGCAGTTCACAGTCGGGTGGATACCGATGCTGGCGCACAAAAGCGATGCGATCGGGCTCGACCTCGGCCAGGATCACCACTCCGCCGGGGTGGCGGACCACTTCCCGCAGCGTCGGCCTGCCGTTGTACTCGAGATCGTCCACCTCGACACTGATGATCTTTCCCTGATACACAATCCGTTTGTTGAGCAGGCGTCTCCGCCGCGGCTGGTTCATCTGGTGATTCTGGCAGGATTTCCTGGCGAGTGCACCTCAGCTTTCCGGGACGCCCGGGCATCCATGAGGAAGTCATGAGGATGCGTCCGCTGGTGACGGCTTTGGTGTTGGCGGCCCTGGTGGGCATCGTCTACCTGAACTCGTTCCCCGGCGCCTTCCACTATGACGACTACCCGCTGCTGCTGGAACAGCCCGCGGTCACCGGTGAGGATTTCCCGTGGTCTTGGTTCCTGCTGGGTTACGGCGGGCGACCCCTGACTCTGTGGAGCTTCCACCTCAACCACCGTTGGGTTGGTGCGGAACCCCAGGCGTTCCACGCGGTCAGCGTCTTCCTCCACCTGCTGTGCACGGTGCTGCTGGGGCTTCTGCTGGCCCGGGAAACCGGCCGCTGGCTCCCGGCTGCTGCCGCCGCGGCCGTCTTCGGCCTGCATCCTCTCCAGTCGCAGGCGGTCAACTACATCTGGTCCCGTTCGATGCTGCTGATGAGCGTGTTCGCGCTGGCGGCCCTGCTGGTGGTTCGCCGGCGTCACGGGCGCGTGGCGGCCCTGGCCTTCTTTCAGGCTGCGGTGTGGAGTCGAGGCGAGGCGCTGGTGTTGGCGCTACCCCTCGCCTGGATGGATCGGCGGCTGAAAATGCCCTTGCTGGTGCTGGCCGCCCTTAACCTGCTGTCCCTGACCGCAGGTCTGCTGATCCTGGATCCACCGGAAGTGGCATGGAACCACAGCCGGGTCGCCGACTACTGGCTCGGCGCGCCGGCCGTGTTTGCCCGCTACCTCTGGATGATGGTCTGGCCGGACGGGTGGTCCCTCTTTCACGGGCGGTCCCCGGTCACCGGCCCCCTGGCTGTGCTGGCGGGGATGGCGGCAATAGGCCTGGTGGCGGCCGCCTGGAGATTTCGGCGGCTCGTCCCGGAGGCTGCCGCCGGACTGGCGTGGACGGTTCTCTGGTTGGCGCCCTCGTTGGTGGTGCCGAACTCGGACCCCTTCAATGAAAGTCGGGCGTATCTGGCGATGGCGGGCTTTGCCTGGGGGGTGGTGGGTACGGTCGACCGGGCGTTGGAGGGACTGCACCGAAGTCGGCGGTTGCCCGCCGTTCCCGCCGGCTGGGTGGCGGCGGTGCTGGCGATCTGGCTGCCGGTACTGTCGGCGATCACGCTGGAGAGGAACAGAATCTGGCAGGACGATGTGGCCCTGTGGAGGGAAGCTGCGGAAAGAGCTCCTGAGGAGTACCTCCCCCGCTACAATCTGGGGGTGGCCCTGGCCCGCCAGGGTCGTATCCGCGAGGCGGAGGCGGCCTTTCAGGCCGGTGCCCGTTTGAACCCCGCCGACGACCTGAGCTATTCTGGCCTCGGTTTCTGCGCGGAATCTCAAGGGCGTTGGCGGATTGCGGCAGGCTTCTATGCCCGTGCGCTGAGCCTGAACCCCGGTAGCACCTACGCGCAGGAAGCGCTGGAGCGGGTGGCGCCGAACCTGGACCTGAGGTGAACCGAACGTGAAGTATGCCAACCAACTGAATCTGGTTCTGGCACTGATCGGGGCGGCGGTCCTGGTCTACACTTTCGCCGCGACGTTTTTCTCGCCGGCGCCGTCCATCACCATTGACCCCGTGAGGCTGCGGGAGTTGGGCTCAGCCGGAGCGGGCATGGCCACGGATGCAGGGGTGGTCTTCCAGCTCGAGGGAACGACCCAGACGGCACCCCTGGATCAGACGCGGCAGCGCCGGGATCTGCAGCAGGTCCCCCGGTCGGCGGAAGTGGAGACGAGGCCTGGAAGCGGGCTGGTGATGCCTGCCCCCTTCGGACCGTCGCGATCCCCGGCTGGAAGGGGCGGGGTGGCGAATCGGCGTACCAACCCTCCCCAGCGAAGCGTGGGGGGACCCGGCCGGGTGACGCCTGTGCCTCCGCGCTCGACCACCCGCGTGGTCGAATCCGGGATTCGGGTGCCGCAAGTGGAAAGCAGTGCTTCCACCCTGCCGGAGTCCGGCGATGGGCAGCAGCGGACGGGCCTGGTCGGCAGCGGCGGTGGTACGCCGCCGCCCGGCGCTCCGCCGCCGCGTGTGGTACAACCCCGCCCCGGGGCTGAGAACGAGAAGCGAAACGAGCCGACGCAGCCCCCGCCACCGCCGTTCCGCTCGTCGATGCCGGCCGGCCGTCCGCCGGAATAGATCAGGGAGGAGCCCACCGTGAGCCACAAACTTGGCCGTCGTGAAGTCTTCGGCATGACAGCCGCCGCGGCTGTCGGTCTCGGGACGCTCGGACTGAAGCGGCCCGGGGAAGGATCCATCAAGCAGTCGGCCTGCCGCTGGTGTTACCGCGACCTGTCCCTCGACGAATTGGCGGCGGGAGCAGCTCGCATCGGCTTGGCCTCGGTGGAGCTGCTGTCTCCGGAGGAGGTCCGCACCGTGAAGGCGCACGGGCTGACCTGCGCCATGCTCTTCGGGACTGGACCCATCCACGACTGTCTCAATCAGCCGCGTAACCACGACCGCTGCGAGGCTGAACTCCGCCGGGCGATCGAAGCTGCGCATGCGGAAGGTTTGCCCAATGTGATCTGCTTCTCCGGCAACCGGAACGGGATGGATGACGAGGAAGGCCTGGAGAACTGTGTTGCCGGGTTGAAGCGGATCGCAGGTTATGCCGAGAAGATGGGGGTCACCGTCTGCCTGGAACTGCTCAACAGTAAGGTGGACCACAAGGATTATATGGCGGACCACACAGCCTGGGGGGTCCGCGTGATCCAGAAGGTGGGCTCGGAGCGGGTGAAACTGCTGTACGACATCTACCACATGCAGATCATGGAGGGGGACGTCATCCGGACCATCCGCGAGAACCACCAGTACATCGCCCACTACCACACGGGTGGTGTACCGGGGCGGCACGAGATCGACGACAGCCAGGAACTCAACTATCGGGCCATCGTCCGCGCCATTCTGGAAACGGGCTACCAGGGCTTTCTGGGCCAGGAGTTCGTCCCGACGCGATCGCCGCTGGAATCACTGGCCGAGGCTTACCGGATCTGCTCCGACGTCTAGGCTGCAGCGGGTTCCGCAACTTTCCGGCGATTCCTGCGTCAGTGCCTGAGCGCCCGACTCTCCGAGAATTCAGTATCTGATGAGGGAGGCAGAGATGGAACCTCGACCCATGATCGAGGCGCGGAATCTCAGCAAGTACTACGGATCGTTCGTAGCGGTGGAAGGTCTGTCATTCAGCGTCCCGGAGGGACAGATCGTGGCCTTCCTGGGACCCAACGGGGCAGGAAAATCCACCACGATGAAGCTGCTCACCGGTTTTCTGGCCCCCAGCGCCGGTACCGCGGCCATCGCCGGACTGGACGTCCAGCGGGACCGCCTGGAAGCAGCACGCCGACTGGGTTACCTGCCCGAGAACGGACCCCTGTATCAAGATCTCACTCCAGCGGAACTGCTCCGCTTCTTCGGCTCCGCCCGGGGGTTGGGCGACCGTCTCCAGGAACGTCTTGACTGGGTTTGCCGCCGCTGCTCACTGCAGGAGGTGTGGGAGAAGCCCATCGGCAAACTCTCCAAGGGACTGAAGCAGCGTGTGGGGTTGGCACAAGCCCTGCTCCACGATCCCGAGGTCCTGATCATGGACGAGCCGACTGCCGGCCTGGATCCCAACCAGATCCGGGAGTTCAGGGAAAACATCCGGGAACTGGGTCGGTCGCGCACGATTCTGATCTCCACCCACATCCTGAGAGAGGTGGAAACCACCGCCGACCGGGTCTTGCTGATCCACAACGGCCGGCTGATCTTTGACGGAACCCCCGACGAGATGAAAGAGAACGGCTCCCTGGAAGAGCCGTTCTACCGCATGACTGGCGGCCGCAGCGCCGTTGAGGCTCCCGCGGGAGATGACGCCGTCCCCGGCAACGGCTCAGCGGCGGGCGGCGGTGGGTTCGTCGGCGGACCGGGACGCCCCAACGGAGGAGGTGCCGAATGAAGCTCAACCTCCACTTCATTCGGGTCCTGGCGTGGCGGGATCTGCGACGGTACTTCGCCAACCCGACCGGCTACGTGTTCATCACGCTGTTCATCTTCCTGAGCGCGGCCGCCGCCTTCTGGCAGGACCGCTTCTTCCTGGACAATCTGGCCAACCTGGCGCAGCTCAACGCGGTGTTTCCGCTGCTGCTGGTGTTTTTCGTGCCGGCTCTCACCATGTCGGTCTGGTCGGAGGAGAGACGCCTGGCCACCGATGAACTGCTGCTGACGCTGCCGGCCTCCAGCCTCGAAGTGGTGCTGGGCAAGTTCCTGGCTACGCTCGGTATCTACGCTGTTTCCCTGGTCTTGGCGCTGAGCCATGTGCTGGTGCTGGTCTGGCTGGGCAGCCCCGACCCCGGGGTCACCGCCGCCAATTACGCCGGGTATCTGCTCGCGGGTGCCACCCTCATCAGCATCGGGCTGCTGGCTTCGCTGTCGACCTCGAACCCGGCGGTGGCCTTTATCGTGGGATCCGCCCTGTGCGCGTTGACCGCCTTTGTTGATTCGCTGGCCGGGGCTTTCAGCCGCGAACTGGGTCAAAGCCTGGCAGTGTGTTCTCTGCAGTACCACTTCGGCGAATTTGCCCGGGGCATCATCAGCGTGGGCGGCGTCACCTACTTCCTCGCCGTTACCGTCTTTTTCCTCTATCTGAACGTTCTGGTGGTGGATCGACGGCACTGGCCGCTCCAACTGGAGGGCCGGTCGGTCTGGTTCCACCGGGGCCTGAGGCTGGCGTCGGCGGCGCTCTGCCTGATCGGTGTGGTGGTGATCGCAGGCCGGATACCGCTCCGGCTGGACGCCACTGCCGAAGGACTCCACTCGCTGAGCGAAGGCACTCTTGCGATCCTGCGGGAGCTGGATCCGGAACGTCCCGTCTTCATCCAGGCTTTCGTCAGCCCGGTGGTGCCGGGCCCCTTGGTGCAGACACGGGAAAACCTGCTGAACACGCTGCGGGAGATCGACGTTACGGCGGGTCCCGCGGTGGAAGTGCTCATCGAGGACACTCTACCGTTCAGCCCGCAGGCCCGTGACGCCCGGGAGAAATTCGGCATCGTGCCCCAGGAGGTCCCTACTCTGGAAGGCGCTCAGGCCGGACTCGAAGAGGTGTTCATGGGACTGGCGCTGACCTGTGGTCCCTCCGAACAGATCATCCCGTTTCTGGATAGGGGACTGTCCCCAGAATACGAGCTGGCCAGGAGCATCCGCATCGTGGCGTCTGCCCGCCGCAAGCAGATCGGCGTCCTGCAGACCGGCCTCAACCTGTTCGGCGGGCTGGACTTCCAGACCATGCGCTCGAGTGCCACCTGGTCGGTGGTGCAGGAGCTTCGCAAGCAGTACAACGTGCTCCAACTGCAGCCCATGGCCCAGATGCCGGAAGGGCTGGAGGGGTTGCTGGTGGTGATGCCTTCTTCCCTCGGCCAGCCCGAGCTGGACTGGCTTCGGGAGGTGATCCGTTCCGGGGTCCCGACACTTCTCCTCGATGATCCGCTGCCTACCGTGAACATCAATCTGGCCGCCTCGGAGGATCCCGCCGCCGGACAGAACCCGTTCATGCGAAACCAGATGCCTCAACGGGTCAAAGGGGACATCGCGGGGTTGCTGGCGGATCTGGGGATCAACTGGGACCCCACGCAGGTGGTGTGGGATACCCATAACCCGCACCCGGATCTGGCTTACCTGCCGCCGGAAGTGGTCTTTGTCGGGCCCGGCAACCAAAATCCCGATGCTTTCCATCGGCAGCATCCCGCAGCCGCCGGCCTGCAGGAACTGGTCCTTCTCTATCCAGGCACTGTGAGTCCCGCCTCGGTCCCGGGTCTTGAGTTCCTGCACCTTGTGCAAAGCGGCCGAAGCTCGGGGTTGCTGGCCTACCGCCGGCTCGTCCAGCGCAGCTTTTTCGGAGTCCAGCTTAACCGTGATCTGCCCCACGAACCTGATGAGGCTGTCTACACGCTGGCGGCAGAGGTGAAGGGGCTGCCGGTTGCGGCCTCCGCCTCCACGGCCGGCGGGGATGGCGCGGAAACGGCGTCCGGAGGGGAGTCCTCCCCGTCCGCTCCGCCAGACGCCGCCGATGCCGAGACCAAGCCCGATCCCGGCAAGCCGGTCCATTTGATCTTCATCCCGGACGTGGATTTCATTTCCGAGCAGTTCTTCCAGATCCGGGCGCGGGGACCCGAGAATCTCCGCTTCGACAACGTGAACTTCTTCCTCAACTGCATGGACACCCTGGTGGGCGATCAGGCGTTCATCAGCCTGCGCAACAAGCGGGTGCGCCACCGCACGCTGGAAAGAGTGGAGGCCCAGACGAAGGCTTTTCTGGAGCAGCGTGTGGCGGAGGAAAAACAGGCGGAACAGGATGCCCAGGTGGCCCTGGAGGAAGCCCAGAAACGCCTGGACGAAAGGGTCAACGCGGTGCGGGAACGGCCGGATCTCGATCTGCGGACCAAGCAGATCATGGTGCGCAATCTGGAGGAAGCCGAAAACCGAAAGTTCGAGGTCCTGAAAGCCAACATCGAGGCGGAGAAGGAAGCCAAGATTCACGCCAGCCGGGAACGCACCGAGGAGCAGGTGCGTCGGATCCAGAACACGATCCGCACCTTCGCGGTGCTGCTGCCGCCGATCCCGGTCTTCGCGCTGGGAGTCTGGATTTTCATCCGGCGGCAGCGCAAAGAGCGGGAAAGTGCAGTGGCTTCCCGCCGCCTTCGAGGTTAGAAAACCATGAGCGAGACACGTAAGACCTTCGGGTTTGCCATCCTGGCGGTCCTGCTGGCTGCGGCCGCCATACTGACGACTCCCCGGCGGTCGGTACCGGAGGAGTTCGCGGATCGCGGCGAGGCCTTTTTTCCTGGTTTCACCGATCCCAATCTGGCCACCACCCTCGAGGTCATCGAGTTCGATGAGGCCACCGCCTCCGCCCGTCCGTTCAAGGTGACGTTCAAGGACGGTCTGTGGACCATCCCCTCCCACCATGACTACCCCGCTGACGGCAAGGATCGGCTGGCCCAGACCGCGGCCGGGCTCATCGGGCTCACCAAGGATGACTTCCGCTCCAGCAACATCGCCGACTATGAGGCCTGCGGGGTGATCGACCCCCTGGACGAAACCGCCGGTTCCCTCCGGGGGCGGGGCAAGCGGGTCACTATCCGCGATGCCGAAGATCGAGTGTTGGCGGACCTGATCATCGGCAAACAGGTGGAGGACCGTCCGGACTTTCGATTCGTCCGGATACCCGACCAGAAGAGGATCTACATCACCCGCACCCGCCTGGAGGTTTCCACCCGCTTTGCCGACTGGATCGAGCCGGACCTGCTGCAGGTGGAGCAGGCGAAGATCCAAAGAATCGTCATCCGTGACTACTCCATCGACGAACGCTTCCGGACGGTGGACCAGCGCGACGTCATCGTGCTGACCCGTCGGGGCGACGGGTGGACCGTCAGCCGTCTGCCTGCAGACCGGGAGGTGGACACCGCGAAAGTGAATCAGATGTTGCGGGCTCTGGATGACCTCGCCATCGCCGGGGTCCGCCCGAAACCCCCCGGGATTACCGCTGACCTGAAACGGCGGGATGGAGCGGTGTCCCTGACCGAAGCCAACCTGCTGGAGCTCCAAAGCAAGGGCTACTACTTCACCGTGGACGGCCGTTTGCTCTCCAATGAGGGTGAGGTCGAGGTCGAGACGTCGGAGGGAATCCGTTATACCTTGCGCTTTGGTGAGATCCTCTATGGCCGCGGCGAGGAGATCTCCGCCGGAACCGAAACCCCTGCCCGGCAGCAGGCTGGAGAAACTTCCGACTCCCAGGAAGCCTCGGATACGCCCGCGGCAAACCGCTATCTTTTCCTCACCGCGTCCTTCGATCCCGGGCTGGTGACAGCCGTCGGGGAAGAGGGCCGGAAGGCCCGTGAGCAGGGGAGGGCCAAGGCAGCCGAGCTGAACCAGCGTTATGCCGGGTGGTATTACGTGATTCCGTCGTCGGCTTTCGACCAGTTGCGGGTCCAGCGCAGCGATCTGCTGCGCAAGAAATCGTAGGCGCAGCTTTAAGGGTTGCGGAAAATCCCGGAGGGACGGCCGAGGGCAGCCGGGAGTTCTCTCTTGGGGACAGTCCCCATCCGGGAGAAGTCTCGGAGGGACGGCCAAGCCGTGGAGCTCGCTCGCCCCTCCGGAACTCGAATCCCCTCGTCAGCTGTCGGCAGCCCCGTCAAGCCGGGCCTGCAGGCCTGAGCTCAGTGGGGGTTACGCCTCGCCGGCGTGCCACCCCCCGCCCGGGTTCCAGCGGACTTGAGCGGCAAAGAGGCGTAGACTCTAGCCTGAACAGTGTCGGACGGTTTGTCCACGTGCAGTTCCGCTGCGGAATCCCGCCTGGACGCAAGCTCGGACCGTGCACTGCGGAGAAACTGACGATGCACCTGAGCATGATCCTGCGTTCCTGGGGGCGAATCCTGCAGGGCTACCGACCGGCTTTGTCCCTGGAAATCACCAACAAGTGCCCACTGTCCTGTCCCGGCTGTTATGCCTACCAGCCGAACCATGTGTCGGGCATCCCCCTGGAGTCCATCCCCGACCTGAGTGGTGACCGACTGGTCCGCAGTGTCCTGGAACTGCTGGATCGCAAACGCCCGCTGGGGGTGTTTCTGGTGGGAGGCGAACCCATGGTGCGGGTGAAAGAGCTGAAGGCGCTGCTGCCGGAGATCAGCCGCCGGGGGATCCAGGTGGAAATCGTCACCAGCGGAGTGGTCCCGATCCCCGAAGAATGGAGCCGTATCCCCGGTCTGACGATCGTGGTCTCCATCGACGGACTGCAGCCGGATCATGACCGGAGGCGCCACCCGGCGACCTACGAGCGGATTCTGGCCAACATCGCCGGGCGCAGGATCGGCGTCCACTGCACCATCACCAGTCACATGCTGGCCCGGCCGGACGCCTTGTGGCGCTTCGTGGAGTTTTGGAGCGGGCGCGACGAGGTGTGGACGATCCGGATGAGCCTGTACACCCCGCAGATGGGTGAGCAGTCGGAGGAGATTCTGGCACCGGAACTGAGGGAGCAGGTGTTTCAGGAGCTGGATCAGCTGAAAGAAAGGTTTCCCAAACTCAGGGTCACCCCGGAGATGATCCAGGCCTATCGCCGCCCTCCCGAATCCCCCGCCGCCTGCATCTTCTCCCGCGTCACCGAATGCCTGTCGGCGGATCTGCAGACGGAAGTGACGCCCTGCCAGTTGGGTGGAACCCCCGACTGCAGCCGCTGCGGCTGTGTCGCCTCAGTGGGCATGCAGGCCATCGGCGACACCCCTTTGGTGGGAGGGTTGCGGGTCGGACACATCTTCCGGGTCTCGGACCGGATCGGCGCCAGGGTGGCGCGTCTGCGGTCACGTTGGCAGAAGATCCCGGCCGGAAAGACCCTCCCCCGTCCCCGGCCGGACTCGGGTGGACCGGCGCCTTCGCCGGAAACCGCACGGGTGGCCAGGGAGGAGCCTGCGGGACAGGGCATCGCCCTTGACAGGAAGGTCATTTTGGACGGGGCGGTTGCACTGGACGAAAGCCGCTGAGTTTTCGTTCCCGGCCCTTGACAAACCGCCCGCCTGTCGGTTAGCGTATGGCGAATCGTATTAACGGACTGCAACAGATGAACCCGGTGTCGGCCCTCAACAACCTGCTCGCCCTCCTGGTAGTCGTAGGCATTACCGTGCCCAGCGGCCTGCGGGTGTGGGGGGCGCATCCGCCATCGGGGTACTGAACAGGCCGCGAGTTGAAGGAGATTGAAGCCCCCGGGAACGGGGGCTTTTTTTTTGCAGACACAAAAGGAGACCGGCTGAGACAATGAGATCCGACCGCATCAAGAAGGGTTTCGAACGTTCCCCCCACCGCTCGTTGCTGAAAGCGACCGGCGTCACCGACGCCGACATGGGCAAGCCGTTTATCGCCATCTGCAACAGCTACATCGACATCATCCCCGGCCACGTCCACCTGCAGCGTTTCGGCCGTGCCGTCAAGGAAGCGGTACGGGCGGCCGGGGGTGTCCCCTTCGAATTCAACACCATCGGGGTCGACGACGGGATCGCCATGGGTCATATCGGCATGAATTACTCTCTGCCGAGCCGCGAGCTGATCGCCGATTGCGTGGAGACGGTCATCAACGCCCACGCCTTTGACGGCATGATCTGTATCCCCAATTGCGACAAGATCGTGCCGGGGATGTTGATGGGAGCTCTGCGGGTGGACATCCCCACCGTTTTCGTGACCGGCGGGCCGATGGCGGCCGGACGTACGCCGGACGGCCGTGTCGTCGACCTGATCAGCGTTTTCGAAGGTGTCGGTGCCTACCAGGCGGGCCGGATTGATGCCGACGAACTGAAGCTGTTGGAAGACCACGGCTGTCCCTCCTGCGGCTCCTGTTCCGGCATGTTCACCGCCAACAGCATGAACTGCCTGCTGGAAGCGATCGGGCTGGCTCTTCCGTACAACGGCAGCATCCTGGCTGAGACCCCCGAGCGCTACGAACTCGCGGAGCGGGCGGCCCGCGCGCTGATGGAGCTGGTGGCACGCGATCTCACCGCCCGCAAGATCGTCACCCCTGAGGCCGTGGATGACGCCTTTGCGCTGGATATGGCCATGGGTGGCAGCACCAACACCGTTTTGCACACCCTGGCCGCCGCGCACGAAGCCGGCATCGAGTATCCGCTGGAGCGCATCAACCGGGTGGCCGAGCGCGTTCCCCACATCTGCAAGGTCAGTCCCTCCAGCCACTGGCACATGGAGGACGTCCACCGGGCCGGCGGTGTGCCCGCCATTCTGAAGGAGATCAGCCGCCGCCCCGGGACGCTTCATCTGGACCGCATCACGGCTACCGGCAAGACCCTGGGCGAGAACATCGCCGATGCAAAGATTCTGGATCCGGAAGTGATCCGCACCTGCGAAAACGCCTACTCCCAGACGGGAGGGCTGGCGATCCTCTTCGGCAGTCTCGCCCCGGACGGCGCGGTGATCAAAACTGCCGGCGTGGCCGGAGCCCGACGACACGCCGGTCCGGCCCGGGTTTACGAGAGTGAGGAGTCGGCGACCCAAGGGATCCTGGGGGGACAGGTCAAGCCGGGTGAAGTGGTGGTCATCCGTTATGAAGGTCCCCGCGGCGGACCCGGGATGCAGGAAATGCTGGGACCCACCGCCCAGCTGCAGGGCATGGGGTTGGGCGAGTCCGTCGCCCTGGTGACCGACGGCCGGTTCTCCGGCGGCACGAGGGGTATGTCGGTAGGACACGTGAGCCCCGAGGCGGCGGCCCGTGGGCCGATCGCCGCCGTCCGTGACGGCGACATCATCTGCATCGATCTCGACCGCCGCACCATCGATCTGGAACTGGACCCCGCTGAAATCCGGCGGCGACTGGAAGCTTTGCCGCCCTTCCAGACAACGATCGAGAGCAAGTGGCTACGGCGCTATTCCCGCATGGTCAGCAGTGCCAGCACCGGCGCGGTGATGGAAGGCTGACCCGGGCCCGAGTAAGGAATCAAGTCTGCGACGATGGAGCACACAACAATGAAACTGACAGGAGCTGAAATCCTTTGGGAATGCCTGATCCGGGAGGGAGTGGATCTGGTGTTCGGCTACCCCGGCGGGGCCATCCTCCCGGCCTACGACGCCATGACCAAGTACCCCCAGATCAAGCACGTCCTGGTGCGCCACGAACAGGGGGCGTCCCACATGGCCGACGGCTACGCCCGGGCCACCGGCAAGGTGGGGGTGGCGGTCGCCACCAGCGGACCCGGGGCCACCAATCTGGTCACCGGCATCGCCACCGCCATGCTGGATTCGTCACCCACCGTGTTCATCACCGGACAGGTGCCCACCTCGGTGGTGGGGTCGGATGCCTTCCAGGAAATCGACATCACGGGCATCACCCTGCCCATCACCAAGCACAACTACCTGGTGACCGATGTGGAAGAGCTTGCCTATACCATCAAGGAGGCATTCCACATCGCCCGCAGCGGGCGCCCGGGGCCGGTGCTGGTGGACATCCCCAAAGACGTCCAGATCAGGTCCACCCACTTTGAATACCCCGAGGAACCCATCCGACTGCCCAACGAGCGTCCGGTGGGTGGGGCCACTCCGGAGGAAATCCGCCGGGTGCTGGAACTGATCCGGGAATCCCGCCGGCCGCTGATCCTGGCGGGACATGGCATCACCCTGTCCGGAGCTGAGCGGGAACTGGTGGCCTTCGCCGAACGCTTCCGGATCCCGGTGGCGCTCACGCTGCTGGGGAAGGGAACCATGCCGGAAAGCCATCCGCTGTGTCTGGGGATGATGGGCATGCACGGGGAGGCCCACGTCAACATCGCCATCCAGGAAGCCGACCTGCTGCTGGCCCTGGGCATGCGGTTCGATGACCGGGTCACCGGTGACCTCAAGACCTATTCGCCCAAGTCCCGCAAGATCCACGTCGACATCGACGCCTCGGAGATCAACAAGAACGTTCGTGTCGACGTGGGCATCGTCGGCGATCTCAAGCCGGTGCTGGAGCAGCTCATCCCGCTGGCGGAACCCGCCGACAGCGCCGACTGGCTGCGCACCATCCACACCTGGCAGGAGGATCGCCACCAGCGGGACATTTACAACATGCCCGACGACGGGAAGCTCTACACGGCCCATGCCATCCGGGACCTCTGGAAATATACCGGCGGCGACGCCATCACCGTCACCGACGTGGGCCAGCATCAGATGTGGGAAGCCCAGTACTATCCCCACGACCGGCCGCGGTCTCTCATCACCAGCGGTGGCTTGGGGACCATGGGCTTCGGTTTCCCGGCGGCGGTGGGCGTCAAGATGGGCCTTCCCCATGAGGAGGTCTGGGCCATCGTCGGCGACGGCGGGTTCCAGATGACCATGGCCGAGCTGGCCACCGCGGTGGAACAGAAAGTCCACGTCAATATCGCCATCATGAACAATGCCTACCTCGGGATGGTGCGGCAATGGCAGGAGTTCTTCTATGAAGAGCGCTACCATGCAACCCCCATGGGCAGTCCCGACTTCTGCAAGCTGGCGGAGGCTTATGGGATCCCCAACATGCGGGTGAGACGACGCGAGGAAATCGAGGAATCGGTGCGGTTTGCCCGCGCCCAGAAAGATACGCCGGTGCTCATCGAGTATGTGGTGGAGAAGCACGACATCGTCTACCCGATGGTGCCCTCGGGTGCTTCCCTGCACAACATGATCCGCCGTCCTGTGCCGGAGGCCGTCAAGGCCGGAGCCCGGAAGGAGTAAGCCGTTATGAGATACGCCATGAGTGCGCTGGTGGAAAACAAACCCGGTGTCCTGGCCCGGGTGGTGGGCCTGTTCCGGCGCCGGAATTTCAATATCGACAGCCTGACCGTGGGCCGCACCGAGAGCCCCGATCTCTCCCGGATGACGATCCTCATCGAGGGGACCGAAAACGAAGCCCGCAAAGTGGAGAAATGCCTCTACAAGCTGCCCAATGTGGTCCAGGTGGAGCACCTGCACGATAAACCGTCGGTGCGCCGCGACCTCGCCCTGATCAAGGTGCGGGTCGACAGCCAGACGCGCCCGGAGGTGATGCAGCTTTGCAGCATCTTCCGGGCTCGGGTGGTGGATGTGGCCAGGAACACCTTGATTGTCGAAATTACGGGCGAGGAGGAGAAGATCGAAAGCTTCGCCGAGCTGTTGCGGGGGGTGGGAATCGTGGAGATGGTACGCACCGGAATCGTGGCCATGGGTCGCGGCGAACACACGGTGACGCCCATCAACGGTTACCGCCGCTCGGCAAAACTGCGCCGCAGCGTGATCTGAGTGGCGTCAGCGAGTCGGTGCAATCAGTGAATCCGGGGCCTCCCTCTAATCTTCCTCCGGGAGGCCTTCCCGGAGGAGGGCCCGGATGCGGTCGCGGCAGCTTTTGGTCCGGCAGTCCTCACAGTAGGGAAAATTGTTGGGGAACACATGGATCCTGCGCGGCCCGGCGATGAGCACCCCCGAAACCGACTTTATCGGCTGCATCAGGCAGCTTTCGGTGAGGCTTACCCCGATCCGCCACGGCTCCAGAACTGCGAACAGGCGCCGCTGACCGGTCAGGTGCCAGCCGCAGTAGCCAGGACTGTACCGCATGCAGCCCCAGCCATCGCAACCCACCTCGTCCTCGTAAAGCTGCTGGAGATGGGCCGCCGTCGCATCCGCCATCAGCGAGGCAACGCAATCGAGGTTGTAGGCAAAGGGATAATCCCCCTGCCGGAAAGCATGCTGGATCGTCTCACTGACCGCCGGTCCCAGCGTGCCTGCAAACAGGGCCAGCCGCGATCCCCGGGGATAGATCAGCGAGACGACGTCATGGGGCTGGTTCAGGCCTTCCCCCTCCAACACCCGGGCGAAGCCGTCCGGTGAGATCTCCCGGTACATCCCCACCGGGCGCGCCAGCCGCACTGCCTCGGCCAGGGCTGCCGCCAGCACCGCCTCCGCCTCGGGAGACAGACGGGCGTCCGGGGGGACTCCCTGCTCCTGCAGCACGGTCGCCCGATCCGGCAGCAGCAGCTCCGGCGGGATCTGGACGGTGTGCACCTCCCCGGCGGCCGCAACGCCGCTCAACTGGCCGGACATTCCTCGAAAGTCTCCAGCACCGGCAGCGGCTGGTTTCCCTCCACCAGAGCCAGCGCCGCCAGCATGATACGACGTTGCAGTTCCGGCTGGTGAGGTGCTCCCAGCGGATAGCCCAGCGGCCGATCCACAAACAACGCACGGGGAGGCTGGACCTTCTCCGTAACCTCCCGCAGCAGGGTAATCGAGACCGTGGAGATGCCCTGCTTCTCGATCACTCCCTGAATCAGTCCCACGGACTGATTGCACATCGGTCAGACGGGGGTCAGCAGGACCACATCGACTCCATCCTCCGCCAGCAGCCGCGCGCACTCCGGGGCGGTGATCTGGACCAGACGGCCCGGGGCGGTGATGGAGCCCATGAAGCTGAAATGACGGTGGTTGACCGAACCGATCACCCCCTCCTGTTGAAGCTCCCGCAGCCGGTCCAAAGGCAAAGCCAGGTTCTTGTCGGCCAGAACACCCGAGGGGTCGAAGGACCCGCTGCGATGTCCCAGGCGCAGAGACTGCAGATCCACATCGTTCGGGATGACGCGGAACGAAAAGTCGCCGCCCCGGAACGCCTCATCAAACGGCGTCTGTCCCGGGACGTATAGGGCGGCGGTGGTGGCCACCGCCACCCTGCACTCCCGGAGCGGCTTGCGCAGCGGGGTGCCGGGTTGCCATTCGGCTTTGCGGTAGCGGTAGGCCATCATGAACAGGCGATCCTTGAGCCGGAGCTGTGAGATATTGGCCATGGGCTTGATCCTGCGACTGAACTGGCATTTTCTCATCATTGGCATAGCGATGCGCGCATCGGGTGTGATATTCCTCGTCAACGTTCTGATTGCAGGAGTTGCCGTTCCAGCCAACGCCGGGAGGGCTGAACTCCTGCTCTACTTTACCGGCGATGTCCAAGGCAATTTTGAGCCCTGCGGCTGTGCCGGTGGGCCCACGGGCGGGCTGGCCCGCCGTCGGGGTTACGTCGAAAGCGTCACCCGAGAGGGCTCGCTGCCCTTTCTGAACATTGACGCTGGAAACTACTTCGCCGAACCCGGTCCCGAAGCCCAAGCTGTCAACGCCCTGATGCTGGACAGCCTGCGGCGCCTGCCGATGGCGGTCCTCAACCTGGGGATCAACGACCTGCACTGGTGGCCGGACCTCAGTAGCGGCTCGACGCCGGCGAAGGTGATCTCCACCAACCTGGTTCCTCGCCGTTCCTCCCTCGTGGCTCCTGAGCGGTTTGCGGTGGTGGAGTCCGTGGTCGATGGCGTGTCCCGGCCGGTGCGTATCGGGTTTCTGGGTCTGGCCGACCCGCTGCGGGTCAAGCCCAACTCCGGTTTCCGGGGCCTCGATCCGCTGCAGGCGGTGGCGGAGGTGAAAGCCGAAGTGATGAAGCAGGCGGATTTTCTGGTGGTGCTCTGGGACACCTTGCGTCCCCAGGGGGAGATCCCTCCGGACTGGGTGGTTGCCCGGCTGGCGGAGGAGCACCCCGAAGTCCGGTTGATCATTACCACCGAACCCCGCTTTGTGATTTACAAACCGCTTCGGATCGGCCTGGCGACGGTGGTGTCGTCAGTGGAACGGGGGCGCTTCCTGGGCGAAGCCCGTCTCCAGTTCGATGCCGCGGGGAAGCTGGACCAAGTGGCGGTTGAGTTTGTGGAAATGAAGAACGGCGTCCCGGAGGATCCGGCCCTGCTGGAACTCCAGCACCGTCTTTCGTCCCGCCTGCGGTAGAACCGCCGACTGACGGGGCCTGTAACGATCAGGTTCAAGCCCCGGAGGGGCAGCCGAGCTGATCGACGCCCCGGCCCGGCCGTCCCACCCGGCGCCAACACCTTGAAACTGTTCAACCCTCGAACCTCACCGCCGTCAACCCCGAATGCCCGCCCCACCGCAAGCGCCGGAGGCGCGACCCAGGCTGAGCCCAGGCCTTCAGGCCTGGGTTGACCGGCCGCTGAGGACGGGATTCGAGCCCCGGAGGGGCGACCGAGCTGCTCGACACCATGGCTCGGCCGTCCCTCCGGGACCCCCGGGGCCTTCGGATCACCGCCGTCTTCCCGCCGGATCTCGGGACAGCGCCGTGCGGTTCATGAAATCCCGTTCACCCGGGTATCCCGTCGAGGTCGGACCCAGGTTCCAATCCTTAGACGCGAAAAACGGGGGCAAGAATCGCCGTCCAGGCCTTTTCCGGGCCCTCCAATGCCACCTAACCCACGTCCCGTCAGCCCGTTACCTTGGTCCGGCCCCAGGATTGATCTGCCTGACGAGCGCCTCCAGCATGCGGCGCTGCGTTTTCACGTGCCCGTGCTGGGCTTCCACGTTGACATAGGGGATGCCCAGCCGTCCCGCCAGCACCGAAAGCGAGCCGTCATCCGTCACCCGGCTGTTGTCCTGCAGCACGACGTTGAAGCCGAGGGCGGCCAAACGGTCGAACCAACCCGGATCAGTGACGAAGAAGAAGTCGTCGGCGTCCCGCCCGGGTTCCAGGTGGACCCGGGCGGCGTCCTGTGCCAGCGGGCCGCCCGGCAGGTAATCGCGCGCCGAATACTCGCCGTCGGTGTTGTTGTGCAGGGTGATGATGATGCCCACCTGGTCCAACCCATAGTCCTGGAGCAGGGACTCCGCGAACCGGCGGACCAGCCGGCGGGAGCGTTCATCCTCCGGCCCGTGGCGCCGCAGCGTGGCCTGGACCCCCGGATCGGTGAAGATCCGGTTGGGGTCGAAGACATAGCTCGTCCCGTCCAGCTTGAATTCCACCAGACGCTCGCCGCGCTGGCGCAGCATCAGCAGACGTCCGCCGCGCCGGCGGATTACGTCCAGACCTGCGCGCACTGACGTGGCCTCGTTCTCGTGCAGGTTGAGCAGGAACAGGTGCGACCTGTCCCCGGCGGTGTACTGGACGGTGGTGATCCAGGATGCACCCAGCGGTTGCCGGATCCCCACCTCCATGACCGGCTTGGGCGCGCACGCACCGGCCACGGCCAGCGCGACCAGAGCAGCCACGGAGTGAACAGACCTCAAAGCCACAGATCGCACAGATTTCACAGATGATCTCTCATTCATGAATCCAAGAAGCTCATCCGTGTAATCTGTGAATCTATGGCCCACGTTGTCGCCAGGCTGTGGCCTCAGCGGGTTTTCACAGGATCAGGCGGACGCTTGGGCAGCCGTTTCGGCTCCGCCTCGATCCGCTTCATCACCTCCGCGATTCCCCGCTCGAGCTGTGGATCGCGTCCGGCGATGACCGCCGCCGGATCGTTCTCCACTTCGATGTCCGGGGCCACACCTTCGCCTTCGATGATGTAGTTCCCGTTTTCATCGTTTGTCGCCTGCAGCGGCACGTATACTGTGCCGCCATCGATCAGCGGGCCCCTCGAAGAGATGCCCACCACACCGCCCCACGTGCGCTTCCCGATCAGCGGGCCGAGACCCGCCTTGCGGAAATAGTGAGGGAAGATGTCGCCGTCCGAAGCCGACGTCTCATTGATCAGACACACCAGATGGCCGTGGAAGGCGGTGTACGGATAGGTTCTGGGGTAATCGCTGGAGTAGCCGAAACGGGTCCCCAGGACTTTGGTGTCCAGCCGCTCCAGGATCCACTGCGACACGTTGCCGCCGCCGTTGGAGCGTACATCGACGATCAGCCCTTCCTTGCGGATCTGGGGGTAGTACCACTTGATGAACTCGTAAATCCCGGGACCTCCCATGTCCGGAATGTGCAGATAGCCGACGCGGCCGTTGGTGGCCCGCTCAACTTTCTCCATGTTCCCGACGACCCAGTCCAGGTAGAGCAGGGACGACTCGTCGTCGATGGGCCGGTATTGAACCTTGCGCGCACCCTCGAAAGACGGCGTCGAGTTGACGGTCAAGGTCACCGGGTTGGTCTTGTGACGCAACAGACGGTAGGGGTTGTCGTTGGCGGCAAGCTCGTCTCCGTCGATGGCCAGCACGTAATCGCCGACTTTGATGTCCACTCCGACCTCGGACAGCGGCGCCCGGTACTTGGGTTCCTGGTTGTGTCCGCTGAAGATGCGGCTGATCCGGTAGCGGCCCGCCGCCGGATCCAGCTCGAAACGGGCACCCGGCAGACCGACCTTCGGCCGCTCCGGGATCTCGAAGTCGCCGCCCTCGATGTAGGCGTGTCCCACGTTCAGCTCCGCCACCATTTCGCCCAACAGGTAGTTCAGGTCCGAACGATGGGCGACGTGGGGCAGCAGCGCCCGGTAGCGATCCCCGATGGCCTTCCAGTCGTAACCGTGCAAATTGCGCACATAGAAGAAGTCCCGGTAGCGGCGCCAAACTTCATCGAAGATTTCAGCCCATTCCTCAGCCGGCACCCGATCGACAGCCAGGTCCCTGGTGGAGACGGTCTTCTTTTCTTTGGTCTTCGGCCGGACGTCGTACAGGTTGTAGCTGCGCCCTTCGCGGACCAGCACCTTCGAGCCGTCGTAGCTGACCGCCGCTCCAGAGACCCCCTCAACCAGGGTGGACGCCTCCCGTTTCTTGAGGTCGAAGATCTGCAGAGCGGCCCGTCCGGCGTTGCGTCCATAGAACGGAGCCGGCGCAGTGGAATACAGCAGGTAGCCCTTGACCGCCGCCAGCGCACCGAGATTGTCCGCCTCCACCGGGATCCGGATAACCCGACCGGCCAGGCCTTCCAGATCGATCTTCACTTCGGCGGGGGCTTTGGCGGCTTGTGGCGGCTTCCCCTCAGCGCCCTCTTTGCCGTCTTCGGCCGGCTTGGCTTCGTCTTTCTTCTCCTCATCTCTGGTCACCGCGACTTCGTCACTTTCCGGCGGGAACAGGTCGGGCACGTCCTTGCGCAGGGCCAGGGCGAAGATGCCCGTCATGCGGTTGCCGGCGTAGTTCCATTCCACGGTGGAGATTTGCGGTGCGAACTGGCGTTCCGAGAGGAAGTACAGGTACTTGCCCTCAGGGTCCCAGGCCGGGTTGTACTCGCTGAAGTAGGGGGAGCTGATTCGGTGCAGCGCGCCGTCCTGACGCGACCACAGGCACAACGTCCGCTGGTCGTTCAGGTTATCCATGGAAAAGGCGAGCCAGTTGCCGTCCGGGGACCACGTGTAGTCGAAGATCGAACCGAATTCGTCGTCCGCAACCTGGGTGAGGCGGCGGTCGGCGATCTCCAGCACGTACAGTTTGCCGTCCTTGTCGGAAAACGCCAGCCGTTGCGAGTCCGGTGACCACGCCGGGGCGAAGAGCATGACCGCGAAGCTGGTCGTGAGCTGCTCGGGTGTCCCGTTGCCGTCCTGGTCCACGAGCCAGATCTGCTCCTCGCCGCTGCGGTCGGAGACGAAAGCGATCTTGCGGCCGTCAGGCGACCACCGCGCATGCTTGTCGTGGTAGCGGGAGCTGCGGGTCAGGTTGCGGGTCGCTCCCTTCTCGATCGGCACCGTGAAAACGTCGCCGCGGGCCACGAACAGTGCCCGCTCGCCTTTGGGAGAGAGTTCAAAGTCCTCGATGTTCTTCTCCACCGGGTATCGGGAGGGCCGCAGGGCCAAACCGTCATTGGGGACGAAAATCGAGATGCGGCGGCTGTCCTTGCGGGTGACGTCGTAAATCTCCAGCTCGCCGTTCAACTCATAGACGATGCGGGAGCGGTTGTCCGACGAAGGCCACCGTACGTCCCACACGGTGCTGCGGGTAAGCTGCTCAACGCGATCCGTGGCGGGATCATAGGAGTAGAGGTTGAGTGTGCCGTCCCGGTCGGACGCAAAGTAGATGCGTTCGCCGATCCACATGGGGTCGCGCTCGGTGCGCACCGAGGGCGCGATTTTGCGGGCGGTGTGGGTCTCCAGCTCGTAGATGTACAGATCCTGCGCCCAGCCCCCCTGGTAGCGCTTCCAGGTGCGGAAGTCCCGGAACAGGGGCGAGTACACCAACCGCCGGCCGTCGGGAGCAAAGTCGCCGGCTCCGGAGGTGGGCATGGGCAGCCGGACCGGCAACCCGCCCTCCAGTGAAACCGTGTAAAGGGCGGACTCGGTACGGCCCCCATCGCTGTCGCGCAGTGAACGGAAAAGGACCTGTTTGCTGTCGGGTGTCCAACCGTAGACCTGGTGATCGTAGCCCCAGCGGGGAGCCAGCGGTCCCTTGGCCGGGTACCAGGTCAACTGTTTGGGGATGCCGCCCTGGCTGGGGATGACATACACCTGCTCGTCGCCGTCGTACTGTCCGGTAAAGGCGATCCATTTACCGTCGGGAGAGAAACGGGGGAAAAGCTCCTGCCCCGGGTGGGCGGTGAGGCGGACAGCGGTGCCGCCGGTCGCGGGGGCTTTCCAAAGGTCGCCGCCGTAGCAGAAGACAACCTCTTCGCCCTGGATGTCCGGGAAACGCAGCAGTCGGGTCTGCGCCCAGATCGTGGCCAGACTCGCCCACACGCAGATGAGGACCGCCCATCTCCAGTTTCGGGCCTGATGTTCGGTTGGTGCCATGTACTGTTCCTCCTCCGGATGGTTTGGAAGCCATAGATTACACAGATGATGCAGATTCTACACAGCGCGCGGAGTTCACAGGTTTGACAGAGTTCACGACGGACTCCGACCGCTCGGCTCCTCTCCAACGTGTTCGGAGCGCGTTTTTCCGAGCAGGCTTTGGCGATAATACGCTACTGGTAACCAGCCCTTAATCACTGCCTGTGCGGCTGTACAGTCCGTGGCCCAATTCTCCAGCCGGGTGCTACAATCAGCCCCATGAATCGACGAAGGTTCGTGCAGTCGACGGCGTGGTCCGTGCTGGCGGCGACCGCCGGCCGACGTCTGCTCTGGGCCCAGCCGGCGGGCTTCAGGGAGCTGCGCCGGGGAGTCGGCATTTTTGAAAGCCGTGGCGGCACCATCGGCTGGCTGATCAACCCTGACGCCGTGGTGCTGGTGGACAGCCAGTTCCCCGACACCGCCCGCCAGTGCGCGAACGGTGTTCAGGAGCGGTCCAAACGCCGCTGGGATGCAGTCTTCAATACCCATCATCACGGGGACCATGTCGGCGGCAACGGCGTGTTCGCCCAACTCACCGACCGTATCATCGCCCACCGCAGGGTGCCCATGCTGATGCAGCGCGCGGCGGCGGCCCGTCCCAACGACCCGCCCCCGACTCCGCCCACCGAAACCTTCGAGACCGAGTTCAAGCTCGACGCCGGCGACGAAACCATCCATGCCCGCTATTACGGTCCGGCGCACACCAGCGGCGATTCGGTGATCTACTTCGAGCGGGCCAACGTGGTCCATATGGGTGATCTGGTGTTCAACCGGAGCTTGCCTTTCATCGATCGCGACGCCGGGGCGTCGATCGCCGGTTGGGCCAAGATTGCGGAGCGGGTGGCCGACGAGTATCCGCCCGATGCAATCTACATCTTCGGACACGGCAACAGCCGATTCGGCGTGGTGGGTGGTCGTGCCGATCTGCTCGTGGAGCGGGACTTCCTGAATGCATTGCTGGAGACGGTACAAAAGGACCGTCAGGCCGGCAAGAGCAAGGAAGAGTGTGTGAACCGGGAGCGGGTTCCCGGTTTCCCGGACCACGAACCCCTGGGTTCCTGGCTGACCACGGCCCGGGTGCTGGAGACGGCCTGGCTGGAAGTTACTGAAGGCGTGGTGGAGGTCAGGTAAGAGGCCTTCGTGCGAGAACCGTGGGGTTGCCGGTACAGGGGTTTCGGATCCCGGAGGACCTCCGCGGCGTGGCCGCCTCCCAAACCTCCGACCCAATCACCGCTCAGGGCCGGAACCGCACCCGCCACTTCGCGTGTGGTAGGCTGATCTCCACCGGTTTCGGGACATCCAGCCAGGAGGATCCAAATCATGAAGTCTATCGTGTGCTGCTTGGTTTTGACGGTGCTGGTGGTTGGCGGCCTGTGGGCCCAGCCCGCGCCTCGGGACACCGTTTCGGTGACGCTCAATGGCGGCAAAGTCTCGGTGGAATACGGACGGCCTTCGCTGAAGGGCCGCAGCTTTGACGAGCTGATGAAGTCGCTTCCTGCCGACCGGATGTGGCGGGCGGGTTCCGAGAAGGTCACCCTGTTGACGACCCAGGTGCCGCTCATCGTCGGTAACCAGATGGTGGCGCCCGGGAAGTATTCGGTCTATGTGCACTGCCCCGAGGGAGGCCCTTATTCGCTGGTCCTCAACAAGGACCTGGGACAGCCTCTGAAGAACCTGTGGGCCGCCGCTCCCGCCGCCATCGCCAATGACCCTTACCCCAGCTTCGACTACGCCAACCAGATCGCCAAGCAGGAGGTGGTACGGGCGCAAATGAATAAGGAGACCGCGGCCCGACCCGTCGACCAGTTCACCATCACGCTGGAACCTGCCGGCAAAGGAGCCTCGTTGAAGATGGCCTGGGGCGATCAGCTCTGGAGCCTGGCACTGCTGCCGGCGCCCAACGAAGGATCGGGCTCGCACAAGCATTGAACGGCTTGCAGCCTTGCGGGGTGGCGGGCTGCTCCCTGTCACCCTGCTTCCGCCCACTCGAGCCCCGCACCCTCCGGAAGCCCGCAACCTCGAGACCCGAAACCAGTCACCCGCCCGCAGGCTCAGCCCGGGGATGCCCAAGCACTGCCCCGAAACCTGAACCCCCGATCCTCCCCTTGACACCCCCCGTCCTTCGTGCTGTTCGTGAGGGTGATGTCCTTCACACGCCGACTCCTGACGCTGTGTTCGTTGGTCGCCCTGTTTCCCGCCTGCACGCCCGCCCCCGCGCCGGACGACGAGCTGTACCGCGGATTCCAGAGCCCGCCGGCCTCCGCCCGCCCCTTCGTGCGGTGGTGGTGGAACGGCAATCGGGTCACCGCCCAGGAAGCCTTGCGGGAGCTGGACATTCTGCGTGACGCCGGCATCGGCGGCGTCGAGATCAACGCCATCGCCATGCCGCGCGCCGCGGGCGAGAACCTCGACGCCATCGCCCCCGCCCTGGAGTGGCTCAGTCCCGAGTGGAACCAGGTGGTGCGAGCCACCGTCCAGGGAGTCCGCGAACGGGGCATGATCGCCGATCTCATCATCGGTTCCGGCTGGCCCTTCGGCGGGCGTTTCCTCCAGCCCGGCGAACTGCTGCAACTGGTGACGGTGCAGAAGGAGCGACTTCACGGACCAGGACGCTACTCCCGGCCGGTGTCCGAGCTCACCCGGGGCACCTTCCGTACCTGGGATCCTGTTCACCGGGAGGAGGTCGACCCAGCGCTGCCGGCGCGGCTGATGTTCCTGCGCCTGGTAGCGCTGTCGGCCGCCGCTCCCGAACCGGGGCATGAGCTGTTGCCGGCGGCGGTTCACGGTGACCGTGTCGAGTTCGAGATCCCCGCCGGCGACTTTGTCCTGTACGCAGGCTCCTGGCGCGAGGGCTTCCGCCAGGTTGAACTGGGAGCACCGGGTGCCGACGGATCGGTGGTGGATCACTTCAACCGGGAAGCAGTCCGGCGTTACCTTGAGCGGGTCTCGGGCAGGCTGGTCCCCGAGCTGGGCGGCAGACTGGGTGATCACTTCCGGGCGGTGTTTTGCGACAGCCTTGAGCTGGGTGAGGCCGACTGGACCGGGGACTTTGCAGAGCAGTTCCGCTCCCGTCGCGGGTACGATCCCATGCCGTGGCTGCATTACATGGTGGACGCCGACCCCCCGGCCGAGGACCATCCCGCGGCCGACTCGGTCCGGCGATTGCGCTACGACTTCAACCGCACCATCGCCGATCTCTTTGAAGAGCGTTTCATCCAGACGCTGGTGGATTGGGCTCACGCCAACGGGGTCAAGGCGCGGGTCCAGGCATACGGACGCGAGGCGCACTCCATGGACGCCTCCCTGCTGGTGGACCTGCCCGAAGGCGAAACGTGGATCTGGGGTCCTGAACGGACGCCGTACCCTACGGCCAGCAATCGTTTGGTGGCGTCGGCGGCCCACCTGGCCGGCCGGAGGGTGGTCAGCGCCGAGTCCATGACCAACACCACCACCACCTTCCGCACCCTGCCCTGGGAGCTGAAGCAGACCGGGGACCTGAACTTCATTTCCGGAATCACCCATTTTGTCCTCCACGGCTTCAATTTTTCGCCGCCGGAAGCAGGCTTCCCGGGCTGGGTCCAGTTCGGCACCTACTTCAGCGAACACACCCCGTGGTGGCCGTACATGCGCCGCTGGTCGGACTACGCCGCCCGCATTTCCTGGATCCTGCAAAGCTCGGAAGCCCAGGCGCGGGTGGCCATGCTGGCCCCCGACGTGGACGTGTGGTCCGACTGGGGCCGCCCCTACTACCCGTTTCCGGAGCGGGAGGCGCCGATCTACGCCTGGCGGTTGTGGGAGAGCCTGCACCAGGCAGGCTGGAACGTGGACTTCGTGAGCGACCGGATCCTGGAAACCGCCCGGGCGGACCGCGGCGGACTTCAGTGCGGCGGCCGCCGCTACGAGGTGATCCTGGTGCCCGGCCTGAAGCGGATGGTGCCCGCCACCGCGCGGAGGTTGGTGGAGTTCGCCCGGGCCGGCGGCCGGATCCTGTTCGTGGAACGGATGCCCTCACAGGGTCCGTCGTACACGGATCTGGGTGAAGGGGACAGAGCAGTCCAGACGGCGATGGCGTCGCTGCGGGAAGAGTTTCCGGCCGGTGTCCGCCAGGTGGAGGCTCCGCCTGAGGGTTCAGCGCTGCAATGGGCGATCCGGGTGCTGGATGAGACAGGGCTCCAGCCGGACGTGCGGTTCGGTCCGCCGTCGGACTCGATTTCGCAGATCCGTCACCGGGCAGGTGAGCGTGAGATCTTCCTGCTGGTGCACTCCGGTCTCCAGGGGGCGGCCGAGCTGACGGCGGAGTTTCCGGGTCTGGAGGGAAAGACCGCCTGGCGCTGGGATCCGGAAACCGGAGAACGTCAGGTGCTGAGCTCCCAGGGCGGCGGGCGTTACCGCCTCCGGTTCGAACCGCTGGAGTCGCTGCTGCTGGTTTTCGAGCCGGGTTCCCCGGCGCCGGGTTCGCCGCGGTGGGAACCTCCGCCCGAGTCGGAGGGCATAGTGCTGGAGCCGACATGGACCTTGCGTTTCCATCATCTGATCACGGCTGAAAAGTGGGAGCAGGCGTCGCCGGAACTGCTCGATTTCGGGGCTTCACCGGATCCCCGGCTGCAGACTTTTGCCGGTGCGGTGGACTACAGCACGGATTTCGAGCCGGAGCGGACGGACTGGAACTGGCTGGACCTGGGCGTGGTGCACGGGGTCTCGGAAGTGCGGCTGAACGGACATCCGCTGGGGGCACGTTGGTATGGGCGCCACCGGTTTCCGGTCAGGGGGCTGCTGCAGCCGGGGGTGAACCGTCTGGAGGTCAGGGTGACGACCCATCTGGGCAACTATGTGCGGTCGCTGAAGGACAATCCGGCGGCCCAGCGCTGGGCCCACTGGTTCCCGGTGGAGCCCATGGGCCTCCTCGGCCCGGTTCGGCTGAGGTAACGATGCCTCCATGCGGCCATCGAGGCGAGCGCCGCCCGCCGCCGTTGAGGCGTTTTTGAGCCGGTCGGGACCGTTTCCCCGCACCAGGAGGTATAATAGTCCCCAACTCCCACCATCTCCCGCGGAAAGGAGGAAAACCATGCCTTTGTTTGTGATTGAACGGAAGATTCCCGGCTCCGGACAGTTGACGCCCGAGCAGCGCAAGTCCATTGCCGCCCAGTCCTGTGACGTGGCAGCCGGTTTGCCTGGCTACAAGTGGCATCACAGCTACGTGGTGGACGACACCTGGTACTGCATCCACGAAGCGCCCAGCGCCGAGGTGGTCAAGGAGCATGCCCGCCGTGGCGGCTTCCCCGCCGACCGTATTTCGGAGGTGCGGTTCGTGGTGGGCCCGGAAGGCTAGGCGGCGGGAAACAGGAGGCAGGAGACAGGAGGCAGGAGACAGGAGACAGGAGACAGGAGACAGGAGACAGGAGAAGACCCCGTCCGGCGGACTCCTGGCTTCCGACTCCTGACCCCTCCTTTTCTGCCGCCGAGGAGCGTGTCATGATCGATCGCACGCATGAGGATGCTGGAAAACACGTTCCTCCCCCGCAATGGCCGTCCGGTGCGTCCTGACCCGCCGCGGGCCCGCCGCCGTCCGCGGACGTGCTGCCCCTGCGTCGCCCGGATCCCGGGACCCGGTCTGGTGTTGGCGGCCGCTCTCCTGTTAGTGAGCTGCCGGCCGGAACCCGAACAACCCGGGGTAGAAGTGCGTGAACTTTCCGCCGGCTGGTACATCCAGGACGCCAGACAAGTTGTCGGCGGAGGCGAGCAGCTCAGCACCACCGAGGACACCGCCGGCTGGTATCCCACCAGGGTGCCCAAGACTGTACTGGCGGCCCTGGTGGAGAACGGAGAGTACCCCGATCCCTACTTCGGCAGGAACCTGGAGTCGATCCCTGGCGGGCGGTTTCAGGGGCCCTGGTGGTATCGGACCAGCTTCACCTTGACCACCCGGGACGTCACGTCCCATCCCCGCCTTCAGCTTGCCGGCGTCAACTACCGGGCTGAGGTGTGGCTCAACGGGCTGAAGATCGCTGGCGCCGAGCAGGTCTTCGGTGCTTTCCGACGTTTCGATCTCGACATCGCCCCGGCGGCTCGAGAAGGGAAGAATCACCTGGCGATCCTGGTCCATCCACCACAGCCGGGAGACTTCACAATCGGTTTCGTGGACTGGAATCCCCCGCCGCCGGACAGGAACCTGGGCCTTTGGCGGGGTGTCTTCCTGCGCCTCTCCGGTGGACTGTCTCTGGAGGACCCCTTCGTCCGCACCAGGGTCAACCTGGAGACCCTGGAAGAGGCTTGGCTCGAACCCGAGGTCGAACTGGTGAACCGGGCCGGGACCCCGGTCGAGGCGGAGATCGAGGTGGGGTTCGAAGGGCAATCCTGGAGCGAACGGGTACGGGTGCCCCCCGGCGAGCCCGTCCTTTGGCGGGTTACCGCAGACCGCTTCCCGGCGTTGCACGTCCGCAATCCGCGCCTGTGGTGGCCGCACACGCTGGGTGAGCCGAATCTGTATGAGCTGGAACTGACGGCCCGCTTGGGCGGCACCGTTTCGGACCGCCGCCGGGTTCGGTTCGGGATCCGGGAAATCGCCGACTACCTCAATCCCCAGGGACACCGCGGCTACAGGGTCAACGGTCGGGAGATCCTGATCCGCGGGGCCGGCTGGGTTGACGATCTGATGCTGGCGGATACCCCGGAACGGGTCCGCACCCAGTTGGAGTACGTGCGCCTGATGAACCTCAACACGGTGCGGCTGGAGGGTTTCTGGGGCAACGACGAAACCCTGTACCAGGCCGCCGATGAGCTGGGCATTCTGCTCATGGCGGGCTGGAGCTGCCAGTGGGAATGGGACAACTACCTCGGCCAGCCGGTGGACGACTTCGGAGGTATCGATACGCCGGAGGAGATGGAACTGATCGTCCGCTCCCTGGAAGACCATGTGAGGTGGCTGCGAAAGCATCCCAGCATCTTCGTCTGGGTGGCCGGCAGCGACAAGCTGCCCCGGCCCCGTCTGGAAGAAGACTACCTCCGGATGTTGCGACGGGTGGACGGCACCCGTCCCCTGTTGGCCGCCTGTTCCTGGCGCACCAGCGAGGTCAGCGGACCCACCGCGGTGAAAATGAACGGTCCGTATGACTACGTTCCGCCGGTCTATTGGTATGACGACCGCCGGCACGGCGGAGCCTTCGGCTTCAACACCGAGACCGGCCCAGGCCCACAGCCTCCGCCCATCGACAGTCTCCGGAAGATGCTGCCGCAGGAACACCTCTGGCCCGTCGACGACATGTGGCACTACCACTGCGGCCGCAACGAATTCAACACACTGGATCGCTATTTCGACGCACTGCGCCGGCGGTACGGTGAACCGCAGGGGGTGGAGGACTTTGCCCGCTGGGCCCAGGTGGCCAACTACGAAGCCATGCGCGCCATGCTGGAAGCGTTCGCCGCCAGACGTCCGGAAGCGACGGGTGTAATTCAGTGGATGCTGAACTCCGCCTGGCCGGAGATGTACTGGCAGCTTTACGACTGGTATCTGATGCCGAACGGTGCCTTCTTCGGAGCACAACAGGCCTGCAAACCGTTGACGGTCATTTACGACTACGGCCGGCGCGAGGTGGTCGCCTATAACGACACCCTGCAGGACCGCTTCGGATGGAAGGTTGAGCTCGTGTTGCTGGGGACGGATTCCCAGGTCCACGTACAAGAGGCGCGTCTGGTGGACCTGCCGGCGGGCAGGCCGCAGGCGGTGATGCAGGTACCGGCGGGCCGGGAGACCGGTGGACGCTTCCTGCTGCTGCGGCTGCTGGACGGGACCGGGGAGGAACAGGCCCGCAATTTCTATTGGCTGGCATCCGGGGAAGACGTCATGGACTATCCGGCCAGCCAGTGGTTTGTCACGCCGATCCGGCGGTATGCGGACCTGCGCTGGCTGCGGGAGTTGGCTCCGGCTGCGGTCACGGTGGAGGTGGAGCCTCTGGAGCGGAAATCGGGCGCGGCGCGAGCGGTCGTCAGGCTGAAGAACACTTCCGACCGGCTGGCGTTTTTCACGGAACTGAAGCTGGTCACTACTGACGGCGATGTCCCTGTGCTGCCGGTTTTCTGGGAGGACAACTACGTGAGCCTGCTGCCGGGCGAGAGCCGGCGGATCGGTGTGCGCTTTGCAGAGGCGTCCCTCGGCGGCGGCCAGGCGGTGGTTAGAGTAACCGGACCCAACATTCCGGCAACACGGAGCGCGGTGGCGAGGTAGATGACTTGCGGGGTCGGGAGATAAGCCCGCGAAGCCCGCGCAGCGGGCTGAGCCTTGGTGTGCGGAAGCTTGCTTCCGCTTTCCCGTCCCGGGTGCCTCCGGGCGTCCCGTACAGGCCGCGGGTAGTTCAAGGCAGCACTGGCTCCGGGACTGAGGCCGCCCTTTCAGGCGAGACCCGGGACCAAGGGCGGCCGTCCGGGGATGGTCGCGACTGGCACCCCTTCAGGGTGCCGTCTTTCATTTCTCACGCGTCTCACGCGCGGCGTTCCGGAGGTCTCCGCTGCGCTGCGACCTCCGGCTACTGTCTGGCATCCCTCCGGGATGCCCTACCCAATTCTGGATCTCCGGTGCGGGGGCGGAGGTGCGAGGGTTCAACAGTTTGAAGGTGTTGGCGCCGGGTTGTGGGCGGGTAAGGCGTCGGTGGGGACGACGCCGGAGGCGTCGATTCAGCAGTGAGAGCCTGGGGCAAGCCCGGAGGGCGTCGCCCCAGGACGCACGGCCCATAGCTATCGCCTTCGGAGCCCTGTAAGGGCGGAGCAGCGGGCACCCTGACTGCAGAAGGGAGAGAAACCAGCAGACGTAACGAGGGCGAGCATCACCGGCGCCGCAGTTTTGAGGAGGAGTTCTCTGGAGTACCCCTTCGGGGATCTTCGGTCCGCGGCGCAGGTTCGAGGGTTGAAAGGCTTGGAGGTGTTGGCGCTTCCGGTGGGCCGGGAATCTGGGGGTGACGACGGTGCCGCTGGAGGGTCGCCGTTGTGGGTCTCCCTCGGGGATCTCCGGTTCGCTGAGGCCGCCCTTCCAGGACTCCGGCGGGATTTCCTGTGGACCGGTTTCCTGGGGCGGCGCCCTGCGGTCTTGCCCCAGGCTCTGATGCTGGGGTGACGCCTTCGGCGTCTCCTGCCTCGCCCGCCTCAAAACGACGGCGTCAGGAAAATCGCGTTCCAGAAGAGGCGGTCGAGGCCCCGCCAGTACGCCCGGAAAGTGGGGTCGTCGGCGAACAGGACCACATGACCCTTCCCGACCGGAACGTCGGCCAGGTACACCTTGCCGGCCAGCAGTTCCTCGCTGTCCTCCCACAGAAACCCCCCGATGTGGTTCCGCTCCGGGAAAACCCCCGCATTGGCACCCTTCCGGCTGGTTCCCAACAGCCGGTCGCCCCGAACCTGCACCAACGCCCGGCCGGGATAGGCAAACCCGAGAAAGTAATCGCGGTTGAGGTCGATCCGGTGGATGCTCCCCGGCAACCGGTCCAGCGGCGCACCCTCCTGCTCGCCCTCGAGTTTCGGTTTCTCCTTGATGACCTCCACGTCCGCCAGACCCAGCTCTTCTGAGCAGAGGTACTCGGCGCCCCCTTTGACGGCGACCACGATCCCGCCCGCCTTGACCCACTGCTGGAGCCGCTCCTGTCCTTCCTTGCCCAGCAGCTTGCGGTACCCGTCGGGCGAACCGTCGGGTAGCACGAGGACGTTGTACCGCTCCAGCTCCACTTCCTCGAAGTAGTCGGCGCGGATCGCGGTGAAGGGATATCCGAAGCGCTGTTCCAGGAAGCTGTGTACCGCCCCGAAGGCGACTGCCTGGGTGGGCTCGTCCGTGAAGACGGCGACCCGCGGACGCTTGAGGTCGACGATCCAGCGGGAGCCGAGGGAGGGTCCGTGGTCGCTCCACGCCCCGTGGGCTGGAAAGACCTCCACCCCCAGCGCCTCGGCCCAGGCCTGCACGCGCTCGTGCACGGCTTCCGGGTTGCGGCCGACCCGAACCACGAAGGTCCCCCGGGGAAAGTCCCGACCGTCGTGCCGGAAGGGGCGCGTCGCCAGGGCCACCCGGAAGTCGTCGGCCAGCAGGCGGGAAGCCAGTTTGGCTGCGGCGTCGCTGCGGTAAGGGAACAGGTACGCGTGGCGGGCCCGCTGGCCGCGAATACCCCCGGCCGGCCGGGGTGTCTCCGTGACCCGCTCCAGTTCCTGCAGCGGTGTCGCTTCGGGGTACTCCCAGGTTTCCACATCGAACAGCAGCGGCAGAGACCAGGTGGTGACGTCGTAGAAGCCGTAAGACTCCTTGGCGACGTCCCTGCCCAGTTTCAGGTTGCGCCGCCGGACGGCCTCCACCTCTTCCAGGAAGGCCGGTCCCAGCTCCGGATTGACCTCAAACAGTGCCTTGAGCAAGCGCTTCTGCGGTTGGCCCAGGGGGAGGATCCAGGCGCCTGCCGGCAGGTTGAGGTCGCGGGTTTCGCCGGAGTCGAGCCGCCGGGCGCCCCGCAGCAACCGGGGCGCCGGATTGTGGTAGACCTCGACCCGGTGGCGCAGCAGGAGATCGACCAGCTCCGCCGTTCTTCCGGGATCCTCGCCGGGGAGCAGGGCATAACCCTTCACGGTCTCCCGTTCCGCCTCTTCCAGGGCCGTGCGGAAAAAGTCATGGAAGTAGCGGAGCACGTCCTGCGGGTGGTCCGCCACAAACTCCAGGGTGGCCATGTCGGCGATGAAATGCTGGTGAATGCCTTCCTGGAGAGTGGCGATCGAACCGTCGGGACGCTCCCAGCGCAGGTGTTTCCAGCCCCCTCCGCTGGTTTCGTAGGTGATGCCGACGGCGCCGTTCAGCGAAGGATAGGAATCCCAGTAACCGGGATAGAACAGGTCGAAGGTCTCTTCCTTGGCGTAGCTCCAACCCTGGCGGTCGAAGTAGTCGGCGGTGCGGCGTCCGATCCTTGCGGCGACCTCCCGCAACGGGGTGGGGAAGTTCAGGTTGACGGGACTGGCGTACGGGGCGAAGTAGTATTCGTCAGGCTCGCCGTGGTTGTCGATCCAGACCTGCGGGTGCCAGTGCTGCAGCATGCGGGCGATGGCGCGGTTCTCGGGCTGGGTCAGGGCGAAGGCGTCGCGGTTGGAGTCGATGAGGTAGTGGTTGCCGTCCGAGCTGAGCAGCCACGGCACGTGATGCTCGGCGGCATTGGGGTCGGCGGTGCCGCCGGGCCCGATGCTGGACGCTTTCATCCAGGTGACGAAGCGCTGGTGGCTGTCGGGATTGGCCGCCGGGTTGATGATGACAACGGTGTTCCGGAGGATCTTGGTGGTGACGGCATCGGTTCCGGCGGCGAGTTGCCAGGCCAGCAGCATGCCGGCTTCGAAGGCGGCGGTTTCACCGCCGTCGTTGGCGAAATTCATCCAGGTGATGGGGGGAGTCCGGCGGATGATTTCGTCGGCCTGTTCGGGAGAGGTGGTCCGGGGATCGGAGAGTCGGGCAAGGTCGGAACGGATCTCGTCCAGCCGTGCCAGGTTTTCGGGGCTGCCCAGAAACAGCAGGTACATGTCCCGTCCTTCGATGGAGCGGCCGAAGGGCTCGAGTTTGACGAGGGGGCTGAGTTCGGCGAGGCGGTGGAGGTAGGCGACCATGGGCTGGTGGTCGGTGAGGCCGGTGCCGATTTCGTAGCCGAGGAACTGGCGGGGGCTGGGGATGTGGTCGCGGTAGCTGCCATCGGGCCACCAGTTCTTGATTTCCGCCCCGAGGCTGAAGCCCGGGGAGCCTGCCCAGACAACGGTTACAAGGAGAAGGAATGGAAAATCCGTCCGCCGTACCATGTCGCCTCCGCGTTCTGCCGGCTCCCGTTTCAGGTGGTTATTGCCGATTCCTCTGCCGGGAGAGTCGGTCGTTTCTCTCCGCGGGATCCGACCCATCCACGTCGAGTGAGAAGCTGAACCTTCGTCGCAAAGGGTTTGCGCTCAGCTCTTGCGCCACTGTCCCATCGGCTCTCACTCCAGGCCGAAGATCGTGGACCGGCCATGGGGAGAATGCAAGGGGTAAGACAAATCCTTGACTCGCCATGTTTGTCCGTGGTCTTCTTGACCATCACGGTGTTTCCGCCCCGCTTTCGGGCCTCCCGAGCTGCTTTCCGTTCAGCCGGAAAGACGAGCGCCGCCTGCGCTTCCTGCACAGCCCGAGGCGGCCGCGACGGCGGGCTTCGCGCCGCTGAACCGGAACGTGAGGCGGCGCCCCTGACGGGTCCACCGAATCAAGGACTACCGATGCGATCCAGGCTCTGGACCATGCTCATCGTCAGTTCCATCGTCCCGGCGACAACGGCTGCGCAAACGCCCGCCTTCGACGACCACCCGCATCTGTTCCGCCCAGCCGCCGCATCGGTCACAGGCACCTTCAAGGGAAGCTCCTGCGAACGCTGCAGGAGGGGCAGTTCGGGTGGGTTGGCAATGACTCCACCCGCCAAGTGGGCGTTCGGATCGTGGCGGCCACCATTCGGGACTTGGGAATGAAAGGCGCGGGTAGGCAGTTTCGCCAGGACCTGTACTTCAGGTTGAGTGTCTTTCCGATCGTTGTGCCTCCTCTCCGGGAGTGCAAGGAGGACATTCCCGAGCTTGCCGCTCATTTCATCCGCCACTCCTGCCACCGCACGGGACTGCCCAAACCACGCCTGACCGAGGGTGCAGTCCGCGCGATGCAGGCCTAGGACTGGCCGGGCAGCGTCCGCGAGCTGCAGCTCCGCGAGTTGGAGATCTCCATCTACCGTGCCGCGCTCAGGCAGTTGGGAGGCAAGAGCTGTGGTGCCGGCGGCGCCGCGGCCCAACTGGGGATTCCACCAACCACGTTGGTTTTTCTGCTGAAGGCGCTGAGAATCCAGGCTTACCGACTGCGATCCCATGCGCTGAAGCCCGGGGATCAGTAGGTCTCCAGCACCTGAATCCGGCCGTTGGCACCGGTGTCGTTGTTGCCGGGGGTCGGCAGGTTTCGCAGCCCCCCGTCGGGCAGGGGCCAAGCCGGCGGGACACCCGCCCGTCAGCCGTCGGATTCAATCAACGGCCCCTTACGGGACCCCCGGCAGGAGGACTCCCATGGTGCGGATCCCATGCACCCCCCGACGGCAAGCGAACCAAAGCCTTCCGCAGCGAACAGAAACTGAATTCGAGCGCAACGTCTTCGTCAATTGCCCTTACGACGAGGACGACTATCCGCTTTTGTGGCCGATCCTCTTCACCATCGTGGTGGTGCCTCCCTTTTTGACACTCCAACCCCCCCTGGGGGGCCGCCACGACGGGGATTATTGCCGGTCACCAGCTTCTGGTTATCTTGGCAATTCGGATTGCGGAGATAGACGCAAAATGGCGTCATTTGACGCTTGAAGACTCTGCGTAGAGTAGAAGACGATGTGGCTGTAGATGCCTTATAACCTCTCTTAGACAATCTGTCGATGGGATATTTCACCGTTCGACAGCGGAGTGGTTTGTATGAGAAGTTCGCGGAATAGCTAACGATTGAACTTGATGTGTGATTCTGCATCACGCAAGCTACTGCAAGCTACGGAGGGATCATGGCGGAGCTAAAGGCAGGAGATCGGTGCAAGGACTGTAAGTGCTGTAAGGTCTGGACATCTGACCGGTCGAAAGCTACATGTTCTTTGGGAATCCGGCCTCAGGGATTCCACCCGGATAGCCAGATTCCAAGCAAGTGTATCGGCGAGCAGCGCAGGAACTACTGACTGCGACGTGCCATCGTTGCGGAGAGGACCGGGTGGCAATATCGGATTTTGCATGTCGGGAAATGCTGCGAGAGGACTCCCACCTGTGTGGTCTCGTTCCTCGCCAGAAACTCGATGCCAAGTGAATGGGGGTAAGAGAAGGTGAGCGAATTCAGATACCGTGTTGTTCCATTCATCGGCGTGGTCAAGAGAGGAGTCTTCAGCAATGAAAACGCACAGACCGTCAGTGCCCAGCTGGAGTCGGTGATTAACCACCATAGCGAACAGGGGTGGGAATTCTACAGTCTGGAGAAGGTCGCCATTCAAGTCAACCCGGGTTGCTTGGGCCTTCTACTGGGGCAGAAGGTCATCTTTGTGACCTTCGACCAGCTTGTCTTCCGCCAGCGAGTACAGTAGCACGTCTTGGTGACTCCTTCCCAGGGCCCGTCTCCGGCAGATCCATTCTTTCATTCACAAGGCCCGACGTCGGAGAGATGGATTCCGCCGGCCCCGTTGCTCCATGGGAACACCCACAGGAAAAGGATTGGGGCGGCTCCAAGCTCCAGCAGGCTGCTGAAAAACTCTCGGGGGCGGGATTGTCAGATTAAAATCCTATGTTGCCGGTTGTCAGGTCCCTTCACAGGACATTCGGTGCGCAGCGAACGGCTGTTGACGGAACGGCTTGAGTACAACCTGGTGTTCCGCCGGTTTGTCGGCTGGGGATGGATGGGCCGGTCTGGAACCCGACGGTGTTTTCGAAGAAGCGCGATCAAATCCTCGACGGCAAGTGGCGGACCTGTTTTCTTGCCGAGGTGGTGGCCCAGGCCAGGCGCCGGAACCCAGCGAGGGTTAGTGAGCCTACCGCTCCCAGCTCGGCCTGCCCCAGTGCTCGCGGCCGATGACGCCCACCTCCACGCCCGCAACTCGCACCACCTTTCGGCGTGCCTTGCTATCCCAGCGAACCTCAAACTGACCGTGGCGCAAATGGAGGTCCAGCAACAACGTCAGCGCTGAACGGATCTCCCCGATCTTGCGGTTTACCTCGCGGTCGTTGGAACGCTCGTACTCCCCCAGACGCTCGCCGCCGCGCCAGATCTCCAGGCGATTCATCCGCCCCGCCGGCAGCACACGGACCTCACAGCCATGCCCCAGATGCAGAACGTCTGCTGCCACAGTCGACTCCTTCCGAGGATCCGCTGTCCTGGTCGCGGGCGCAACCATCCCCGCAGTTAGAACCGCTGCAGACACCTGGTTTCCGGACGCGCCTGTGGTGCCACGGCCCGATCCGGCAGGCGGCTCGGGCAGCGGAGGGTCTGCACAATCCGGGGGCGCCGAGCCAGTCGATACCTTGTTTCCGGACGGCATCCCCGTGCGGCTGCCCGCTGCGGCCCCGGAGGCACGGGCGCCTGAAACCGCTTTCCAGTAAATCTGTCTGGCCGCCACCGTGGCCGACTCAAAACCCGGGAGGCCTCCGCAGACGGACGGATGGCCGATCGCAATCACCCTGACCTCGCCGTTCAGCCCACGCACACCCATCCTTTCCGCGACGCAAAAGCGGACCGACCGGCCTCGGTAATCCGCCATGACCGGAGGCATCAGTTGCTGCCCCGCACCAGCCCCATGCGCCGACCTGAACAGCTCCAGGGCCTTGATTCCCTCCAACACGATCACCTGGGGTGAAACCCTGCGCAGGATCTCCGACACGAACGGCCGTGACTCAGCCTCGGCCTCCTCGATCGACATACCATGAATGGCGCGAAAGTCATCTACCCCCGGAGAGCGTCTGAAGACCATATTGGTCTTGGGAATCCCGCGGACTTCGGCGGAGGCCAACCCCGTGATCCGCTGCAGGAAACGACTCATGACCCGGGCGATCGGGTAGTTGCAGTCCACGTACTCATGTTCGCCGTTCTCAAACCAGAACTCGTTGGCCAGGATCCGCGGCACCCAAGAGGAGGGATAGAACTGCTCGACCTCCTGGCTGAAGGCTTCGGGTCTGCCACCCGGATTGATTCCCAGAACCAAGATCGGAGCCGGCTGGATCAGGCTGTAGAAGATCTTGTAACTCCGAATTTCAAGACCCGTTTGCTGCCGATACTGATGGTCGAGATCACGCATCCAGCGGACTGCTTCTGTCTTCTGCATGGCTCCTCCAAATCCAAAGTGGCTGGCCCACCAACTCGCCTTGTTTCCGCCAGCAAACCCGCGGAAAGCCCGGCCGGCGCGACGGAAGCCGGCGATCAACGCGGAGTTCGTTCACAGTTCGCACAAACTATATCTGCATGGAGAGAAATGGAGAGAAGCGGTCATCAGTCTTGATAGCACACGAGGACCTGTCTGCAGGCCGAGGGTGCCGTCCAGAACAGGACCTCCCCCGCCCGGTACCCGTTCCCCTCCGAGCACAAGTGAACCCCTGCTCCCTGCATCACCTGCGCCTGCAGGCCCGAGTCGCCCGGGTTGCGTCCGCCGCTTTACCTGACGAGGAGTTGGGCCTTGGTGGCCTCCGAGCTCTCCGTCCCCGCGGCGATCGTAGGATCCAGGCCGGTTCACCCACTCCCCCGCAGCTTGCTCGACTCAAGACAAATCCTTGACTCGCCATGTTTGTCCGTGGTCTTCTTGACCATCACGGTGTTTGTCGCCCTGCTTTCGGGCCTCCCGAGCTGCTTTCCGTTCAGCCGGAAAGATGATCGCCGCCTGCGCTTTCTGCACAGCCCGAAGCGGCCGCGACGGCGGGCTTCGCGCCGCTGAACCGGAACGTGAGGCGGCGCCCCTGACGGGTCCACCGAATCAAGGACCACCGATGCGATCCAGGCTCTGGACCATGCTCATCGTCAGTTCCATCGTCCCGGCGACGGCTGCGCAAACGCCCGCCTTCGACGACCACCCGCATCTGTTCCGCCCAGCCGCAGCAGTGGTCAAAGGCGGGCGGGGTTCGCCGGGTATCTTGATCGGCACCGGCTCTATCAGCGTCGGCGCCACTCAGGGGCAGGGCCCGACGCAGATGGGCACGGACCCGCTCCGGCAGGACCTGTCTGAGTTTGAGGGGACATACCGTTACCGCGATGCTGCCACCCTGGAGATGGTAGCGGGAGACAAGGGGCTGGTCGCTATCATCGGAGAGGCGAAGTACCCGCTGCGCACGGTTGCTGCGGATACCTTCACGAACCCCAGCGGCGACCCGATCCTGTTTGTCCGTGACGCAGCGGGCCTGATCGTCGCCTTCAGGGAACACGGTGACACCTTTGCGCGGCTCTCCACGATCATCCGGGCCGAGACCCGGCGGCTGCTCGTGCCGCGGGCGCCGGGTCCGGACGGACGCCCGCCACCTTATCGCTGCGCCACGCCCCCCGCCTTGTCCGACGGGATTCGGGTCGGCGAGATGGGGCCGGGGACACTGCCCTGCGCGGTTGCGGAACAGATCGTAAACGGAGTCCTCGACGGCACTTATCCCGAGGTCCGCGCCGTCGCCGTCCATCACAAGGGCTCACTGGTGCTTGAGGAGTACTTCTACGGCTATGAACGGGACCGGCCGCATCAGATGCGGTCGCTCACGAAGAGTGTCATCTCCCTGCTTGCCGGTGCTGCGGTTGAACGCGGGCTGCTGCGTGCCGACGAGCCGGTCCTCCCACGGCTGGGCTATGCCTCGATCGAACATGCGGATCCCCGTAAAGCTAGGATCACTCTCACCGACCTGCTGAGCAATCAGTCAGGCCTCGCCTGCGACGACCACGACGGCGCATCGCCCGGCAACGAAGTGAGGCTTTACGACGCCGCCGACTGGCCCAAAGCCTTCGTGGATCTTCCGGTGCTCGCCGAACCGGGGACAGTCGGGCGGTACTGTTCCTTTGGATTCATCACGGCGGGCAGGATGATTGAACTGGCCGCAGGAAAGCCGCTGGCAGAGTTCGCCCAGGAGGTGCTCTTCGGCCCCTTGGGCGTCTCACCCGCCCAGTGGCACTGGACCTTCGTGCTCGATCGCAGTCAGCGGAACGAGTTCGGGCAGATCTATCTTCGGCCGCGTGACATGCTGAAACTGGGGCTGCTGATACGCCACCGCGGGGTATGGCAGGGGCGACGGGTCATCTCCGAGGCGTGGATCGAGGCGGCAGTTGCCAGGCAGTCGCGGGTGGATGACAGCGACTACGGGCTCGGGATCTGGCATCGCTGGTATGGTGTTCCCACCGCCGAAGGCACTCGGCGGGTGGAAACCATCATGCTTTCAGGCAACGGCGGGCAGAAGGTCTACGTGGTGCCGTCCCTCGACCTGGTCGTCGTGTTCACGGGTGGGGCGTTCAACGTGGAATCGCCTGTGAACACCCTCATGGCACGCGTTCTGCTGCCGGCCCTGTATGACGCCGCACAGCCGGCTCCACCTCCCGCGGATCACCGCTGATCGGCCCACGGATGCGACGCAACCGGAGGCGTGGGCCGGGCCGTCGTCTCGGTGCTCATGGAAGTCACGACGAGATTGGTCTTCACAACAGCCGGAGGCTCCCGGGTCCTCGGCCGGCAAGGGCACGCTCGCCGCTCGACCCAATGCACCCGGTTCGGCTTGCTTTCCCGGTGCCGGCCGGAGACCCTGTCCGGTGGAAAAGCCATGTGTGGAATCAGCGGAGTCTTTGACCCCCGACTTGCCCCCGCCGAGCTGACGGACATCCTGACCGCTATGAACCGGGCCCAGGCCCACCGCGGACCCGACGAGGCCACCGTCGAGCTGACCCGGCGCCCACGGGGCGGGCTGGCGGTGCAACGGCTGGCCCTGGTGGACCTCCCCGGCGGAAGGCAGCCGTTCGTCAACGAGACCGGAACCGTCCGCGCCGTGATCAACGGCGAAATCTACAACCATGACCAACTGCGCCGCCGGCTTCAAGACCGCGGACACCGTTTTCGTTCCTCCTGCGACGGCGAAGTGATCGTCCACCTGTACGAGGAGGAAGGAGCTGAGTTCCTGTCGCGCCTGGACGGCATGTTTGCCCTGGCGGTGGTGGACGAGGCCGCCGGCCGCATCCTGCTGGCGCGGGACCCCGCCGGGATGAAACACCTTTACATCGCCCGTGCCCCCGGACGGTTCGCCTTCGCCTCCGAGGCCAAGGCCCTCCTCGCTTCCGGTCTGTTCCCGGCCCATCCCGACGCCGACGCCCTGCTCTTTTACCTGCGCCAGGGCTTCATCCCGGCTCCCCGGAGTGCTTTTTCGGGACTGGAGCGGCTCGAGTCCGGCACCTGGCTGTCGATGGATCTCGGGCACGGGACCGAGACCCGGCGTCCTTTCTGGCAATACGGCCCGCGGGAGCTTCCCGCCCTTACTGAGGAAGAAGCCGCGGTACGTCTGGAGCAACTGCTTCGTCAGGCGGTGGCGTCGCATCACCGGGCCGACCGTCCGGTAGGGGCGTTCCTGAGCGGGGGCTGGGATTCTTCGCTGGTTGCCCGTTTCGCGGCCGAGGCCGCGGGCGGACCCCTGCGCACCTTCTCCGTCGTCTTTCCCGAGTTTCCGGGTATGGACGAGGCTCGCTACAGTCGGCAGGTGGCGGGGTTCTTGGGCGCCCACCACACCGAAGTGGAGTTTCGTGCCGACCAGGTGATGGAAGACCTCGACCTGCTGGGCCGCTGTCTGGATGAGCCGTGCTCCGCAGCCCCCGCCGAGGTCTTCTTTCAGTTGGCCGGGGGGGCTGCCCGCTCCGTACCGGCGGTGCTGAGCGGCGAGGGGTCGGACGAACTTCTGGGCGGTTACCAGCGGCTTCGCAATACCTGGGTCTACACCCTCCGCCGCCTGGTCCCACCGGGTCTGGCCGCTGTGGCGGGCTCCCGGCTCCCCGCCGGAAGGCTGCGGCAACTGGGCGGGCTTCTGGCCGCGCCGGATGACCTCGAGGCGGATGCGGCCTGGCTGCCCGGCTTCTTTTCGGCGGAAGCCGCGGCCCTGCTTCATCCCACGCTCCGGGACCGGCTGAGCAGGCCGCCCCGGGTGGGACTCCCGCCGGCGACGGCGGGTCCTGCGCGGGATCTGCTGGAGCGGAGGCTGTGCTGGGAGTTCACCCGTCGTCTGGCTGAAGGTCTGCTCTTCATCGGCGATCGGACCACCATGGCCCACTCCCTGGAGGCGAGGATGCCCTTCCTGGCCCGCCCGGTGGTGGAATTCTGTCTGGCCGTTCCGTCCGCGTGGAAGATTCGAAACCACCGCCACAAGGTCCTGTTGGGGCACCTCGCCCGCAAGTTCCTGCCTCCCGAGATCGCCGCCCGCTCAAAGAAGGGCCTGGGCTGTCCGCCGGCGGTCTGGACGCGTCCCCGGGTGGTCGAAGCCGTCCGGCGACGTCTGCTGGAGTCACCCGGTCCATTTGACCGGAGGACGCTGGAAAGCAACCCGGTGCTGGGCCGGCCCGACCGCCTGCGAGGAGCGCTGTTCCGGCGCCTGATCTTTCTGCAGGCCTGGTGGGACGGGTTCGGGATGAGACTTTGACGAATTCGGGGAAGCAGGAGCCATCCCTCCTCCGGTCCGCGTTCTGGAGTGCCTCCCGCCGACTCCCTTGTCGACCGCTGGCGGTCAAGCGGCTTCCTGGCGGATCATGGGAGCAGCCGGATCGCAGGAGGACAACGCAGATGGAGATCAGACGGGCAGGCTCGCAACCTTCAGCCAGGGGACCCGCGGAGTGGTTCACCGGAGTGGTGAGACTCGACCCCTTGTTTGAGGCGCCGGAACCGGCGCGGTTGCAGACAGTCTGTGTCACCTTCGAGCCGGGCGCCCGCACCGCCTGGCACACGCATCCGCTGGGCCAGATGCTTTTCGTGACCGCCGGCTGCGGTTGGGTGCAGCGTTGGGGCGGCGCGGTGGAGGAGATCCGTCCCGGCGATGTGGTCTGGTTTGCACCCGGCGAGAAGCATTGGCACGGCGCGACCCCGGCGACGGCCATGACCCATATCGCCATCCAGGAACGCCTCGACGGCAGGGCGGTGGACTGGTTGGAGCACGTGCCCGACGAGCAATACCGGAAGTGAAGACCCGGCGGCGCCGCAGGCCGCCGTCCCATTCCCGCCTCGTCGAGGCTGTGTCATTCCGGCTCGAGCTCGATCTTGAGCGGCATCTCCTCGCCCGCCGCCAATGTGATCCCGCGCTCCCAGGCCGTGTACCCTTTCTTCCAGATCCTGATCCTGTAACTGCCCGGTCTCAGCGACTTGGTACGAGGCGTGGTCCCCGCAAAGCTGCCGTCGATCTCGATCTCGGCGCCGTCCGGAGTCGACTCAAAGCTCAAGACCGCAGCGCCCGGAACTCCACTGTCCGCCTGTCCGTCGGCCCTGGCCAGTGACTCCTTCTCGTCTTTGATGCCTTCCTGGTCAAACTCCAGAGGAACCCCTGAGACCGACTCAACAGCGTGCAGGATGCCCCGATAGTTGCTCTTGTCCAGCCGGAACTCGACTGCCCCCACCAAGTCTCCCCCGTCATTGAAGGAGATGGTCATGTAATGCTTCTTGCCCTTGCTGAACAGCAGCAGCGGCGACACCAGAATCGCCGTCTTGATCCGACGTCCCGAGACCCGGCTGTAGAACAGGTCGGTGACGGCCTTGGAAGGAATTGAGAAATACTGGGCTCTTCCGTTTTTGCTGAGAAACCGGATCCGGTCGGCACTGACCGCCAGGCGTCCCTCCTGTCCCTCCTCCGCTCCGCCAAACGTGGTTCGGAGCTCGATCTTGTCGAAACTCATCTCCGGCGATTGGCCGGCCGCGGGCATGTCCGATACCGCTGCCAGAACCGCAGCGGTGAGCGCGACGAACGTGGTCACCCTCCGGGAGCGCCCCGAAAGCCGACGAACCCGACTTTTGTCCATCCGCAACCCCCTTCTATGTAAGTATCAGCTCCTAGTATCGTCATCCGATTGGACTTCAATTAGGGGTCAGATCTTGAGGGAGCCACATCCGGTCCACTCGACGGATGCTCCCCGAGGGAGTATTCTTGTCCCAACGTCCCTCAGGACAGGAATCCACTGCAGGCTCGGGGGTGCGGGAGCCTCCCGTCTGTGGAAACAGTCAACTCCACCAGGAACAGG
>FWPU01001469.1_pt1 | contig 70085 bp, 77 predicted proteins | sample 2228361 | NCBI WGS metagenome assembly FWPU01 (sample SAMEA103939777, study PRJEB20133) | metagenome
GGGCGCGGCCGGCATCGCCGAGCCGCGGGCTCGCGAGCGAGAGTGCGATCGAGGCTTCGAGATCGAGCAGCCGGTCTTGTCCGTTGCTCGCCCCCGTCGCCCCACCCGAAAGCTCCGCGGTCGTTGCGGATCGGGCACGGGATGCGGAGCATGGGTCGCTCCCGCCCTTCGCGCTCATCGGCTGGCCTCGATGCGCAAAATGCGCATCCGTTGACGGAATCTTCACCCATTCGCCGTTACACCCACGGACGGTGGAGAAGGGGCCGGGTGGACCTCTCGCGGCCGGTCGAGTCCCACCTTGGGGCGGGAGAATACGAGCAAGAGGTTAACGAAAGGTTGCTGCCTGCGGAAAAAATGTCCTAGCGTTAACGGACTTTTCAGCCCTCCGGCGCTACGCTCCCGGACGGTGGAGAAGGGGCCGGGTGGACCTCTGGCGGCCGGTCGAGTCCCACCTTGGGAGGGAGGTGTGCCACGAATACGCTAACGGAACGTTACCCGGCGCACGGCAATTCCGCCCCCTCCGTTAACGGAGTTTTCACCCCTGCGGTGTTACACCGGCGGACGGTGGGGAAGACGCCGCCCCGAGCTCTTCCGGCGGGCCGCGTCCCACCTTGAAGCGGCAGAATACGGAGAAAGGGTTAAGGGATCGTTGCCCCGTGCAGAGGAAATCCGGCCAACTCTATTAACAGAATTTTCACCCCTTCGGCGCTACGCTCCGGGACGGTGCAGAAGGGGCCGCATAGAGCTGTTTCGGCCGGTCGGGTCCCACCCTGGGGCGGGAGGATACGGGCAAATGTTTAACAAACCATTGCCCGCGCACGGAGAATCGTCCCACCTTCGTCAACGGATTCTTCACTCCTTCCGTGCTACATCCCCGGACGGTGGGGAAGACGCCGCCCCGAGCTCTTCCGGCGGGCCGCGTCCCACCTTGAAGCGGCAGAATACGGAGGAAGGGTTAAGGGATCGTTGCCCCGTGCAGAGGAAATCCGGCCAACTCTATTAACGGAATGTTCACTCCTTCCGTACTACGCGCCCGGACGGTGGAGAAGGGGCGCCGCGGACCTGCTTCGGCGGGCCGGGTCCCACCCTGGGGCGGGAGGATGAGCACGAACTGTTAACGGATCGTTGCCGGGCAGGCCGAAAGTCAGCGGCGTGGTCACCGGGGCCGGCGGGAAGGGGTGCCGGGGACGGGCAGAGGCGGTTCCGCCTCCGGGGGCCATCGGGCGATCCCGATCGGCGCGGCGAGGCAGAGGTCGCAGATCGCAACCTCCGCCACGGGAGCGCACCGGCCGCTGCGCAGGTACGGGCGAACGCGCCCGCGGTCGCCGCCCCGAGCGCGGCGAAGAAGCGCCGGTGGCCGAAGCGGCGTACGGTCCCGGCATGGTGCGCGGCGGCGAGGGTGAGCGCGGTCTTGCCGATGCCCGGTCCGCCGCGCACGAGAACGAAACGGTGCGCATCGGGCAGGGCGAGCAGGCCTGCGGGCTCCGCCTCGCGGCCCACGAACGGGTCCGGGGCCGCCGGCAGCGGCGCGGGGACAGGGGCCGGAGGGAGAGACGCAGGGCCGCGCAGGAGCTCCCCGATGCGGCGCAGGATCCGACGATCGGCGCGCGCGAGCCGGTGACCGAAGTGCTCCGCGAGCTCCGGTGCCGCCAGCAGCCGCGCTCCGGGCGCTTCGAGGAACGGCGCGCAGGCCTTGCGCAGCGCCTCGCGCGTGCGCGCCTCCGGCAGCAGCGCGCAGGGATCGGGCTGTTCGTGCAGGGTCCGGAACTTCGCGATCCCGGGTGCGGCGCGGCGGACGAACTCTTCGTCGAACCCGTCGGCGGCGATCGCGGGGTGCTCGCGCAGGACCGCGTCGCGGGCGGCCTGCACCGCGGCCTCGAACGCCTGCCGCTTCTCCCGGCTGGCCCGCAGCCCCTCGGCCTTCTGCCAGAGCCGGCTCGCGAGGCAGCCGAGGGCCGCGTCGAACAGCCTGCCCGAGACGACCGCCGCCGCCAGCTCCACCACCGGCGCTCCTCCCGAGGCCTTGCCCGCCCGCACCACCGCAGACCGCAGGGCGACCCGCAAGCGCCATCCGTACGGCACCCGAGGCCCGGCACGGGTTCCGCGCCCCTGCGGCCACGCTTCGGGCCGCGTCGTCGCGGCGGGGTCGAAGGACGGCGCGCGGCTCGCCATATTGCGGCCATCCGCACCGCCTCTCCGGCGTCCCGAACACCCCTCGAACCGGATACCGACGCGTCATGAGCCCGCTTCCGCAGAACGTCGACGAGACCCTGGAGCTCCTCGCCCGCGGCCGCTACGTCGCCGACCGGGCGCTGGCGACGGCGCTGTTCCTCGCCCTCCGGCTGGAGCGACCCCTGTTCCTCGAGGGCGAGGCCGGCGTCGGCAAGACCGAGATCGCCAAGGTGCTCTCCGAAACGCTCGGCCGCCGGCTGATCCGGCTGCAGTGCTACGAGGGGCTCGACGTCGCCTCGGCCGTCTACGAGTGGAACTACCAGCGGCAGATGCTGGAGATCCGCCTCGCCGAGGTCGCGGGCGAGACCAGCAAGGAGGCGCTCGCCCAGGACATCTTCGACGAGCGCTTCCTGATCCGGAGGCCGCTCCTCCAGGCGCTCGAGCCGCACGAGGGCGGGCCGCCCGTGCTGCTCATCGACGAGCTCGACCGCACCGACGAGCCCTTCGAGGCCTATCTCCTCGAGGTGCTGTCGGACTTCCAGATCACCATCCCCGAGATCGGCACGATCCGCGCGAAGAAGCCGCCCATCGTCGTGATCACCAGCAACCGCACGCGCGAGATCCACGACGCCCTCAAGCGCCGCTGCTTCTACCACTGGGTCGACTATCCGACGCTCGCGCGCGAGCTCGAGATCGTGCGGGTGCGGGTGCCGGGTGTGGAGGAGCGGCTCACGCGCCAGATCGTCGCCTTCGTGCAGGAGCTCAGGAAGCGCGACCTGTTCAAGCTGCCGGGCGTCGCCGAGACCCTCGACTGGGCGCGCGCGCTCACCACGCTCGACGTGCTCGAGCTCACGCCCGAAGTCGTCAACGACACCCTCGGCACGCTCCTCAAGTATCAGGACGACATCCTCAAGATCCGCGGCTCCGAGGCCGCCCGCATCCTCGAGGAGATCCGCGAGAAGGCGCGGGAGCCCGTGACGTGAACGAGACGGCGGCGCCCGACACGGGCGGACGTTTCGCGCACAACCTCGTCCACTTCGCCCGCGCGCTGCGGGCGGCGGGCCTGCCCGTGGGCCCCGGCCGGGTGATCGAGGCGCTCCGCGCGATCGAGGTGGTGGGGCCCGGGCGGCGGGACGACTTCTACTGGACGCTGCATTCGGTGTTCGTCAACCGGCAGGACCAGCGCGAGATCTTCGACCAGTGCTTCCACATCTTCTGGCGCGACCCGAAGATCCTCGAGCGGATGCTCGGGCTGATGCTGCCGCAGATCGAGGTACCGCGCGAGCGCATGCCGGGGGAGGAGGCGAAGCGCCGCGTGGCCGAGGCGTTCGCGCCCGAGAAGCTCCCCGGACAGGGTGAGGTGCGGGAGGAGGAGAAGCCGCCCACCGTCGAGCTCGACGCGCATCTGACCTGGTCGGCGCGGGAGATGCTGCAGCACAAGGACTTCGAGCAGATGTCGGCGGCCGAGCTCGAGGAGGCGCGGCGCGAGATCCGGCGCATGCAGCTCGCCATGATGGCGGTGCCGACCCGGCGTTTCGAGCCGCATCCGCGCGGCCGGCGCATCGATCTCAGGCGTACGCTGCGCGAGTCGCTGCGGGGCGGCGGGGCGGCGATCGAGATCGTGCGCAAAAAGCGGCAGCGGCGGCCGCCGCCGATCGTGATCCTCTGCGACATCTCGGGCTCGATGAGCCGTTATTCGCGCATGCTGCTGCTGTTCATGCACACGCTGACGAACGACCGGGACCGCGTCTACAGTTTCCTCTTCGGCACGCGGCTCACCAACGTGACCCGGTATCTGCGCCAGCGTGATCCGGATCGGGCACTCGAACAGATCGGCCAGGTGGTCGAGGACTGGGGCGGTGGTACGCGCATCGCCCATTGTCTCTCGGAGTTCAACCGCTTCTGGTCGCGCCGGGTGCTCTCGCAGGGGGCGATCGTGCTGCTGATCACCGACGGTCTCGACCGCGACGCCGGCAAAGGCCTGGAAGTGGAGATGGAGCGGCTGCACAAGAGCTGCCGGCGGCTCGTCTGGCTCAACCCGCTGCTGCGCTACGACCGCTACGCGCCGATCTCCTCGGGCGCGCGGATCATCATCCGGCATGTGGACGATTTCCGCAGCGTCCACAATCTCGCGAGCCTCAGGGATCTGGCCGATGCCCTCTCGCGCGAGGGGCCGCGGCGGGCGGAGGGTCTCACGAGCTGGGTCAGGGCTTCGCAGGAGCCGGAGAAGGAGGCGGCATGATCGGTGAGGAGGAGCTGCTGGAGCGCGCCGTCGAGTGGCGGAAGGAGGGGCGGAAGGTGGCGATCGCCACCGTGGTCTCGACCTGGGGGTCGTCGCCGCGGCCGGCCGGAAGCCACCTCGTCGTCGACGACCGCGGCAACATGCTGGGTTCGGTCTCGGGCGGCTGCATCGAGGGCGCGGTCGTGAAGGAGGCGATGGAGGTGATGCAGGGGGCGCCGCCGAAGCTGCTCGAATACGGGGTCACCGACGAACAGGCGTGGGAAGTCGGGCTCGCCTGCGGCGGGCGGGTCCAGGTCTGGGTCGAGGCGGTCGAATGAAGGTCGAACTTCTCGAAAAGCTGAACGCCGCGCGGCGCGACAAGCGTGCGGTCTGCCTCGTGCGCTTTCTCGACACGGGCGAGGCGGCACTTCTGGTCGACGGTGAAGTGGTCGCGGGCGGACCGCTTCCCGACGATGTCCGGGAGGCGGCCGACCGGGCGCTGCGTCTCGACCGCTGCCTCACGGTCGAGACCACGCATGGTCGCGCCTTCTTCGAGATCTTCAACCCGCCGCTCAGGCTCGTGCTCGTGGGCGCTGTGCACATTTCCCAGGCGCTGGTGCCGATGGCCCGGATCGCCGGCTATCGGGTGATCGTGGTCGACCCGCGCCGCGCCTTCGCCACCGAAGCGCGCTTTCCCGACGTCGAACTCGTCCACGACTGGCCGGACGAGGCGCTGGAGCGGCTCGCCCCCGATCGCCGCACCGCGGTCGTCACCCTCACCCACGACCCGAAGCTCGACGATCCGGCTCTCGACGTCGCGCTGCGGTCGGATGCCTTCTACATCGCGGCACTGGGAAGCACCCGCACGCACGGCAGACGGCTCGAACGGCTGCGGGCGCTCGGGCACGACGACGCCACCCTGGCCCGCATCCACGGGCCCGCCGGGCTCGACATCGGCGCCGTGACGCCGGCGGAGATCGCCGTGTCCATCCTCGCCGAAATGACCATGGTCCTGCGGCGCGGCGAGAATGCGCCCCGTCGCCAGCCGAAGGAGAAGGTCGCATGAGACTCCCGCTCTTCGCCACCCTGCTCGCGCTTCTGGCGGGGCCACTCTTCCATGCGTCGCCGGCTGCGGCGACGACCTTGCGCCTGTGCACGGGAAGCCCGGGCAAGACATACATCAGGGTCGGGGAGAAGCTCGCCGAACTCGCCGAACGGGCGACCAAGGGGGCGCTTGCCATCGAAGTGGTGCCGAGCGGCGGCTCGCTGGACAACCTGAACCGAACGCTCGCCGGCGAGTGCGACGCCTTCATCGCCCAGGGCGACGCCATCGCCTTCTTCGACGCCCGCGTGCAGCCCGGAGCGCGGCAGAAGTTCGAAGTCCTGGGCGAGCTCTACAAGGAGCTCGGGCTGCTGCTCTGCCACCGGAGTTCGGGCATCGACGATCTCGACGAGGCGGGCGATGCCGTGATCGCCGCCGGCGACACGGGGACGGGCTCGCTCGCGACGATGCTCAACCTGCAGCTTCTGGCACCCGCTCTCTACGGCAGGATCCGCATCTATCCGGCGAACGGCTTCGAGGGCGCGCTCGCGGTGATCGAGGGCAAGGCCGCCTGCGCCTTCGACGTCATCGCGCCGCAGTCGGATCTCGTCCAGACCCTGAACGACAACGAGCGTACGGGATCGCAGCTCTATTTCGCCGAGATCGACAATACCGATCTCGAGGACTTCGAGATCGACGGCAAGCAGATCTACAGGATCGTCACCTTCGACGACGAGCGCTACCGGAACCTCGCCACCCTCGGCGATCCGGAGACGCTGGCGATCGGCGCCGTGCTCGGCGTCTCGAAGGACTTCCTCGCCGCCAACCCGCAGGCACGCTCGGCCCTCGCCATGCTGCTGCTGATGGGGGCGAAGGAGATCGAGGCGGTCGCCTACGGCGATTCCAGGCCCTTCCGCGAATAGGGAACCGGCGTTTGCACTTCGGCACCTTGCCACCGGAGGAGGCCGAAGGCGCCATCCTCGCGCATCGGGTGGTCGCGCCGGGCATCGTGCTGCGCAAGGGCACGCGGCTCGACACCGGGATCATCGAACGGCTGCGGGCCGCCGGGATCGGCGAGGTCGCGGCGGTCCGGCTCGAGCCCGGCGACGTCCACGAGGACGAGGCGGCGGGCCGGCTCGCCGGCGCCCTGTGTGGGCAGCATCTGCGCACCGATACGCCGGGAACGGGCCGCTGCAGCCTCTATGCCGTCGAGGCCGGGCTCGTGGTCGTCGACCGCGAGGCGGTCGACGCCCTCAACGCGGTGGACGAAGGGATCACGGTGGCGACCCTCGCCCCCTTCGCCGCCGTCTCGGCGGGCGACATGGTGGCGACGGTGAAGATCGTGCCGTTCGCCGTACCGGAAGCGGCGCTCGCCGAGGCGGAGGCGATCGCCCGCGAGCGGCGGCCATTGCGTCTCGCCCCGTACCGCCCGTTCGAGGCGCGGCTGATCCAGACCGTGCTGCCCGGGACTCCGGAAAAGATCCTCGAGAAGACGGTTGCCGTCACCCGCGGCCGGCTCGCCGCGATCCGCGGCCGGCTGCTCTCCGACGACCGCTGCCCGCACGCGGTGGAGCCGCTCGCCGCGGCCATCCGGGACGGCTTCGCCCGCGGTGCGGACATGCTGCTCGTGATCGGCGCTTCGGCCACGGCCGACCGCGGCGACGTGATCCCCACGGCGATCGGGCGCGCGGGCGGCCGGGTGCTCCGTTTCGGGATGCCGGTGGACCCGGGCAATCTGCTGCTCTACGCGGAATGTGCCGGACGGCCGGTTCTGGTCTTGCCGGGATCGGCGCGCTCGCCCAGAGAAAGCGGCGAGGATCTCGTGCTGCGGAGACTCGCGGCCGGGATCCCGGTCGAACCGCGGGACATCGCCCGCATGGGCGTGGGAGGTCTGTTGAGCGAGATCCCGAGCCGGCCGCAGCCGCGCGCCCTGCGCCCGGGAAAGCCGGGCGAGCCGCGCATCGCGGCGCTGGTGCTCGCGGCCGGCCGTTCCACCCGGATGGGCCCCGAGAACAAGCTGCTGCTCGAGGTCGGCGGCAAGCCGATGGTCCGGCGCGTCGTCGAGACGCTGCTCGCCTCGCGCGCGCGGCCGATCCTGGTCGTCACCGGCCACGAGCGCGAAAGGGTCGAGGCGGCCCTCGCGCTCCTGCCCGTGACCTTCGTGCACAATCCCGATTACGCGCAGGGGCTGTCCAGCTCGCTGCGCGCCGGCATCGCGTCGGTGCCTCCGGAGTGCGACGGCGTGCTCGTCTGTCTCGGTGACATGCCGCGGCTCGGGGCCGCCATCGTCGACCAGCTGATCGAAACTTTCTCGCCCGAGGAAGGGCGCACCATCGTGGTGCCCACCTGCGACGGCCGGCGCGGCCATCCCGTGCTGTTCGGCCGCGCCTTCTTCGAGGCCATGCGGAGCCTTTCGGGCGATGTCGGCGCACGTTCGCTGATCGATGCCCATCCCGAGGCCGTGGCCGAGGTGGAGACCGGGGATCCGGGCGTGCTCCTCGATGTCGACACGCCGGAAGCGCTCGCGCGCCTCGCGGAGGGCACCCGCTGATGACCGACATCGCCGCCCTGCGGGAAGAATTCCCGATTTTCGCGGCGCAGCCGCAGCCCTTCCACTATCTCGACAACGCCGCCACCGGCCAGATCTGCCGTGCCGCGGCGGAGGCGCTCCTCGCCTTCGAGACGCGCGGGCGGGCGAACGTCAAGCGCGGCGTCTACCGGCTCGCCGATGCGGCGACCGCCGCCTTCGAGCAGGCCCGGGCCGACGTGGCGGCCTATCTCGGCATCGCGGACCCGACGGAGATCGTCTTCACGAGCGGCACCACTTTCGGGCTCAATCTCGCGGCGCATGTCCTGTCCGGGCGCCTCGGCCCGGGCCGCGCCGTCCTCGTGAGCGAGCTCGAACACCACAGCAACATCGTGCCCTGGCAGATGGCGGCGGAGCGGACCGGCGCGGAGCTGCGCGTGCTCCCGGTGACGGACGAAGGCCGCCTCGACCTCGACCGGCTCGGGGATGTCCTGGACGGGCGCGTGGCGGTGGTGGCCCTCACTCATGCCTCCAACGTCACGGGCGCGGTCACCGACATCGCGAAGGTCGCGGCGGCAGCGAAGGCCGTCGGCGCGCTTCTCGTGGTCGACGGTGCCCAGCGGGTGCCGCACGGACCGCTCGACCTTCCCGCCCTCGGCTGCGACCTCTACGCCTTCTCCGGCCACAAGATGTTCGCGGCCACGGGGGCGGGGGCGCTCTGGATCCGCCGCGATCTGGCGGACGGCCTGCCGCCCTTTCTCGGCGGCGGCGAGATGATCGCGCGCGTCTCGTTCGATCGCACCATCTACGCCCGCCCGCCGCACCGCTTCGAGGCCGGCACGCCGCCGATCGGCCCGGTGCTCGCCCTCGGCGCCGCCGCGCGCTGGCTCTCCGGACTGGACTGGACGGCGATCCGCGCCCGCGAGGAAGAGCTCACCCGGCGCCTGCTGGAAGGGCTCGCGACCCTGCCGGGCGTGCGCGTCTTCGGCCCGCGCGATGTCCGCGACCGGTTCGGCGTGGTCGCCTTCGAGGTCGAGGGGCTGCACGCCCACGACGTCTGCCAGCTCCTCGACGGTTACGGCGTCTGCACCCGCGGCGGCCATCACTGCGCCGAGCCGCTCATGGACCGCTTCGGGACCGTTGCCACGGTGCGGGCGAGCCTCGCCCCCTACAACGACGAAGCCGACATCGACGCCCTGCTCGAAGGGCTCGCCGCCATCATCCGGAAGTTCCGATGAGCGCCGCCGACCTCTACAACGAGCGCATTCTCGCCCTCGCCCGCTCGCGCGAGGGTGCGGGAAGTCTCGACGAACCGCGCATCCGGGTCACGCGCGACAACCCGCTCTGCGGTGATCGCATCACCCTCGATGTCCGCCTCGAGGACGGGCGCATCGCCGCCATTGCCCACCGGACCCGCGGCTGCATGCTGACCGAGGCGGCGGCGGCGCTGGTCGCCCGGCTCGCCCGCGGAGCGACGCCCGAAGACGCAGCGGCCCTGCGCGAGGCTGTGGCCGGCCTGCTCGCGGGACGCGACGACGGCCCGGTCCCGGAGGATCTCGGGGTGTTCGCGCCCGTGACGGCGGTGAAGAGCCGGCACGAATGCGTGCTCCTGCCGTTCGACGCCCTTGTCGAGGCGGCGCGCGCGGCGACCTCGGCCTGAGACGTCTGGCCGTCGCGGCCCGGGTGGTCTAGAAGCCGGCGGCAGCTTCGCTCGGAGAGAGGCATGCGCGATTTCCACCTGCCCGGCCGCTCGCCGGTCTACGCCCGCGGCGGCATGGCCGCGACCTCGCATCCCTTCGCGACGCTCGCGGCGCTCCGGATCCTCGAACGCGGCGGCAATGCGGTCGACGCCGCGATCGCCGCCTGCGCCGTCCAGGGCGTGGTGGAGCCGCAGTCGACCGGGATCGGCGGCGACTGCTTCGCCCTCTTCGCCCCCGCCTCGGGCGGTGTCGTGGCGATCAACGGTTCGGGCTGGGCGCCGGCGGCGGCCACGGTCGAACGCCTGCGGGCGGAGGGCCTGCGCCAGATCGATGCCGGGAGCCCGCACAGCGTCTCGGTGCCCGGGGCCGTCGCCGCCTGGGAGGCGCTGCAGCGCGAACACGGCAGGCTGTCCTTCGCGGAGGTGCTGGAGCCGGCGATCCGCTACGCCCGCGACGGCTTTCCGGTGCAGCCGCGGGTCGCCTTCGACTGGGCCCGGGCGCGCGCGCGGCTCGAGGTCAGCGAGACCGCCCGCCGCTTCTACCTGCCCGGCGACGAGGTGCCGCCGGTCGGCCGCATCGTCCGGCTGCCGGCGCTCGCCCGCACGCTCGAGACGCTGGCCGCGAAGGGTGCCGAGGCCTTCTACCGGGGCGAGCTCGCGGCGCGCATGGTGGCGAGCCTGAAGGGCTTCGGCGGCCTGCACGACGAGGCCGACTTCGCGGAATTCGAGCCCGAGTTCGTGCAGCCGATCCACGGCACCTATCGCGGCGTGCGGATCTACGAGTGTCCGCCGAACGGTCAGGGGCTGGTGACGCTTCTGATGCTCAACATCCTCGAGACCTTCGATCTGGCCTCGCTGGATCCGCACGGCGCCGAGCGCTTCCACCTCGAGGCGGAAGCGACCCGCCTCGCCTTCCGCGACCGCGACGCCTTCCTCGCCGATCCGCGGCAGGCACCCGTGCCGCTCGGGGAACTGCTCGACAAGGCCTATGCGGCGAAGCTCGCGAAGCGGATCGACCCCGCGCACGCGATGCACGACCTTCCGCCGCCGCTCCTGCGGGATGTCGGCAACACCGTCTACATCGCGGTGGTGGACGAGGAGCGCAACGCCTGCTCCTTCATCAACTCGCTCTACGACAGTTTCGGCTCCGGCCTCTGCTGTCCGGAGACCGGCGTGCTGTTCCACTGCCGCGGCCGCGCCTTCCGGCTCGACCCGGACCACCCCAATGCCATCGGGCCGCGCAAGCGGCCGATGCACACGATCATCCCCGGTCTCGCCTTCCGCGACGGCGAACTCTGGGCCTGCTTCGGGGTGATGGGGGCGGACTACCAGCCCGTCGGCCACGTCCATCTGCTCACCAACCTCGTGGACTACGGCATGGACCCCCAGGCGGCGCTCGATTCTCCACGCGTGATGGCCTATCCGGGTGATCTGCTGGTCGAGCGCGGTGTATCGCCGGCGGTGCGCGAGGCGCTGGCGGCGAAGGGTCACCGGGTGGTCGAGAGCGAGGTGCCGCACGGCGGTGGCCAGTGCATCCTCGTCGACCGGCGGCGCGACGAACTCGTCGGCGGGTCGGACCCGCGCAAGGACGGTCTCGCGCTCGGGTGGTGAGGAGAAGCGGCGTGGCGAGGCCGGTCGTGAAGAAGGTGAAGGAGCAGGCGCGCCGGCTCGTCCTGCCGGTTCAGGAGTTCATCGACACCGAGGCCTCCTCGGGCATCCTCCTCGTCGCCGTCACCCTGCTCGCGCTGGTCTGGGCGAACTCGCCCTGGAGCGCGGGCTACGAGGCGCTGCGGCACCTGCCCGTCGCCGTCAGTGTCGGCGGCGCCGGCCTCGAAAAGCCGTTCGAGGTGTGGGTCAACGACCTGCTGATGGCCATCTTCTTCTTCCTCGTCGGCCTCGAGATCAAACGCGAGCTCCTCGTCGGCGAGCTCCGCGGCTGGCGGCGCGCCTCCCTTCCGGCGATCGCCGCGGTGGGCGGCATGGTCGTGCCCGCGGCCATCTATCTCCTCTTCAACGCCGGAGCCGACACGGTCGTCGGCTGGGGCGTGCCGATGGCGACCGACATCGCCTTCGCCCTCGGCGTGCTCGCCCTGCTCGGCGACCGGGTGCCGAGGCAGATCTCGGTGTTCCTGCTGGCCCTCGCCATCATCGACGACCTCGGCGCGGTGCTGGTGATCGCGCTCTTCTACACCCGCGAACTCGATGGCGGCGCGCTCGCCCTCGCCGGTGCGGTGTGGCTCGTGGCGCTTGCCTACGGCTCGACCGGCGGCAGGCGTGGCGCCGTCTGGACGGCGCTCGGCGCCGTGCTCTGGTACTTCGTCCTGAAGTCGGGGGTCCATGCGACCATCGCCGGGGTGGCCCTGGCGCTGACCGTGCCGATCGCCCGCGGAGTCGATCCGGATTCCCTGAAGCAGGAGCTTCGGGCCAAGACGGGCGGCAGTTTCGAGGAGATCGAGATCAGCATCGCGCACGCGGCGGAGGTGCTGGTCGAGGCGCGAAGCCCGCTGCATCGCTTCGAACACGCACTGCAGCCCTATGTCGCCTGGCTGATCGTGCCGCTCTTCGCCCTGCTCAATGCCGGCGTGCCGCTGGGCGGCGGCGTCGCGGCCGCGATCGCATCTCCGGTCGCGCTCGGCGTCCTGCTCGGGCTGCTGGTCGGCAAGCCGCTCGGGATTACCGCCTTCTGCTGGGCGGCCGTCCAGCTCGGCGTCGCTCATCTGCCGAAGGGAGTCGATTTCCGCCACATCGCCGGCGCCGGCCTGCTCGCCGGCATCGGCTTCACCATGGCGCTCTTCATCGGCCAGCTCGCCTTCGGCGCCGGGGCCCTGCTCGATCAGGCGAAGCTCGGCATCCTCCTCGCCTCGCTCGTCGCGGCGCTGGCCGGAGCCTTCCTGCTCGCCCGCCTCCCCGCCCGCGAGGCCGAAGCGACGGCGTGACGCTTCGCCCGCTCAGCCTTCGTCGTCGAGGCCGGCGTAGAGCTCGTCGAGGGGGATGGTGGCATCCAGCACCGGGCTGTCGATGCGGCCGCTGCCAATCACGTCCTCGACCCGCCAGACATGTTCGCCCTCGCGGCGCCACTGCTGCACCCGGCGGCGGTCGGCATCGACGAACCACAGTTCGCGCACGCTCGGGAGGCCGCGGTAGGCCTCCGACTTCACGGACAGGTCGTGCTGGCGCGTCGAGGGCGAGAGCACCTCGACGATCAAAAGCGGCTCCGCCACCATCGGCGTGCCGGTCAGCGGCTGGCAGGAGACCGCGAGATCGGCGACGAAGAAGTCTTCGTCCGAAACGCGGATGCCGGCCTCCGCGAGGACCCGGCAGCCCTGCCGCCCGCGCAGCCGTTCGCGGATCGCCGCGCCGCACTCGATCACGACTGCACCGTGACGATCCGTGGGTGGCGCCATCGCCCGCAGCTCGCCGCCGACGAGCTCGTAGCGCACGTCCGGCTCGCCCTCGAAGGCGAGGAACTCCTCGACCGTCATCCGCTCGCGGACCTCGGCCCGATCGGCCATCACCGCTCTCCCCTCGCCCGCACCCCTCCGGCGGCGGCCCCTCCGGCGGCGGCCCCTCCGGCGGCCGACCCTCCGGCGACCACCTGTCCCGGATCATCTGGTCACGACCACTGCGCGGGAAAAGATCGGCCTGCCGGACCTGCGCCGACGGTCGGCCGCGCACGGTGGCCTGCTGCCCGGAAAGCGGCCCCGGCCGGCGCGCGGGATTGAGCCCGGGGCGCCGGTGCACTAGAAGAGCGCGAGCGCAATCCCCCCGAGGACCCGCTGCATGACCATCATGCCCGATCGCTGGATCCGGGAGATGGCCACGCGTCACGGCATGATCGAACCGTTCGTCGATCGCCAGCAGCGCGACGGCCGCATCTCCTACGGGCTCTCCTCCTACGGCTACGATGCGCGCGTCGCCGACGAGTTCCGCATTTTCACGAACGTCGACGGCGCCATCGTCGACCCCAAGAACTTCTCCGCGCAGAGCTTCGTCGAGCGCACCACACCGGTCTGCACGATCCCGCCGAACAGCTTCGCGCTGGCGCGCACGGTCGAATATTTCCGCGTCCCGCGCGACGTCCTCGTGATCTGCCTCGGCAAGAGCACCTATGCGCGCTGCGGCATCATCGTCAACGTGACCCCGCTCGAGCCCGAGTGGGAAGGGCACGTCACCCTCGAGATCTCCAACACCACGCCGCTGCCGGCGCGGGTCTACGCCAACGAGGGCATCTGCCAGTTCCTGTTCCTGAAGGGCGCCGAGCCGCCCGAGATCTCCTACGCCGACCGGCAGGGCAAGTACATGCGCCAGACCGGCGTCACCCTTCCGAAACTCTGAACCCGGGACGTCCGCATGGACCGCATCCACATCGAGGGCGGCGTGCCGCTCCGGGGCCGCATCGAAATCGGCGGCGCCAAGAACGCGGCGCTGCCGGTCATGGCCGCCTCGCTGCTCACCGACGAGCCGCTCGAGCTCGACCAGGTGCCGGATGTCGCCGACGTCGGCTCGATGCGCCGGCTGCTGCAGACGCTCGGGGTCGAAGCGCGGCATCCGCCGGGCCGGGCGCATGCCATGGTCCTGCACTGCCCGGAGGTGATCGACACCACCGCACCCTACGACCAGGTGCGGCGCATGCGCGCCTCGGTGCTGGTGCTGGGGCCGTTGCTCGCGCGGGCGGGCGAAGCGCGGGTGTCGCTTCCCGGCGGCTGCGCCATCGGCCCGCGGCCGATCGACCTGCACCTCGAAGGGCTCGCCCGCATGGGCGCGGAGATCGGGCTCGAGGGCGGCTATGTGCACGCCCGCGCCCCCTCGGGGCTGCGCGGCGCGCTGATCCGCTTTCCGAAGCCCTCCGTCGGCGCCACCGAGAACCTGATGATGGCCGCGACGCTCGCCCGGGGCGAGACGGTGATCGAGGAGGCGGCGCAGGAACCCGAGATCGTCGATCTCGCCCGCTGCCTCGTCGCCATGGGGGCGGAGATCGAGGGTGCCGGCACCTCGACCGTCCGCATCCGGGGCCGGGAGCGGCTGCACGGTGCCCGGCACCGCATCCTGCCGGACCGCATCGAGACCGGCACCTACGCCATGGCGGCGGCGATCACGGGTGGCGAGCTGGAGCTGGTGGGTGCCCGCCTCGACCTGCTCGGCGCCGCGGCCGAACGGCTCGCCGAGGCCGGCGTGCTGCTCGAGGAGACGGCGGATGGGATCCGCGCCGCGCGCAGCGGTGAACGTCTCGTCGGCACGGACGTGATGACCCTGCCGTTTCCCGGCTTCGCCACCGACTTGCAGGCGCAGTTCATGGCCCTCATGTGTATCGCCGAGGGGGCCGCGATGATCACCGAGACCATCTTCGAGAACCGCTTCATGCACGTGCCCGAGCTCGCCCGCATGGGCGCGCGGATCACGGTGCACGGTGCGACGGCGCTCGTGCGCGGCGTGCCGAAGCTGCGCGGCGCACCGGTGATGGCGACCGATCTGCGCGCGTCCGTGTCGCTCGTGCTCGCCGGGCTCGCCGCCGAGGGCGAGACCGAGATCAACCGCATCTACCATCTCGATCGCGGCTACGAGCGCCTCGACCAGAAGCTCGCGGCGGTCGGCGCGCGGATCGAACGGCGCGGATGAGATCCGGACCATGACCCGGGAACGGGAGAAGAGGAAGTTGCGCCTCAGAGCCGAAGACGCCGAGGATCTCGCGATTTTCGCGGCGATCCTGCAGGATGCGCGCGCCCCGCTCGCCGAGATGGCGTACGACCGCGAGGCGCGGCGCTTCATGGTCTCGTTCCTGCGCTACATGCGCGAATGCCAGCCCGACCCGTGCGACTGCGACGGGCTGTGCGAGATCCAGTCGGTCGTGGTGTTCGACGACATCGAGGATGTGCGCCATCGCGGTCTCGACACCGAGGACCGGGCCCGGCCACTGAGCCTGCTCACGATCGCCACCCATCCCGGGCGCGAGCGGCTCGTCGACATCGACCTCGTCTTCGCGGGCGGCGCGACCATCCGGCTCGTGAGCGACCGCATCCGCTGCCGGCTCGAGGACCACGGCGAGCCGCGTCCCTGCGAGGTGCCGCCCGACGACCATTTCGCCGACGAGCGCGGGGAGGAGGCCGGTGCCGGTCCGTCTCGACCATCGTGATCCCGGCTTCGAAGCGGCGTTCGCGGAGCTGGTCGCACGCCGCCGCGAGGAAGCGGCGGATGTGCGGGCGGCCGTTGCGGAGATCCTGGAGCGGGTGCGGCGCGAGGGCGATGCGGCCCTCGTCGCCCTGACCGGACGCTTCGACCGGCTGCGCCTGCGGCCGGAAGAGCTGCGCGTCCAGCCGGCGGAGATCGAGGCAGCCCGCGCCGCCTGCGACCCCGACGATCTCGCGGCCCTCGAATTCGCGGCCGGCCGTATCCGCGCTTTCCACGAACGCCAGAAGCCCGCCGACCTCGACTGGACGGACGGGCTCGGCGTCCGGCTCGGGCTGCGCTGGACGCCGCTCGAAGCGGTCGGCATCTACGTCCCGGGCGGGCGCGCCGCCTACCCGAGTTCGGTGCTCATGAACGCGATCCCGGCGCGGGTCGCCGGCGTGGGGCGCGTCGTCATGACGGTGCCGGCACCGGGAGGCGAGCTGTCGCCGCTCGTGCTCGCAGCCGCGGCCCTCGCCGGCGTCGACGAGGTCTGGCGGGTCGGCGGTGCGCAGGCGGTCGCGGCCCTCGCCTACGGTACGGAGAGCATCCGCCCCGTGGACAAGATCGTCGGGCCCGGCAACGCCTTCGTCGCCGAGGCCAAGCGGCAGGTGTTCGGTCGCGTCGGTATCGATTCCATCGCCGGGCCTTCGGAAGTGGTGGTGGTGGCGGACGGCCGCCAGCGGGCCGACTGGATCGCCGCCGACCTGCTCGCCCAGGCGGAGCACGACCCGCTCGCCCAGTCGATCCTGATCACCGACGACCCGGCGCTCGCCGATGCGGTGGCGGCCGAGGTGGAACGGCAGCTCGGCGAGCTGTCGCGGCCGGAGGTGGCGCGGGCGAGCTGGCAGGATCAGGGCGCGATCCTCGTGGCGCCGCTCGAGCGGGCTCCGGAACTCGTCGACCGTCTCGCGCCGGAACACCTGCAGATCGTCCTCGAACCCGCGGCGGCCGAATCCTTTGCGACCCGCGTGCGGCACGCCGGGGCGATCTTCCTCGGCGCCTTCACGCCCGAAGTGATCGGCGACTATGTCGGCGGGCCCAACCACGTGCTCCCGACCGGACGCACGGCGCGCTACGCCTCGGGCCTTTCCGTCTACGATTTCCTCAAGCGCACGACCCTGCTCGGCTGCCCGCCGGAGGCCTGCGCGGCGCTGGTGCCGGCAGCGGGCCGCCTCGCCCGGGCCGAGGGGCTCGAGGCGCACGCGCTCGCCGTCGAACGGCGCCTCGGGAGCAACCGTTGAGCGACCTCGCCGACCGCATCGTCGACATCCGGCTCGACGAGAAGAGCGTCGTGCGCTGGCGGCCGGAGATCGAGCACGAGCGCAACCTCGCCATCTTCGACCTGCTCGAGAGCAACAGCTTCCGCCTCGTCGACGGCTTCCCGGGCCCCTACGAGCTCGAACTCTCGCTGCGCGATGCGACGCTCGTGATGCGGGTGAAGGCGCGGGAGGCGACCGGCGAGGTCGACATCGCCCTGCCGGTGCGGCCGCTGAGGCGGGTGATCAAGGACTATTTCCTGATCTGCGACAGCTACTACCAGGCCATCCGTGGTGCGACGCCGAGCCGCATCGAGACCATCGACATGGCCCGCCGCGGCCTGCACAACGAGGGTTCGGAGATCCTGAAGGAGGCGCTCGCCGATCGTGTGGAGATGGATCTCGACACCGCGAGACGGCTGTTCACGCTCGTCTGCGTGCTCCATCTGCGTGGCTGATGCATGGCGGACCTGCCCGGTTCCGTCCTCTTCGCCTGCACCATGAACGCGGTGCGCTCGCCGATGGCGGAGGCGATCATGAAGTATCTGCACGGCCACCGGGTCTATGTCGACAGCTGCGGGGTGCGCGCCGGCGAGCTCGACGGCTTCGTCGTCACCGTCCTCGACGAGATCGGCGTCGACATCTCCCGCCACCGCCCCAAGACCTTCGACGACCTCCAGGACGAATTCTTCGATCTCGTGATCTCGCTGTCGCCCGAAGCGCAGCACCGCGCGGTCGAGCTCACCCGCAACAACGCCACCGAGCTCGAGTTCTGGCACATGCCGGATCCGAGCCTGATCGAGGGCTCGCGCGAGCAGCGGCTCGAGGCCTACCGCCAGCTCAGGGACGCGATCATGCGACGGATCGTCGAGCGGTTCCCGCCCCAGGGCAGTCCCGGCCTGTGACCGGCGACCCTGCTCCGCCTCCGCGGCCCGGCCGTCCCGCGCTGCATCCGTGGCTGCGACCGCTGCACCGTCGCGTCACCGTCTTCGCGGCACTGCTGCTCTGGCTCGGCTTCGAAGCCTGGTACGAGCCGCTCTCGGTGTGGTTCTTCATCGTCGCCGCGATCACCATCTATGCGCTGTGGGATTTCTTCATCGCCGGACGCTTGCAGGATTCGGAGCGTGACGGCAGACGGAGCTCGTGAGGAGAGCGGACGATGAGTGTCGGGAGTGGCGCCGGCGACGGCTGGCAGAAGGTGATCGAGGGCGACCGTGAGGCCTTCTCGCGGCTGACGGAGCCGCTCGTGCCGGCGCTGCGCGAGGCGGCGGCCCACGAGCTCGATCATTTCGTCGCTGTCGGAGAGCTTCCGGAGGAGGCCACCTCCTCCGAGGAAGTGGTCGGCGAGGCGCTGCTGCGGGCCTGGCGGCAGCGGCGGCGCAGGCCCGAGGGGCTCGGCCTCGAGGCCTGGCTGCTCAAGATCGTCTACCGTGTCGTCGACGAGCTCGTCGACCGGGAACGGCGCCGTCGCGCCCTCGCCGAGGCGGTCGGCGGCCAGCATCCCGAACTGCCGCCGCTCGAGGACGAGGACGAGTTCTGGCAGTGGTTCCAGCCGGAAGATCTGCCGATCGGGGAGCCGCTGCTGCCGGAGCCGCCGCCGACCCCCGAGGAGATCACGGCGAAGCTCGGGGCGCGTCCGAAGACGCTCGCGACACCGGCGCGACGCGCGCTCTGGATGCACCGCCGGCACCGGCTCGAGGTGCGCGAGATCGGCGCCGTGCTGAAACGGCCGGCCGCGGAAGTCCGCGAGCTCGTGCAGCAGGCGGCGGCGCGCATCCGTGAGTCCGGTGCGGTGAAGCGATGAAGCCCGTCCGCGACACCCGCCGGGCCTGGGCGGGCCTCTCCTGGTACGAGCGCTTCGAACAGCTCGTGGCGCTCGTGCTGACGGGCCTCATCGCCGTGCTCATCGTCGTCGCCACCTGGAACCTGCTGCTCGTGGTCGCGCGACTCGTCGCCATGGGCGTCCTCGACCCGGCCCGGCCGGAAGTGTTCCAGGCGGTGTTCGGCATGATCATGATCGTGCTGATCTCGCTCGAGTTCAATCACTCGCTGATCGGCGTGCTGGAACGGCACGAGACCATCGTGCATCTGCGCACGGTCGTGATGATCGCGCTGCTCGCGGTGCTGCGGAAATTCATCGTCATGCCGGTCGAGGAGGTGGCGGCACCGAAGCTGCTCGGGCTCTCGGCGGCGGCCCTCTCTCTCGGCGCCGTGCTGTGGAGCCTGCGCGAAAACGGTCCGGCTCTGCCCGGCCCCCCGCGGCACGGCGCGGACTGAGGCGGCGATGTTCCCCGTCGACAGTGCGGTTCCGACCCGCTACCCGCCCTTCGTCGTCTACGCCCTGATCGCGGTCAACGCCGTCGTCTTCCTGTTCGAGATCTCGCTGCCGCCACGGGCGCTCGAGGCGTTCCTGCAGGAATGGGCGCTCGTGCCGCTCCGCTACAGTGATCCGCGCTGGGCCCTGCGGCACGGGCTCGACCCCGAGGACTACCTGCCGTTCTTCACCAACATGTACCTGCACGGCGGGTGGTTCCACATCATCTCCAACATGTGGACGCTCTGGATCTTCGGCCCCGCGGTCGAGGACCGTCTGGGCAAGATCCGCTACTTCATCTTCTACACGGCCTGCGGCATCGGCGCGAGCATCGCCCACGCGCTGACCAACCTCGATTCGCCCGTTCCCGCCCTCGGTGCCTCCGGCGCCATCGCCGGCGTCATCGGCGCCTACATGCGCCTGTTCCCGCACGCGCGCGTGATCGTCATGGTGCCGATCCTGTTCATCCCCTTCTTCTTCGAGGTCCCGGCCGCGATCTTCGCCGCCATCTGGTTCGCGACCCAGGTGGTCCAGGGCGTCGGCGCGCTCCTCGCCCCTGCGGTCGGCGGCGGGGTCGCCTGGTGGGCGCACATCGGCGGCTTCGCCGTCGGCTGGGCGATCATCCGCCACATCCAGCAGAACGAGCGCCGCCACCGGCGCTACTTCCCGGACGAAGGCAAGCTCGGATTCGACCCCGCCGGCTACAGGAGGAGGCGCGCCCGATGACGATCATGGATCTGTTCTGGCTGTTCTTCATCATTTCGGCCCTGCAACCGGTGCTGCAGCAGCGGATGCTCGAGGCCATGCGGGCACGCAAGATCGCCCAGATCGAGAAGGAACGCGGCTCGCGGGTCATCCTCCTCGTGCACCGGCAGGAGACGATGCGCCTGCTCGGCTTTCCCGTGATGCGCTTCATCGACGTCAACGATTCGGAAGCGGTCCTGCGCGCCATCCAGATGACCGACCGCGACGTGCCGCTCGATCTCGTCCTGCACACGCCGGGCGGCCTCGTGCTCGCGGCCCTGCAGATCGCCCGGGCGGTCAAGGAGCATCCGGCGAAATGCACGGTCTTCGTGCCACACTACGCCATGTCCGGCGGCACGCTGATCGCCATGGCGGCGGACGAGATCGTCATGTGCAAACATTCCGTCCTCGGTCCCGTCGATCCGCAGCTCGGCCAGATGCCGGCCGCCTCCATCGTCCGTGCCGTCGAACAGAAGCCGATCGCCGAGGTCGACGACCAGACGCTGATCCTCGCCGATGTCGGTCGCAAGGCGATCCACCAGGTGCGCGAAGCGGTCGAGAAGCTGCTCGAGGGCAAGATGCCGCCGGAGAAGGCGAAGGAGATCGCCGCGATCATGTCCGAGGGCACCTGGACCCACGACTACCCCATCTCGGCCGACGAGGCGAAGGCGCTCGGGCTTCCGGTCACGACCGACATGCCCGAATCGGTGCTCGAGCTCATGAATCTCTATCCGCAGCCGGTGCGGGCCCAGCAGGGCGTCGAGTATCTGCCGGTGCCGAAGCCCGGCGGCGGCACCCGCACGCCCTTCTCGCCGCGCCACTGACGGCCCTAAAAGCCGATGCTGGCGCCGATGCCGATCCTGAGCCCGAACAGGTCGATCCCGTAGCGGTCCGCGTAGTCGTCCGGGAACAGGCGGGACGCGACGCGCCAGAGTGTCCGCTCGACCTCCGCGGGCGCGCCCGACGTCGCGACGGGTCCGACGGAAGCGACGCCCCCCCGATCGCCGCACCAGACGAGCAGCACGACCGGCCCGGCTCCGGCCGGTGCCTCTGCCGGTGCCGCGTCACTCCGGCAGAGGCTCTCCGGCGCGGCCTCGACGAAGCTCGCGACCACCGAGCCCGGTCGCACGCGCTCGGTCGCTTCGAAGCGGACATCGAGCCCGCGGATGCCGCGCGCGAGCGCGTCCACCACCATCTCCGGCCGGATGCCTTCCGGAGCCCGGAGGACGACGAGCGGCACCGGCCCCGATTCGGCGACAGTCCGGAGCTGGGAGCGCGCCGCACCCGGATCGCCCTCGACCGGCGGAAGTTCCAGAGACGCACAGGCGGTGAGCGCCGCGAGCAGGAGCAGGGCGGAGAGGACGGCGGGCAGGCGCATCGGGCCTCCGGGCGAGCGAGCGGATATTAACCATATCGCAACGGAGGCGTGATGGAATGCCGCCGCCATGCGCGTCGATCCGCATCTCGCCCGCGAAGCCGCCCGCATCCTCGCCGCCGCCCTGCTGCAGCGCGGGGGCGAGGCCGACGCGTTCGCACCGGCGAGAGACGGGCGAACGACACCCGCGCCGGCGCCTCCCGGAACCGCGCGGGTCGCGGTGCCGCCCGAACTCCTCGGCCTCGACTTCACGGGGCTGCTGCCCGAGGGTCGCGGCCACGCGGTCTACGCCCGGGCCGCCGGCGCGCACATCCGCTACGAGGGGCCGGTGCGGCCCGTGGACATCCGCGTCTGACGGCGCTGCCGCGTTCGTGACTCGGAACCCGGGGCGGCCGGTCCTGACCTGCCCCGACGACGACAGCAGGAGGTGGCCGTTGCGCTGGCTTGCAGTCTTCCTCGTGGCCCTCGCGTTGGCCCCGGCGGTACGCGCCGCGGAAGGCGAACGCGTCCGCGTCACCGGCGAGATCGTCGACACCTGGTGCGCGGTCACCGGCATCATGTACGGCTTCGACACCGCCCATCACAAATGCGCGGTCTGGTGCGCGCTCGGCGGCATTCCGGTGAGCATCCGCGACGCCGAAGACAACTACTACATGATCCTGAAGCTCGAAGGTGACGACACCAGCGTCGCCAACCCGCGCATCGTCACCATCCAGACCCACGAGGTCACGGTCGACGGCACGCTCTTCCGCCACGACAGCGTCAGTTACCTGCTGGTCGACGCGGTCGCCGACGACCGGGGCATCGTCGACCTGACGCACGACGAATACGGCATCCAGCCTTTCGGGGAGTGAGGACGTGAAGAGGATCCTCCCGCTGCTCCTGGCGCTCGTCGCCGTTCCGTCGGCGCAGGCGGCGCAGCCCTGGGGCATCGGGCACGAGAAGCCGGTGATCGTCGCCGGAAAGGTCGTCGACCTGCCGTGCGCGCTCACCGGCGACTGCCCGGCGGACTGCGGCGCCGGCAGGCGGCAGCTGGGCATCCTGACGCCGCAGGGGAAACTGCTCCCGGCCGTCAAGGGCGACGTGTTCTTCGCGGGTGCGGTGCAGGATCTGGTGCCCTACTGTGGCGGCAGGGTGATGGCGGACGGGCTCCTGATCGAGAACCCGAAGGCGACGCTGTTCTTCGTCCAGAACGTGCGCGGCTCCACCCGCGAGACGTGGAAGCCGGCGAAGGCCTTCCTCGACTGGTGGCGGGCGCGCTACGGCAGCAGCGACCGCTGGTGGGAGGACGACCCGCGGGTCGAGGCGGAACTCGAGCGCAGCGGCGTCTTCGGCATCCCGGGGCTCGGGCCGGAATGATCCGGCGGCTTTTGGCGGCGGTGCTGCTGGTCCTCGCGCCTGCGACTTCGGCGCACCAGCCGGGCGGCGATCCGCTGCCGCCGGGCCTGACCTTCGGCGGGCCGTTCGAACTCGTGGACGAAGACGGCCGCACCGTCCGCGACACCGATTTCCACGGCCAATGGCTTCTGCTCTACTTCGGCTACACCAACTGCCCCGACATCTGCCCGCTGGACGTGGCGGTGATGATCGACGCCGTGGAGCGTCTGGGCCCGCGGGGCGAAGCGGTGCTGCCGGTCTTCGTCACCGTCGATCCCGCGCGCGACACGCCCGCGGTGCTGCGGGAATGGACTGCGCGGTTCTCGGAGCGTCTGATCGGCCTCACCGGCAGCGAGGCGCAGACCGCGGCCGCCGCACGGGCCTTCCGGGTGCACCGCCGCAAGGTCGTCCCCGATCCGGACGATCCCGCCGACTATCTCGCGGACCACGGCTCGATCGCCTGGCTGATGGCGCCGGACGGGCACTTCGTGCCGCTCTTCCCGCACGGCACCACGGCCGCACGGATGGCGGAGATCCTCGGCCGTTACGTGCGCTGAGCCGGAGCCCGGGACACCACGGCGCGGACCGGCGCGAAACTGCGCCGGTGGTGCGGCGTCGGGCCGAGCCGAAGCAGTGCGGCACGGTGTTCCGCCGTCGGATAGCCGACGTTGCGCGCGAAGCCGTAGCCCGGCCAGCGCGCGGCGAGCCTCTGCATGGCGCGGTCGCGCACCGTCTTGGCGACGATGGAGGCGGCCATGATCTCGGGGACCGTGGTGTCGCCGCCGATCACGGCCTCCGCAGGGACGCCCAGATCCGGCGCATCGCGGCCGTCCACCCGCACGAGATCGGGGCGCAGCGGAAGGCGCGCGACGGCGCGGCGCATGGCGAGCCAGGTGGCGCGCAGGATGTCGAGGCGGTCGATCTCGCGCACCGAGGCGGCACCCAGCGCCACGGCCCCGCTCTTCAGAATGTGCGGGACCAGCTCTTCCCGCCGCTCCGGCGTCAGACGCTTCGAGTCGGCGAGGCCTTCCGGGACCTCCAAGAGGACGACGGCGCAGGCGACCACCGGCCCGGCGAGCGGCCCGCGGCCGACCTCGTCGACGCCGGCGACGATCGCCCGCTTCACGACCCCTTCACCTGTGGCGGGAAACCGGGCGCGGGAACGATCTCGCCGACCGGCTCGCCGCGCGTGTTGGTGACCGGATGCTCCAGCAGGTCCGCGAGCTGTCGGCGACCTTTCGCATCGAGCAGGCCGAGCCGGTCGAGCGTCGCCACCAGCGCCACCTCGCTCGCGCGCGTCGCGCCGTCCTCGACCTTGAGCGCGAGGCCGAGCCGCGCCTGCGGGAACCAGCCGAGGAACACGCCCTCCGCACCGGTCTTGACCATGCCGTCCGCGAGGGACGAGATGATCCGCGTGCAGGCGCGGCCGCTCCCGGCGACGAAGAAGGGGGCCGCCCGGCAGGCGGCGATCAGCCGCCGCGCCGCTTCCGCGCGCCCCGGTGCGAGACCTTCGCCCGTGGCGAAACGGGCGGCCGCCACGGCCCAAGCCCGCAGCGGAGCCGGCCAGTTGGGCGCGGCACAGCCGTCGACGGCGGGCGGATCCTCCACGGCGCCGTCCGTCAGTTCCGCGAGCACCGCCCGGATGCGCTGCTGCACCGGGTGGTCCGGCCGTTCGTAGCCCGTGGTCGGAACACCGAGGTGGAGCGCCAGCGTCAGCATGCCGGCATGCTTGCCGGAGCAGTTGTTGTGCAGCCGAGTGGGCTCGTCACCGGCGGCGACGAGGCGGCGCGCCGCCTCGGCCGAGAGCGGCGGGTGCGGACCGCAGGCGAGATCGCCCTCCGCGAGCCCGAGCCGTTCGAGCCAGGCGGCGACCGCCGCGACGTGGTCCTCCTCGCCCGAATGCGACGCACAGGCGAGTGCGAGCTCGCGCGGACCGAGGCCGAAGGCGTCGGCGGCACCGCTCTCGACGAGCGGCAGCGCCTGGAACGGCTTGATGGCCGAACGCGGATAGACGGGCTCGTCCGTGCGTCCCACCGCGAGGACGGTCGATCCGTCCGGCCCCGCGACGACGAGCGACACCCGGTGCCGGCTTTCGACCCGGCCGCCCCGCCGCACCTCGACGGCCACGGGCGGGATCATGCGCGCCCCTCCTGCCGGCAGCCGGTGAAGGCCCGCCGGAGCCGTTCCCCGGCGGGCCGATCGATCAGCCCCCGAGGGCGGCGCGTACGGCCCGCTTCGCCATCACGCCGACGAGATGCGCTCGGTACTCCGCACTCGCGTGGATGTCGTCGTTGAGGTCGTCCGCCGGCACGGTGATGCCGTCGAGCGCCTCGGGTGCGAAGTTCGAAGCCAGCGCCTTTTCCATCTCCGCCACCCGGAACACCGAGGGGCCGGCGCCGGTCACGGCGACACGCACACCCGATGCGGTCTGCGCCACGAACACGCCGACGATGGCGTAGCGCGAGGCCGGGTTCGGGAACTTCGCGTAGGCCGCCCGCTGCGGCTTCGGGAAGTGCACCTCGCGCACGAGCTCGCCCTCCTCGAGGGCGGTCTCGAACATGCCGGTGAAGAAGTCGTCGGCCGCGATCTCGCGCCGGTCCGTGCGCACCACCGCCCCGCAGCCGACGACACCGGCCGGCCAGTCGGCCGCCGGATCGGCGTTGGCAATCGAGCCGCCGATGGTGCCGCGGTTTCTCACCTGCGGATCGCCGATGCCGCCTGCGAGGTGGGCGAGCGCCGGGATCGTCGCGCGCACGAGATCGGAGTGCTCGACCTCGGCATGCCGCGTCGCGGCGCCGATGGTGATCCCGCCCGCCTCCTCGCGGATGCCGCGCAGCTCCGGCAGCCGCGCGATGTACACGAGCGCGCTCGGCCGCGCGAGCCGCTGCTTGAGGGTCGGGATCAGCGTGTGCCCGCCCGCGAGCACCTTCGCCTCGGGATCGGACTTCAGAAGCTGCACCGCTTCGGCGAGGCTCGCCGGCCGGTGCCACGCGAAATCGTACATCGCTCTCTCCTCCCGCGTCCTATTCCGCCGCCTTCGGCATCTGCCGCGACTGCACGGCCCGCCAGATCTTCTCCGGTGTGGCCGGCATCTCGACACGCACGCCGATGGCATCGGTGATGGCGTTGATGACCGCCGCCGGCGCACCGATCGCGCCCGCCTCGCCGCAGCCCTTGACACCCATGGAGTTCGCCGTGGCGAGCGAACCCGGCGCGAAGGCGACGGTGAAGGAGGGCACGTCGTCCGCCCGCGGCATGGCGTAGTCCATGTAGGAGCCGGTCAGCAGCTGCCCGCTTTCGTCGTAGACCGCCTGCTCGAGCAGCGCCTGACCGATGCCCTGCACCAGCCCGCCGTGCACCTGACCCTCGACGATCAGCGGGTTGATCACCCGGCCGAAGTCGTCGACGGCGACGAACTTCTCGATGGAGACGCGTCCCGTGTCCGGATCCACCTCCACCTCGCAGACATAGGTGCCGGCGGGGAAGGTGAAGTTCGGCGGGTCGAAGTAGGCCGAGGCCTCCATGCCCGGCTCGAGATCCGGCGGATAGTTGTGCGGCACCAGTGCCGCGAACACCACCTCCTGGATGGTCTTCTGCCGGTCGGTACCCTTGACGCGGAACACGCCTTCCGAGAACTCGATGTCCGCCTCCGACGCCTCGAGCAGGTGGGCCGCGATCTTCCTGCCCTTGTCGATCAGCTTGTTGCAGGCGCGGAGGATCGCCTCGCCACCCACTGCGAGCGACCGCGAGCCGTAGGTGCCCATGCCGACCGGCGTGCCGGCGGTGTCGCCGTGGATCACCTCGACGTCCTCGAACGGCACGCCGAGCGCCTCGGCGACCAGCTGGCTGAAGGTGGTCTCGTGACCCTGGCCGTGGGTGTGGGTGCCGGTGAAGACCTGCACCTTGCCGGTGTGGGTGAAGCGCACCTCGGCCGATTCCCACAGGCCCACGCCGGCGCCGAGCGAGCCGACCACCGCCGAGGGCGCGATGCCACAGGCCTCGATGTAGCAGGAAAGGCCGATCCCCCGGAGCTTGCCACGCCGCTCCGCCTCCGCCCTGCGGGCCGGGAACCCGGCGTAGTCGGCGAGCTCGAGCGCCCGGTTGAGCGCCGTTTCGTAGTCGCCCGCGTCGTACACGAGCGCGACCGGCGTCTGATAGGGGAAGGCGTCCTTCGGGATGAAGTTCTTCCGCCGGATCTCGGCCGGGTCCATGCCGAGCTCGTCGGCCGCCTTGTCGACCAGCGTCTCGATCAGGAAGCTCGCCTCGGGCCGTCCGGCGCCGCGATAGGCATCGACCGGCGTGGTGTTGGTGTAGTAGGCCTGCACTTCCGCGTAGATGGCGGGCGTGCGGTACTGCCCGGCGAGCAGCGTCGCGTAGAGATACGTCGGAATGCAGGAGCTGAAGGTGCTCATGTAGGCGCCGAGATTGGCCTTGGTCGACACCTTCAGCGCGAGGAAGTTCCCCTCGCTGTCGAGCGCCAGTTCGGCGTGGCTGATGTGATCGCGGCCGTGGGCGTCGGCGAGGAAGGCTTCGGAGCGCTCCTCGCGCCACTTGACCGGCCGGCCGCCGATCTTCTTCGACGCCCAGGTGACGACGCATTCCTCGCCATAGATGAAGATCTTGGAGCCGAAGCCGCCGCCGACGTCGGGCGCCACCACCCGGAGCTTGTGCTCCGGCGCGATGCCGATGAAGGCCGACATCACGAGCCGGTGGACGTGCGGGTTCTGGCTCGTCATGTAGAGGGTGAAGCTGTCGGTGCCCGGATCCCAGTGGCCGATCGCCGCCCGCGGCTCCATGGCGTTGGGCACGAGCCGGTTGTTGACGAGATCGATCGACACCACCCGCGCCGCCTTCGCGAAGGCCGCGTCGACCGCGGCCCTGTCCCCGAGCTCCCAGTCGTAGCAGAGGTTGTTCGCGACCTCGTCGTGCACCAGCGCCGGCGCGTCGTGGGCGCCATCCAGCGAGGCGACCGCGGGGAGCTCCTCGTACTCGACCACCAGCGCCTCGGCCGCGTCCTTCGCCTGCGCGAGCGTCTCGGCGATCACGCAGGCGACCCGGTCGCCGACGTAGCGCACCTTGCCCTGCGCGAGCAGCGGATGCGGCCCCATCTTCATGGGCGACCCGTCCTTGGACTTGACGAGCCAGCCGCAGATCAGGTTGCCGAGCTGATCCGCCGCCACGTCCTCGCCGGTCAGCACCGCGAGCACGCCCGGCATCGCCAGCGCCGGCGCCTTGTCGATGCGCACGAGCTTCGCGTGCGCGTGCGGCGAGCGCACGAACACCGCCCAGGCCTGCCCGGGCAGGTTGATGTCGTCGGTGTAGCGCCCGCGACCCGTGACGAACCGCCGGTCTTCCTTGCGCGGGACCGCCGCGCCGATTCCCTTCGCGACCATGGTCCGGCCTCCCTTCCTGCGCCTCTATTCCGCCGCCTTCGGCACCTGCCGCATCGTGTCGGCGGCCGCCAAGATCGCCTTGACGATGTTGTGGTAGCCGGTGCAGCGGCAGAAATTGCCCTCGAGCCACTCGCGCACCTCGGCCTCCGTCGGCGACGGATTGTGCTGCAGCAGGTCGAGCGCGCTCATGATCATGCCCGGCGTGCAGAAGCCGCACTGCAGCCCGTGATGCTCGTGGAAGGCCTGCTGCAGCGGATGCAGCCCGCCGTCGGCGGCCAGCCCCTCGATCGTGGTCACCGAGGCGCCGTCGCACTGCACCGCGAGGGTGGTGCAGCTCTTCACCGACTCCCCGTCGACATGGACGACGCAGCAGCCGCACTGGCTCGTGTCGCAGCCGACGTGCGTCCCCGTCAGACCCAGATGCTCCCGCAGGAACTCCACCAGAAGCGTCCGGCCCTCGACCTCGCCGGTCACCTCCCGGCCGTTCACCTGCATGCGGACCTGGACCATCACCTCACTCCCCACCGCTGTGTTCGGTTCGAGATCGCGTCGGCTCCCGGCATGGCTCAGTCGGGCGCCAGGATCAACGCCAGAATTGCGACGACGACGGCAATCGCCAGCAGCCACACCCAGGGCTTCTGCGCCCATTCGGGGCCGGCCGGCGGCAGGGGCGGAGCCGGGCGCACGGCTTCCGGCGCCGGTGCCGCCGCGGGTGTGGCCGCCGGGGCGGGCGCGGCCTCGGCCGCAGGTGCGGCCGCCTCGCGCGCCGCCACGATCTCGCTGAACCTGCCGAAGAACTCGTCGGCCATCTTCTTGGCCGTGCCCTGGATCAGCCGCGAGCCGATCTGGGCGAGCTTGCCGCCGACGTCGGCCTGCGCCTCGTAGCGCAGGATGGTGACACCGGTGCCGTCCTCGACGAGCCACACCTTCGCGCCGCCCCGGGCGAAGCCGGCCGCACCACCCTTGCCCTCGCCGCTGATCGTGTAGCTCTCGGGCGGGTTCAGATCGGCGAGCGTGACCGCGCCGTCGAAGCGCGCCTTGACCGGCCCGACCTTGGCCATGACGCGGGCTTCGAACTCGGTGTCCGACTTCTTCACGAGCTGCTCGCAGCCCGGGATCGCCTGCTGCAGGATCTCCGGATCGTTCAGCGCCTGCCAGACGCGCTCGCGCGGCGCGGGTATCCGATACTCACCGGTCATCTCCATGGGCGGCTTCCTCCCGGATCCTGCGGTTCGGACCGTCGGCGGACGCCCTTCTTCTAGGGGCCGATCTGAATGCTGTCGAGCCACAGACGGATCGCCTCGAGCTCCTCGCGGCTCGCCGAGTCCTTCCAGGCCGGCATGACGAGGCCGGAGACGGTCTGCGTGCGCCCGTTCAGGACCGTCTCCCAGTAGGCCTGCTCCCAGCCGTCGCCGTAGCGCTGCCGCAGGAGGCGCAGGTCGCGCGGGCGATCGGGCGCCTGCGCCGAGGGGCCGTGGCAGTGGGAACAGCCGAGCACCGCGTCGAACAGCTTGCGGCCACGCTCGAGCGTCTCCGCGTCGACCGTCGCCGCGGCCGGGATCACCCGCGCTTCGGGCTCGATCTCGCCCCGTTGCTCCGCGCTCCCGACGAGCCAGGGCCAGCGAAGGGTGCCGTCGTGGGCGAGGCCGTAGTCCGCGGCGATGCGGTCGATCTCCTCGCGCATCTCCCCGAGCAGCTGCTGCAGCCGGTCGCGCAGCTCCCCGCGTTCCCGGGCGACGCCCACCGCCGACTGCCAGCGCAGCCGCGGCCCCTCGACGCGCAGGATGCGCCAGGCGGCGCCGAGCTGTTGCCGCTCCCAGGCGGCGATCGCGTCCCAGACGAAGGCGGCGTCCGCCTCGCCGCGCGCGAGGGCTTCGAGCGCCTGTTCGGGCTGGCGGAAGGTCACGGGCAGGATGTCGCTGCGGGTCGCGAGGACGTTCTGGGCCTCCGTGCCGTGCACGACGGCGACCCGCAGCCCGGCGAGGTCGTCGACCGAACGGATCTCGCGCCCCGACGGCACCACGAGCGCGTAGCCGAGATCGAGGAGCGGCCCGGCGACCAGCAGCCGCGGACCCATCAGCCCGTTGCGGAACGGCACGCCGAAAGCGGCGTCGCAGCGGCCCTCGAGCACCGTGAGCCCGAGCGCCCGCTTGCCGAGATCGGTCGGCCACCAGTAGGTCGCGAACGGGCGGCCGAGCCGCTCCGCGACCCGCGCGGCGATGTCGTGGTAGATGCCGTGCCGATCCCCTTCCGCCATGGCGAAGGGCGGGTTGTGCGGGTCGAGGCAGGCGGTGAACGGTTCCGCCGCGCGCGCCGCACCGGCGGACAGGAGGAGCGCTGCGGCAAGCGCGAAAACGCAGGATTTCGGCATCGTTCCAGTCCACTCCGTCGGACGGCAGGGGCGGCCGCCGGCGACGGCCGCCCCTCCGGCTCTCAGTCGAGGGCGAAGACGAAGAGCGTGCCGCCCTGCGGCATGGCCTCCAGCATCTGCCGCCCGACGTCGCCGAGGAATCCCGGGATCGTCTGCGAACGGCCGACCGTGACCGCGACGTACTGCTTGCCTCCGACCTCCCAGGTGACGGGCGCGGCGTGGATGCCGGAGCCCAGCCGCTTCTGCCACAGCACCTCGCCGGTCTCCGCGTCGACGGCCCGGAACACGCCTTCGAAGTTGCCGGCGAAGACGAGGCCGCCCTTCGTCGCCAGCACGCCACCGTTGAAGGGGTATTTCTCGTCGAGCTTCCAGACCGCCTCGCCCTTCTTCGGATCCCAGGCGATCAGCCAGCCGCCGGCACCGCCCGGTCCGGGCTTGGTCGGGAACTCCTTGCCGAGATAGAACATCCCGCGGCGGTACTCGACCTCGCTGTCCTCCATGTCCATGCAGAGGTTGTTGGCCGGAATGTAGACGAGGCCGGTGTCGGGGCTGTACGCCATCGGCTGCCAGTTCTTGCCGCCGATCAGGTTGGGGCAGATGTCGGTGGCGCGCCGGCCCACACCGGGGCGCTTTTCCGGCACCTCGATCGGCCGGGCGTTCTCGAGATCGTAGCCCGAGGCCCAGGTGACGTCGACGAAGGGCGCGGCCGACAGCGGCTTTCCGCTCTCGCGGTCGAGCACGAAGAAGAAGCCGTTGCGGTCCGCCTTCATGCCGACCGGCTCGGCCGAGCCGTCACCGTCGAGGTCGATGTCGGCGAGCACGAGTTCGTTGACGCCGTCGTAGTCCCAGGCGTCGTGCGGCGTGCCCTGGAAGCCCCAGACGATCTCCCCGGTATCCGCGTTCAGGGCGATCGTCGCCGCCGTCCACCTGTTCGTGAACTGGCCGTAGTCGGAGGTGTTGGGCCCGCGGACCGCGGCGTTCCAGGGCGCAGGGTTGCTGGTGCCGTAATAGATCAGGTTGCGCTCGGGATCGTAGGAGCCGACGAGCCAGGCGGCACCACCGCCGTACTGCCAGGAATCACCCTTCCAGCTCTCGTTGCCGGGCTCGCCCGGGCCGGGGACCGTCCAGGTCTTCCACTTCTGCTCGCCGGTCCTGCGGTCGAAGGCGACGATATAGCCGCGGGCACCGTACTCGCCGCCGCCGAAACCGGTGACGACGAGATCCTTCACCACGAGCGGCGGCGAGGTGATGACCGAGCCCTGGGTGTAGTCGACGACATCGGCCGTCCACAGCTCCTTGCCGCTTTCCGCATCGAGGGCCGTGAGCCTGCCGTCGAGCCGGCCGATGTAGAGCACGCCGTCCGCATAGGCCGGCCCGCGGTTGACCTGGCCGCAGCAGGCGTACTGCTGCACGCCCTGCGGCATCTCGAACTCGGCCTTCCACAGGATCTCGCCGCTCGCCGCATCGAGCGCCCAGACGTAGCGCGGCCCCATCGAACTCGTGACGAAGAGCCTGCCGTCGACGACCAAGGGACGCGACTCCTGCGACAGCAGGGTCCCGAGCGAGTGCGCCCAGGCGAGGTCGAGCTCCGCTACATTGTCCCGGTTGATCGCATCCAGCTCGCTGTACGACCAGTTCGCGGGGTTGCCGCCGTACATGGTCCAGTCGGTTGCGGCCCGGGCTGAGAGACCGGCTCCCAGAGCCAGAAGCGAAACCGTGACGAAGAAGCCGAAACGGTGAGGCCGAAAAGTGTTCATTGTCGATGCCCTCCCATGGTGGCCGGAATTGTCGAACGGCTACTCCGGAACCTTGTGCCGCGTCAAGCCCGCGTCTTCGACAGGAAGCCCGCGACGGCCCCGATCTGGTCCGGGTCGAACAGCGCCGGGGCGTGGCCGACCCCCTCGAGCACGACGAGTTCCGCTTTCGGCCCTGTCCGGGTCATCCGCTCCGCCGTTTCCACGTCGAGGATCGCGCTCTCCGCCCCGCGCAGCACGAGCGCCGGGCAGGAAAGCCGTTCGAAGGCGTCCCACATGTCGATGTCCTCCTCCGCCGCGGCGAGGAATGGCTCGCGGATGCGCGGGTCGTAGTGGAGGCGGAAGCGGTCGCCTTCGCGACGGGCGGAGTGTTCGGCGAGATGCCGCCAGACCTCGTCCGGCAGGGCTCCGAAGCCCGCGTGGATCGTGCGCAGATGCGCCTCGAGCTCGTCCAGGCTCGCGAACGACAGATCGAGGCCGAGATAGGCCTTGATGGGTGCCAGCGTCTCCTTCGCGACGAACGGGCCGATGTCGTTGAGCACGAGGCTCCGGAACTGCTCCGGCCGCTCGCGTGCGATCTCGAGCGCGATCAGCCCGCCCATCGAGGTGCCGATCCAGTCCACACGGTCGAGCCCGAGCGCATCGAGCCAGGCCGAGAGCTGGCGGGCGTAGACGGGCACCGTGTAGCGCATCGGATCCTCGAGCCAGCCGCTCTCGCCGCGACCCGCCACGTCCACGCACAGAACCCGCGCGCCGCCGCGCGCGAGCCCGGCCGCGAGCGCGTCGAAGTCGCGGGCGTTGCGCGTCAGGCCGTGCACGCAGACGACGGTCCGGGCCGCATCGGACTTCCCCCACTCCGTCCACGACAGTTCCAGCGGCCGTCCTTCGTCTTCGATCGCGAGACTGCACCTCTGCATGCCCGATCTCCCTCTGGACCGCCGGCAGAGTGGCACGGTGCGCCGACGACGGCGAGCCCGCCGCAGCGCCGTTGCCTTCCCGCGTCGCGCGCGCCACAAACGCGTCGGTCGCAGGTGACGGAGGCGGGGTCGTGCCCGGCGAGAAGCTTTCGGTCGCGGTGGTCGGTGCCAGCGGTTACACGGGAGCCGAGCTCCTGCGGCTGCTCGTCCGCCATCCGCACGTCCGCATCACCGCCCTGACCGCGGACCGCAGCGCCGGACGCACGATCGGGGAGGTGTTCCCCCATCTCGACGGCTACGGTCTGCCGTCGCTCGTCCGGCTCGAAGACCTCGAAGCCGACCGCCTGGACGCGCTTTTCCTCTGCCTGCCGCACGGCGTGACCCAGGAAGTGGTCGCGGCGCTGCCGCGCGGCCCGAAGATCGTCGATCTGTCGGCCGACTTCCGCCTGCGTGATCCCGACGTCTACGCCCGCACCTACGGCCATCCGCACCGCGCGGTCGAGCTCCAGAAGATCGCGGTCTACGGCCTCACCGAGCACTACCGCGATGCCATCCGCCGAACCTGGCTCGTGGCCAATCCCGGCTGCTACACCACCACGGCCGAACTGCCGCTCGTGCCGCTCCTGCGGGAGGGCGCCATCGATCCGGATTCGATCGTGATCGACGCCAAATCCGGGGTCAGCGGCGCCGGGCGGGAAGCAAAGACCGGGAGCCTCTTCTGCGAGGTCGCCGAGGGCATCCACGCTTACGGTGTGGCCACCCACCGGCACGGGCCCGAGATCGAGCAGTGCCTCGCCGACTTCGCCGGCCGGCCGCTCGCCGTCACCTTCACACCCCATCTCGTGCCCATGAGCCGCGGCATCCTCGCGACGATCTACGTGCGGCTCGCGAACGGCCTCGACGCGCGGGCCCTGCACGGGATTCTGGAGCGGGCCTACGCCGACGAGCCCTTCGTGCGCGTGCTGCCCTACGAACAGCTTCCCGCCACGCGCCACGTCCGCGGCAGCAATCTCTGCCTGATCGGCGTCCACCGCAGCCGCGTTCCCGGTCAGGCGATCCTCGTGAGCGTGCTCGACAATCTGGTCAAGGGCGCCTCCGGCCAGGCGGTCCAGAATTTCAACGTGCTGTTCGGCTTCGACGAGCGCGCCGGCCTCGATCCGCTCCCGCTCTTCCCCTGAGGACCGGCCGGTGAGCGGGCCCGCACCGCCGGCCCTCGCCGACATCGAGGCGGCGGCCGCGCGCATCGCCGGGCAGGTGGCGCGCACGCCGTGTCTGCACTCGCGCACGCTCTCGGACATCCACGGCTGCGAGCTTTGGCTCAAGTTCGAGAACCTGCAGTACACCGCGTCCTTCAAGGAGCGCGGGGCGCTCAACCGTCTGCTCGCGCTCGGTCCCGACGAACGCCGGCGGGGCGTGATCGCGGCCTCGGCCGGCAACCACGCGCAGGGTGTGGCCCATCATGCCACCCGGCTCGGCATCCGGGCGGTGATCGTGATGCCGCGTCAGACCCCGTTCGTGAAGATCGAGAACACCCGCAAGCTCGGCGGCGAGGTGGTGCTCCACGGCGACAGCGTCGAGGACGCGACGGAACACGCGCTCGACCTCGCGCGCCGCGAGGGCCTCGTCTTCGTCCACCCCTACGACGACCCGCTCGTGATCGCCGGACAGGGGACGATCGCCCTCGAGATGCTCGAGCAGGTCCCCGGCCTCGAGTGGCTCGTGGTGCCGGTCGGCGGCGGCGGTCTGATCTCCGGCATCGCCATCGCCGCCAGGGGACGCCGGCCCGACATCCGCATCACGGGCGTGGAGGCAGCGCTGTTCCCGGCCGTGCAGCGCATCCTCGCGGGCGAAACCGAGGTTCCGGGCGGGCCGACCATCGCCGAAGGCATCGCCGTCAAGAAGCCGGGGCGGCTGACCCTGCCGGTGATCCGCGAACGGGTCGACGAGATCAGGATCGTGGAGGAGGCGTCGATCGAGGCGGCGGTGCTCGAGCTGCTCGAGATCGAGAAGACCGTCGTCGAGGGCGCGGGTGCGGTGACGCTCGCCGCCGTCGCCGACGATCGCGCCGCCTTCCGGGGCCGGCGCGTCGGCCTCGTGCTCTCGGGCGGCAACATCGACAGCCGGCTTCTGAGCGCGGTGATCCTGCGCGGCCTCGTGCGCACCGACCGGCTCGTGCGCTTCCGGGTCGGCCTGCCGGACAGCCCGGGCAGCCTCGCGCGGGTCACCTCCCTCGTCGCCGAAGCGGGCGGCAACATCGTCGACGTCGTCCACCAGCGCGCCTTCTCCCGGCTGTCGGTGAAGCAGGCCGACGTCGATTTCACCATCGAGACCCGCAACGCGGACCACGCGGAGGAGATCCGCACGGTGCTCGAGCGCGCGGGCTTTCCGGTCCGGCGGTTGCAGCCGGATGCGGCGTGATAGGAAAATAGTCTTTACACGGCGGGGGCGACGCTGTAGCCTGCGCACCGTTCCGGACGTCCCTCCCGGCCGTCCCGCGGCCGCAGCGCGGAGAGCCATCCTTGCGCGTGCTCCTGCTCACCAGCGACACCGAGCGTGCGGGCCAGCTCCGCCGCCGGCTCGCCGCCGAACACGAGGTGCGGGCGGCCGGCAGCCTCGCCGAAGCGCTCCTCGATCTCGTCCAGCCCTTCGACCGCCCGGATCTGATCGTCACCGACCTCGACCTGCCGGACGCCCAGGGCTGGAGCATGCTGCGCAGCGTGCAGGACGCGGCGCTCGGCACGCCGATCCTCGTCTGCGATCCCCTCGACAGCGCCCTCGCAGTGCAGGTCGAGACCATCGCCCGGCTGTCGGTGGCGAGCGGCCGGGGCGGACAGACGACCGACGCCGTCGTGTTCGAGCAGCACCGGGTGCGGCAGGTGGCGGCGGTGCGCGACGCCGAGTGGCAGCTCGCGGTCGAGGAGGCGAGCCAGCGCGCTGCCCAGCTCGCGGCCGAGCGCGCCGTCCGGGAGGCGCTCGAGCGGCTCGATTGCGGCGATCCGGAAGGCCTCCGGCTCGCCGTCCGGCTCGCGCGCGGCTGGGAATCGATGAAATCGCGCTTTCTCGCCGGCGTCGCCACCGGCCTCGCCGGGACCCTGCTCGTGGCGCTCGGCGCCGGGATCGTGGCGCTTCTGCGCCGCCAGCTGCAGGACTGAGCGCGGGCCGCGACCGGTTCAGAAGAGACGGCCGCCGTCCGGCACCTTCCGGTCCGGGCGGACCAGCACGACCTCGCCCTCTTCGTCCGGGAAGCCGAGCACCAGGACTTCCGAGCGCACGCTCGCGATCTGCCGCGGCGGGAAGTTGACGACCGCCGCCACCTGCCGGCCGACGAGGTCCCCGGGCGTGTAGTGCTTCGTGAGCTGGGCCGAACTGGTCTTCCGCCCGATCTCCGGCCCGAAGTCGATCTCGAGCCGGTAGGAGGGCTTGCGGGCACTGCGGTTGGGCTCGCAGGCGACGACCGTGCCGACCCGGATGTCGACCTTGAGGAAGTCCTCGAAAGAGATGGTGGCGGGGGCTTCGCTCAAGCCGGCGCCTCCTCCGCTGCCCCGGGTCCTTCCCGGGCGGGCGCTGCCGGCCGGCCGGCGGCGAAGGCGAGCAGCGGATCGAGCCGGGCGAGCAGGCGGTCGAGGGTCGCCATGGTCTCGGCCCGATCGGGCGTCTCGTCGCCGAGCCAGACCGCGAAGACGCGCGCGTAGACCAGAAGCAGCGCCGGTTTCGCCGCCGCCCGCGCCCGAAGGCCGCCTCCGAGGCCCGCCACGTCCAGAAGCCAGTCGCCGAGACGGTCGAGATTGCAGAGCGAGGCGAGCAGCATGCGCGGCTCGCCCGCGGAATCGCGGGCGAGCCGCTTCAGTCCGGCGCGGAAGGGCTGCATGGCGTCGAGGCGGCGCATCACCATCTCGAAGAGACGCTCGCGCCGCGCGAGACCGGCGAGCTCGGCGACATCGATCCCCAGCATCTCGCGGTCGAGCCGCTCGCCAAGCCGGCGTGCGAGGGCCGCCCGATCGGGAAGCAGGGCGTGGACCTCGCCGAGCCCCACACCGGCCGTCCGCGCCAGTTCGGTGCGGGAGAAGCCGGCGAGGCCGCGTTCGGCGATCTGCGCGAACGCCAGTTCCAGAAGGTCGGGCGGAGGAGCGCGTCGGGGCTGCGGCACGGACGTCTCCTCAGGCCGAAGCGAGTTCGCGCGAACGGCGCTCGGCTGCAGCCATCGCCGCGGCGAGCAGGTCGCCGAGCCCGCCTTCGGCCATCAGCACGCGCAGCGCCGCCTCGGTGGTGCCGCCGGGACTCGTGACCGCTTCGCGCAGGGCGGAAGCGGGCTCGGGGCTCAGGTGCAGGAGTTCGCCCGCGCCCGCCACCGTGGCCCGGGCGAGGCGCATGGCGAGGTCGGCCGGCAGACCCAGCCGACCGCCGGCTGCCGCCATCGCCTCGACGAGGTGGAAGACGTAGGCGGGACCGCTGCCCGAGAGCGCCGTCACCGCGTGCATCAGCTCCTCGTCGTCGATCCACGCGACCTCGCCCACCGCCTCCATGAGCGCCCCGGCGTCGCGCCGGGCGGCCGCGTCGCAGGACGCGTTGGCGCACAGCACGGTGATGCCGCGGCCGACCTGGGCGGGCGTGTTGGGCATCGCGCGGACGATCGGCCGGTCGGCGCCGAAGGCGGCCTCGAACGTCGCGATCGGCTTGCCGGCCGCGATCGACAGCAGGAGCCGGCTCCGGGGTGCCAGCTCGCGGTAGGCGGGCAGCACGGCTTCGAGCAGCTGCGGCTTGACGGCGAAGACGACGGCGGCAGGAGCGGTGCCGGGCGGAAGCTCCTCCGGTGCCGCGACCACGACGGCGCCGGGGAAGGCCGCACGCCGCGCCGGATCGGGTTCGACCACGATCAGATCCGCGGCCACAAGGCCGCGCGCGCGCCAGCCGGCGGCGAGCGCTCCGCCCATCCTGCCGCCGCCGACCAGGAGCACGGGGCGCGGCAGCCCGCTCATCTCAGGCCTCGCCCTCGGTCTCGAGCAGCGCCGCGGCGAGCGCCTCCTCGGCCCGCCGGCCGCGCTCGACCACGAACTGGAACGCGGGATAGAAGCGGTCGCATTCGTTGACGGCGATCTCGACGAGATCCTCGACCAGCTCGCCGGTGGCCGACATGCCGTCGCGGAACAGCACCGCGTGCCGGAACACCGGCACCCCTTCCTCGCTCCACATCTCGAAGTGGCCGAGCCACAGCCGTTCGTTGGCGAGGGCGAGCAGCCGGTGGACCGCCGGCAGACGGCGCTCCGGCACCGCGAGGTCGAGGGCGCAGGTCAGGTGGAAGACGCCGATCTCGGGATGCCAGCAGAACCAGAGACGGTAGGAGCACCACTGGCCGGGAATCTCGGCCGCGAGCTCGTCCTCGCTGCGGCGGTCGAACTCCCACTGCTGGTCGCTCGCGAGCTGTTCGACCACGTCGACCGGATTGACGGCGGATTCCGGGGATTCGGTGGCGAGAGAGGGCACGGGATCCACTCCTCGGATGAAGCCGCGGCCGTGGCGGCGGGCGGGCCCGCCGTGCCTCCGGCAGCGTGCCAGAAGGAAAACCGGGTTACAAGCCGGAAGGACCGGAGCGCTCCCCGCCGGAGGTATCCGGCGCCGTCGGCGCCTTGCGCGCACGGGTCGTGCGCCGGCGCGTGGCGGACCGCTCCGGTGCCGCGCGCAGGGCCGCGATCTCGGCCTCGAGGGCGGCCACGCGGGCGGCGAGCGCTTCCTGTTCCTCGCGCGCCTTCTGCGCCATCGCCCGGACCGCCTCGAACTCCTCGCGCGTCACCAGGTTCATCTCGGTCGCGAAACGCTCGAGGCGCTCGCGCACCCGCATCTCGATCTCCTCGCGCAGGCCGCCGAGCGTGTGCAGCGCACCGCTCGCGACGCGCGCGAGATCGTCGAAGAGGCGGTTCTCGGTCTGCATGGCTCACTCCGGACACCGGACGTCCCGGTTCCGACATATCGACCGCGACGCCCCGGCCGCAAGGGCCCGCGGCAGCGGAGCGCCCGGGGACGCGCCCGCGCGCCGGTCGCGGCTGGAGTCCGGCCTCCGGAACCGCTAGACTGCGTGATGGACGGCCGGGTCCGGCCCTGTCTGCGGAGGGGATGGTCATGTGCGGCATCGTCGGTGTCATCGGGCGTTCTCCCGCGGCGCCGCTGCTCCTGGACGCGCTCAGGCGGCTCGAATACCGCGGTTACGACAGCGCCGGGATCGCCACGCTGGTCGGCGGCCGCATCGAACGGCGGCGTGCGGCCGGCAAGCTCGTCAACCTCGCCCGTGAACTCGAGCGCGCGCCGCTCGGCGGCACCATCGGCATCGGCCACACCCGCTGGGCCACCCACGGCGCGCCGACGGAGCGGAACGCCCATCCGCACGCGAGCGGCGGCGTCGCCGTCGTCCACAACGGCATCATCGAGAACCACCTCGAGCTGCGCGGCGAGCTCGTCGCCCTCGGTCACCACTTCGAGACCGACACCGACACCGAGGTCGTCCCCCAGCTCGTCGCCCGCTACATGCGCGAGGGTGCGCGGCCGGTGGAGGCGGCGCGGCTCGCCATCGGACGGCTCAGGGGCGCGTTCGCCCTCGTGCTGCTGTTCGAGGGTCACGAGGATCTGCTGGTGGTCGCCCGCCGCGGCAGCCCGCTCGCCGTCGGTTACGGTGACGGCGAGATCTTCGTCGGCTCGGATGCGCTCGCGCTCGCGCCGCTCACCGAGCGCATCCAGTACCTGGAAGAAGGCGATTTCGCCGTGCTGCGACCGGGCGGCGCGGTGGTGATCGACGCCGGAGGCCGCGAGACCGAGCGCCCGATCGTGCGCACGGCGCTCTCGGGGGCCATGATCGGCAAGGGCAACTACCGCCACTTCATGGAAAAGGAGATCTTCGAACAGCCGGCGGTCGTCGGCGACACGCTCCGGGCCTTCGCCGATCCCGCGACCCACCGCATCGTTCTGCCCGACCTGCCCGTCGACTTCGCGAGCCTGCCGCGGATCGCCGCCGTCGCCTGCGGCACCGCCAGCTATGCCGGCCTCGTCGGCCGCTACTGGTTCGAACAGCTCGCGGGCGTGCCGGTGGACTGGGACATCGCCTCCGAATTCCGCTACCGCGAACCGCCGCTCGTGCCGGGCCAGCTCGGCCTGTTCGTCTCGCAGTCGGGCGAGACCGCCGACACGCTCGCGGCCATGCGGCACATGAAGGCCCTGGGCCACCCGACGCTTGCGATCGTCAACGTGCCGGAGAGCACGCTCGCGCGGGAGAGCGACGCCTGCCTGCGGACGCTCGCCGGCCCCGAGATCGGCGTCGCCTCGACCAAGGCCTTCACCACCCAGCTCGCGACCCTCGCCTGCCTCGCCATCGCCGCCGCCCGCGCCCGCGGCCGGCTGCCGGCCGAGACCGAGGAACGGCTGACCCGCGCCCTCGACCGCATCCCCGCGACCATGCTCCAGGCCCTCGAACTCGACGGCACCGTGTCCGAGATCGCCCAGCTCCTCTCGGAAGCGCGGAGCGCCCTCTACATCGGCCGCGGCACCTCCTGGGCGATCGCCCTCGAGGGCGCCCTCAAGCTCAAGGAGATCAGCTACATCCACGCCGATGCCTACGCCGCCGGCGAGCTCAAGCACGGCCCGATCGCACTCGTCGACGAGCACATGCCGGTGATCGTCGTGGCGCCCTCGGACCGCCTGTTCGAGAAGACCGCGAGCAACCTGCAGGAGGTGCACGCGCGTGGCGGCCGGATCGTCCTGCTCACCGACCGGCGGGGGCGCGAGGCGCTGGGCGACTTCGCCTGGCGGGTGGTGGAGCTGCCCGAAGTCGATCCCTTCGTCGCCCCTTTACTCTACGCCGTGCCCGTTCAACTTCTCGCCTACCACACGGCGGTGGCGAAGGGTACCGACGTCGACCAGCCGAGGAACCTCGCCAAGTCGGTGACCGTCGAGTAGGGCATGCGACGACTGCTGTGCGAACACGCGCTCGTCAACGGCGGCTGGCGCCGGCGGGTGGCGATCGACGTGGCGCCGGACGGGAGCATCGCCGCGATCGAACCCGCGGCGGCCAACGACGACGGCGAGCGGCTCGCGGGCTATGTGCTGCCCGGCCTGATCGACGCCCACAGTCACGCGGCGGAGCGCCTTCTGGCCGGTCTGCTGCCCCGGCCGGCCCGGGGGGCGTCGCGGCGGACCGACCGGTTGCGCCGGCGCCTGCTCGAGCGCCTCGGACCCGAGGAGCTCTGGGCGGTGGCGGCCGCGCTCTACGTCGAGCTGGTCTCGGCCGGCTGCACGAGCGTCGTCGCCTTCCACGACCTCCACCACGCCCCCGACGGGGCGCCCTACGAGGATCCGGCTCTGCTCGCGGTCGCCCTGCACGAGGCGGCGCGCGAGGCCGGGATCGGGCTGACGCTGCTGGTCGCCGGCCGCCTCACCGGCGGCTTCGACGGCAGCCCGCTCGAGGGCCGGGACCGGAGGAGCTTTCTCTCGCCCGACGGCGTCCTCCGGCTCCTGGAGCGGCTGCGGCGCGTCTTCGGCGACGATCCGGAACGCCGTCTCGGCCTCGGCATCCCCTCGCCCGGCAGCCTTCCCGTCGAGCGGATCGGCGAGTACGTGGCGGCGCTCGACGACCTGGACCCGCACGCACCGATCCAGGTCCAGCTCGCCGCCGATCCGGCCGAACTGCGCCTGTGCCGCGCGGTGCACGGCTCGGGGCCGCTCGCGCTCCTCGAACGCCGCGTCGCGCTCGATGGCCGCTGGTGTCTCGCCCACGTGACCGGGCTCGGGGGCGGTGAACGCGAGCGCCTGCAGGCGCTCGATGCCGTGATCGCCCTCACCCCCGCCTGCGGCGACCGGGACGCGGCGGAGACGGCCGGGCTCGCGGCGCGTCTGCCGCGGATCGCGAGCGGGTCGGACAGCGGCGAGATCCCCGACCCGGCGGCCCGGCTGCGCGACCTCCGGCGCCTTCTGCAGGCCGGGGATCGGGCGGAGGGCTCCGTCGACGGCGCCGGGCTCCTCGGCCGCATCCTCGCCGGCGGAGCTCAGGCCAGCGGCCGCGCGGTCGGGCGGCTCGCCCCGGGGTTCCGGGCCGATCTCGTCCATCTCGACCCGGCGCATCCGCTGTTCGCCGCGGCGACGCCGGACGACGTCCTCGACATCTGGCTCTCGGCGACCAGCCGGCAGCCCTTCGTGCGGGATGTGATGGTCGGGGGCATCTGGCAGGTGCGCCACGGCCGGCACGCGGCCGAGGAACGCGCCTTCGAGGGATTCCGGCAGGTCCGCGGCCGCGTCCTCGGCGATCCGCCGTGAGCGCCCGGCAGAGGGACGAGTTCGATCCCTTCTGCCCTTGGTGCGGCCAACCCCTGCGGCTCGTCTTCGTCCACGGCCACGCCCAGTGCGCCGCCTGCGGCGTGCCGGTCTATCCGTGCTGCGAGGGCGCACCCGCAGGCACGGCCGGCGCTCCGTCCGGCGAACCGCCCTTCTGCCCCGCCCCCGTGCCCGAAGACACGGAAGCCACGGCGCCGGAGCGGGACACCAGGGACGCATCCAGCATCGCCACGAGGCGCTCGAGGCGCCGCAGCAGGCGCACACGCAGCTCCACCGCCCGTCGTGACTGAGGCATCGGCCACCTCCAGAGGCGCTGCCCGCCTCCTGTGTGGACCGATTCCGGCGATCACGCTGTGAGAAAACTCACACGCCGGCGAGGGCCGCCTCGCGTGCCTCGAGACGACGGCCGGTCCGCCGGTCGAACAGGTGCACCTGCTGGAGACGCGGAGCGAGCTGCAGCATTTCGCCCGGCCGGAACGGGTGACGTTCGCGGAACAGCACCTGCGCCTCCTGGCCGGCGATGGTGACGACGACGAGGATCTCCGCCCCGGTGGGCTCCACCACCTCGACCCGGGCCGGGATCGCGTGCACGCCGGCTTCCCCGGCGAGCTCCAGGTGCTCCGGCCGGATGCCGTAGACGATCTCGCGCCCGTCTTCGCCCGGAGCGTCCGGCGGCAGCGGCAGCACGGTGCCGTCCTTCGCCACCGCCACCGGCGTGCCGCCCTCGCGGCGGAGGGTGGCGTCGAAGAAGTTCATCGCCGGCGAGCCGATGAACCCCGCGACGAACAGGTTGGCGGGCCGGTCGTAGAGCTCGAGCGGCGCGCCGATCTGCTCCACGCGGCCGAGCTGCATGACGACGATGCGGTCGGCCATGGTCATGGCTTCGATCTGGTCGTGCGTGACGTAGACGGCAGTGGTCTGCAGCCGCTGGTGCAGCGCCTTGATCTCGGTGCGCATCTGCACGCGCAGCTTGGCGTCGAGGTTGGAGAGGGGCTCGTCGAACAGGAACACCTGCGGATCACGCACGATCGCGCGGCCCATCGCCACGCGCTGCCGCTGGCCACCCGAGAGCTGCCGCGGATAGCGGTCGAGCAGCTCGGTCAGGCCGAGGATCTGCGCGGCACGGCCGACCCGCTCCTCGATCACGCTGCGCGGCGCCTTCGCGAGCTTGAGCGAGAACGCCATGTTCTCGCGCACCGTCATGTGCGGGTAGAGGGCGTAGTTCTGGAACACCATGGCGATGTCGCGGTCCTTGGGCGGCACGTTGTTGACCACCCGGCCGCCGATCAGGATCTCGCCCCGGGTCACCTCCTCGAGCCCGGCGATCATGCGCAGGAGCGTGGACTTGCCGCAGCCGGAAGGCCCGACCAGCACCACGAACTCGCCGTCGGCGATGTCGATGTCCACCCCGAACAGCACCTGGGTGGAACCGAACATCTTGTCGACCTTGCGGATTTCGACCGAAGCCATGGGCCTACCTCCCCTTCTGCCCGCGCGACGCGCCGCGGCAGCCATCATGGCGCAGCCGGTCCCCCCCGACAACCTCCCGCGTCCGTCGGCCCGGGCGCGACCCGGGCCCTTGCCGGTCGGAGGCGCCGAGGTTAGGCTCGAACGCGCGTCCCGCCGCGTCCGAAGGTGCGGGACCGGAACGGAGCCTGCCCGCGTCCATGTCCTCCCGTCGCCTTCTCTTCGTCGTGCTGTGGCTCGCCGCCTGGGGCGTGGTCGCCTGGCTGATGCTGACGCCGGCGCCCGATCTCCCGCCGGTGGACGACAAGCTCGCCCATTTCGCCACGTATCTCGTGCTGAGCAGCCTGCCCCTCTCCTTCTGCTCCGGCCAGCGCGGGCTCGCGCTCGTCGCGGCGCTCACACTCCTGCTCGGAGCCGCGCTCGAATACGCGCAGAGCTTCGTGCCCGGGCGCAGCTTCGAGCTCGCCGACATCGCCGCCAACAGCGTCGGCACGCTCACGGGCTACGCCGTCGCCGCGATGCTGCTCCTCCTCGCTGCGCGCCGGACGGCGCGGGCGCTCTGAACGGGCGGGCGCCGTTCAGGAGCGCGGCAGCATCGCACCGAGCCGCTTGCCACCGAAGATGTGCACGTGGAGGTGGGGCACCTCCTGGTTGGCGTCGCGGCCGCTGTTCGCGAGGATGCGGTAGCCCGAGGGATCGAGCCCCAGCACTTCCGCGGTCTTCCCGACCGCGCGGAAGAAGCCCGCGATCTCGGCGTCGCTCGCGTTCTTCGTGAAGTCCACCATGGAGACGTAGGGCCCCTTCGGGATCACCAGCACGTGGACCGGGGCGAGCGGATTGATGTCGTGGAACGCGAGGGCGTACTCGTCCTCGTACACCTTCTTGCAGGGCAGCTCGCCGCGCAGGATGCGCGCGAAGACGTTGCTGTCGTCGTAGGCCATCGCTGCACTCCCTCCGGCGGCCGGTTCCGGCCACGGGCAACCGCGCCCGACAAACGGCGCGGGCGTGACCTTGTCAAGGCACGTGCGCCGGCACAGAACAGCCGCGGCGACCCGCCGCCACCCGGAGACCGGCCATGACGCTCACCGTGGCGTTCCAGATGGATCCGCTCGAATCCATCCACATCGACAGCGACAGCACCTTCGTGCTCGGGCTCGAGGCGCAGCGGCGCGGCTACACCATGCTGCACTACACGCCGCGCGAGCTGCACTGGAAGGACGGACGGGTGACCGCGCGGGTGCGGCCCTTCACCCTGCGCCGCCAGCACGGCGACCACTTCACGGCCGGGACGGCCGAGACGGTCGACCTCTCCGAGGTCGACGTGGTGCTGATGCGCCAGGATCCGCCCTTCAACCTCGCCTACATCTCGGCGACGCACCTGCTCGACCGGGTCGGCCCGCGCACCCTCGTCGTCAACGATCCGACCTCGGTCCGGAACGCGCCCGAGAAGCTGTTCGTCACCGAGTTCCGCGAGCTGATGCCGCCGACGCTGATCACCTACGATCTCGACGAGATCAAGGCGTTCCGCGCCGAGCACGGCGACATCATCCTCAAGCCGATCTACGGCAACGGCGGCGCCGGCGTGTTCCTGATCCGCCGCGACGACAGGAACCTCAACAGCCTCTACGAGCTGTTCCGCACCTTCCTCAACGAGCCGCTGATGGCGCAGCGCTACATTCCGGCCGTGCGCGAGGGCGACAAGCGGATCGTGCTCGTCGACGGCAGGCCGGCCGGGGCGGTCAACCGCATCCCGCCGCCGGACGACGCGCGCGCCAACCTGCACGTCGGCGGCCGTGCGGCGAAGACGGAGCTCACCAAGCGCGACCTCGAGATCTGCGAGATCCTGGGCCCGGTGCTGGAGGCGCGGGGACTGGTCTTCGTCGGCATCGACGTGATCGGCGGCTGGCTCACCGAGATCAACGTCACCTCGCCGACCGGGCTGCAGGAAATCGCCCGCCTCGACGGCCGGCACCTCGAGGTCGACATCTGGGACGCGATCGAGAAGCGGCTCGCGGCCCGCCGCGAAGCGCTCTACGGCGCGTGAACCGGACCCGCGGGCGGCGCGCCCGGCACAGGCTTGCGCTGCGCCGGGCGCGGCCGGGCTCAGGCGGCCTTGAGCACGTCCTCGAGCCGGCGGGTCGCCTCCTCCTCGCCGACCCGTTCGATCGCCGCGATCTCGCGGGCGAGGCGCTCGAGGGCGGCGCGGTAGAGCTGCCGCTCGCTGTAGGACTGCTCGGAATCGTCGTGACGGTGGAGTTCGCGGACCACCTCGGCGATGGCGACCGGGTCGCCGGAGTTGATCTTCGCCTCGTATTCCTGCGCCCGGCGGCTCCACATGACGTTGCGCCGGGGTTTGACGCGCACCTTGAGCGCGTCGAGGGCCGACTGGATCTTCTCGCGGGAGCTGAGCTTGCGCATGCCCGAACGCGGCGCCTTGTCGATCGGCACCCTGAGGGTCAGGCGTTCGTTGTCGAACTTGACGACGTACATCTCGAGCTCGACGCCGGCGATCGTTTCCTTCTCGATCCCCACCACCTTGCCGACGCCGTGGGAGGGATAGACGACATAGTCTCCGGCGGCGAAGGCGAGCCTGTTCGACATGTTGTTGTGCTCCTGAGGGTCCGCTTGTCCGACGAGATCGCGTGGCCCGCAGCGCGAGGTCGAAGTCGCCGGCGACGGCATCCACGGAACGGGTGCCGTCGGCGCGCGACCGCGACGCTGCTGCTGGAACGCGGGACACCCGAAGGCGACCAGCTTCCGTCCGCTGGTGTTCCTCATTTATCACAAATGCCGCCGAATATCCACCCTCGTTCGGGGGACCCGCGGTGCCACACGCCCGGCCGCGGCGGCACCGTCCAGGCCCGCCACGTTCGCGCTGCCGTGCCCGCCTGTCGGCGAACCGCCCGCCGGCGAGCGGTTCTCCGGACGCTCCCGGCGGGAGGCGGCGCATGAGCCACGGCGGTGGCACGGCGCTCGCCGGCAGGATCGGCCGCAGCTTCGCCTGGCTGCTGCTCGGCCGCGCCGCGACCGTGCTCGCAACCCTCGGTTTCCTCGCCCTCGTCACACGCCATCTCGGCCCGGACGGCTACGGCGCGTTCCGCACCGCCCAGGCCTGGCTCGGCTTCGTCTATCTGCTCGCCAATCTCGGCCTGCCCGGCGTGCTGCTGCGGGAGCTCGGGACCCCCGGCGCCGACCGGCCACGGGTGCTCGCCGCCGCGCTGGGTCTGCGCCTCGCGAGCGCGCTCCTGCTGTTCCTCACCGGCATCGCCGTGGCGCTGGCGCTGCCCTGGGACCCGGTGGTCCACCTCGCCGTTCTCGCCGGCACCGCCGGCTTCGTCGCCCTCTCCATGTTCGACACGCTGATCGCGGTCTTCCGCGAGCGCCTGCAGCAGACGGGACAGCTCCGGGCCGAGGTCGCTGCCGCCGTCGCACTCCTCGCCGCCGGTGCCCTCGTGGTCTGGCAGGGCGGCGGCGTCGTCGCCTTCTGCCTCGCCCTCTCGCTCTCGCTCCTGCTGCAGCTCGCGGTGGCCTGGCGGGAGGCCGCGGTCTTCCTGCCGGTCGGCCTCGCCTTCGATCCGACGCTCTGGCGGGACCTGCTGCGGGCGGCGCTGCCGCTCGCCGTCGCCAACCTCTTCACCCTCCTCTACTACCGCGCCGACACCGTCCTGCTGTCCCTTCTGCGGCCGGCCGCCGAGGTCGGCATCTACGGCATCGCCTCGCGCCTGCTCGACACCGCCGTCGGCGTCGCCATCCTGTTCGTCAGCCTCGTGACGCCCCAGCTCGCGGCGCGGCGGGAGGAACCCGCGGCGTTCCGCCGTCTGCTCGCGCACGGCATCGACACGGTCGCCATCGGCGGCGGCGCCGTCGTCCTCGGGCTCGCCGTCTTCGGCGGCGACGTCGCGGCGCTGATCGGCGGGCCCGCCTTCGCCGCCGCCGCCCTGCCCGCGGCCGTGCTGGCCTTCACCTTCTGGCTCGCGAGCTTCTCGCTGCTGCTGCGCTACGCCCTCGTCGGGCTCGACGGACATCACGGGCTCCTGCCCGGCTACGGCCTCGCCGTGGTGGCGGCCTTCGCCGTCTACGCCGCCCTGATCCCGCCCCTCGGCGCCACCGGTGCCGCCGTCGGCACGCTCGTCGGCGAGGCCTGCGTGCTGGCCTGGACGGCCCGGTCGCTCGCGCGGCTCGGGGCCCTTCCCGACCGGCTCCGGCCTCTGCTGCGGGTCGTGGCGGCGCTCGCCGCGGGCGCGCTCGCCGGCCTCGCCCTGCGCACGGTGCTGCCCTGGCCCGTGGCCTTCGCTGCCGCCGGGCTCGTCTATCTCGCCGGGCTGCGGGCCGGCGGCCTCGTCGACCGGGCGCTCTTCGCCGAACTGCTGCGGGGGCTCCGCGGCGGTTCCTGAGGCCGCCCGCTCACTGCGCCGTCCAGCCGCCGTCCACCGGCAGCGCCGCGCCCCGGATCTGCGCGGCGGCATCGGAACAGAGGAAGGTGACGAGAGCCGCGATCTGCTCCGGTTCGACGAACCGCTTCGAGGGCTGCTTCTCGGCGACGAGCGCGAGCTTCGCCTCCTCGATGCCGATCCCCTCGCGCCGTGCGCGGGCTTCGACCTGCTGCTGCACGAGCGGCGTCAGCACCCAGCCCGGGCAGACGGCGTTGCAGGTGACGCCGGTCTCCGCCGTCTCGAGCGCCACCACCTTCGTGAGCCCCACGAGGCCGTGCTTGGCCGCCACATAGGCCGCCTTGTGCACGCTCGCGACCAGCCCGTGCACGCTCGCGATGTTGACGATCCGCCCCCAGCCGCGCGCGAGCATGTGCGGCAGCACGAGGCGGATCGTGTGGAAGCAGGCCGAGAGGTTCACCGCCAGCACCGCGTCCCAGCGCTCCGGCGGGAAGTCCTGCACCGGTGCCACGTGCTGGATGCCGGCATTGTTGACGAGGATGTCGACACCGCCGAGCTCGCCCGCGATCTCGCGCACCATGTCCTCGATCTCGTCCGGCTTCGCGAGATCGGCCCCGACGTAGCGGACCCGGACGCTCGCCTCGTTGGCGAGGTCCTCGCGCAGCGCCCCGATCGCTTCCGGATCGCCGAAGCCGTTCAGCACGATGTCCGCGCCCTGCGCGGCGAGCGCCCGCGCGATGGCGAGGCCGATGCCGCTCGTGGATCCGGTGACGAGCGCGAGCTTTCCGGAAAGCGGCCGCATGATCCCTCCGTTGCATCTCCGCCCCGACCGGTCTAGGGGCCGGAGCCGGAGCTGTCGACGGGTCGGAACGCGCGAACCGGGAGGAGCGGAGATGGCGGGGATCCGGAACCTCGAAGGCAGGGTCGCGATCGTCACGGGCAGCACGCAGGGTCTCGGGCAGGCGATCGCCGAACTGTTCGTCGAGCGGGGTGTGGCCGGCATCGTGGTGACCGGCCGCGACCCGGAGCGCGGCGAGCGGGTTCGCGGGCGGCTCGAAGCCGCCGGGGCCGATGCCCTGTTCGTCGCGGCCGAGCTCGAACGCGTCGAGCAGGTGCGACGCATCGTCGCCGAGGCCGACCGCGCCTTCGGCCGCGTCGACATCCTCGTCAACGCCGCCGCGATCACCGACCGCGGCAACATCCTGACGACCTCGCCCGAACTCTTCGACCGCATGTTCGCGGTCAACGTGCGCGCGCCCTTCTTCCTGATGCAGGAGGCGGTGCGGATCATGCTGAGAGAGAAGATCGAGGGCGCGATCGTCAACATCCTGTCGATGTCGGCGCACGGCGGCCAGAGCTTCCTCACCCCCTACTCGGCTTCCAAGACGGCGCTTCTCGGCCTCACCCGCAACGTCGCCTTCTCGCTGCTGCCGCACCGGATCCGGGTGAACGGCCTCGCCATCGGCTGGATGGACACGCCGGGCGAGGACACGATCCAGAAGAAGTATCACGGCGCCCCCGACGACTGGCTGCAGCGGGTCGAGGCCGAGCGGCCGTTCGGCCGGCTGCTGAAGCCGGCGGAGGTGGCACGAGCCGTCGCCTTCCTGGTCTCGCCCGAGAGCGGCATGATGACCGGCTCGATCGTCGATTTCGACCAGACCGTGCAGGGCTGCTGGGACGCGCCGCCGAAGCCGGAGGCGCCGGCGGACGCCGGAACGCCCGCGCAGGGCTGAGGCCCGGGCTCAGGCCGGCGGCTCGAGCAGCCGGCTCGCCACGGATCGGAGATGGCGGCGCATGGCCTCGGCCGCGCCGGCGGCGTCGCGGGCTGCGATCGCCTCGACGATCGCCCGGTGTTCGGCGAAGCTGTGGTGGTCGCGCGGCGGCCGGTCCGGGGGCTCGCGCCGGCGCTGCCAGGCGACGGCACGCCGCACCGCGTTGAGGATGTCGAAGAGGGCGAGCACCAGTGTGTTGCGGCTCGCCTCAGCGATCGAGCGGTGGAGACGGTTGTCCCAGGACTCGTAGTGCCGCCAGCTCGGGGCCTGTTCGCTCGCCTGGAGACAGTGCCGCAGCGCTTCCATGTCGCGTGCCGAGGCGTGGAGCGCCGCCTCGGCGGCGATCTGCGGCTCGAGCAGGAGCCGTGTGCGCATAACCTCGGCCGGCCCCGTGGTCTCGGCGATGGTCCGCAGCGAGGCGAGCTCGTCGCTGGGCCTGCTGCCGACGAAGGTGCCCTTGCCGACGTGGCGCCAGATCTGCCCCTCCTGCTCCAGCACCGCGAGCGCCTTCCGCAGCTCGCTCCGGGAGACGCCGAGCATGTTGCAGAGATCCCGCTCGGGGGGCAGCCGGGCGCCCGGCTCGAGGCCGCCGCGCGCGAGCCAGGCGCGGAGCTGGGTGAGCGTGCTGGCATCGGCTCCGGCGAAGAACCCGACGCCAGCGGCGGAAAAGGCGGTCTCCGCGGGCGTCCGGGCGCGGTCGCTGGTCATGGTCGATCCGGCTTGATCGTGCATCGGCTTTGCGCTAACCAATCACAAATTGGTCGAAACGGCCACAGGCCGAGGTTCCTCGAACAGGAAAATCGTCCCGGAACCTGCCAGCGGGAGGCCCGTCATGTCGAACTCCTCGCGTCCGATCCTCGCGGCGATGGCCGCGGCCCTGTTGTCGGTCGCGACGGCCGGAACGGCAAGCGCCGAACCGGTCCGCGTCGCCTTCGGCGACATCCCTTCGGTGGAGAACCTCAACCTGCTGATCGCCCTCGAGCGCGCGAAGGAGCGCGGGCTCGAGATCGAGACCAGCTTCCTCAAGTCCGAGGACATCGCCGCACAGGCGGTCGTCGGCGGCCAGGCGGACATCGGCGTCGGCACGCCCTACGCCCTGATCCAGAAGGCGCGGGCGCCGGTCCGGCTGTTCCTGCAGCTCGCGCTGCTGCGCTTCTATCCGGTCGTCGCCACCGAATTCTACGACGACTGGAAGGATCTCGACGGCCAGGAGATCGTGGTCCACTCGCGCGGCTCCGGCACCGAGGCGATCATGAAGCTGATGGCGAAGCGCCACGGCATCGAATACGCGAGCATCAGCTACGTGCCCGGCTCCGAGGTGCGCGCGACGGCCATGCTGCAGGGCACGATCAAGGCGACCATCGTCGACGCCGTCAACAGACGCATCCTGCTCGAGAAGGGCGGCGACAGGTTCAGGGTGCTGCCGATGGAGGGTGTGGACGCCAGCGACGAGGCGCTGTTCGCCAACCGCGACGTCCTCGATTCGCGCATGGACGATGTGGTGGTGCTGGTCGAGGAGGTACTGCGCACCTGGCGGGAGATCGCCGCGAACCCCGAAGTCGTGGCGGAGCTGCGGACGCGCTACGGGCTGCTGCCGGATCTTCCCGCCGAGCTCGAGGCGGAGATCGTCCCCTACTACCGCGAGGCGGTGGAGGCCGGCGTGCTGCCGCTCAACGGCGGAAGCGAGGAGGCGGCGCGCACCGATCTCGAATTCTACGCCATCGCGGGCCAGCTCGAGGGCGACCCGGCGAGCCTCGATGTCGCCGACTTCTGGGATTTCCGGCCGCTCGAAAAGGCGCTCGCGAACCTCGGCCGCATGTGAGGTCCGACGTCCGTGGAGAGTCGTCCGGAGATGCGGGTGCCGGCGGTTCCGGCACCCGCCGCGTCCCGTCGCGCGGCGGGCTTCGCCGCGACACCGCTGTTCTGGCGGCTGGTCTCGATCGCGCTCTTGTGCGGCGCCTGGGAGCTCGCCGGCCGGATCCCGGTGAACTACGCCTTCCCTCCGTTTTCGGCGACTCTCGCCGCGTTCGTCCGCATGCTCGCCGACGGCAGCCTGCCGCGCGCCTATCTGATCACGCTCGAACCGCTCGTGATCGGTGTCGTGCTGTCGGCCGTCTGCGGTGTCGCCATCGGCGTCGGCATGGGGCTCGTCCGCTGGCTCGAATGGTTCTGGGCACCGGTGTTCGTCGTCATGCAGGCGGCGCCCATGGCGGCCCTGATCCCCCTCGTCACCTTCGTCTACGGCATCGGGCTGACCGCCAAGGTGGTCGCCGTCGCCATGCTGGCGATGCCGGTCGTCGTGCTCAACTGCTACCGGGCGGTGCGCAACGTCGACCGCAGCCTCGTCGAGATGGGCCGGGTGTTCCTCGCCACGCGGCGCCAGCTCGTCACCCGCATCGTCCTGCCGGATGCGAGCCCGATGATCTTCGCCGGCCTCAGGCTCGGCGTCTCGGCCGGCTTCATCGGCATCGTGCTCGCCGAACTGCTCATCACCCCCACCGGCATCGGTGACCTCGTGACCTATCACCGCGCCGTCGCGGAATACGCCGAAATGTACGCCACCATCGCCTCGATCATCGTCTTTTCGGCGGTGACGCTGTCGGGCCTGCAGCGCCTCGAGACCCGCGTCTTCCGCCCCGAGAAGCGCGAGGCCGAATGACCACACGGACCGGAGCCGAAGCCGTCGCCGCAGCCGACATCCGGCCGCCGATCGTCGAGGTGGCCGGCATCTCCATGCACTACGGCGAGGTCGAGGCGCTGCGGGACATCCATCTCGCCTTCGAGGCCGGCGCGCTCACCTCCCTGCTCGGCCCCTCGGGCTGCGGCAAGACCACGCTTCTGAAGATCGTCGCGGGGCTCCTGCAGCCGACCGCGGGCGAGGTCCGGATCCGCGGCCGCAGGGTCGAGGGCCCCGGACCGGAGCGGGCGTTCGTCTTCCAGGACTTCGCACTGATGCCGTGGGCGACCGTGCTCAGGAACGTCGCCTTCGGCCTCGAGCTGCGCGGGGTGCCGCGGGCCGAACGCGAGGAGATCGCGCGCCGCTACATCCGGGAGGTCGGCCTCGAGGGCTTCGAGGACCGCTATCCGCACGAACTCTCGGGCGGCATGCGCCAGCGCGTCGGGCTCGCCCGGGCGCTCGCGGTGGATGCCGACATCCTGCTCATGGACGAGCCCTTCAGCGCCGTCGACGAACAGACCCGGCGCAAGTTCCAGGAGGACCTGCTGGCGCTGCGGGAGATCGAGAAGAAGACCTTCCTGTTCGTCACCCACAGCATCGAGGAAGCGGTCTACCTGTCGGACCGCATCGTGCTCCTCTCGCCGCGCCCGGGCCGCGTCTCGGAGATCGTCGAGCCGGACATCCCGCGCGACCTGCCGCCGGACCGCATCCGCCGGCACCCCGTCTATCTCGACACCGTCGAATCCATCTGGCAGGGGCTGCGCCGATATGTGGAGTGAGGCGGAACCGCGGCTCTTTGGCGTGCGCCTGCCGATGGCGGGCGCGGTGCTGCTCTGGGCGCTGCTCTGGGAACTGCTCGGCCGGCTCGAGCTCGCCTTCGTGCTCCCGCCCCTGTCCGGGGTGGCGGCGGCGATGCCGGAAGTGGTGGGATCGCGCAAGTTCGCGACGGCGACGGTCACCACGTTGCAGGCGTTCGCGACCGGGATGGCGCTCGCCATCGTCACCGGTGTCGCGCTCGGTGTGGCGATGGGTCGCCTGCGCTTCGTCGACCGCCTGTTCGGGATGTGGGTCGATCTCTTCGTCAGCGCCCCGCTGACCGCGCTGGTGCCGGTGCTGATGATCCTCTTCGGCCTCGGTCAGACGACCATCGTCGTCGCCGTCTTCCTGTTCGCCGTCTGGATCATCGCCATCGACACGCGCGCCGGCGTCCGCGACGTTCCGGCCTCGCTGCTCGAGATGGGCCGGTCCTTCGGCGCCAGCCGCCTGCAGGTGCTCGTGAGGCTGGTGCTGCCCGCGGCGCTGCCGGAGATCCTCGCCGGCATCCGGGTCGGCGTGATCCGCGGCGTCAAGGGCGTGGTGATCGGCCAGCTGCTCGTGTCCATCATCGGTTACGGCGAGCTGTTCGAGCTCTACTCCCGCAACTTCCTGATGGCGCATTTCTGGGCGCTCGCGATCCTGCTGTTCGCCTTCGCCCTGCTGGTGTCGGAAGCGGTCGCGGCGCTGGAGCGGCGCGTCGAGTACTACGCCGCCGCCCGTACCCGCTGAGCCGCTGCCGGGCGTCCGGCCCGGCCGGATGCCGCCGTTCAGAACGGAATGTCGTCGTCGAGATCGTCGTAGCCGGCAGGCGGCCGGCCGCCTCCGCGCGGACGCGCCGGGGCCTGCGCCGCCGGTCCGGGAGCTGCCGGCGGCTCGGCCGGTCCCTCGTCCTGACCACGGCCGCCGAGCAGCACGAGCTCGCCGCGGAAGCGCGGGATCACCACCTCCGTGGTGTAACGCTCCTGGCCGTTCTGGTCGGTCCAGCGGCGGGTCTGCAGCTGGCCCTCGATGTAGACCGAGCGGCCCTTGGTGAGATAGCGCTCGGCGATCTCCGCGAGCTGCTCGTTGAAGATCACCACCCGGTGCCATTCGGTGCGCTCGCGCTGGTCGCCCGAGCCGCGGTCCTTCCACCGCTCGCTGGTGGCGATCGACAGATGCACGATCTTGCGGTTGTCCTGGGTGTAGCGCACCTCGGGATCGCGCCCGAGATTGCCCACGAGGATCACCTTGTTGACGCTGCCGGCCATGTTCCGTTCCCGATCCCGGCTCCTCCCGCCGCCGCCGCGCGCTCAGCAGGCCGCGAGGCCGTCCGCGGGCGCGTCCCGCGCGAGCAGCCGCGCACACAGCGCCACGACCGCGTCGAACATCTCCACCGTGAGCCGTCCGGTGTTGATGTTGTAGCGGGAGCAATGATAGCTCGCGACGAGCCGGCGACCATCCGGAAGCGTCGCCGGCTGCCCGTGCACGAAGGGCACCGCGCGCACCGGCAGGTCGAAGAGCTGCAGGATCGAGGCGTGTGCGATCCGGCCGAGCGCCAGCAGCACCTGCGGTCTCGGCTCCTCCTGCACCTCGGGCCCGAGCCAGCGGCGGCAGGTCTCGATCTCGGCCGCCACCGGCCGGTTGGCAGGTGGCACGCAGCGCACGGCGTTGGTGATGCGGCAGTCGACCAGCTCGAGGCCGTCGTCGGGGCGCGCCGCGTAAGTTCCCCGCGCGAAGCCGTGGCGCAGCAGGGCCGGATAGAGGATCTCGCCGGCGTGGTCGCCGGTGAACGGGCGTCCCGTCCGGTTGGCGCCGGCGGCCCCGGGCGCGAGGCCGACGACGAGCAGCCGTGCGGCCGGATCGCCGAAGGAGGGAACCGGCGCGTCGAACCAGTCGGGATGTTCGCGGCGCAGGCGACGGCGGTAGGCGACGAGACGCGGACAGAGCGGACAGTCGCGGGGCGGCTGCGGCCGTCGCGGCTCACTCCTCCCCATCGTCGGCTTCGGCCTCGCGGCGTCCCTCGCCGTTCTCGCGCGGCTGGGTGCGGGCGATTGCCGGCTGCAGGTCGGCGAGGTCGAGGAAGAAGTCGGCCTGGCGACGCAGCTCGTCGGCGATCATCGGTGGCTGGGTCCGGATGGTGCTGACGACAGTGACGCGAACGCCCCGGCGCTGCAGCGATTCCACCAGACGGCGGAAATCGCCGTCGCCCGAGACCAGCACCACGTGCTGGACGTGCGGGCTGATCTCCATGGCGTCGACGGTGATTTCGACATCCATGTTGCCCTTGTACTTCCGCCGCCCGACGGTCTGGCTGTACTCCTTGAGCGGCTTCGTCACCATCGTGTAGCCGTTGTACTCGAGCCAGTCGACGAGCGGCCGGATCGGCGAGTATTCCTGCTCGTCGAGCAGCGCCGTGTAGTAGTAGGCCCGGAGGAGGCGACAGTTGGTCGAGAAATTCTTCAGAAGCCTTCTGTAGTCTATGTCGAAACCGAGCGCCCGCGCCGCCTGGTAGAGGTTGGCACCGTCGATGAACAGCGCGACACGCTCGTAGGGCTCGCAGAAATGAATCGGGACCCCGGTCATCACACCTTCCTCCGAGGGGCGTTCTTAGTCCGACAGAACTAGTGCGCGAAACCCGCGCGACCAGCCCACCGCCATCCCGCCGTCGCCGGCGGGCCGACGACGGCCCTATTGCTCCGGGGCGGTCGGGCGCCTACCTTGCGAGCGGTGGTGCGAACCCTCTCCCGGAGCGAGCGATGGCCCGTATCACAGTCGAGGACTGTATTCAACGCGTACCCAACCGGTTCGAGCTGGTGATGCTGGCGGCGCAGCGGGCCCGCGACATCTCCGCCGGAGCACCCCTCGCGGTCGACCGCGACAACGACAAGAACCCGGTGGTGGCACTGCGGGAGATCGCCGAAGGCAAGGTGGATCTCGACCATCTGCGCTACGAGCTGATCCACGGCCTCAGGCGGCACACGCCGCTCGGTGCGGTCGAGGAGGAGCCGCACGACCTCGAACGCGAACTCGAGGCGCTGCTGCCGGTGATGGACAGCGAAGAAGGCGTGGAAGAGGTCCTCGAGACCCTGCCGGAGGGCCAGTCCTACGCGGAGTTCGACGTTCCGGACCGTGACTGAGGGGCGGCACGGACGACGAGGGATGCGGGAGAGGGGGGATGCTGCAGCCGGAGGTGACCCGCTCCCCCGAGGCCGCTGAACCGCCGGCGACGCCTCCCGCGAACGACCGGCCGGCTCCGGTGCGCCGGCCGCTCATGCGTCAGTACGAACTCGTCGAGGAGGTCCGGAAGTACGATCCGGACGTCGACGAGGACCTGCTCAACCGCGCCTACGTCTTCGCCATGAAGGCACACGGCGCGCAGCGCCGCGACAACGGCGACCCCTATTTCCACCATCCGGTCGAGGTGGCCGGCATCCTCGCCGAATACCGGCTCGACAGCGCCACCATCGCGACGGGGCTGCTGCACGACGTCGTCGAGGACACGCCCCACACCCTCGAGGAGATCGAACGGCTGTTCGGGCCGACGGTCGCCCGGCTCGTCGACGGCGTCACCAAGCTCGGGAAGCTGAAGCCGCAGTCGGTGCAGCGCAGCCAGGCGGAGAACTTCCGCAAGTTCCTCCTCGCCATGTCGGACGACATCCGCGTGCTTCTGGTCAAGCTCGCGGACCGTCTGCACAACATGCGCACGTTGCGCTTCATCCGGAACCCGGAGCGCCGCCGCCGCATCGCCCTCGAGACGCTCGAGATCTACGCGCCGCTCGCCGAACGCATCGGCATGGAGCGGATGAAGACCGAGCTCGAGGACCTCGCCTTCGCCGAACTCTGGCCCGAGGCGCACGAGAGCATCCTGCATCGCCTCGAGCAGCTGCGGCTGCACGATACCGGTCTCGTCGGGCGGATCTGCGAGGAGCTGCGGCGGGTACTGGCGGAGAACGGCATCGAGGCCGAGATCCAGGGGCGCGAGAAATCGCCGCTGTCGATCTGGCGCAAGATGCAGCGCAAGAACGTCAGCTTCGAGCAGCTCTCCGACATCATGGCCTTCCGGGTGCTGGTCGACACGGTGGCCGAGTGCTACGCCGCGCTGGGCGTGATCCACGGCACCTGGACGATGCTGCCGGGCCGCTTCAAGGACTTCATCAGCATTCCGAAGCCGAACGGCTACCGCTCGCTGCACACCACCGTGCTCGGCCCGTTCGGGCGCAAGATCGAGATCCAGATCCGCACCCGCGAGATGCACGAGGTGGCCGAACTCGGCGTCGCCGCCCACTGGGCCTACAAGCAGGGCCGGCCGCCGACCGAGGGCCGCCAGTACCGCTGGCTGCGGGAACTGCTCGACATCCTCGAGCACACGCAGAACCCGGACGAGCTCCTCGAGCACACCAAGCTCGACCTGCATCGCGATCAGGTGTTCTGCTTCACCCCGAAGGGCGACGTGATCGCCCTGCCGCGCGGCGCGACGCCGGTCGATTTCGCCTACGCCGTCCATTCCGAGGTCGGCGACCACTGTGCCGGAGCGCGGGTCGACGGCCGTCTCGTGCCGCTCAACACGCGCCTGCGCAACGGCGACCAGGTCGAGATCATCACCCGGCGCGACGCGAGCCCCTCGCCCGAATGGGAGCGCTTCGTCGTCAGCGGCAAGGCCCGGGCCCGCATCCGCCGCTATCTGCGCACGAAACAGCGCGACTATTTCATCGCCCACGGCCGCGAACTGCTGCAGCGGCTCGCCCGCAGCGAACGCGTGGCGCTCGGGGACCGCCAGCTCGACCGTGCCCGCGAGGCCTTCAACCTCGCGAGCATCGAGGATCTGCTCGCGGCCGTCGGCGAGGGCAAGATCGCCCCGCGGCTCGTGCTCGGGACGGTGGAGCCCGGGCTCGCCCGGCGGCAGCGCCGGACACCTTCGGGCGCGAAGCGGCGCCGGTCCGGCCGCGACGCGGCCGGGACGACCACCATGCCGATCGTCGGCCTGCCCGTTGGCGTGGCCTTCCAGTACGCGCGCTGCTGCCGTCCGATCCCCGGCCACCCGATCGTCGGCGTCGTGCGGACCGGCCGGCCGGTCTCGATCCACAAGACCGACTGCGCCGTGCTCGCCCGGGTCCAGGACCGGGACCGGCGCATCCTCGAGCTCGGCTGGAACACCCACGGCCAGCCGCGTGCGCCGGCGCGGCTCGCGGTCTGGGCGGTGAACCGCCCCGGGGCGCTCGGCGAGATCACCACGCAGATCGGCAAACACGGCGCCAACATCACGGATGTCAGCTTCGGGCTGCGCAACCGTGACATCTACGAGATCTTCATCGACCTCGAGGTCGAGGGTGAGGACGACCTCGGCCGGCTGGAGGCGAGCCTGCGCGCCGCACCGGTGGTGACCTCGGTGGAGCGCGTCGGCGGCTGAGGGCGGACAACGACGGAAGCTGCACGCGCCACCGCGCCGACCCGGGCGCGGGCGGCACGTGCCGGGGGAGCGGGATCATGGCACGAGCCGGGAGCGTACCTCCAGCGGCGGGCGCGGCGACGCGCGATCATCTGACCATCGCCCTGATCGCGACGGGGCACTTCGCGTCCCACTTCTACATCCTGGTGCTGCCGCCGCTCTTTCCCGTGCTGGCCCGTGGCCTCGGCGTCGGCTACGCCGAACTCGGTCTCGCGCTCGCGGTCCTCAACGGCACGACGGCCCTCTTCCAGGCGCCGATCGGCTTTCTCGTCGACCGTTTCGGGCCGCTCGCGATCCTGGTCGCGGGCCAGACCCTGTTCGCTGGCGCCACCGCCGCGATCGGCCTGTTCGCGAGCTATCCCGCCCTGCTCGTCTGCTGCGCCCTCGCCGGACTCGGCAACGCCGTCTACCACCCCGCCGACTATGCGATCCTCGGCTCGCGGGTGAGCGCGGCGCGCATGGGCCGCGCCTTCTCGATCCACACCTTCGGCGGCTACGTCGGTTTCGCGGCCGCACCGGTGACGGTGGTCGGCCTCGGCGAATGGCTCGGCTGGCAGCAGGCGCTGGTCGCGGTCGGGGTCGCGGGCCTCGCGATTTCGGCGGCGCTGCTCGTGTTCCGCGAGGCGCTCGCGGTCCCGCCGGCAGGGCCCGCGCACGGCGGTGGCGGGCTCGGCGCCGGGATCGCCCTGCTCACGAGCCGGCCGATGCTGATCGCCTTCGCCTTCTTCACTCTCTACGCCCTCGCCCAGGGCGGCATCAACGGCTTCACCGTGGCCAGTCTCGAAGCGCTCTACGGCTTCGGCCTCGTCGCGGCCAACCTGCCGCTCACGGCCTTCCTGCTCGCGACCACGCTCGGCGTGCTCCTCGGCGGCGTGCTCGCCGACCGCACCGACCGGCACGATGCCGTGGTCGTCGGCTGCTTCCTGATCCTCGCTGCCTTCGGCGCGGCCGTGGCGACGCTGTCCCTGCCGCATCCGCTTTTGACCGCGCTCTTCGCGCTCGCCGGGGTGGCGGCCGGGGCGATCGCGCCGTCCCGCGACATGCTGGTGCGCGCCATCACGCCGCCGGGCGCGAGCGGCAAGGTGTTCGGTTTCGTGACGAGCGGTTTCAATCTCGCCGGCATGCTCGCGCCGCCCGTCTTCGGCGCGCTCGTGGATGCCGGGCTGCCGGCGACCGTGTTCGCGCTGGTCGCCCTGCTCTCCCTGCTGAACCTGCCGCTCGTCTTCGCCGCCGGTCGTTCGCGCGGGCCTGCCTAGGCGGGCGGCCCGCCGCTTCCGGCGTCCGGGGTCCGATCGTCGGCCGCCTCGCCGGTGAGGCCGCGCCGGCGGGCCTTGCGCCGCAGCAGATTGGCACGCAGCGCACGCGCGAGCCGCTCCTCGCGGCGGCGGCGCGCCTCCTCGCCTTCGGGCGACAGGGCCGGGGTCGGGCGGCTTGTCTCGGCGCGTCTCACGGCTAGATTGCCCCTTGCCGGTCGACCGTCGTTATGGCAAGCGGCGGCCGGGCGGCAAGAGCATCCCGGGCTGCCGTAGCTCAGCAGGTAGAGCACGTCCTTGGTAAGGACGGGGTCGGAGGTTCGAGTCCTCTCGGCAGCACCAGCCACCCGACAGCGGACGGCGTCCCCGTGGCGCGCGTCGGGTGCCGCCGGTCACGCGAGTTCGGCCAGCACCGGCGTGTGGTCGGAGGCCTTCGGCAGCGCCCGCGGCTTCCGGTCGATCCAGGCCCGCCGCAGCCGGTCGACCGCCTGCGGCGACAGCAGCAGATGGTCGATGCGGATCCCCCGATCGAGCTGGAAGGCGCCGCCCTGATAGTCCCAGAAGGTCCAGGCGTTCTTCTCCTCGGGGTGTAGCGCGCGGAAGGCGTCGTAGAGCCCGAGCCACAAGAGCGCCCGGAACCCGCGCCGCGATTCCGGCTGGAACAGCGCATCGTCCTTCCACGCCTCGGGGTCGTGGCAGTCGACCGGCTCCGGAATGACATTGTAGTCACCGCCGAGGACGACCGGCTCGTCCTCCTCGAGCAGCGCCGCCGCGTGCCGGCGCAGCCTCTCGAGCCAGCGCAGCTTGTAGGCGAACTTCCCGGTCCCGACCGGATTGCCGTTCGGCAGGTAGATCGAGGCGACGCGCAGCCCGGCGGTCCGCACTTCCAGATAGCGGGCCTGTTCGTCTTCCTCTTCACCCGGCAGCCGTCGCGCCACTTCTTCGATGGCGTGCCGGCTCGCGACCGCCACCCCGTTCCAGCTCTTCTGCCCGACCACCGCCACCCGGTAGCCGAGCTTCGCGAAGCCCTCCTGCGGGAAGGCGTCTTCGGTACACTTGAGCTCCTGCATCAGCAGGACGTCGGGCTGCGCGTCCGCGAGCCAGCCCAGCACCAGCGCCTCGCGCGCCTTGATCGAATTGACGTTCCAGGTGGCGACGGTAACGCCCACATCCGCCTCCTTCGCTCGGCTGCCGCCGTCAGCCGCCGCAGGGCCGTCCGACGAATCCGGCTTCTTCGTAGGGGATCCGGAGGCCGTCGAACACCGTGCCGACGCGCCCCAGCTCCAGCTCGTTCACATATTCCCAGACGATGCGCGGCTCGGCCTCGCGCGTGACCTCGAAGACCCTGCCGCCCTGCGGCTCAGTCACGAGCAGATTGCCGTTCGGCAGCCATTCGACCTTGCCGCCGACGTCCGAATAGAAGGGATCCGCGTCGGTCCCCTGGTAGCTCCACACGATCCGGTTCCCAGCCATCGGATCGATCTCGAGGATGCGCGACCAGCCGAGCTTCGGCGTCGATCCGGTGAGACGGTTGTCGAACACCACGATGTGGCCGTTCGGCAGGAAGTCCGGATCGTGCTGGTGCAGGAACGGGCCCGTCATCGACCACTTGATCGACCAGTCGTCGCCGTCGACGACGACGAGCGTGTTGACGTTCCTGAGCGACAGCAGCAGATCACCGGCCTCGAAGAGCGGGAAGGCATCGGCGATGGCCGGGTCGAGCGGCTCGGCATTGTTGGTGTGCAGGATGTCCTCGCGGTCGGGCGTCAGGTCGAAGCCGGGGCCGCTCGACCAGAGCCAGTCGGCGCCGTCGCGGGCGAAAGCCTCGAACTCCGAGCGCTCCTCGAGCCGTTCACCCTCGGGCGACAGATAGACCACCGTGTCCTCGTACCAGTATCCGGTGGGCCCCGGACGGATGGTCGGGCGCAGCGCGAAGGGCTCGTGGCGTCGGATCCGGCCGGGCACGAGAATGCGGCCGTCGGGGAGGATCGCGACATCGTGGTGGGCGTGGAAGCCCTGTGCCCAGAGCAGGTTGGAGCAGCGGTCGTAACGCCCGACGGCGCCACCGGCGAGGTTCAGGACGACGTCGCCGTCCGGCAGGACGGCCGCACCGTGGATCGAGAAGTCGGCATCCGGAACCGGAACCTCGTCGTAGCCGGCGGCCTTCCACAGTGCGGCCGTGTCGATGCGCCAGCGGTGCACCTCACGGCCGTCCATGTCGACCAGCCACGCCCCGAACAGGCCGTCGCGATACCCGGTGATGAAAGTGTACCCGGGTGACGCCGACGCGGGATCGTGGCGGGTGACGCCACCGCCGCTGCGCGGGTTCGGGCGGACCCATTTCGACTCGATGCCGAGATAATGGCGCCAGTTGGCACGCCAGTCCCGTGCCGCGTCCACGGCGGCGTTCAGGTAGGGTACCGGAAAGATCTCGTAGCGGTCGGCGGCGACGCCGACGAGGAACAGCACGACCGCGAGGCCCGTGCCGAACAGGATCTTCTCGAAAGACGCTCGCATGTCGACTCCCGGTCGAGACGGTACGGCAGGTGATAGGTGCGAGAGTTGGAGGGACGCAAGGCCGTGAGGACGGGGATCACACCGCGGGGTGCGCGGGCCCGGGCATCCGGGATGCGGACGCTTCTTCCGCGAAGCGTGCCGCCTCTTCGGCGACGATGGTGGCGATCAGACGGCAGTCGTCCGGATCGAAGGCGAGCGGGATGCGCATGTCGAGGGTGGTCGCGAGCACGGCCTCGGTGCGTTTCGCGGACTGCCCGCCCGCACACCACCGCCAGTGCGGCCAGCGGCTCGTGAATCCCTCGGGCGCGGTGCAGCCGAACCAGGCGAGGCGCACGCCGCGGCGACCACAGGCGGCCACGAACTCCGGGATGGCCTCGCGGGGCATGCCATCGGCGTGGAACTGGATGGAGGAACCGACGAACCGCTCCTCCGGCCGCCGGGGCACGGTACGCAGGCCGGGAGCTCTCCCGAGCCCCTCTTCGAGGATGCGGTAACGTTCGTTCCAGCGCCGGACGCGCTCGTCGACCAGGGGCAACCCGGAGCGCAGGATCGCCGCCCGCAGCTCGTCCATCCGTCCCGACATGTTGGGCGTGTCGAGCTTCCAGCGTTCGAAGACCCCGTCTCCGGGCCGGGCGCCGTGCCGGTCCCAGAACATGTAGGAGCCCGAAAGCAGCACCGCGCGCGCGGCGATGTCGGGATCGTCGGTCGCCAGCAGCCCGCCCTCGCCCGAATTCAGGTGCTTGTAGCTCTGCGTCGAGAAGCAGCCGACGACGCCGTGGTTGCCCGAACGCACCTCCCGCCAGCGGGCGCCGAGCGTGTGGGCGCAGTCCTCGATCAGCACGAGCCCGAGCCGCCGGCAGACCTCCGTCACCCGGTCCATGTCGGCGATGTGGCCGCGCATGTGCGAGATCAGGAACAACCGGGCTCCCGTCCGGCGCGCCTGCCGTTCGAGATCCTCGCAGTCGACGTGCCAGGCCCCGTCGATCTCGACCAGCACCGGCACGCCACCGACCGCCGCCACCGCGCCCGGCACCGGCGCGAGCGTCCAGGCGTTCAGCAGCACCGGTTCGCCCGGCCGCAGACCCGCCGCCCGGAGCGCGAGCTGCAGCGCGTAGCCGCCCGAGGCGCAGGCCACGGCGTAGCGCCGGCCCTGCCAGGCGGCGAACTCGCGTTCCAGTGCCGACGCTTCCGATTCCGCGTCCGAGGACGGATCGTACCGGTGCAGCCTGCCCGAGCGCATGAGCGCGACGGCCCGCGCGATGCCTTCTTCCGGTACGGGCTCGGGCTGGGTGAAGGACTTCTGGAAGACGGCGGTCACCGGGCCTCCTCGTGGCTCGCGGGATCCTCCGGCGCCGCGAGATGCCGGCCGAACCAGGCGGCGGCGAGCTCGACCACGCGCTCGAGGGTCCCGGGTTCCTCGAACAGATGGCCGGCGCCCGGGACGATCTCCAGCGCCACCTCGCAGGACATCTGCCGCATGGCGAGGCGGTTGAGCGCGATCACCGGCTCGTCGAGCCCGCCGACGATCAGCAGCGTCGGAGCCAGCACCCGCGCCAGCGCCGGCCCGGCGAGATCCGGCCGGCCGCCGCGCGAGACCACGGCATCCACCTCCTCCGGAGCCTCGGCCGCCGCCACCAGCGCCGCCGCGGCGCCCGTGCTGGCACCGAACAGCCCGAAGGACAGCCGGTCGGTGCGCGGATCGCCGCGCGCCCAGCGCATCGCATCCAGAAGCCGCTCGGCCAGCAGGTCGATGTCGAACACCCTGCGGCGGTCCTGCGCCTCCTCCGGCGTCAGCAGGTCGAAGAGCAGCGTCGCGAAGCCCGCCCGCCCGAGCTCGCGCGCGACGAAGGTGTTGCGCGGACTGAAGCGCGAGGACCCGCTGCCGTGGGCGAAGAGGACGAGACCACGCGGGCGCTCGGGCAGCCCGAGAAAGGCGCCGAGCCCGTGCGGCGGCAGTTCGAGTTCGTGGATGTGCGCCGTCATGCTCCCCTCCCCGACCGTTCGCCCGGGATGTGGGGACGGCGGCGCGATCGGACCAGTCGGCGGCGTGCGACCTCCTCTAGACGAGGAAGCCCCGCGCGAGACGGTCGAGCAGCAGACCGAGCACGAGATCGACGAGGACGAAGGCGGTGGCGATCGCCCCGGTCGTCGCCAGCGCCTGCCGCGCCACGAGCCAGCGGTAGGCGAGTACGGTGACGAGGGCCGCGAGCACGAGGATCGAGCCCAGCGCATCGGGCAGCAGCGTGGCGAGGGCCACGGTCGCGGCGAAGGCCGCGAGCTGCAGCACCGTCGCCCAGTTGTTGGCGACGATGTAGACGACGTAGCGGTTGCCGAGATCGGCGAGGCGGACGAGGACCAGGGCCACGAGGGGAAACAGGGCCCAGTCGAGCGCGTAGGCGACGGCGCGGACGAGGAAGGTCCAGACCGGCTCCGCGGGCCAGCCCGTGAGCGCGAACTCGTGGAGGGCGAGGAAGAGGTAGAGCGGGGCGGCGACGGCCGCGGCCCAGAACGACCGCCAGAAGCCCTCGACCGTGAGATCGAACCACTCGAAGGCGCGGGGATCGCGCAGCGCCAAGAGCCAGGCCCCGGTGAGCGCGCGCTGCACCTCGGCGAGGCTCAGCATCGCCAGCGCTCGAAGAAAAGCCCGATCACCGTGCGGTACACGTCGGTCAGCGTCCCGATGTCGGCCACGGCCACATGCTCGTCGCTCTGGTGCATGGTCGGGCCGACGATCCCGAGCTCGACGACCGGCCCGTGCGCCACGAGGAAGCGGGCATCCGAGGTGCCGCCCGAGGTCGAGAGGCGCGGCCGGAACCCCTGCACACGCTCGACGGCATCGCCGACGAGCCGGGTCAGCGGCCCGGGCGGCGTCAGGAACGGCTCGGCCGAACAGGTGGTGGCGAGCTCGTAGCGCGCTCCGGCGGCATCCAGCCGGTCACGCAGCAGCCGTTCGAGCGAGGTGGCGTCATGACGGTCGTTGAAGCGTACGTTGAAGGTCGCGCGGGCGCGCGCCGGCACGACGTTCGTGGCCGGATTGCCGGTGTCGATCGTGGTCACCTGCAGGGTCGAGGGCGCGAAGTGTTCGCTGCCCGCATCCAGCGGTTCCCCGATCAGCCGCGCGAGCAGCCGGACCATGCCGTGGGCGGCGTTCTCCGCCCGCTCGGGATAGGCGACGTGGCCCTGCCGGCCGAGGGCGGTGAGCCGACCCGTGAGCGATCCGCGGCGACCGATCTTGACCGTGTCCCCGACCCGCTCTTCGGATGTCGGTTCGCCGACGATGGCGGCGTCGAACCGGCCGCCGGAGGCGAGGAACCATTCGACCAGGGCGCGGGTGCCGCAGACCGCCGGGCCTTCCTCGTCGTTGGTGAGCAGCAGGACGATGCTCCCCGGGATGCCGCCGCGCTCTTCGAGCACGCGGCCGGTGGCGGCGACGAAGGCGGCGATGGCGCTCTTCATGTCGGCGGCCCCGCGGCCGAACAGCCGTCCGTCCCGGATCTCGCCCGCGAAGGGATCGACGCTCCAGGATCCGCGCTCGCCGGGCGGCACCACGTCGGTGTGGCCGTTGAAGAGCAGGACCGGCGGCCGGTCACCGAGGCGTGCGAAGAGATTGGGGACGGCCGGGCTTCCCTCCGCGGGGCCGAAGACGAGGCGCCGGCAGGTGAAACCCAGCGGCTCGAGGGCCGCGACCAGCGGAGCGAAGACGCCCGCTTCCTCCGGTGTCACGCTCGGGCAGCGCACCAGGGCGCGGGTGAGTTCGACCGGATCCGGGGGTGCCACCCTCAGTCCCGCAGAAGCTCGTTGATCGAGGTCCGGGCCCGCGTGCGTTCGTCGACCCGCTTGACGATCACGGCGCAGTAGAGCCCGGGGCCGGGGCTGCCGTCCGGAAGCGGTCGCCCGGGCAAGCTCCCCGGGACCACCACCGAATAGGCCGGCACACGGCCGGTGAACACTTCGCCCGTGGTGCGATCCACGATCTTCGTCGAGGCGCCGATGTAGACGCCCATCGACAGCACCGAACCGCGCTCGACGATCACCCCTTCGGCGACCTCGGCACGCGCGCCGATGAAGCAGTCGTCCTCGACGATCACCGGGTTCGCCTGCAGCGGCTCGAGCACGCCACCGATGCCGGCACCACCCGAGATGTGGCAGTTGCGGCCGATCTGGGCGCAGGAGCCGACGGTTGCCCAGGTGTCGATCATGGTGCCGCTCTCGACCCGCGCACCGACATTGACGAAGCAGGGCATGAGCACGACCCCTGGGGCGACGTAGGCCGAACGGCGGACGATCGCGCCGGGCACGGCGCGGAAACCGGCCTCACGGAAGCGCTCTTCGTCCCAGCCCAAGAACTTGGTCGGTACCTTGTCCCACCAGCAGGAGCCGCCGGGCGCCCCCGGGACCGGCCGCATGTCGGCGAGGCGGAAGGACAGCAGCACAGCCTTCTTGAGCCACTGGTGGACGACCCACCCGGCTTCGGTCCTCTCCGCCACCCTGAGCCGGCCGGCATCGAGCCCGTCGAGCGCCGCCTCGACCGCATCCCGCACCGGCCCCGTGGTGTCGGGGCCGAGTTCCGCGCGCATCTCCCAGGCGTGGTCGATCGTCGCCGCGAGCTTCTCCGTGTCCATTGCCGCGCTTCCCCCGGATCGTGCGGCGCGAACCTACCGCCCGTCCGGGGGCTGTCAATCGCGGCCCGGAGACCGGCCGGCCCTTACGGCTTCCGGGCTCACTCGGCGCCGGCGACGACGAGGCTGCGGCGCGCCTCGCTGATCGTCCACTCGTGCATCGAGCCGTCGTAGAGCTCCGTGCGGCCGTTGCCCACGATCTCCGCGAGGAAGAACCAGGCGCCGCTGCCGAGGTGTCCGGTGTTGCAGTAGGTGTAGGTCGGCAGCTGCGGGTCGATCCCGTGCGCCGCGAGCAGGGCCAGAGCGTCGTCACCGGTGCGGAACCGGAGCGCCCCGGCCGCGTCGCGCACGAACATCTCCGGATGCGGCAGGTTCCGGGCACCGCGGATGTGGCCGGCCGCGAACACGACACCCTTGCTCACCTTCTCCCCGCGGTAGAAGTCGGGGGTGCGGGCGTCGACCAGCTGCGCCGCCCCGGTCTCGAGCGCCTGCATCACCTCCTCCGTCGTGGCGTACAGGTCCTCGCGGCCCGGGCCCGCCACGAAGTCGCCCGGTGTCGGGGACACCGCCGCGGTCTCGAGCGGATGCCCCGCGAGCTTCCAGGCGAGCGTGCCGCCATCGAGGATCGCCACCGCGTCGTGGCCGTAGTAGCGGAAGGTCCAGTAGAGGCGCGTCGCGAAGGTGATGTCGCCCGAGCTCTCGCCGCGCGAGGTGATCACGAGCGGCTCGCCTCTGCGCACGCCGAGCTCGCGGGCGAGGGCCTCGAACCGTTCGGCAGGCAGCACCATGCCGACGAGTTCGACGTCGCCCTCCTTCCGCTTTTCGCGGATGCGCGCCCAGGGCACCAGCACGGCCCCCGGGATGTGGCCCTGGACGGCCACCTTCTCCTTGCTCCGGCCGTAATAGCTGTCGGTGTCGGCGCGCACGTCGAGCACCCTCACCTCGCCGGCGTGTGCCGCGAGCCAGTCGGTCGTGACGAGCGGCCCCGGCAGGGCGGCCGCCGCCAGCGGCTGTCCGGACGGCGCGGCGAGGACGATTCCTGCGAGAGTGGCGGCCAGCAGGCTGCGACGCGTGATGCTCCGCATGGGGGGACTCCAGTGTGGCGGATGCGCTTGAGCAACTCCTTGTATAAGGGAAGCCGGATCGCCTGTCATCCGCTTCCCGTGGTCAGCGCCGACGGCCCGGGCGCGCGCATCCGCCGCAGCACCCGCTCCAGGACGTAGAGGGCGATGCCGGCCGCCACCGAGACGTTGAGGCTGTCGATGCGCGGGTCGACGTCGATCCGCGCGTGTTCGTCGCAGGTCTCGCCGACGAGCCGGCGGATCCCCTCGCCTTCGCTGCCGAACACGAGCGCCCGCCGCGGCGTCCACTCGAGCTCCTCGATCGGCGTCGGGGCCGCGGCATCGAGGGCGGTGACGCGGTAGCCGCTCTCCTTGAGGCGCAAGAGCGCCCGGGTGAGGTTGGTGACCTCGACGATCGGGATCATGTCGAGCGCCCCGGCCGCGGCCCGGGCGGCGGCCCCCGCCATCTCCGCCCGCCGGCGCTCCTGGACGATCACCGCCGACGCGCGCATCGCCACGGCCGAGCGGAGGATGGCGCCGAAATTGCGGGGGTCGGTGATCTGGTCGAGGACGAGGATCAGGCTCTCCTCCGGCTGCACCGCCAGCACCCGGTCGAGCGAGAGCGCCGGCAGCGGTGCGACCTTGAGCGCCACGCCCTGGTGCACGGCGCCGGGCGGCAGACGCCGCGCGATCTCGGCCGGCTGGGCGATGCGGATCTCGAGCCCGGGGCGCTGCGCCGCGCGCCCGAGGCGTTCGAGCGCCTGCTCGGTCGCGAGCAGCAGATGGCAGGTGCGGCGGGGGTTGCGCAGGGCGGCGAGCACCGCGTGATGGCCCCAGAACCAGAGTTCGGCGGACGCGGTCCGCTCGGCGTGCGCCGGCGCGCGCTCCGGCGCGCCGCGGCCGCGCGGGCCCGCCGACGCGGGCGGACGGCCGCGCGCCGCTGCACCCTCCCCCCGCTTCGCCGGCCTCTGCCGTCGGTCGGGGAGCCTGCGATCCTTCGGCGTTTCCTCTTTGCTCATGCGCCTTTCCGGTACCCTGCTCGCGGTTGACATCCGAAAGACCACCGCCATATTCCGCGCGCGTTTCGCCTCCGGGCGGACGTGGAGGGGTGGCCGAGTGGTTAAAGGCAGCAGACTGTAAATCTGCCGGCGTCAGCCTACGTAGGTTCGAATCCTACCCCCTCCACCATCGGCCCGGAAGCGGTCCGGCCCGGGCATGGGCGGGTGTAGCTCAATGGTAGAGCACCAGCCTTCCAAGCTGGCCGTGGGGGTTCGATTCCCCTCACCCGCTCCAGCGCGGACGGCGACGGGACTTTCGACGCAACGACCCTCCGAAGCAAGCGGAACCACAGGACGACGGCGATGGCCAAGGCGAAGTTCGAGCGTACGAAGCCGCATGTGAACATCGGTACGATCGGTCACGTCGACCACGGCAAGACGACGCTGACGGCG
>FWPU01001476.1_pt1 | contig 69982 bp, 61 predicted proteins | sample 2228361 | NCBI WGS metagenome assembly FWPU01 (sample SAMEA103939777, study PRJEB20133) | metagenome
GGGGTGGGCTTGCGGTGGCCCTCACCCACCCCCCATCCCCCTCCCGCTCCCAACTTTGGGAGAGGGAGGGGGCGCAGGGGGAGGGTGAGGGCCGATTCCCCCTCCACCCCATTCGGCAGATAGCAGACCGCATCATCATGGCGCAGTGCCCGCGCGCGTTGCACCAGCACACGGCTGGCAGCGGTCACCGCGTCGGCATGGCGCAGGCCCCATCGCTCCTGCCAGGCAAAGAGCCAACGCGCGGCAAGGGAATAGCCCGCCGCATCGTTCCAGCCGCCCGGCCCTTCCCAATCGTCGCTATCCACCACCAGGCGCGCACGGAAGACGCCACATCGCCGCAGAGACCACAGGAGAAGGTGCGCCGCCCCCGCGTGGCCTTTCGGCTTGAAGAGATGGACGACATCGGGCCGTCTGGCCCACGCGGCCGCGGCCAGGTCTAGCGATACGCGGAGGTGGTAACGGAGGGGCGGGAATGCAAGGAGGAGCTTCCTAGACCTCTCTTCTCCTCCCTCAATCCCCCCTCCTCTCCCTGATTCGGGGGGACGAGGGGGGAAGGGGGGGGGAGAGAGGTCAGGCACAGCGATATGCACGACGCGCACACCGCCGTCTATCCACTCCTGGCCGCTATCCTCCGGCGAGTCCCAAGGAGGAATCAGAAGCGTCACGTCGTGGCCGCGCGCGGAAAGGGCCCGCGCCAGCGGCAACGCCCGCCGCGCCACCGTGCCCTTGATCCGCAGCCCGAATGGGCCGATCATGACGATCTTAAAAGGCTATTCTACCGTCACGCTCTTTGCCAGGTTGCGCGGCTGATCCACATCACAGCCGCGGCGCACCGCCAGATGGTAGGCCAGGAGCTGCATCGGCACAACCGCGACCACCGGCTCCAACAGCGGCGGCGCCGGCGGGATGTAGATGACATGATCCGCCTTACGCGCGATCTCCTCATCGCCTTCCGTCGCCACGGCAATGACGATGCCGCCTCTTGCTTTCACCTGTTCCACCTGACTTACCATTTTATCATAAACGGCATCACGCAGGCAGATGGCGACTACCGGCATTCGCTCGTCTATCAGCGCGATGGGGCCATGCTTCATCTCGCCTGCCGGGTAGCCCTCGGCGTGGATGTAACTGATTTCTTTCAATTTCAGCGCGCCTTCCAGCGCGATAGGATAGTTGATGCCTCGGCCCAAGTAGAGGAAATGCTCCGCGTGCTGGAAACGCGCGGCGAGGTGTTCATAGAGGTCGGTCTTTTCCAGGACGCGGCCCACCAGGTCGGGCAGGCGGGCCAGGTCATCCAGGAGGGCGCGCCGCCGTCCTCCATCCAGCACGCCACGCGCGCTCCCCAGATAGAGGGCCAGAAGATATTCATCTACCAGCATCCCTGTGAAGGCTTTGGTGGAGGCGACGCCGATCTCCGGCCCTGCCTGGATCATGATGTAGCCATCGGCCAGGCGCTGCGCCTGGCTGCCGAAGACGTTGACGATGGAGACCAGGCGCGCGCCTTTGCGTCGCGCCTCCTCCATCGCGGCCAGCGTGTCAGCCGTCTCGCCTGATTGGGTGACCGCGACGACGAGGGTGCGGTCGTTCAGCAGAGGGTCGCGATAACGAAACTCGGAGCCGTAGTCCACCTCGGTGGGGATGCGTGCCAACGCTTCTACCAGGAACTTGCCCACAAGGCCGGCATAGGCCGCCGTGCCGCAGGCGACGATCACCACGCGCTCCAGTCGGCGCACCACCTCTGCCGGCAGGTTGAGTTCCGGCAGCACAACTTCTCCGGCATCGCTGGCGAGGTTTACCCGGCCCCGGATGGTGTCGGTCAGAGAGCGGGCCTGCTCGTGTATTTCCTTCTGCATGAAGTGCTTGAATGCGCCCTTCTCTGCCGAGATGGGGTCCCAAGGGATGGAGTGCACCGTCAGCCGCATCTCGCGCCCATCGTCCAGGCTGTAGGCGCGCGCGCCATTCCTGGTGATGACGGCCATCTGGCGATTCTCCAGAAAGAGCATCTGGCGGGTATGCTCCAGGATGGCGGGCATATCCGAGGCAACGAAGGTCTCGCCGTTGCCCAGGCCGATGGTGACGCCGCCCGCGTTGCCCAGACGTGCCGCGACCAGTTTATCGGGCTCGCGGCTGGACATGACGACGATGGCGTGCGCACCTTGGATACGAAGCAAGCCCCGACGCACGGCCTCGGTCAGGTTACAGCCGTCGGCCAGGCCCTGCTCAACCAGGTGGACGATGACTTCGGTATCTGTTTCGGAGCCGAACTCGTGGCCCTGCTCTGCCAATTCCTGACGCAGGGCGAGGAAGTTCTCAACAATGCCGTTGTGAATAACGACAACGCTACCGGTGCAATCCACATGAGGATGCGCGTTGTGGCGCGCCGGCTTGCCGTGGGTGGCCCAACGGGTATGGCCGATACCGACATGCCCTTCGGTCGGTTCCTGGGCCAGCACCCGCTCCAGGTTACTTAATTTGCCCACGTCTCGCCGTATCTCAACGTGGCCGTCCTCCGCGATGACCGCGATGCCCGCCGAATCGTAGCCGCGATACTCCAGGCGGCGCAGCCCCTCCATCACGATAGAGGTTGCCCCTCGCGGGCCGATATAGCCGACAATGCCGCACATGGTTCCCCTCCTGAGATAGGCAGACAGCAACCACGGCAAGGCGACGGTCAGCCATCTGCCGTTATCGTCTCTGCTCTCTGCCGGATTCTGCCACCGCACGCCGTTTTGTCCCTCCTGTCGCCAGAAGGGCGTTATCGGCGAGCTTCGTGCGCCGGGAGGCGCTCAGAGGGGAAGGGCGGGGCCGTGGCAAGCCCCCGAGGCATCCGCTGAACCTTCGATTTTCCCCCGTTTCACCGGGGTAAGCCCCGCCTCGCGGCGGGGAACCTCGTTCCTCGTCAACCCTGCATTAAACCACAAGCAGGGCCCATGCGCTAACTTCCCCCAAACACGAACGAAGTGCTCTCAGCACCACCCCTTTCTGATTTTGCAGTGGGCCAGATTATAGCATAGGACATCGTGTCATACAAGTCTATCGGATCATATCCAACACCTCTGCCGCGGTGTCGTAGCGTCCGAAAGACGGAATGAGATAGATGCCCTGCACCTGCCCGCGCAACGCTTGGATCAGTTCCTGGGCCATGCGCACGCCCTCTTTGCGGCCCTCGCTTCCCGCCTTTCTCATGCGTTCCAGCACCTCCTCGCCCAGGTTCATGCCGGGCACTTCGTTGTGCAGGAACTCGGCATGGCGATGGCTATGTAGGGGCAGAATTCCGATCAGGATAGGGATGGGGAGCGGGCCGGCGCGCGCCACGAAGCGGCTCACAACAGTGGGATCATAGATGGGCATGGTCAGGGCGAAGTCTGCACCGGCCTCCACCTTCTTGCGCAATGCCTTGATCTCTCGGTCAATATCTTCCGCTCCCATGTTCAGAGCCACGCCCACATGAAATGAGGTGGGTTGGCCGAGAGGTGCGCCGGCCCGGTCAAGGCCCATGTTGAAGTTCGCCTTGATCAGGCGCACCAGACCGGAAGGGACTACGTCAATGCTGTCCGACGCTTCGGGGTAATCGCCTATGGTGGGAGGGTCACCCATAACCACGAAAACGTTGCGCACGCCTAGGGCGTGGGCGGCCAGGAGGTCGCCCTGCACCCGCAGCAAGTTGCGGCCGCGAGTGGGGAAGTGCAATACGGCCTCCATACCCAACCGGCTTTGTACAAGGTAGGATACGGCCCACGGGCTCATGCGCATGCGCGCCATAGGGCTGTCGGCTACATTGATGACGTCGGCCCCATGTTCCTTCAACAACTTCGCGCCCTCCAGAAATTTCGTCGTATCAAATCCTTTCGGCGGGCTCATCTCCACACCGACGACGAAGCGGCCTTCGGCCAGTTTCTGGGCCAGTTCGGTGGGGGCTTGTCTGGGCAATGCCGCCGGCGCGGGCGCCGCCGGTAGTGACGGGAGCGGCGCGACCTCACGGACGACGGGCATGCCATCCAGCGCGCGACGCATGGCGCCGATATGCTCCGGCGTCGTGCCGCAGCATCCCCCAATGATGCGTACACCTGCATCCGCCAGCCGTCGCGCGTAATCGGAGAAGTAGGCCGGTGTGGCCGGATAGAGGATACGATCGCCCACGCGCTCCGGCCAGCCCGCGTTAGGTTGGGCAGAGACCGGACGGCCTCTTGCCTCGCGTAGCAAGACCTGAGCCACCTCAAAGACGCGTGCCGGGCCGACGCTACAGTTGATGCCGATTACGTCCACATCCAGTCCCAGCAGGGCCGTTGCCACTTCCTCAGGGCTGTGGCCTGCGGGCGTGTGCCCGTCCTCAGTAAAGGTCATCTGCGCGATGAGGGGAAGGTCACATACTTCCCGCGCGGCCAGGACCGCCTCACGCATCTCGTTCAGATCGCTCATTGTCTCCAGGATCAGGAGGTCCGCGTCTGCCAAGGCTGCTATCTGCTCGGCGAAGGCGGCGCGCGCCTCTGCCGGGCGGAGCCGGCCCAGAGGAGCCATGCGCCGCCCCAACGGTCCCACCGATCCCGCGACGAAAACCGGCCTGCCTGCCTCCTGGCGCGCGGTCAAGGCCAGGCGGACGCCTGCCTCGTTAATCCGCTTCACCTGATCTGCCAGGCCGTGTTCTCCCAGTTTGAAGCGGTTGGCCCCGAAGGTGTTGGTCTCTATGATCTCTGCCCCTGCCATGATATAAGCACGATGGATGTCGCTTACTATGTCCGGCTGGCTCAAGTTGAGCGCGTCAAAGCAGCGATCATAAGGGATGCCGCGCGCGTAGAGTTGCGTGCCCATTGCGCCGTCGCACAGGAGCGGCGGCCCCTGGGCCAGACGTTTACGAAAAGAAAGCCCTTCCATAAGTCCAACCCTGCCTGTAGGTTCCCTATCCTGCGACACCGGTATAGTGCTATTATAGCACAATTAACGGTGTTGCCCCAGCAAGAGACGAGGCGGGCTTTGCTTCCTCCCCCTCTGTGTTGTATAATCTGGCCGTGTTTGAACTGATTTTTCTGGGAACTTCCGCCTCTGCCCCTTCGGTGCGCCGCGGCCTCTCGGCCGCGGTTGTTCTGCACAACGAGTATCGCTTCCTCATAGATTGCGGCGAGGGCACACAACGGCAACTTCTACAGAGCGGCCTCGGCTTTCGCCGCCTGGATCGCATCCTTTTGACCCACGGCCACCTGGACCACATCCTTGGCCTGGGAGGGCTCGCTTCCACCTTCGCCCGCTGGGAGATGATCCCACGCATGGAGATCTATGGTGGGCGCAGTGCCTTGGAGCGGGTAGATGGCCTCTTCCGCGTCGTCTTCGGCGCGGGCAAATTGCCCCTGGAAGTGGTATATCGGGAGATACAGCCCGGCATTGTCATGGAGGATGACTCCTTTGAACTGCGTGCCTTTCCGGTCAGCCATCGCGGGCGCGATTGCTACGGTTTCACCTTTGCGGAGAAAGCGCGGCGTCCTTTTCTGGCGGAACGGGCCGAGGCGTTAGGGATTCCCGCGGGGCCTGTGCGCAAGCGGCTGGTGAATGGGGAAACCGTCGTGCTGGAAGATGGCCGCACCGTAAGCCCGGAGGATGTGTTGGGCGATTGGGTGGAAGGCACCAAGTTGGTCTTCGTGGGCGATGCCGGCCGCACCGACGATCTGGTGGAACCCGCACAGGGGGCCGACGCGCTGGTTATAGAGGCAACATATCTGGAGGAGGAGGCCGATCTGGCCCGCGCCTTTAGCCACCTGACCGCGGCCCAGGCGGCAGAACTGGCCCGCGCCGCGCAGGTGCGTCGGCTCATCCTCACCCACATCTCCCGACGTTACAGCGCCAAGCAGGTGCTGGCCGAGGCCCGTCCTATCTTCCCAGAGACGGTGGTGGCCGAGGATTTTGACCATTTCAAGATCGCGCGCACGAAGTAGGGATGGCCTCTCTACCTTGTGAGCCAATACCACCCACGGCGCACGTACCAAACCCAAGTGCCCGCCCCGGCTGCAAGTGCCGATATTGCCTGCACCGTCTCGCGCAGCGCAAAATTGCCGGGTTCTAATATAGCCTCCATCGCAACGCCGATAAAGAACCCCAGGAAAGCCCCCATCGGCGCGGCTATAAGGGCCAGCATCAAACCTAACGCCTTGTCTTCCCATCCCATCTCGGCCTCGCCGCCCCGCTCGTCCGCCTCCCACCGCACCTCGCGCGCCGGCCCCTGGGGGATACGATAAGGGATGCTGATGACCACCGTGTTAGGGCGATTGAACAAAGCCTCTTTCAGTTGGCGGGCCGTCTGGTTGTGGAGAAACCTCTCCCACGGGCGGTCGGATACGGTCTCGGAGATGACCACCGTCACCGGCAGCCCCAGAGCTTGCTGGTCAATGGCATCTACATAGGCCAACATCGGGCCGAGGAAGGAGCGATAAGGTGACTCCAAAATGACCAGCGGCACATCGGGGATCTGGCGCTCCCATTCCTCGCGCAGGCGTTGCCCCGCCGCCAAGTCATCGGTCACGTGCACGGCGGTGACATGGCGAGAGATGGAGCGGGCATAGTGCAAGGAACGAAGGACGGGCTTGGTGATCCCTGGCACCGGCACGATGACCGGCTGTTCCATAGGGCGCGCCGGTGCTGCCACCAGCGGATCGCGTGCCGACGGTTTCAATGCCTGATTGATGCGGCGATAATGTCGTTCAATGGAAGCGAACAGCAAGACCAGGAGCGGGATGAGAAATACAACCACCCACGCGCCGTGAGGGAATTTGACAACGGCCACGACGATCAGGACGATGCCAGTCATGGTCGCGCCGATCAGGTTGATGATCATGCTGCGTTGCCAACCCGGCTCGCGCCGTCGCCACCAATGGACGACCATGCCTGTTTGAGAGAGGGTAAAAGACAGGAAAACACCGACCGCGTAAAGGGGGATCAAGGCGTGGGTCTCGCCGCGGAAGAGGACCAAAAGTGTCGTTGCCATGATCCCCAACAGCACAATACCGGCAGAGAAGGCAAGGCGGTCGCCTCGGAAAGTGAACTGACGGGGCAGAAAACCATCTCGGGCCAAGAAGAAGGCCAGGCGCGGGAAGTCGGCGAAGGAGGTATTGGCCGCCAGGACGAGGATAAGGGCAGTGGAAGCCTGAATGACATAATAGAACCAGGTGTTGTCAAAAACGGCACGAGCAACCTGCGAGACGACCGTCTCGTGGCCAACCGGCGCAATCCCGTAACGATAGGCGAGGATGGACAACCCGATGAAGAAAGTTGCCAAGATCGCGGCCATCCAGGCCAGCGTCGTGGCGGCATTCTTCGCTTCCGGCGGTTTGAAGGCGGGTACGCCATCCGCGATCGCTTCGGTGCCGGTCAGGGCTACCGCGCCCGCCGCGAAAGCCCGCAAAATCAGGGCAATGGTAACCGGCTGCATGAGGTTTGTCGCCACCGGCGTCGGCGGCGATATAGGAGGTGCGCCTAGAACGATGCTCCTGAAAAGGCCCACTACGATCATCACTGCGAAACTGAAGATGAACAGGTAGGTCGGGGCGGCGAAGATGTTGCCCGACTCGCGAATACCGCGCAGGTTTGTCAGCACCATGAAGGCAATGGCAGAAGCACCCAGGACCACGCGGTACGGGTAGAGCACCGGAAATGCCGATGTTACTGCGGCCACTCCTGCCGAGATGGAAACCGCCACCGTCAGGATGTAGTCGGTGAGGAGGGAAGCCCCTGCTACCAGGGCAGGGCCGGTCCCCAGGTTGTCTTTAGCAACGATGTAAGAGCCACCACCCTTGGGGTAGGCGCGCACGGTCTGCCGGTAGGAGAAAGCGACGATCGCCAGCAATATACCGATCGCTACACTGATGGGCACCGAAAGGACAAGCGCGGCCGTGCCCGCGACTATCAATTGCAACAAAATCTCTTCGGTGGCGTAGGCCGACGAAGAGAGGGCATCGGAGGAGAAGACGGCCAGCGCTTTTACCTTTGACAGTCGCTCGTGAATCTCGTCGGCAGTCGCCAGCGGTGGGCCGATCAGGATGCGCTTGATGTGCATCCCCAGGCGCGCCAGCGTATCGCGAGGGGTCAGGACGCGTTCGGTGCTGGTTAGTTGGCCGGGCCCAACGCGGCGAAAATAACGGGAATATGGTCGCACAAGGCGGATGTGGCGGTCGCCTGTGCCTGGCCGCGCATGCTCGCTGCGCCATTCCAGCTCAGGATGGATATTCCCATCACCGGGCCCCTCTGACTTGTCGGTGGGGGGCGTTTTCTCTTCAGGGGTTACCATAAACTTCGGGGTCAGTCCAGGCCAGGCTTATCCCGGCGGGGGAACCGGCAGGTCCTCCTCCGCTGTCTGCACCCACTTGTCTCCTTCCTCTATCAGCATCACAGGGATATCATCACGGATAGGATATTTGCGACGGCAATCGCGGCACACCAGCCACGCCTCTTTGACCAACGTCAACAGGCCTGCCTGGGGCCCGTTCCGCACACAGTTGGGACAGCGAAGGATATCAAGCAGGTCCTGGCTGACCATCAATACCTCCGTAACCTTGAGTTGACAGTACTTTTACGACCTCTCTTCTTCCTCTCCCAGTATATCACGAATCGGGGCCGGCTCCAACTTGCCGTAATAAGGTCTCTGTGCTATACTTTTCTTTTGGGCATTGGGCCCATATTTCACACGCCTCCCGATTGGGGAAGGTGTGCCGCCGCTGCCACGGCGACGGTGCGCCCCCAAGACGACGGAGGCGGAGGAATAACACCTAGGATCAAGGAGGTTTATCACGTGGCGATCATCCCCATGAAGGCGTTGTTGGAGGCCGGCGTCCACTTCGGCCACCGTACACGGCGGTGGAACCCGAAGATGAAGCCGTACATCTTCACCGAGCGCAACGGCATCCACATTCTTGATCTCCAGCAGACGATGGCCCGCCTGGAGGAAGCCTACAATCTGGTGCGCGACCGCGTTGCCGCAGGGGGGACCATCCTCTTTGTAGGCACCAAGAAGCAGGCCCAGGAAACCATCGCCGAGGAAGCGCGCCGCTGCCAGATGCCCTATGTGGACCAGCGATGGCTGGGCGGCACGCTCACCAACTTCCGTACCATCCGCCAGCGCATTGAGTATCTCCATCAGTTGGAGCAACGCAAAGCCAACGGCGAGTTTGAACAACTCCCTAAAAAGGAAGCGTTACACCTGGATCGGGAAATCGTCAAACTGAACCGGCGGCTGGGCGGCCTGCGAGATATGCAACGTCTGCCTGCCCTGCTCTTTGTCACTGATGTGCGGCGCGAGGCGCTGGCTGTTAAAGAGGCGAACACACTGGGTATCCCCGTGATCGCCATGGTGGATACGAACTGCGACCCGGACCCCATTGACTACGCCATCCCTTCCAATGACGATGCGATCCGTGCCATCAAGCTCATAGCAGGCAAGATCGCGGACGCTGCCATTGAAGGGCGGGCTCTGCGCAAGGCCGAAGAAACCGCGCCAGGCGCGGCGGCCGGCGAATCTCCCGAAACTTATCTCGGCCCCTCCACCTTGGCTAAATTGCGCTCTGGCATCTATGACGAAGAAGCCGAGTTCGCCGCCGATGAGGAGATGGAGCCGGAAGAGGAGGAAGAGTACGCCGACGACGAAGATGACGAGGAATCCGATCTGGCCGACGAATAGCGGAATGGCCTGATAACCGACAGGAGCAACGCTTTGGAAATCACCGCAAGCATGGTCAAGGAACTGCGCGCTGCGACGGGCGCGGGTGTGATGGATTGCCGTAAGGCCCTAGAGCAGGCGCAAGGCGATATGGCGAAGGCAGCCGAGTTGCTGCGCGACAAGGCCCTGGCAACCGCTGCCAAGAAGGCGGGCCGAGAGGCGCGCGAGGGAATCATCGGCCACTACGTGCACACGGGGAGCCGTATGGCATCGTTGGTGGAATTGAACTGCGAGACCGATTTTGTGGCCCGTACAGAGGAGTTCCAACGGCTGGCCCGCGACCTCGCAATGCAGGTGGTGGCAGCAAGGCCGATGTATCTGCGGCCTGAGGATGTGCCCGCCGAGGTGCGGGAGGAACAGATCGCGGCCTTCCGCCGCGAGGCGGAGAACATGGGCAAGCCGCCGGAGGCGATGGAGCGGATCATCCAGGGTCGCCTGGAGAAATTTTACGCCGAAACCTGCCTCCTGAAGCAACCTTTCATCAAAGATGAGGGAACTACCATCCAGGACCTGATCACCCAGCACGTTGCCAAACTGGGCGAGAATATCGTGGTCCGCCGTTTCGTTCGCTTTGAAATAGAGGGGTGAGCACCGGGGCCATCGTTGCCACACCCAGCCAGGAGGGCCGATGACCGAACTGAAATACACCCGCATTTTGCTGAAGGTAGGAGGCGAGGCCCTTGCCGGTGAGAAGGGCTTCGGCATTGATCCGCAGAAAGCCCTGGAGGTCGCCGGCAAGATCGCCGACATCCACAGGGCAGGCGTGCAGGTGGCCGTCGTTCTGGGTGCAGGCAACATCTGGCGAGGTCAGGATGGCGCCGCGCTGGGCATGGAGCGTTCCACCGCCGACCACATGGGGATGCTCGCTACCGTGATGAACGCGCTGGCCCTGGCCGATGCCTTGCGCAAGCTGGGCGTAGAGACCCGGGTGCAGACCGCCATCACGATGCAGGCGATAGCCGAACCGTATATTCGCCTGCGGGCCATCCGTCATCTGGAGAAGGGACGGGTCGTCATCATCGGCGCGGGCACCGGCAACCCCTATTTCACCACCGACACGGCGGCGGCTTTGCGCGCTATGGAAATCCATGCCCAGGTGCTGATCAAGGCGACCAAAGTAGATGGCGTGTATGACGCCGACCCTCTCACCCATCCCGACGCGCACCGCTTTTCACAACTGACGTACATCGGTGCTTTGAATATGCGCGTAGGGGTCATGGACTCTACGGCCATCACCCTCTGCATGGATAACGACCTTCCCATCATTGTCGCCGAACTGGCCTCGCCCGGCGTATTGGAACGCATCGTGCGGGGCGAGCCTATCGGCACCTTGATCTGGCATTGAGAGGTTATGACGGAGTCCTGGTAGTTCCTGGCAGAGCGACCGCGCGACAATAGCATAAGGCGGAGGGGCAATGATCAAGGACCTTGTCAAAGAGACCAGGAGTCGCATGGAGAAAGCCGTTGAGGCCCTGCGCGATGATCTGCAAGGCATCCGTACCGGCCGTGCTTCACCGGCGCTGGTGGAAAAGTTGCTGGTGGATTATTATGGCGTGCCAACACCTTTGCAGCAGCTGGCTGCCATCTCCGCGCCGGAACCCCGTCTGTTAACCATTCGGCCTTGGGACGCGTCCATCGTAGCCCACATTGAGAGAGCGATCCTCAAATCGGACCTCGGCCTGACCCCCACCAACGATGGCAAACTCATCCGCCTGGCTATTCCAAGGCTTACGGAGGAACGCCGCCGCGAGTTGGTCAAGGTAGTCGCCCGCCGCGTGGAGGAGGGTCGCGTCGCGGTGCGCAACTTGCGGCGTGACGCCATGGAGGACCTCCGGGAAATGGAGAAAGAAGGGCTCATCTCGGAGGATGAGATGTACAAAGGTCGCGATGAAATCCAGGAACTGACCGATGAATTCATCAAGCGGGTGGACGAGATAGGTTCGGCCAAAGAGGCCGAGATCATGGAAGTGTGATGGTCTGAGGTACATCATGACGATAAACGAGGGAGAAAGGCTGCCGCGGATCCCTCATCACCTGGGCATCATCATGGATGGTAATGGCCGTTGGGCGCTGGCTCGCGGCCTCCCCCGACTGGCAGGCCATCGCGCCGGCACGGAAAACATCCGCCGCGTGCTGGAGGCGTGTGTGGAATTCGGCATCAAGGTCCTCACCATTTATGCCTTTTCCACGGAGAACTGGGGACGCCCGCAAGAAGAGGTGCGCGGCCTGATGCACATCCTCAGCGAGTACATCCAGCGCGAAGTGTCCGAATTGCATCGCAACGGCGTGCAACTGCGCCACAGCGGAAGGCTGGCCGGCATCTCCGATGAAATGCAGGAACAAATTCGCGACGCCCTGGAACTGACGAAACACAACGACCGCATCATCCTTAATGTAGCTTTCAACTACGGGGGCCGCGCGGAGATAATGGATGCGATACGCCGCCTACTTTCCGATGGCGTCGCACCGGAACAGGTGGACGAAGCACTGATCAACCGCTATCTCTACACGGCGGGCCTTCCCGACCCGGACCTGATCGTGCGCACCGGTGGCGAGATGCGCATCTCCAATTTCCTCATCTGGCAGGCCGCCTACGCCGAATATTACGCTACCCCGACCTATTGGCCCGACTTTGATCGGGACGAGTTGTACCGCGCGTTGCAGGCCTATGCGCAACGGGACCGGCGATTTGGCCTGGTGAAAGAACCGGCCTTATCGCACTCTTGACCTTGTCCGCCCCAGGCGAAGAGGCGGAGGGAAAGAATCCTCTCTTGCTACGCACCCGTGCCCTCAGTGCCGCCGTCCTTGTGCCCCTTGTCGCTTTGGTGATCTGGGCCGGCGACCCTTTCCTAACCTTGGCCGTTGTCGCCGTCGGCCTCCTCGCCTGGCGCGAACTGGTGGCGATGTTGCGCCTGAAGGGCTACCTTCCGTTTGCCCGTCTGGGCGCGATGCTGATCGTTTCCTTCATCTTGCTGACCTACCTTCCACCGTCCGCCCTTTTCCGCGGCGCGTTCACGTTGATAGTGATGGCCTCCCTGATCTACTCTCTTTATCAGGTACATCCCGCCCCCGCGACCGATTGGGCCCTCACCTTCGGCGGCGCGGCCTATCTGGGCCTTTTGCTGGGGCATTTCCCCCTCTTGCGCAGCCTGCCCAACGGCTTCTGGTGGCTTGCCGTCGCCATTCTGGCAACCTGGATCAACGACACCGCCGCTTACTTCGTCGGGAGCCGATGGGGTCGGCGCAAACTCTTTGTGCGCATCAGCCCTAAGAAGACCTGGGAAGGATTCTTCGGCGGCTTGGTAGTGACCGCTCTTCTGGGGATATGGCCTTTCGCCAGTTGGCTTGGCATCGGCCCTGCTTGGGGTGCGCTCCTGGGCATCATAGTCGCCATTGTTGCGACGTATGGCGACCTGGCCGAATCTATTTGGAAGCGGCAGTCGGGCATCAAGGACTCAGGCCAGCTTATCCCCGGCCATGGCGGTATGTTTGACCGGCTGGATAGCCTCTTGTTTATCGTTCCTGCTATCTATTATTTTGCCGTGTGGGTGGCTAAAACCTAACCAACAAAAGGGGTTCGCAAATGATCAAATTCTCGGTGACGACGGTGATCAACCGGCCTGTGGATGAGGTTTTCGCTTTCATGACCGACGTGCGGAATGAACCGGAATGGATACCGGGAGTCCTGGAAGCAGAACAAACATCGGAGGGGCCGGTGGGGGTAGGCACGACCTACTATGAACTGGTGGAATTGCTGGGCCAACAGGTTGAGTTGACCTTTGAAGTGACGGAATACGAGGCGAATCGGAAATTCAGTGCCCGGAGCACGGCGGGCCTTTTTGATGGGAGCGTGGTGAACGCTTTTGAGGCCGTCGCAGGAGGCACCCAAATCACCCTTGTCACCGAAGGCGAGCCAACCGGCATTTTCAAAATGTTTGAATCGCTCATCGCGCGCTGGGTTCAGGAACAGGCGGAGGGGGCCCTCGCCAACGCAAAGAGGGTACTGGAGGCCGGATGACTTCCCCTGGGCCGCGAATCGCTGTCCTAACACCGGTCTGTCAGAACAACCGCACCTCAACCCTCTCTCCCTCGCTCAGGCCGTTGCTATCCAAGGGAATCTGAACCAAGCCATCGGCCCGCACCAGGGTATAAATCAGGTTGGACTTGCCGAAAACCGGTTCGGCCCACGTCGCCCCATCACGCTGCACCAACCGCACCGGCACGTAGTCCTCGCGCCCCGTCTGCGAGGCGATGTTGCGCGCCAGGCGAGCAGGCACGCTGCGCTCCGGTGGGGTCTCTGCCCCTAGTAAGAGGGCGATGGCCGGCGCGACGAAGAGTTGAAAGATGACCATGGCCGAAACGGGGTTCCCCGGCAGGCCGAAGACCGGTTTGCCGGCGCACACGGCCAGGATGGTCGGTTTGCCGGGTTTGACCGAGACGCCGTGCACCAGGATGCCCGGTGTGCCCAACCCACCGATGACCTGCGCGGTCATGTCGCGCACGCTGACAGAACTGCCGGCGGTGAAAACGACCAGATCGGCCTGCGCGTGGGCGTCGCGCGCCGCTGCTTCCAACGCCTCCAGGCGGTCGGGGAGAATCCCCCACTTGAGCAATGGTTCGCCCCCGGCGCGCCGGGCCAGCGCGGCCAGGGTATAACTGTTGATGTCGCGCACCTGGCCGGGTCCGGGCTTTGCCTCCGGAGGCACCACTTCATCTCCCTGGGAGAGGATGGCCACGCGGGGCTGCCGCGCCACTTCTATTCGAGTCAGTCCCAGCGCCAGCAGCCCGCCGATGTCCTGGGGGCGCAGGCGATGGCCTGCGGGAAAGAGTGCTTGCCCCGCGCGCACGTCTTCCCCCACCTGGATAACGTTCTCTCCCACCGCCACAGGGCGATAGACTTCAATGTTCTGCCCATCCACCACCTGCGTATGCTCTATCATGACCACCGCGTCCGCGCCGGGGGGGATCATGCCGCCGGTGTGGACGACAACCGCCTGCCCCACGCCCAGATGCACGCCCGCGCTTTGGCCCATCGCTACCTCGCCTGCCAGGTTCAGGTAGGCCGGGAGGCTGGCCGATGCGCCATACGTGTCGGCCGCGCGCACGGCGTAGCCGTCCACCGTGGCCCGCGGGAAGGTAGGAAGGTCATGGGGCGCGGCCAGAGGCGCGGCCAGAACACGGTCCAGCGCGTCTCGCGTAGGAACGTGTTCGGGGATGATCTGCGGTTGCCAATGCTCCCGTAGCTTGCGCCAGGCTTCAGGAGGCGTGAGGACGGTGAACAGCTCAGTCATGGCTACCTCTAGCCGCGAATGATGCCGACCGCCAGGAGGTGGAATAGGCCTGTAACAATCACGGCGATCACGAAACCGAGGGCGATGAAGGGTAGGAGGACGGCGAGGGCCGCCCTGGGCCAATCAAAATCATTGGCGACGGCTGTGGCCTTCACATAGATGATGAAGCCCCAAACAAAGGTGGCGACCTGGATGAGAAAGCCGAGACAGGGAATGAACCCTAGGGCGTTGAGCACCATGGGGACACTGTACAGGGATGTGGTAGAGATCATCTGCCGGATGCCTGCCCTGCCGCCCATCAATTTGGCAGCCAGCATCACCCAGATCAGATAAGAGAGCCATCCCCCGATCCAGGCGAAGGGGTACGACAGGTATCCTCCTAACGCTCGGAAGGTGTTGGCAAGGGGCCGTGGCAGGCGGGTGGGCAAGGCCGCTATCTCCAAGCCGATGTCTAGCCCTGCTTGATAGTTGCCAACGAACGGTTCCCAGGCATCCGCGAAAGGCTTCATGGCCGCCTCGATGTCCGATCGCGCCCGGTTCGCGTTGAAGGGGCGGAAGCCCTGCAACAATTCGTTGATGAAAGTAGGGAAGGCGACGATCAGGCTGATGACAGTGATGATGAGAAGGGCACGGCGGATGCCGTCTTTCGCGTCGCGCATCCGTTCAAAGATGGAGGTATCCAGCGTGAGAACGCCTCGCACGGCCACGATGAGTTGGTTCATGGTTGCCACCTCCCTGCGATGGCTGGGCCCAGTGTGATGGCGGCAGCGATGCTCAGAAGAGCGACGAGGAGATAAATGATGAGCGTCGGTAGCACGGTGGCGATGAACGCCCGACCCCAAGGAAGGGTATGGGCTTCTTTAAGGCCCCGATAGCGGCAAAGGAGCGTCCAGGTGCCGACGACGGCACCCACCGTCACAAAAGGCAACACCGTGATGAGGTTCAAGAGTTGGGGCGCGACGGCCAGCGCCGTGCAACCCAAGGTCTGAGCCAATGTAGCCCGGCCCTTCAAGAAGCGCGCGACAAGGTGCGCAATGACGCCATACACCAGCCAGGAGAGGATCAGGTTCAAAGGTGTCAGGACGATGTTTGCCAGAGAGAGCAGAGGATTCGGCGCGCCGAAGAGAACGGGGAAGATCCGCCAGCCCTGGTCATACCAGCGGTTGAAGTCTTGAACGAACCGGCTACCTAGCTCTTCTTCCATTTGCAGGTACCAGGGCATCTTGACCAGATTCTCATAGACGATCTGCTTGATGGCTGCCAGGTCGGGGCTGCTGGCCCAGGTCAGGATGCTCCCCACCAGGCCGGCGACGGCGACTGCCAGGCCGACGACCACCACCAGAAAAGCTCCCTCAACGAAAGGGTTGGGAGCCTCCTTCAACTCGGTGTAGGGGTCCGGCTCCAGAAGCAGGGCTCTTCCCAGGAGGCCCGGCAAGCGACGGAGAGCGAGTTTCATGAATCCTCCTTGGCTCAGTGGTCTCTTGCGAGATCGGGGCCTCTCTCCATCCCTCCCTTTTATCCCCCCTAGGAGGAGATGAGGGAGGAGAGAGGTCATGCTCGTTGGTTCACCCGGTTCTCTTCGGCGGTCAGGAGCCGCTGTAGCAGCGCCTCCTCTTCGGCCAGAGTGGAGACGATGCCATCAAGCCGAGCATCGCGCAGCGCATCCAACAGACGGCGATACGCAGGCCCCGGCGGGATGCCCATGCGACGCAGGGCCGCGCCATCCAGCAGAGGTCGCACGTGACGCAGGTGACGCCGATATTGGCCGATGCGTTGCTGCACCAGCCAGGAATCGGTAGCGATGTAAAAGGCCAGCAATGCCGGATCAGAAACGTCGGCCAACAGGCGGTAGATGCGGCTAGGTGAGAGGTTGTTATCGGCCAAGGCCATCTCGCGAGACCGTAGCGTTTGCACCTCTGCCACCACTTTTTGATCCTCTCGCATGATGCGCAGGCGCGTCAGTAGTGTCGCCAGCGCGGACGGATCCAGGCGATAGGTGAGAAGCGCCAGATACATGGCGCGTAGGGCGGGCCGCAGACGCGAGCCGTTGGGCCATGGCGACTCCGGCGCGGGGTGGTCAGTTCCGGGCTCCGGAGTCGCCAATGTCTCGCGCAAGGCAGAGAAGCGTTCCCGTACCCAACCGTTGCAGACGAGGCTGGGATGCAAGCGACGAAGGACGCCGAGCTCGTCCAGGCGCGCCAGGGCGCGCTCCGGTTCCCCCTCGGCCAGCGTCAGATACAGCTCGTGGCGGATGCGTTCTCCGCTCACCCGATCCAACAGATCCAGGGCATCGGCGACCAATTGCTCGGTGCGCTCTTCCATGCGGAAGTTAAGCCGCGCTTCCAGGCGCGCCGCCCGCAGGATGCGCGTGGGGTCCTCCACGAAACTGAGGCTATGCAGAACGCGAATGATCCCCTGTTCCAGATCGCGGCGACCGCCGTAGAAGTCCAGCAGTTCGCCCCAATGGTCGGCATCCAGCCGAATCGCCAGCGTGTTGATGGTGAAGTCACGCCGGTGCAGGTCTAATTTAATGGAACCTTGTTCTACCGTCGGCAGGGCGGTAGGGTGCTCGTAGAACTCGGTGCGCGCGGTCACGAAATCCAGGGCGCGAGGCAAGGAGTTGACCGGCTTCTGTTCCGCAGGCGACTCCTCCGGTTCCCCGTTGATGATCCATTTGGCCGTGCCGAAGCGTCGGTGGCTGCGCACGCGGCCACCATGCTCTGCCGCCAGTTTCTTCGCCAGCGCGATGGCGTCGCCCTCCACCACCAAATCAAGGTCCAGGGTAGGCGTGCCCAACAGAAGATCGCGCACGAAGCCACCGACGACGTACAGAGGATACCCCATCTCTCCGGCAGCATGGCTGGCCTGACGCAAAAGGTCCAGGAGCGGCTTGGGAAGCGCGGCTTCTAACTTGTGCGCCACGTCCGAGGGACGCTGGCGCGCCGCACCGCTCCACAACTTGATGAGGTCGGTGCGGGTCACGATGCCCAATATTTCGCCGTCGTCGCCCACGACCGGAACCTGCCCCCAACCTTGCTCGGTCATGATCGTTTGGAGTTTCGCGACGGGGTCATGGGGACGCACAAAGACCTCACCCTGAGCCATGTAGCGGCGAATAGGGGTGCTATCCAGCCCATGTTGCAAGGCTCGGTCTATCTCGCGGCGGGTGACCATGCCCACAATGCGGCCATCCTCCACCACGGGGAAGCCTTCATGTCCATAGCGCCTCATGCGCGTATAGGCGTCGGCCACGGTGGTATCGGGCGAGAGGGTCTGCACGCCGTAAGACATGATTTGCGACACCGTCACGGGAGGCTTGGCGTGCTCTTTCAGGAGCCTTATCAGTTTCTCTTTCGCCTCGGCCAGGGTTGGCCCACGCAGGAGGGCCGCCGCGGCGCGCGGGTGGCCGCCGCCGCCCAGCGCGCCGGCGATGGCGCCCACGTCAATCGCATCGGTGCTGCTGCGGGCCACCAACTGAACGCGATCGCCCAAATCCACCAGGAGGAAGAGGGCCGCCGGTTCAAACAGGTCACGCAGTTTGTGGGCCAGGGTGGATATCTCATCGCCGTAGTCGGGCGCGTGCGCGCTGCTGATGATGACGGCCTGCCCCGCGAACTCGTACGGTTGGCTGTTATCCACCAGTTGCTGGTAGAGGGCCCGTTGCTCATCGCTGAGAGGGTGATGCAGATAGTTGTTGACCACCGCCAGGCTCGCCCCTTGCTCCAGCAGCCAGGCAGCACAGCGCACGTCGCGCGGCGTCGTCATAGAGTAGCCGAGGCTGCCGGTATCCTCGTAGATGCCCAGGAGGAGGAGCGTCGCTTCAATAGGGCTGAGGGCGATATGTTGGTTACAGATCTGCTCCACCAGGAGCGTCGTCGTCGCGCCGGTAGGCTCACCCCAGTAACTCCAACCGGTCTCTAATGAACGCGCCAAGGGATGGTGATCTATGATCTGCACGGGCACGTCGGCAGGGATGCGCCGCGGTGGAGCGAAGGTTTGGGTATCCACCACGATCACGCGATCAACCCGCTGGCGTGGCAGGTCGGCAGGCGCGACGAAGGGGAATTCGTCCCGATAGAGGGCCAGGAACTCCTGTAAATTGCGGTTCATCTGGCGCGGCAAGACGGCCACCGCGCCGGGATGCAATTTGGCGGCGGCCAGGAGCGAAGCCAGGGCGTCAAAGTCCGCGTGCTCGTGGGTTACAATGATGTCCATATGCTACATCAAGGGAGATTATAACAGTAAAGCAATGGCTTGGCAACGGCATCTCCATTAAGAGGGGGCCCGGCTACCGGTAGAAACGGTTATCCTTTGGTTAAGATGCGATTGCCCTGACGACGCAGCCGCCCGAGAAGCGTCTGATTTTGTCAAACAGGTGCATCTGGGGTATAATGCCCTACAAATACGGGGCGTGGCGCAGCCCGGCAGCGCGCACGGATCGGGCCCGTGAGGTCGGAGGTTCAAATCCTCTCGCCCCGACCTTTCTTCCCAAGATTTGACTTCAGCGCGGTTTTATGCTATAATTACCATGTAAATTCAGGTTAATTTGCACTAGAGTAGGGAAGCAAGAGAGCATAAGAAATGAGATTAGCCGCCACGCTGTTTGTGTATCAGTGCATCTGTCCCTAGCGGGCGCAGACAGCGCCCCGGTTGGCCGCGCGGCCCAGCGATAGAGCCGCCGGTGCGCCGGGGAAGAACTGCCTGCCCCGCCCGTCGGCAGATGCGATGAGCACTCCAGCGCGCGGCATCTCTTCATGATATAGTTCCATAGCGATCAGGGCAAGGGATTGCCATTTCCTGGCATCCCGCCAGGATTGCCGTTGCACAGTTGGAGACTCATCGCCGGGGTTTTGCCCCGCTGATGGGTCTTTTTATTTTCGCAAGGAGGTTGCATGGCTACGGTGTTCATTCCCACACCCCTACGCCGTCTGACCGGCGGTCAATCCAAAGTAGAAGTTCCGGGAGAAAATATCGCCAGCCTCATTGCCTCTCTGGAGGCCCGCTATCCCGGCTTCCAGGAGCGTATGCTGGACGAGAAAGGCGAGATCAAGCGATTCATCAATATCTTCGTAAACGATACCGAGATTCGCACCCTCCAAGGCAAGATGACGCCCGTCGCGGCGACCGATCAGGTGAGCATCATCCCGGCCATGGCCGGCGGTTGAGGGGAACCTTATGACGCGGCGCGATGGATTTGCAACAGTTCGGCGACTTTGCATCTGTACTGGCGGAGGCAGTGGCCGCCGCCGGGCGCGTGTCCTTTTCATTGCCGCCATCAGCAGTCTGCCGGCGTTTGCTGCCTCCGCATACCACCGGCTAGGTTATCGTGTAGTGATCTTGAACCAATTACCAGGAGGAATATCATGTTAGCCGATCAGTTTGCACAGATCTTTCGCCAGGAGCATCGCAATGTCCGGGATGCACTCTTGGATTTGATACTTGCATTCCAGGCTCGCGACAGGGAACGCATCCAGGCTCTGCTCAATCGGGTAGCTGTATTGACGGGGCCACACTTCCGCTACGAGGAGGAGGCCTTGTATCCCGCTTTGGTAGAGATCTTTGGAGAAGAATATGTCGAGAAGCTATGGGGCGACCATGACCGGGCCATCGGAATCGCTCAAAGCCTGGTCAGCCTCGCCGGTAAAGAGCAACTCACCGACCAGGACATTACCAGGGCAACCCAACTCATCCGTCGCGTCTTGCCCCATGTCAGCGATTGCGATGGTCTCTCCATCATGGTGGAGCGCCTGCCTACCGAGAAGGTACAGCGGATTTTAGATACCCGCGAACACTCCAATGCTGTAGGTCTGAACCTCCTCCAGTGGGCCGACCAAGTGCGCGGTCGCCCGATCGTGACGCCGGATTAGGCGATCAGGATCCGGCGTAGAGTAGGAATAGAGAAGGGGATAACAATGAGTTACTATCGTGAGCATATCGTTCATGCGAACAAGCAGTACGCCGAGAAATTTGATCGCAGCAAACTGGCAATACCACCGGCCAAGAAACTGGCCGTCGTGGCCTGCATGGATGCCCGCCTGACGGTGGAGGAGATATTGGGGTTGAAAACCGGAGATGCCCACATCATCCGTAATGCCGGCGGCATCATCACCGACGACGCGCTGCGTTCTCTCATCATCTCTCAACGTCTCCTGGGCACGCGCGAGATCCTGGTCATCAACCACACCGACTGTGGCATGTTGACCTTCAAGGACGAAGATCTGCGTCAGCGGCTCAAACAGGAGACCGGCGCGGAAACCGGTCACTTGCAATTTCATGCCTTCCCCAATCTGGAAGAGAACGTGCGGGCGCAGGTGAAGAAGATCAAGGACTCACCCTTCATCCTGAAGGATGTGCCGGTTCACGGCCTGATTTACCACGTGGAGAACGGCCAACTACAGGAAGTGGTATAAGCATGAGAGTCTTGGTACTTGGGTTAGGCCGATATCAGTGCATCTGTTTCTAGCGGAGTTGCGGGCTGCCACTCTGCGCGGCGCGTAAGGGTGGCTGGCCCGCCTCCGCTCTCCTGCCATGTGTATATCCGTAGCGCATATGATTTGAGCAAAGGAGGGACTATCCTATGGCAGCAGCACAGACATCGGCTTTTCCGGTCGCGGTCCAGTTCAGACAACAGACAGTTGTAGGGGTTTTGATTGCGATCGGCGTAGCCTTGGTCACAGTGGTCTATTCTAACCTTAACCCCAGCCTTGCGGTTTTCTGGCTCTTCGGGGTGGGGTTCGGTTTCGTACTTCAGCGCAGCCGTTTCTGCTTCGCCTCCGGCTTCCGGGACCTCTACCTTCTGCAAGACGGACGGGTCATTAAGGGGATCATCGCCGGGATGGCTGTAGCGACTATCGGTTTCACGCTCGTGGCCTACAAGGGCTCGCCCGACATGGCGAAGATCCCCGCTGGAGTGACGCCGCTGAGTGTCGCGACCTTGTTGGGTGGGTTCCTTTTCGGCTTGGGGATGGTTTTGGCGGGTGGCTGCGCCTCGGGTACGCTCTATCGTATAGGCGAGGGCTACCTGGCGTCGTGGGTGGCGCTGGGCGGCATGCTCCTTGGTATGTTCGGCCTGGCGCTGAACTGGGACTGGTGGTGGAACACGGTTATCAATCCCGCTCCCAGAGTCTGGCTCCCTCGCGCCCTGGGCTGGGGTGGGGCAGTAGCCCTGAATTTAGGCGTGCTGCTTCTCGCCTATCTGGCCGTCCTCTGGCGAGAATCTCAGGCTGGTGGGACCTACCATCGGGTCGAGCCCGAACCGGAGGCCGTCACTTTCGGCCAGCGGATCGCCCAACTCTACTCTACGGTGTTTCGCCGGGCATGGCCTGCCGTGTTGGGCGGCACCTTGCTGGGTCTGCTTAACATCTTTGAGTACCTTTTCGCCAAGCCGTGGGGCATCACAACGGAGGTCTCCCGCTGGGCCGGTTGGCTGGCCTACGTCGCCGGCTATCCGGCAGACAAACTCCTGTACTTCGCGGAGAAGTCGCCAGGTTTTGGCCTCCTCAAGCATGTGCCCTGGTGGAGCGACGGTACGCTGATCAATGTGGGGATTGTGGTCGGAGCGCTGATGGCAGCGCTCCTGGCAGGGGAGTTCAAATTGCGCCGCCCAGGGAAACCGATGCGCTACGGCCAATCGTTGGTCGGCGGCATCCTGATGGGCTATGGCTCACGCCTCGCTATAGGCTGCAATATTGGCGCTTTCTTCTCGGCCATCCCTGCCCTGGCCCTCAACGGTTGGGTCTTTGGCTTGGGGCTGGCGCTCGGCTCATATTTTGGCGTGCGGATTATCCGCCGTCTGGCATGAACCAAGGAATACTGTTTTCTTCGTCCCTTTCTCTCCAGATCAGGAGAGAAAGGGACGAGGCAGCGAGCACGGGAAGACAAAAGGGAGGCGCATTCTTTTATGAAACTTGATGTGCGGGGCGAGATTTGCCCTTATCCAATGCTCAAAGCGGTAGAGGCGATGAGGCGTCTCAAAGGGGACGAACCGATCGAGGTCATCACAGACCACGCACCGGCTCTTGAGACTATCCCTACTCAGGCCAGACGGTTGGGATTCAGTGTAAGCATTGAGCAGACCGCCTTGGCTGAGTGGGTGCTGACTCTAAGAAGAGAGATTCAGGTGAAAGAGAAATGACAAGGGAGTATTTTGCTACGGTAGAATGGCTACGACTCCATCTGCATGATGCCAATCTACGTATAGTGGATGTGCGAACCTCGATCCCGGCCTTGGAAGTGGGTTATCCTTGGGGGCACATCCCCGGCGCAGTGGAGTTTGATACAAAAACGCTTTTTGCCGGCCGCAACGACATCCCTGGCAAGCTGGTTGACCAGGAGACGGCGGCGTCACTCTTGAGCCGTCTGGGGTTGTCGTCCGATATGACGGTGGTTATCTATGACGAAGCGACAGGGCCGCTGGCCGCCCGGTTGGCCTGGCTTCTGGATTACTATGGCCATCCCGACGTGCGCATCCTGTTGGGAGGATGGCAGGCGTGGACGAAAGCCGGCGGTGAGATAAGCACCGAGGCCGCAGAAATCTTGCCGACGCCCTTTGTTCCTCAGCCGGATGAAAGTCGCAATGCGACGGTCCACTGGGTAGCCGCACATCTGGACAGCCCAGAGATCGTTTTGGTGGATGCTCGTTCGCCGGCCGAGTATAAAAGAGGCCATATCCCCGGCGCTCGTTCGCTCAACTGGGAGGAGAACTTGGTAGAAGATGGAAGCGGCCTTCTGCGGCCTGAGGAGGCACTGCGAGCGCATTTTCGGGCCGCAGGCGTCACACCTGACAAAGAAGTGGTCGTCTATTGCGAGACCGGCGCGCGTTCTGCACACACCTATTGGGTGTTGCGTTGGCTTGGCTATCCAAAGGTGCGTAACTATCAGGGCTCTTGGGCTGAATGGAGCCGCCAGTCCAATCTGCCCAACCAAGGAGAGCAGGCGGCAATCCAGCCTGCGCCGAGTAGCGGATGTGTTACTATCTCGCCTCTGCCAGCAGTTTCACAAGAGAGGCTGCAGATCGGAGGCAGAGTCAGTCGAGATGTGCTCGTGGCGAGGGCCAGGGCCCAAGTGCGCGAGATCAGCCCCCAGGAACTTTGGGAGCAACTGGCGCGCGGCGACCGCCCCATCCTGGTGGATATACGCGAGCAGGACGAGTATGCCCAAGGCTACATCGCGGGCGCGATCCACATCCCGCGCGGGTTCCTTGAGTTGCGCATTGAGGATGTTACTGCCGACCGCGATAAACCGATCATCCTTTACTGCGCAGGAGGCGTGCGCTCGGCCTTGGCGGCGAAGTCGCTGCGCGAGATGGGCTACACGCAAGTCGCACACCTGGCCCCCGGTTTCAACGGCTGGAAAAACGCCGGGCTCCCCTTTGCCATCCCTACCGTCCTCAACCAGGAGCAGCGTATCCGCTACAGCCGCCACCTCATCATCCCGGAGGTCGGCGAGCGAGGGCAGATCAAGTTGCTGGAGAGCAAAGTGCTCCTCATCGGTGCGGGAGGGCTTGGCTCGCCGGCCGCGCTCTACCTGGCCGCGGCCGGTGTAGGAACGCTCGGCATCGTGGATTTTGACGCCGTGGACCTCTCCAACCTGCAACGGCAAATCTTGCACCACCACGAGGACATCGGACGGCCCAAGGTGGAATCGGCGGCTGATACGCTGCGTGGCATTAACCCCGATGTACGGGTGGTAGGACATCAGGTTCTTCTGGATTCCAGCAACGCGCTGGACATCATCGGGCAGTACGACGTGGTGCTCAACGGATCGGATAACTTCCCAACCCGCTACCTGGTGAACGACGCTTGCGCGCTCTTGGGCAAGCCGTTGGTAGATGCTAGCATCTTCATTTTTGAGGGCAATGTGACGGTCTTTGATCCGGCGCGTGGCGGCCCCTGCTATCGCTGCCTTTATCCTGACCCGCCGCCTCCCGGCGAGGTGCCCAGTTGTGCCGAGGCGGGCGTGCTGGGTGTGCTGCCGGGCATCGTCGGCTCTTTGCAAGCAGTGGAGGCCATCAAAATCCTGTTGGGGATCGGTGAGCCGTTGGTGGGCCGCCTGTTGATGTTTGATGCGTTGAGCATGACCTTCCGCGAGTTAAAGGTGCGCAAAGACCCCACCTGCCCGGTCTGTGGCGAGAACCCAACAATTCATCAGTTGATTGACTATAACCAGTTCTGCGGCCTCCCTGCCCGCAACGGGCACGAGGCGGTAGCGACAGGAGCACTCAGTACCGGATAGATTGAGGTGGAGCCATGGGCAGCCCCCACCCCGTCCCTCTCCCGTCTCACGAGGGAGGGTAGCCCTTAGGGGTGGGGGGCCGTATTGAGGTGTTTAGGAGGTTTTTCGCGATGAGCCTACCAAAGACGATAGAGCGAGCGGCACCGCAAGCCGTGTGGAGCGTGAGCAATGAAGCCACCGACATTTTGGCGCGCATCGGCAATACGCCGTTGGTGCGATTGCGCTGCGCCGGCATGAGGCTTCCCCCCGGTGTACAAATCCTGGGCAAAGCCGAGTGGTTCAATCCGGGCGGTTCGGTCAAGGACCGGCCTGCCCTGCGCATGGTGCAAGAAGCCGAAAAATCGGGCGCGCTGCGGCGCGGCAAGGTTATCATAGACTCAACCTCCGGCAACACAGGCATCGCGCTGGCGATGATCGGCGCGGCCAAGGGCTATCCTGTGGAATTGGTGATGCCCGCCAACGTCAGCGAGGAACGGAAGCGCATCGCCCGCGCCTACGGTGCGACGCTGATCTTCAGTGATCCCTTGGAAGGGTCCGATGGCGCGATCCGCGAGGCGCAACGGCGCGTGGCCGCCGCGCCGGAACGCTATTTCTTCGTGGATCAGTATAACAACCCGGCGAACTGGCAGGCCCATTTTGACACCACCGGCGTGGAAATCTGGCAGCAGACGGGAGGGCAGATCACTCACCTGGTGGCAGGCCTGGGAACCAGCGGCACCCTGATGGGGGCAGGGCGGCGGCTCAAGGTCTATAATCCGGCAGTGCAAATCGTGGCCGTACAGCCAGCCGACGGCTTCCAGGTCATTGAGGGGCTGAAGCACATGGCGACCGCCATCGTTCCCGGCATTTACGACCCTGCCTTTCCCGATGTCCAGGTCACCGTGAAAGCGGAGGAGGCATGGGAGATGACCCAGCGCCTGGCGCGGGAAGAGGGCGTTTTCATCGGCTTCTCGGCGGGCGCGGCAGTCCACGCGGCCTGCCAGATCGCCCGTGACCTGCGAGGGGCCGTCATCGTCGCCATCTTGCCCGACGGCGGCAGCCGTTATCTCAGCCTAGACGTTTGGAAATGACTTTTTATGGAGGAAGGGCTTATGGCAGTAGCAACTCATGTAGATCAGACATCCATTCGGTTTAACCAGGCCTCTATCGTCACGCTCTTGTTGATCGCTTTCATCGCACAGTGGCCCTGGCTGGTCGCTTTCGTCGGCCTCGTGATGCTGATAGGCACGGTCTGGCCTGAGGCGGGGCTCTTCAAGCTGGCCTATCAGCGGGTGTTGCGGCCCGTTGGCCTCCTGAAGCCGAGCGTGATACCGGACAACCCCAACGCCCACCTCTTTGCCCAGGGGGTCGGCAGCATCGTCCTGGCAGCATCTTTCATCAGCCTCCTCGCCGGCCTTTCCCTGGTCGGGTGGGCTTTAGCATGGGTTGTCATCATCCTGGCTGCGATCAACCTGTTCGTAGGCTTCTGCCTGGGATGCTTCATCTACTACCAACTGAGTCGGCTTGGCCTCACCGTGGGCCTGCCGACCTGGAGGTAACATGCTGGAACGAACCTTGATCGCTTTGGCTATCGTTTTCTTCCTGTTGCTGGCCCGATATGGCATCTTATGGTTGCAGCGGCAGGTCCAGCAGCGAAGCCGGAAGCCCGCGCTTGTGGCATCCCTACGGGCGTTGGGGCTGCGAGATGGCCCGGCCATTGTCGCCTTCGCCACAGCGGAGTGCGCCCAATGTCAACTGTTGCAGAAGCCTGCCCTGAACGAATTGCAAACGCTGGTCCCCGGCGTGCAGATATTGCAGGTGGATGCTGTAGCACATCCCGAAGTGGCTGCGGCCTTCGGCGTTCTTACCGTGCCGACGACCGTGGTATTAGATGGGCAGCAGCGGCCCGCAGCAACTAACAACGGCTATGCTCCGGCGGCCAAGCTATACCGACAGCTCGGCCAGATCATGCCGATCTCGGAAAGGGGGATGCTGGTGCCCCAGAACTGAACAAGTCTCATCATGATAGGCGGCGGCATAACACGATAGAACTCATCATCAAGAGCAAGGAGAAAAGAATCCCGATGGCCGGCATTGCCAACGATATAACGGAATTGGTGGGGAATACCCCTCTCGTGCGCCTCAACCGGGTGACAGACGGCGCGGTCGCCACCGTCGCGGCCAAGTTGGAGTTCTACAACCCCGCGTCCAGCGTGAAGGATCGTATCGGTGTGAGCATGATCAACGCTGCGGAGAAGGCAGGGATAATCAAGAAAGACACCATCATCGTAGAGCCGACGAGCGGCAACACCGGCATTGCGCTTGCCTTCGTCTGCGCGGCGCGCGGTTACAAATTGATCCTCACCATGCCGGAGACGATGAGCCTGGAGCGACGCGCCATCTTGCGGGCCTACGGCGCCGAGCTCGTCCTGACGCCCGGCTCCTTGGGCATGAAGGGAGCCATCGCCAAGGCCGAAGAGATCGCGGCCAGCGACCCGGAGCGTTATTTCATCCCGCAGCAATTCAAGAACCCCGCCAATCCGGAGATTCACCGGCGCACAACGGCGGAGGAAATCTGGCGCGATACCGATGGCAAGGTGGATATCCTGGTGGCCGGGGTTGGCACGGGGGGGACCATCACCGGCGTGGCCGAGGTCATCAAGCCGCGACGTCCCGGCTTTCGGGCCATCGCGGTGGAACCGGATGCGTCGCCCGTCCTTTCCGGCGGCCAGCCCGGCCCTCACCTCATCGCGGGCATCGGCGCGGGCTTCGTGCCCGACGTTCTGAACACCAAGATCATAGATGAGATCATCCGCGTGACGAACGAAGAAGCATTGACTATGGCCCGACGCGTGGCGAAGGAAGAGGGCATCCTGGTCGGCATCTCGTCGGGGGCCAACATCCATGCTGCCGTGCAGGTGGCTCGCCGGCCGGAGAACGCGGGCAAATTAATCGTGGTGATCGTGCCGTCTTCCGGCGAACGATACCTGAGCACGGCGCTCTTTAAAGATTTGCTGGTGTAAAGGCGGGGCCTCATGGCCATCCGCAGGAGAGTGTGTATGCTGGCAACATTAAAGCGAGACATCCAGGTCGTCTTTGAACGCGACCCGGCGGCGCGCACCTGGTGGGAAGTCGTCTTCCTCTATCCGGGCTTGCACGCCCTCTGGCTGCATCGGATCGCCCACGGCCTGTGGAAACGAGGGTTCAAATGGTTGGGCCGTTGGGTTTCCACCTTCTCTCGCTGGTGGACGGGGATTGAGATACATCCCGGCGCGCGCATCGGCCATGGCTTCTTCATTGATCATGGCATGGGGGTTGTCATCGGCGAGACGGCGGAGATCGGCGAGAACGTGACCCTGTACCACGGTGTCACCTTGGGCGGAACCAGTTGGAAGAAGGAGAAACGCCATCCGACCTTGGGCGACAACGTAGTGGTCGGCGCAGGCGCGAAGATCCTGGGCCCCATCACCATCGGCAACGACACGCGCATCGGCGCGAACTCGGTGGTGGTGAAGGATGTGCCTCCCGGCTCGGTGGTGGTCGGCGTGCCGGGGCGGGTGCGCAGTAAGGACGATGGACGTGGCGGCGACGGCGCTCACCCCGATCTGGAGCACACACGCCTCCCCGATGTAACGGTGGAGATGCTGCGCGACCTCTCGGTGCGGTTGGCCGCGCTAGAGCAGGAGATGGCCCGGCTGCGGGAAGCGGAGACGGAAGCAGGGCGGCTCATGGAGCGCGACTGGGTTCCCACGACCTATCTGGGCCCGATGAATATCTGAAAAGGTAGCCTTTCAAGGGTGCATTTCAAGAAGCGGGCAAGATCGCGTAGTGCCTGATGGCCCCCACCCGGCCCTCCCCCGTTCTTTCACGGGGGAGGGCAAAGGGACGGATACCCCCTGTACGGCGAATAAACCCACGGGACTGCTTAACGGCTATCGCTCCAACCTTGCCCGGAATTTGAAATCCGTCCTCTTTCATCCCCTAATAGAACGGTTTGTTCTATCCTCCCCCGCCTCCGCTTCCCTGAATCCCGCCCTCCGTCATCTTGCGGGCGTCCAGCAGGCGGTCTGCTTCCTCCGGCGTCAGATAGCCTTTCTCTATCACGACCTCGCGAATGGTGCGGTTGCTCGCCATCGCCTCTTTCGCCACTTCTGCACCCTTCATGTAGCCGATGACGGGATTGAGCGCGGTGACCAGGATGGCGTTCTTTGCCAACCAACCTTCCGCCTTCTCCCGGTTCGCCTTGAGCCCCCGCACGCAACGGTCGGTGAAGGCGCGCATGCCGCCGATGAGGATATCCATGCTCTGGAAGAGGTTATGGGCGATGATGGGCATCATCACGTTCAGTTCTAGTTGGCCTGCCTGTGCCGCCATCATCACCGTCAGATCGTTGCCCATGACCTGGAAGGTGACCATGTTCAACATCTCGGCCATGACCGGGTTCACCTTGCCGGGCATGATGCTGGAGCCGGGCTGCACCGCCGGGAGACGGATTTCATCCAGGCCCGTTGCGGGGCCCGAAGAGAGGAGCCGGAAGTCGTTGGCGATGCGGTCCAGGGTGATCGCCAGCGTGCGCAGCGCCGCCGAGAAATCGGCAGGGTCTGCCAGGCTTTGCATGGATTCAAACAAATTGCCCGACGAACGCAACGGCTGCCCGATGAGTTCGCTGAGCCGCTGCACCATGCGCGGGTGATATTCCGGATGGGCGTTGAGGCCCGTGCCGGTGGCCGTGCCGCCGATGCCAAGCCGCCGCAGCCGGTCGCCTGCCGTCGCGATGCGTTCCCAATCGTGACGCACAGCCTGGGCATACGCGCCGAATTCCTGGCCCAGACGCACGGGAACGGCATCCTGCAAGTGGGTGCGCCCCGATTTCACAATGTCGTCAAACTCGCGCGCTTTCACATCCAGCGCGTCGGCCAGAGCGTCCACGGTATCCAATAACTCCGGTAAACGCCAGAGGCAACCGAGGCGAATGGCCGTGGGGATGGTATCGTTGGTAGATTGGGCCATGTTGACGTGGTCGTTGGGGCTGACCAGTTTGTAATCGCCGCGCTGGCCGCCTAGAAGTTCAATGGCCCGGTTGGCGATGACTTCGTTGGTGTTCATGTTGTGCGACGTGCCCGCGCCCGCCTGGAAAGGGTCCACCACGAAGTGCGCATCCCAGCGGCCCTCAATCACCTCTTGCGCAGCCTGGACGATGGCCCTGCCTTTCTTCTCATCCAGCAGGCCCAAGCCCATGTTGACCTCGGCTGCGGCCCGCTTGATAACCCCCATGCTCCAGATAAAGGCGCGATAGGGGCGCAGGCCGGAGATGGGAAAGTTCTCCACGGCGCGCTGCGTCTGCGCGCCGTAGAGGGCATCGGCGGGAACCCGCACCTCGCCCAGAGAATCTCGTTCAATCCGCACATTTGCGTCGGCCATGGGCTCCTCCTTAAAATGTGGTCAGGTTTACTTTTCATCAGTTGGCTGCCAGGGCAACCTGTCGGGCAGTGCTCCCACCACGCCCGGCAGGTGTTGCGGCCCCTTGCGCACGACGAAGATCGGCTCTCGGTAGAGCGCCTCGCGGGTCACGACGGCATCCGGCAACTCGTAAGCGTAGTTATCCACGGTGACCTGAAAGCCGGCCTCAACCAGGCGAAGCAGGTAGTCGCGGCCGTAGCGCCGCACGTGATCCCACTCGCGCGGGTCGGCGCGGCCATATTCTACGGTCTGTGGGATGTCCATGATGGGAACCATGACGATGGCATAGCCGCCATCTTTGAGCACACGCCGCAACTCGGCCATGGCCCGGCGGTCGTCCGGGATGTGCTCCAACACATGATTACAGATAATAACATCAAATACCTGATCGGCAAAAGCCAGGGCGGTAATATCCATGCGTGCGTCGGTGGCTGCCGCCAACGGATCGGCGGTCAAATCAACGGCCACGTAACGCACGCCGGGCGACGCTTTCAGCGCGGCTTGTATCCCGCGCTCCGGGCTGACGTGCAGCACACGCGCGGGGGGAAGCCCGCCCAACTCCCAACGCTCGCACAGATAGCGCCATACCAGCCGGTGACGTTGTTCGGCATAGCAACGCGGGCAACGGGCGTTCCTCTCAATTTGTTCTACCCAATAGACCGGCCAAAAGACATTCCCGGTCCAGCCACAACAGGAGCAGGTGACGGTTCGGCGGTTTCGCAACCGAAGTTTCACCGTCTCCCATAGCGTCAACCCCAGGAATTGGGTGACGATCATGAAATCGCGCGGGGTTTGCAGGTGGAAGTAGGAGAGAACCTTGCGCGCCCGTCGGATTTTCTGCCTGAGACCACGCCATCGGCCTATGGGCATCGCGCCTCGCTCATTGACCGGCAAAGATAGGCCCGTTGCTATCCCAACACAATCCGCTTATACTCCTCGGTCAGTTTGGGAGGGTCGCCCTCTTTATCCCCTTGCCGATACCACCTCTCTACCTCTTCCGGGTCCACCTGGCTGCGATGCTCCTTCAAGGCCGCGATCGCCAGGTGCAGGGTGGGTGTGATGTCAATGAATGTGTCGGGCTCGCTGCTCCCTGCCACATATACTTCGCGCACGGAGTGAGGCGGGAATCCTTCCGCCAGAAGTTCCGGGAAGAAGAGGCGATTGCCCGCAGCCGGGAAGATCGCATCCAGAGCGGCATCGGCTGCCGCGCGGTGATCGGGATGGTTGATGTAATTTGACCCGTAGAAGCGGCGAGTCGGGTCACCCACGATGACGGCATCGGGCCGATAGCGGCGAATCTCGCGCACCAGATCGCGCCGCAGTGCCAGCGTGGGCATCAGTTCTCCATCGGGATAACGGAGGAAGACGACCTCTTTCACGCCCAGAATGCGGGCTGCCTTACGCTGTTCCTCTTCCCGCAACGCGATCAGGTGTTCCTTTGTCATCGCCGGGTCGTCTGTTCCCTTCTCGCCGCTGGTGATGATGACATAGGTGATCTCAACGCCTTGCGCGGCCCACAAGGCAACGGTCCCCCCGCAGATGAATTCTGCATCATCGGGATGGGCCATGATGACCATGGCCCGTTGCATCGGTTGAGGTTCGCTCATGATTGCTCTACAGGGATGGATAAAAGGATTTATGTACAACACAGACCTCTGCTTCTTGAGCAGAGGTCTGTAAAATAGCCGGCAATCCGCCAGATATGATAGGTTGGCTCGTGCCGCTACCTTCGCTTCCGATGCCCACACCATCGGGGCCCATTAGCCTGGACGCTCCTACGCCGCAGGCCCTCTTCTACGCCCCGATTGTACTACCGTTTCGCGTCGGTGTCAAGCGCGCCGGCATTTTCAGGGATCGGGCGGGTGCCTGTAGTGCCCGGTGGCCCTCCTCCCTGCCCTGAAACTAGGCTGCCTCCCACTTTTTGGAACGGATGTTCTGTGGTATAATAGTAGCATGGCGAAAACCCGTACCCAATATGTCTGCCAAAACTGCGGTTCGGCACAGCCGAAATGGGCCGGCCGCTGCCCCGACTGTGGCGAATGGAATACCCTTGTGGAGACCATCGTCGCGGAACCGCCCAAAAGCCCGGCCTCTCGCGCGGCCCTCGTTCCCACCAGCGCGGCTCAGCCCCTCCCGGCCATCACCTCCGACGGCTTTGCCCGCATCCCTCTACCCTTGCCGGAACTGAGCCGCGTCCTCGGCGGTGGCATTGTCCCCGGCTCCGTCGTCCTGGTCGGCGGCGACCCCGGCATCGGCAAGTCCACCCTGCTCTTGCAGATGGCATCGTTCCTGGCCCGCGACGGCCAGCCTATCCTCTACGTATCGGGCGAGGAATCGGCCCAACAGATCAAGCTGCGAGCCGATCGTTTGGGCGTCGCCGATGCCAGCCTCTACGTCTTGGCCGAAGTCAGCCTGGAACAAATCCTGGCCCAAATGGAGCACCTGCGGCCACGACTGACCATCGTAGATTCCATCCAATCGGTCTATACCGAGGAGTTGACCGGCGCGGCGGGAAGCGTCGGCCAGGTACGGGAGTGCGCAGCGCAACTGCTGCGTTTCGCCAAGTCTAACAACTCGCCGGTCTTCCTTGTCGGCCACGTCACCAAGACGGGGGCCATCGCCGGGCCGCGCGTCCTGGAACACATTGTGGATACGGTTCTCTACCTGGAAGGCGAGCGCTTCCAAAGTTATCGCCTCCTGCGTAGCGTCAAGAACCGCTTTGGCTCCACCAACGAGGTCGGCGTCTTTGAGATGGGCGAAGGGGGTCTGCGCGAGGTAGCGAACCCCTCTGAGGCGTTCCTGGCCGAGCGGCTCCCCAACGCGCCGGGAAGTGCCATCGCCATCACTTTGGAGGGAACGCGGCCCCTGCTGGTGGAAATCCAGGCCCTCTCTTCTACCACCAGTTTCGCCGTGCCCCGACGCACGGCCAACGGCGTGGATTTCAACCGGCTCCTCCTGCTGGTAGCCGTCCTCTCCAAGCGATTGGGGTTGCGCCTGTCGGATCAGGACATCTTCGTCAACGTCGTCGGCGGGCTGAAGGTGAGCGAACCGGCGGCAGACCTGGCGGTGGCGATTGCCATCGCGTCCAGTTTTAAGAATGTGCCGGTGGGGGCCGACCTGGCAATCGTCGGCGAGATCGGCCTGAGTGGAGAACTGCGCGCGGTGGGGCAACTCGCCAAGCGGCTGAACGAGGCGGCCAAGTTAGGCTTCAAACGTTGCCTGGTGCCGCGCGGCGCAGCGCGACAGGTGCAGGGGCCAGACGGCTTGGAGTTGGTGGGCGTGCGTTCGCTGGATGAGGCGCTGGAGGCCGCGTTGGTAAGGTAAGCAGAAATAGCGATAGGCTTAACTCATGGTGGTGGCTGAGCCAAAATGAACAACCTTGTCAGGTACCTATGGATTTCCGCCGGGACACTCGCTGTAGCGCTGGGCGTCCTGGGCATGTTCTTGCCCGTGTTGCCGACAACCCCCTTTTTGCTATTGGCTGCGTTTTGCTACGCGCGGAGTTCGGAGCGGTTTTACCGTTGGCTGTTGTATAACCGCTGGTTCGGCGAGTACATCAGGAACTACCGCGAAGGACGTGGCATACCGTTGCGGGAGAAGGTCCTGACGCTCATAGCGCTGTGGGCCACCATCGGGTTCACGGCGCTCTATGTCATGACGTCTTGGTGGGGTAGGCTGGTTCTGGTGGCGATCGCGGCAGGGGTCACGGCACATCTGGTCAAGATAAAGACGTTCAGGCCGGAGAGCAATGTTCGCTCTGTAAAAGTGCCCTCCTCGTTGGGGAAGCCGGAAATGGACCAGGAATGAGCGAATTCAGACGGTCAGGCCGGTGATCTCCTCCACCTCTTCCGGCGGGCCTTTGGGCTTACCGGCTTTCTGCCAGGCATCGCAGATGCGCTCCGGCGGGATGGGGCGATTGTGATGGGGAGACCGGGGATTGCGACAGAAGGTGTGCAGGCGCGTCACCTGCCCATCGCCGTTGGAACGAAAGGTCTGGGAAAATTCGCAGTTGTAACAATCGGGAGCCTGGACCCTGCGTAGCCATCGTCTTAGACGCTCAAGCATCTCTCACCTGCCACTGCTCATAATCCGTCGGCGTATCCACATCGGCCAATGCCTCCGGCCCCGCCTCCACCCACTCTACCTCTGCCGCATGCTCCTCAACGAGCGCGCGGCCTCCCTGGTCGCCCTCCAGTTTCAGCAGGTCGGCGAAGAGGCTGCGGTCAAACAGCACGGGGTTGCCACGACGCCCCCGGTGACGCGGCGCGACGATGGGAGCCAGAGTCTCTCGGTAACGGCGGATGACGGCGTTGATGAGTTCGGTGGTGATTCCCGGCTGGTCGGCCAGGAGGAACAGGGCCGCTGAAACCGAATCGGGTAGCGCGCGCAGGCCGGTTCGCACCGACGTGCTCAACCCGACTTCCCATTCCTCATTGTACGCTATTTGCACCGATGCGTCAACCTGCCGATGGGCCAGAGCCTGTGCCATTCGCTCTGCCTGATGCCCTAGGACCACGATGGTCTGCGTGGCCTGCGAGGCGCGCGCCTGGCCTACGACGTGATCCAGCAGCGTCGTGTGGCCCCAAGGAAGGAGTTGCTTGGGCTCGCCATAGCGGCGCGAGGCCCCCGCGGCCAGCACTATCGCGGCGACGCGCGTCCAGGTGACGGCTACAGGATCATCCTTCTTGACCGCGCCTGCGACTACGGCGGCGTAGTCGGTCCCCTGCAAGAGCCCGAAAGCGATTTCGCCTGCGGCAGCAAGAGCCTCTTCGGTCTCGGCCTTGTTGAGGAACGCCACGGCCCGCGCGCCGGGCGGCAATCCTTTGAGCCCACCTGCCGGATGCGCCAGCAACGCCGCGATGGCCGCCGGAGAGATGGCCGCCCCGAACGGCAACCCGGTCAGGATGGACACCTGTTCGGCCCGATGCGCGATTCCCGGCCCAAGCGGCTGTCCTATCGCATCTAATCCGACGACCGACACCAGGAGCGTCGTGCATGGGGGGACGACCGGTTCGTGACCGGCTGGAGCCTTGAGAGAAAGCCCGCGCGCGCCGTCGGCTTCAATCAAGATGGCATCCACGTCGGGCCGGGCAGCCAGAGCGCACGCTTGCTCTCCCGTGATACCTAAAGTCTTTTGTGTTGTCCTGTCCTCGCCGCCGATGACGAGGACCTGACGGTATTGCGCCAGCGCTCCGCCGAGGCGAGGCAGGTCCGAGACAGGCAGCACGCGGGGCGAGAGGGCCAGTTGGTCAAGGCCTAGCCGCGTCGTCGTGGTGGTGATGACCCGCAGGCCCGCCGCTGCTAGCTCGCCCGCCAGGCGAAACATGGCGGCGGTCTTGCCCCCCGCGCCGGTGAAGGCAACGATCTCTTTTGGCCCGATGCGCAGCGCGCGCCTGAATTGCATAGCTTTTTGTATCGTTGTACAAGCCTAACAACATCATATCACGTTAGACAGGACTGTCAACGTCACTCACGTTATCTCGATCAACGCTTCTATCTGGGTCAGGATTCTCTCCCGTTGCCGTCGGATTCCTGCCTCCCGGCGGTCAAACTGCGCCATCGTCTCGCCGAACAGGCGTGCGGACCGCTCTTCATGATCGGCAAGGCGATTCTGCGCCTGCCAGCCGAGCAGAGATAGAGCGACGCCGGAAGCGACAAGGGCCGCGCCGGCGAACGCGCCGATGCCCCCTACCAAGATAAAGATGAGCCCCAGCACGAGGGCCAAGATAAAGAGGAGCGGCCAGAAAGAGAGCAGCGCGCCCTCGCGCTCAAACTGCCACATCTCTCGTTGGTGGCGCGCTTCCGCGGCAGCCCGGCCGACTTGAAGCATGGTGGACTGTTCTTCCAGCCATCGCGCGGCTGCCGCTCTCGCCAGGAAGTCGGCGGCCAATTGTGCACCGTAAGCATCCCGCGCAATCCTGAACTGCCCACCACAATAGGAGCAACGGGCCAACGCGTCTCGTGATCCGATATTCACAGGAGCCCCACAGGTGGGACACTTTACCTTTTCCAGGAGCATCGTTTGCCTCCTCAATGCAGCCTGCCCTCGTGCAGCGCGGTCAAGATCGCCTCCAGGACGCCACCGCCTACGGCCAGCGACTTCTCGGAGATGGTAAAGCAGTGCTCTACACGGGCGCGCGGGTCCAGATCGCCGATCTTCAAGCCGAGGGTGACCGGCACAGCAGGATGGATCAGGCCGCGTAAGACCCCCGCGAAGGGCGCGATGACCGCTTGTCCGGAGACTTCCGCGATGATTTCACCCTGCGCGATGCGATCGCCGATGGCACGGTGTGGGATGACATGGCCATCGGCAGGGGCGCGCAGGACGCGGGTAGCGCTGTAGCCTGCGATCTCGCCGGGGGTTTTGGTATCGGCCTGGGCCGAACCTTGCCAGATGACGCGCCCCAGATTGTGGCCGCGGTTCGTCTCAATCACCGCGTGACAATCCACGCCGGCGGTGAAGCCGGGCCCCAGCGCGATGACCAGCGGCGCGTCGTCCGGGCGCGTCCCCAGGTTAACCTTCGCCATGATGCCGTCCACCAGGATAGTAGGAGCCAACTCCTCACGGCAGCGCGCTTCGGCATCCACCAAGATCGGGATAATGCCCTGGTTCAACACCGCGCGTGCCGCCACCACATCGGGCACGCGCCGGGCGATTACGCCTTCCACGATCGTTTCGCCCGCGAAGACCGCCTCGGCAAAGCAGACGGCACGGCGCACCGCCAGCGGCTGTGCCAGTTCGGTCATTACGACGGGGAAACCTGCGCGATATAGTCGCCAGGCGACGCCGCTTGCCATGTCACCCGCGCCTTTGATGAGAACCAGGAGATTATCCACCATGGCTCGTTACAGAAAGAATGTCCGTCCCATTGTGGCCCCCACCCCAACCCCCTCCTGCAAGCCTACCCCTTACCCACAAGTCGGTTGCTGGAGTAGAGCGGCACTACAGCCCCACACTTTTCCCCGCCTCGCTGTCGCTCGGCACCCCCTTTCTCCCCCGTTTTACGGGGGAGAAAGGGGGTTGGGGGAATAGTGGGGGGGCCAGCGGCCTTACTCTGCCTTATACCCCACTTGTGGGTAACGATTAGCCCGCAAGCGAGGAAGGGCAGGGTGGGGTTCCGCGCTCTCTGCGGTTAAACTGCTCAAGCACTATGATGACGATTAGCCTTCTCCTTCAATGCCATGTACACCCGCTCCGCCGTTAATGGCAGTTCGTTGAACCAGATGCCCGTGGCGTCGTGCACGGCGGCAACGATGGCGGGAGCCAGGGGAAGGAACGGCATCTCGGCCATGCCCCGCGCGCCATAGGGGCCGATGGGGTCAGGATGTTCGGCGATCACCGGGCGCACCCGCTCTGCCACATCCAACACCGTCGGGATGAGGTAGGTGCTGAGGTGAGGCGTCAACACCTCACCGTTTTTCGTGATGAAGTTCTCCAGGAGTGCCCACCCTTGCGCCTGGGCGATGGCCCCCTCAATCTGCCCCTCCACCTGTTGCGGGTTCACTGCCCGGCCCACGTCGTTCACGGAGACGACATCCACCAGGCGGATACGTCCCGTCTCGGCATCTACTTCTACGGTGACCGCCTGCGCCACATAGCCATAGGCGAAGTTCGGCTCGCTCTTGCCGGTCATGGGGTCAAAGGGGCTTGTCTTCGGTGGACGATACACGAAGGTAGCGATGGCAGGCCGCTCCTCGTCCTTCCACTTCTTCAGAGCCAGTTCTGCCGCGCCCTTGATGGCATTGCCTGCCATGAAGGTCATGCGGGAAGCCGACGCGCTCCCGGAATCGTCCGTCTGCGCGGTATCGGAGACGACGAGGCGCACTCGTTCTATCGGCACGCCGACCGCCTCGGCGGCCATTTGAGCCATCACCGTATGCGCGCCTTGCCCCACCTCCGCGCCCGCGTGGCGCACGACGATTTCCTCTATCCGAGCCGCGCCGTGTAGTTCCACCGTGGCATAGCACTTCTCCGGCGCGCCGAAACTGAAGCCGACATTCTTGTAGCCCGCAGCGAACCCCTTACCACGAAGGATCGTCGGCGAAGGTGGGGTCTTAATGGGATCGCCCCAATGGGCTTCCTGCGCGCAGCGGGCGATGACCTGTGGCAGGCTGACGCCCGGCGGAAGCGGCGTCTGCACCGCGAGGAGCGAACCTTCCCGCAGGCAATTCTTCAGGCGCAGTTCCACCGGGTCCATCCCCAACGCTTCGGCCAGTTTGTTCACTTGCGTCTCCGCGCCGAAAAGCCCTTGCGGCGCGCCGAAACCTCGGAACGCCCCGGCGGGAATGTTGTTGGTATAGACGCCGTAGGTATCTACATGGATGTTGGGGATCTCGTAGGGGCCGGTGCACATCAGGTTGGTGTTGCCCATGACCTTCGTGGAGGTATAGGCGTAGGCTCCGGCGTCGCCGATGCACTCTACCTGGGCGGCGACGATCTTGCCGTCGCGCGTCGCGCCCCACTTGTGCTTAAAAAACATCTGATGGCGTTTGTGGTGCCCGATGATGGACTCTTCGCGGCTCCAGACGATCTTGACGGGGCGCCGAAGTTTCCAGGCGGCCAGGGCCAGGATGATCTGTACCGACATATCTTCGCGCCCGCCGAACGCGCCGCCGATGGCCGGATAGATGACGCGCACCCTTTCTTCCGGCAGATTCAGCGCGTGGGCGATCTGCGCACGGTCCTCGTGTGCCCATTGGCCGGCGACCTGCACGGTAACGCGCCCTTCTTCGTCTATGTAGGCCAGGCCTGCTTCCGGTTGCAGATAGGCGTGTTCTTGCATCGGCGTGTGGTATTCGCTCTCCACGATGACGTCGGCCTGGGCGAAACCTGCGTGCACATCGCCCTTGCGGATGCGGTAATAACAGAGGATGTTGCGCGGTTTGTCGACGTGGATCTGCGGCGCGCCTTCCTGCATAGCCGCGCGCGGGTCGGTTACGACGGGAAGATCTTCATAATCCACCCGGATCAATTTCAACGCGGCCGCGGCTTGGCGCTCCGTCTCGGCCACAACGAGGGCGACCTTGTCGCCCACCCAACGCACCGTATCGCCTTCCGGGATGAGGACGGGGTTATCGTAGATGATGAGGCCGAACTCGTTCACCGGCACATCCTGTGCCGTGAAGATGGCGACGACACCGGGGGCCTTTTGTGCCTCGCTCACATCCAGCCTACGAATACGCGCGTGGGGCCGTCCGGCGAAGAGGACCTTCATGTGCAGCATCCCCGGCATGGCGAGGTCACCGGGGTAGAGGGCCTCACCGGTGACTTTGGCGCGTGCGTCCACGCGAGGGATGGAATGGCCGAGGGCAAGATGGGTCATTGGTTGAACTCCGGAGACTCATCCAGAGGGCTCCGTACCGTCAGGCCGCCACGGTTCAGGACATGGGTGTAGATCATGGTGGTTCTCATATGGTGGAAGAGGATGAAGCGCTTGATCCACTGGAGGTAAGCCTGTTCGGTGCGATAAGAGTAGTGTTTACGGCGTAGCGTCTCCCGCACGCGATCCAGGAGCTTGGGGGAGGAGGGGGCAGAGGTGGATTGTTGCTGCGAAGGTATTGACATAGGCGCTCTCTGATGCTATATTTGATGCAAGCACCACCTCCATTGTACTCGTGATGCTGCAAAAGTCAACCTTGGGAGGGATACACGGAGTCTGCATATCCCTTCCAAAGAGAGCAAATCACGGAGTCTGTGTAATCAATAGTTAGCCCGCCTTTGGCATCAATTGTCAGCGTGTGACAATGGAAATTCTCATCCCTCACATTTCAGGATGGTTTCAAGACAAACAAGAGCACTTCACGGCTTTTGCACAAGCAGACACTCGCCTGGAAGGTTGGTTCAAAGCCGAGTTACTTGTTTTGTTTAACCGACTTTTGGCAGACAGAGTGATTGAGAGTTTTGAGCGCGAAGCCAATGTCCCATCACCGAAAGATGGAAAGCGGAAGCAGGTTGATTTCAGGCTTTGCATTCAAGGGCAAGAACACCTTTGCGAACTGAAGGCGCTATGTATTAGTCAGGCGGCAGGAACTCCACGTAATCTACATTTTTACTTTCGCGATGACCACGTTGGGTTGATAAAGGACTTCAAGAAGTTAGACGAGATTGCTAATCCGAACAAGTGGGTAATTGCTTTTGTTTATCCTGCGCCTGACCCCAATGAATGGACTAGCACTGTAGCGTCATTGCCTAGTGTGTTGAAACACTGGAGATCAGTAACATCCATCAGTGATTTTCCAAAGTGGATTTACATTGCACTGTGGAAAGGATGATGGTTGAAGGCAATGATTTCAAAGTATGGCAGGCTAACACCGCGTTCCAGCCGACGCCGCGCCGCTGAAGCGCATTCCGTTAGCCTGCCTACCGAACAGATCGTTTCAGCCCATTTCTGATTATGAGTGTAAAAGCCGTTCAAGAACTTCTCAGGGAGCGTAGCGAAGAATTACTGGCACAACCTCGCCAGGAGATCATTAGGTTTACTGGCGATATTGAAGCCGATGTTCTTCTGAATGACATTGAGCATTATCCGCACGCGTTCGTTATTGCTTGCCTGATGGATAGACAATGGCGAGCAGAAAAATGCTGGCTAGTGCCCTATCGCTTCAGAGAAAGGCTCGGCTCGTTTAAATTTGATGACCTAGCCGCCATTTCGCAGGAGAAGGTTTCATCGTTGTTTGTCCAAGACCCGCCACTCCATAGGCTAAAGGAGGAGATGGCGGATATTTTCTACAAAGCCATTCAGAAGATTGGAGAACAGTATTCGGGAAACGCGGCTCAAATTTGGCAAGGTCAACCCAGTAGCGCAACTATTGTAAAGCGTTTTCTGGAGTTTCATGGAGCAGGTCCAAAGATTGCGACAATGGCGGCCAATGTCCTTGTTCGCGATTTCAAAGTATCGGTGAGCGACAAATTCTCAATTGACATATCGGTTGATGTGCAAGTACGTCGTGTTTTCGAAAGGCTTGGTCTAATTCGCAAAGGCGCATCAAACGAAGCACTCATTTACACAGCACGGGAATTGAACCCGCAATATCCTGGCATTTTTGATTTGGCTTCGTGGGAGATTGGGCGAGAGTGGTGTCGCCCTCGTATGCCCACTTGTGGAAAATGCTATATGCGGGAATATTGTCCAACCGCAAGCGGTATAATCCAAAAAACTATGTCGTGATATGAAAGGCAGGCTAACCCGCGCTTGCACCTGAAGCCGCTCCCGCCCCCATCGCGCGCGGTTTTCCTTGTGCCCTGGTAAAAAGGCTCAAACACCTTCCTGGCGTCCTCCGGGCTGATGCCCGGCCCCGTGTCCTTCACGCTTACGCTGACGTAGTCTCCCTGGCGGCATAGGCTGACCGTGATGCCACCCTTTTCGGTGAACCGCGCGGCGTTGCTCACCAGGTTGAGGATCACCTGCCGGATGCGGGTGCGGTCGCAATAGACTTCAGGCAGGTCAGCCGGGATATGAGTCCAGAATTCAAGTCCCTTCTTTACAAGGAGGGGCCGCACCACGGCGAAGGACTCGGCGACCAGGTCTGCCAGGTTGGCCCGCTCCCTATGCAGCGCCAGATGTCCTACCTCGGCCCGGCTCAGGTCCAGTACATCGTTGATCATCTCGGAAAGGTGCTCACAATTGCGACGTACGATATCCAGGTCGTCCAGCAAGGCGGAAGGCAATCTCTCTCCGTAAACTTTCGGCTTCTCTACCAGGAGATCGGTCAAGCCGATGATCATGTTCAAAGGGGTGCGAAACTCATGGCTGACCTTCGCCACGAACGCTGCCTTTGTCCGCTGTGCTTCCTCCGCGATCAGTCGCATGGCAGCAAGCCTGTCGTTGAGAAGGGTAAGTTGCCGGTTGGCGTGCGCGAGGTCCTCAAGGGACTGCTTGAGTTCTAGTTGATGGCGGTGCGCTTCTTCCTCTGAGAAGCGGGCGCGTTGATATTGCTCCCAAGACCAGTTGCCAAGCCAATATATCCGGTCATAAGTGGCAACCATCAGACCTAACATAGCCCAAATGCCCATCAGAGCGCCGACGGTCGTAGCCGGGTCTGCATTTGGGAAAACGTCTCTGGGCAGGAACACCAAAAGCACAGATTCCCCGACGGCAGTAACTGTCGCCGCCGAAAGGCTGATGAGGGTCGCCGCCAAGGCCGTCGAGAACAACAGGAGGAACGGGCCTCCCGGCAGTTCAAACCAGTTGCCGGCGAGAATGGTGACCGCGACCACCGCCACGACGAGAAACCAACGGGCGAGCCGAGGCCGCCATGCATTGAAAAGCCAAGCGATCGCTGCCAGCAAGTAAAGAACCAGCGCGAGGTTGATCAGGCGGTCGCTGCCGGCCAAGGAGTCGCCCAGGAGCCAACAGAGGAACCCCGCGGCCGCCAGCCCGGCTCCAATCGGAGCAGGGGAAATGTGCAGCAAATCGCGGTCAAAACTCAGGCTAGAGGGCTGTCCCCATCGCATCCTCACGATTGCCATCATGTCTCCTCCCGCAGTAACAGTCCTATTGCCCCATGAACAAAACGCCCCGCCCCACAAGACACGTGGCACGGGACGTAACAGGTGGTAGATGGTGAGGTTTTGCGATCGGCCCTTATACGACAACCGATCGCACGGCAAAGCCCTTCCTGTGGTCGCCATCATTCTAGCACGAAAGGAGAAGGAGCGTCAAGGATGATCTCTCCCGTTGAGATGGCCGGATGCTATTCCGGCATACACCAGTGCCGTCTCCTGAGCCGCGCGCAGCCAGTCAAACCGCGCGGCCTGCGCCAATCCCCTTTGTTGCCAGAGTTCTCGCTCCTGCTCGTCCAACAAACGCCGCATGGCCGTCGTCCAGCCCGTTTCGTCGTCCGGCGGCACCAGGATAGCGGCATCGCCTACAACCTCCGGCAGCGAGGTCGCATCCGCCGCGATGACCGGGCAGCCGCAGGCCATCGCCTCCAGCGGCGGCAAGCCGAACCCTTCAAAGCGAGAAGGATAAACGAGCGCGATCGCCGACGAGTAGAGGGCAGGTTTGTCTGCCTCGTCAATGCGACCGGGAAAATGGACGTGACCGGCAAGGCCGAGGCGTGCGGCTTCCACGCGCGGATCGGGCATAAAAGGGGTATCGGCATCGGGGAGACCGCCGGCGATGACGAGCGGCGGGAGATCGGGCATGCCCGAAGCCAGGAGTTTGGCATAGGAGGAGAGAAGCATTGACACGTTCTTACGCACGTCAAAACCGCCGATGTAGAGGAAGAAACGGTTGGGCAGGGCGTATTTGCGCCGCGCCGCTTGCAGTAGCGCGGGGTCGGTAATGGGGCGGCAGGTCGGCGGTGCGGCTTCGTGGATGACGCGGATGCGTTCGGTCGGGATGCCCAGGTAGCGCGTCACACCCCGCGCCGTCGCCTGAGAGACGGCAATGACGGCAGCAGCCCGACATGCGGTCACACCTACCAGACGAATGTACCAGCGCATCGTCCATTTGCTCCGGTACGCGGGCAGGACGAGAGGGATCAGGTCGTGGATGGTAACGACGACCGGGCAAGGAGAGAACAGGGGAGAACCCCAGTAAGGGACATGGGCGATATCCGCGCCTAACGCACGGCAGGCACGCGGGAACGCGGCTTGTTCAAAGAAGAGTTTGCGCAGGCGGGGGCTCTCTTTGCCGAAAGGAAGCGAAACGGGGTGCAGGAGGGGCAAACCTGTGTGTCGCGCGGGCAGGCTATCGGCAGGGATAACCAGATGATAGGCGTGCGCGGGCGCGGCGCGAGGCAGATGCTCCACCAGCCAGCGCAAGTATTGTCCGCTGCCGACGGTGGGCTGATCCCAGAACCAGCCGTTGAGCGCAACGCGCATCTTTGCAGGCCTGGTGTAGAAATCCGATGCTTTACTCAAGTCAGACGGTCACCGCGCGCAAATCCGCCGCCCAGTCCTCGGGCAGCGCATCGGCCAGGAAGGTGCCCGCGCCCGACTCGCACCCCGCGCGGAATTTCAGCTTGCTTGCCGTCCGTTGCAAGGGGTAGAACTCAATGTGGAAGTGGCAACCGGGATACTCCCGCCCGTCGGTGGGAGCCTGATGCATGACCATCATGTAGGGCAAAGGCAAATTGTAGAGGCCGTCGTATTTCAGCAGGATGACGCGCAGGATGTCTGCCAATTCCCATCGCTCGCCGTCGCTCAGATGGGTCAGGGCCTTCGCGTGGCGGCGGGCGACGATATGCACCTCGTGGGGATAGCGCGCGTAGAAAGGGACACCGGCCCAGAAGGCATCGTTCTCCACCACCGTGCGGCGACCGTCGGCCCGTTCCTCGGCCAGTGCATCACAAATCAGGCAACGGCCTGTGCGCTCCCAATGGCGGCGACCGGCCTCTAGCTCCTTCGCGGGCACCGGCGGGATAAAGGGGAAAGCGTAAATCTGCCCGTGGGGATGGGTCAGCGTCACGCCGACCGCCTCGCCCCGGTTTTCAAAGATGAAAACGTAGTCAACGTAGGGAAGCGCGCCCAACTCGGCGTAGCGATCTGCCCAGACTTCCACCAGTCGGCGCAGATGATTTAGGCCCAGGTCGGCCAGGCGGGCGTCGTGCTGTGGCGTGTAGAGCACCACCTCACAGACGCCCTGCGAAGGCCGCACGGGCATCAGGTCGCTTCCCGCTACGGCAGGTTCCGGCGGTTCGGGGCGGAAGGCCGGAAACTTGTTCTCAAAGACGACGATCTCATAGTCGCTGGCCGGGACTTCCGTGGGGAAGCCGCCGGGACGCGTCGGGCAGAGGGGACAATAATCGGGTGGCGGGAAGAAGGTGCGGTCCTGCCGGTGGGTGGCGGTGACGACCCATTCTTCCAATAACGGATGCCAGCGCAGTTCGGACATGCCCTTATCTCCGGAAGGAGGCGACGGTGCGGCGCAAACCCTCGTCCCAGGGCACCTGTGGCGTCCAACCTAGTTCCCGTGCGGCCTTGCGCACGTCTAAATAGATGCGATAGACCTCACCGGCTTTCGCGGGGCCGTAGTGCACGGGGCCCTGATAACCGGTGGCCGCGCGCAGGCCCTGATAGACCTGATTGACCGTCGTGCCGACGCCCGTGCCGATATTGAAGATGCCCTCCGCCCCCATCAGAGCCAACAGATTCGCCCGCGCTACATCACCCACATAGACGAAATCGCGTTCCTGCTCACCGGTGCCGTTGATGGTCGGCGTCTCACCGGCCAGCATCTTATTGGTGAAGATGGCAACGACGCCTGCCTCGCCGTAGGGGTCCTGCCGCGGGCCATACACGTTGGCGTAGCGCAGGACGGTATAACGCAGGCCGTAGTTATGGCGATATAGGTACAGGTAGTGCTCCACATGATGCTTGGACGCGCCGTAAGGGTCAAGAGGGTTGATGGGATGTTCCTCATTCACCGGCAGCGATTGAGGTTCGCCATAGACCGCGCCGCCGGTAGAAGCATAAACGAAGCGTTGGACGCCATATTGACGGCACATCTCCAGCAGGGTAAGGGAGCCAAGGACGTTCACCGAGGCATAGCGCACCGGCTGCGCCATCGCCTCGCGCACGTTGGCGAGCGCGGCCTGATGGCAGACCGCTTCCGGCTGCTCTTGGGCAAAGATGGCTGCCAGCGCGTTCTCATCACGAATGTCGGCCTGGTAGAAGGTGGCTTTGGGGTTCAGGTTGGCTCTTTTGCCGGTACTCAGGTCATCCACGATGGCGACGTGATGGCCCGCGTCCACAAAGGCATCTACCACATGGGAGCCGATGAAGCCTGCCCCGCCGGTGACAAGGACTCTCATGACCTCTCCTGTGAGAATGAAGTCGGTATAGCCGGAGCAATTTGTTCCTTCGCCGCGATTAGGGGGGAAGGCTGCGTCTCCTCGCCGGGAAGGAAGCGATAGTAAATCAGGTAGCGGCCATCCTCTTTGCGGATGCGCTCTTTGACCATGCACCAACGCGGGCGCGCTTGTTCTTCAGGGGGATGGTTCATGGGCACGAAGTCTCGTCGGAAGTTGCGGCCTGTAGGATACGCCCAAGGCCGAGATCATACCGCATTCATTATACCCTGCTTGGCAAGAAAAACAAAGTATGGTATAATCGGCCATGTGTGGCCTTGTTTGCCCTTTGGCCGGGCGAGAGCGGCAACGTAAGCGTGAACAAGGCCGATGGTCGGGAGGCAGGTGCCTGCCCCTGTCGCTCTTCTGGCCTTGAGGAGGTGATGCCCGTCAACGGCGCGGAATTACCCTTCTCTTCCCTCGTCGTTGGCAGAAAGCCCCCGCTGTGTGATGTAGATGGTGCCTCGTTGTGTAGTTGTGTGTCGGGCGAAGGAGCGGTTTTGGCTGTAAGCCTGTGGCCCATGGCCGGTGGTGTGAGTGAAACCTCAGCCGCCGCGGGCCACAACCGCAGAGTTCTGTCCTTCGCAACGCCTCATTGCATGTTGTATCTATCAAGTAAAACATAAGGAGCCTATCATGGCGAGCGTTACCTATGAGCATGTAACCAAACGGTTCGGCGATGTGGTGGCCGTCAACGATCTGAGCATCCAGATCGCAGATAAGGAATTCCTTGTCTTCGTCGGTCCCTCCGGCTGCGGCAAGACGACCAGCCTGCGCCTGTTGGCCGGCCTGGAAGAGTTGACCGAGGGAAACATCTACATCGGCGACCGCCTCGTGAACGACGTGGCCCCCAAGGACCGCGACATCGCGATGGTGTTCCAGAGCTACGCCCTCTACCCGCACATGAGCGTCTATGACAACATGGCCTTCGGCCTGAAGCTGCGCAAGACGCCCAGGGCCGAGATTGACCGGCGGGTGAAGGAAGCGGCGGCCATTCTCGGCATTGAAAACCTGCTGGATCGCAAGCCCAAGCAACTCTCCGGCGGCCAGCGTCAGCGCGTCGCCGTGGGGCGCGCCATCGTGCGAAATCCGGCGGTCTTCCTCTTTGATGAGCCTTTGTCCAACTTGGATGCCAAACTGCGCGTGCAGACCCGCGCCGAACTATCTAAACTGCATAAGCGGCTGGGAACCACCTTCATCTACGTAACCCATGACCAGGTGGAAGCTATGACCATGGCGACCCGCATCGCGGTCATGAACAACGGCATCCTGCAACAGGTGGACACGCCGCAGGTTCTCTATGATAAACCGGGCAACCTCTTCGTCGCCGGCTTCATCGGCAGCCCCTCTATGAACTTCTTTGATGCCACCGTCGTGGAGTCGGACGGCAAGCTCCTCATAGATGGTGGCTCCTTCCGGGTTGAAGTGCCTGAAAAGAAAAAAGGAGCACTCCTGCCCTATAAGGGTAAGGAGGTCGTCTTTGGCATCCGACCGGAAGACATCCATGCCAAGCCTTACGTCCCACCCGGCATCTTGGAGGCGGACGTTCAGGCTAAGGTGGACGTCACCGAGTTGATGGGCAACGAAATCTTCATCTACGCGCTCACGGGCAACAAGTCCTTCATCGCCCGCGTTGACCCGCGCTGCCGCGCGCGCGCCGGTGAACAGATTGAGTTGGCCTTCAACATGGACAACATGCACGCCTTTGACCAGAAGACCGAGGTGGCGATCATCTAGTCGGGCGATCAGGAAACCACCGGCGGCGCAAGGGCGCAAGGTCGCAGGGGCGGCGGCACTCGGCCAGGAGACCCCTTCACGTTGAGGGGCACCGGTCGCAAGGCCCAGAAGCCAGCGACCCTGCGCCCTTGTCACTTTACCACTTAAGATACCGGGAGAATTTCATGGCCGATTTCCGCTTGATGAGCGAACTAGCCGAACGCAACGACAACAAGATCGTCCTGCTGGTGATGGACGGCCTGGGGGGGCTTCCCATGGAGGCGGGGGGCCCTACGGAACTGGAAGCTGCACGCACGCCACATCTGGATAAACTGGCCGGCGAGGGCACGTTGGGCCTTAGCTTGCCGATAGGGAGGGGCATCTCTCCCGGCAGCGGGCCGGCCCATCTCGCCCTCTTCGGCTACGATCCTCTGGTCTATGACATCGGGCGCGGCGTGCTGGAGGCATTGGGCATCGGCTTTGATCTGCATCCGGATGATGTGGCCGCGCGGGGCAACTTCTGCACGCTGGACGCCAACGGCCTCATCTCCGACCGGCGGGCCGGGCGCATCAAAAGCGAAGCCGCTGCGGCATTGGTGCAACGACTGAAAACAATCTCCCTGCCCGGTGTTCAGGTCTTTGTAGAGCCGGTGAAGGAGCATCGTTTCGTGCTGGTGCTACGGCCCGGCCACGGCGATTCCCTTGGTGCGGACCTGAACGATACCGATCCGCAACTGGTGGGCCACGCGCCCCTGCCCGTGCGTGCTCAGAAGCCGGAATCAGAACGGACGGCAGCCCTGGTCAACCAATGGATCGCGCAGGCGCAAGAGATTCTCAAGGATGAAAGGCCCGCCAACGGCCTGACGCTGCGCGGCTTTGCCAAAGACCCCGGCCTGCCCCGCTTCCCCGACATTTACAAACTGCGGGCTGCTGCCATCGCTATCTACCCCATGTATCGCGGCGTGGCAAAGCTGGTGGGAATGGATGTGCTGGAACCCGGGCAGACGCTGGCCGATGAGGTAGCCCGCCTGCGCGAGGCGTGGGCCCGCTACGATTTCTTCTTCGTGCACATCAAGCCCACCGACAGTCGCGGTGAAGATGGCGACTTCGCGGCGAAGGTGAAGGTCATTGAGGAGGTGGACGCGCTCATCCCCGACATCATGGCGCTGGGGCCAACGGTGCTCATCGTTACAGGCGACCACGCGACACCGGCCAAGCTGAAATCGCACTCGTGGCACCCTGTGCCGGTGCTCCTCTGGTCGCCCAACGCCCGGCCCGATGGCGTGGCCTCTTTTGGCGAGAGAACTTGCCGGACGGGAGGATTAGGCATCTTCCAGGCCACCGACCTGATGCCACTGGCGATGGGGCACGCGCTCCGCCTGGCCCGCTACGGCGCGTGATCATATGCCGAACAACTGGAACGCGGCCCAAACATAGGGAGAATGCCCCGCCGCGTCCATCTCAATCTGCACCCGCTGCAGGGCACGGGCCGGAGAATCGCCCTGACTTAAACCTTTGTAGAAACGTTGCATCCACTCGCGCGCGGCTCCATCGTCCACCGGCCACAGGCTGGCAAGGATGGACCGCGCGCCCGCGTAGATGAGGGCCTGCAGGAGCCCCACCATCTCGTCGCCCGGAGCAAGGCGGCTCAAACCGCTCTGGCAGGCGGAAAGGACGACCAACCGAGCTTGCAGGCGCAAGCGCAGGATGTCGGCCACGTCTAGGTCGCCATCGCTCAGCAAGATGCGAGAAGAAAGGGGGGCCTGGGGATCAGAAACGGCATGGGTTGCCAGGTGAATGATATCAAACTGCGCCAGGCCGCCATCCTCCTGCAACCTCGCCAGGGAAGCCAGAGAAGCATCCTGTTCCAGAAGGAGAAGGGGGTCGGAGCTTGTGGCTACGGCCATCGCCACGGCCAGCGCTTCATCCGGTGCGTGGCGCAGGACAGATGCTCGCCCACCGAAATCGGAGATGCCACAAACAAGCGCCCGTCCACCGGCAGGTTCTTGGCGCAAAGCAGATGAGCGCGCAAGGTGCTCCAACAGGTGCAGTGAAGGAGCGGAATAAAGCAAAGCCTCCTGACCCAGGTACGATTCCTCTGAGGAACCGGGGGCCTTGCGCCTGGGAAGCGCGTGGAAGGGTAGGTAGTGCAGCCGCTCATGGGGCACAATCCACAGGGGCCGTTCGGGCGACAGGCGCGCCTCTACCTCCGGCGGAATCAGCAGTCGGCGCAGGTGGCGCAGGAGCACCCGGCCGTTGGAGAGATTGCCGGGTAGTGTGCCGTACACGCGCTGGCGTTGAGGCAAAGAGAGGTCAGTAGCCTGATCCAACACCAGCATATCATAGCGCTCCAGCCGCCGTTGCCAGTTCTGTAGGGTATCCCTGTCCAGATAGAAAAGGTTGAGTTCATTGCCCTCCAGATAATAAGCCAGGCAGGCCCACCCCGCGGGCAGATACTCCTCGGCCATGCGGCGGAAGGCCTCCACCCGGAAGGGAGGCGCATAGGGGGCGGCGCAAGCGACCGTCTGCTGGGCCCGTAGTGCTTCCATGATGGCCGCGTGGCTGGCCTGCAACCGGGCCAATTCTGCCAGGCTTTCACGAGCCTCCACTTGTGTCGGGATGGTGCCCCCGCGCGTGGTAAGCCCGCTGGCGATGCTGGCGCGAGAGCGGGCCTGCTGCAATTGCTGCCTCAATTCTCTTTCGCGCAAGAACAGCTGGCGCACATACGAATCGGCGGCAATCTCTTGGCCCATGCTTACGTCGGCTGTCCGTAACAGGGTTAGCAGGGCCTGGGCTTTACTGTCTTCCAACAACTCCAGAGCCACGGCGCGTTCGTACATCTCTACCGCCAACCGGATGCCGGTCGCGAAGACATGGCGACGCTGAGCGAAGAAAGTGGCACTCGGCTCTTCGGCCCAGAGGGTGGCGCGTGCCCGGCGAATGAACTCGGCAGCCTCACGGTAGCGGGCCAGCGCGGCGGCGCGATCTCCCCTGGCCTGGCAGACACGAGCCAAGCCATAAGCCGCGCGCCAGGCATGATCGGGGAAGCCGTCGGCCAACAAGGGGAGCGCGCCCACGAATTCCGCCTCGGCCCCATCGGCCTCTCCTTGCTTCAAGGCCAGCTCGCCCAGCGCGATGGAACAAAGTGCCGCATCCACCAACAAACCCGCCGCGGCCAGCCGCTCACGGGCAGAGCGGTAGCGCGCGTCCGCGCGCTCTGTCTCGCCGCGTCGCGCTTCTACCTCCGCCAGGAGAACATCGCACAGGTCTGCCCCCAGGGTCATGCCTTGCGCGCGGCAGGTTGCCTGCGCCTGCTCCAGCAATTCTTGCGCCTTATCCAATTCCCCCATCTCCACGCGCACGGCAGCCATCTGCATGTCGCAGCGCGCGGTGTAGGCCGGCATTTTCTCGTCGGCGAAGGTCTCGCGGGCCGCGCCGAAGCGTTCCAGCGCTCGCTCATACTGGCCGATGCGCAGGTAGAGCGCGCCCAGGTTCTGATCGCAGTGGGCCCGATACATGGTGATGCCGGCGGCATCCAATTCGTCGCGAGCGCGCTGGCACACGGCGAGGGCGCGGGCGTAATCGCCGTTTTGCTCATGGACCAGCGCTATATTCAGGCGGCAGCGGGCTGCATCTATCGGCAGGTTCTGCTCCTCGCAGAGAGCCAAGGCCCTTTCAAAACGGGCGAGGGCCTCCCGTTCCTGCCCCAGTGTGTGGTGCACGAGGCCCAGGTTCACATCGCAGGCGACAACCATCACCGGGCGGCCTGCCTCCACCATGCGGGCCCGTGCTCGTTCCCCCAATTCCAAAGCCTTTTCCAGCGCGCCCATGCGGAAGTGCGTGTTCGCTTCGTTGACTTCGGTCAGAGCAGCGCGCATCATCAGGCCCTCCGCTTCAAAAACGGCGCGCGCGGCCTGAAAACGGGGGAGTGCATCGGTGAAATGGGTTTGCTCGTGCTGGATCAGGGCGGTGTAATGTTCCACTTCGGCCAGGTCTGCCGTGGCACCGGCCTGGGTGAAAACCTCGCGGGCATGGGCCAGGCGACGCATCGCCTCCTGACGATCGCTCAGGAGGAGGTGGAAAGCAATATCCGTCTCGCAGCGGGCAGCGGCCAAAGGCAATCCCGCCCGCTCATAGGTTTCGCGCGCCATCTCCGCCCATTGGCTGGCTTCGACATAGCGGTTGAGACCCCGCACCGCCTGGCCCAATCCCCGGTAGCAATAGGCCAGGAGGGCCAACATGCTTGTTTCAGCATGGGCCTCGCTGATCGGACGCCTTCCTTGTCTCCTTCGCGGGAGGCTGGAGGGGGTGGCCCTTTGTAGCGTGGCGATGACGTGCCGGAAACTTTCTTCCGCCTGCCGATAACGATCCAGGTCCCGTTGGAGCCAGGCCCGTTCTGCGTTACAGAGGGCCATATCTCGCCAGTAGGAGGGGCTTACAAAGGCCGAAGCGGCTTCATCCAGAAGTCGCTCGGCCTGCCGGTAGCGGGCGCGGCGGCGTTCCGCCGCGGCAAAGGTGATCGCACTACGGCTTAGAAGAGCTTTCCAGCCGCGCGTGGAAGGCATTTGCCGCGCTCCGCGTTGGGCCAAGGCGTAGGCCAATTCGGCAAGAGTGTAGGCGATGCGGGGAAAACGGTCCAGAAGTTGCAGGGCGCGCGTCTGCAAGGCCGCGACCGCTTTGACTGGGGGGAGCGCCGGGAGCGCGCCGACTATCTCGGAGATAGGGGCCTCGTCGGCCAACGCGCGCGTAACAAGGGGTTCAAGGGCGGATGGGATGCCATCAACGAGCATATTGAAGTTCTCACAAGGCCGCCTGCCCCCAATTATATCTTGTACGGGCCGCAGGGTCAAGCCCAACCCCGAGTGATTTCCTGCTCCTGTTCTTCGTGTCGCAACATTAGCGCGTCAGCAGCACCTGATGCACTACCAGATAGCCGTTGTCCTGCCGGGTGATGCGCCCGATGCGCACGCCTTCCAGCTGTGCCGATGTCGTCACCCGTGCTTGCAATAAATAGCCGAGGGGTTGTGCCAGAAAAAGCGCGAGGGTGGCCGCGGTGATGGCGCTGGGCAGCCGATCCCAGAAGAACGAACGGCGGCGGCCCACGCTGGCAAGGAGGGCTGCCAGACCGGCCAGCGTGCCTGCCACGGCAATGTTCGTGCCACAGTTGGGATGAACGGCCAGGTACGCTTCTCCGGCTTGCAGACGCCGCAGTGCCTCTTCGGCTGCGTGTTTCACCATCTCTGTGGAGACGAAACCGTAGATATAGAAGCCCTTGTCATCGCTGCGCCCCACCAACCGTAACGACGGGTCGCGCTGGCTGAGGAGATGAATCGTCGCATGTTCAACGGCGTGGCTTTGACGCGCGCGGGCAAAGAGGGGAATATCCAGCAGGTTCATGATCTTGCTCCTGACCACCATACCCAGAACCGACTCCGGCAAACTCACGATAGCGCGATTGTACCACATCGCATTGCCCCGGCCAAACGTGTATCGCCCCGGCAACGCGAAGGACACGGAGCACCAAACGGCTCCGTGTCCTTGCGTACCGAAGCGCGACCGCGATCGGCGGTCCCTACGGTCAGAAATCGCCATCCTTCACATACGGTGCGCTCCACAGGGCCACCGAGAGAACGACCGCCTTGAACCAGGCCTGATGCATCTTCTCTACCTCATCGGCGCTATGACCTTTCTTGGCAAGGAAAGGCTTGATGGTTGCCGTGATGGGATATATGAAGGCCGTCATGTAGCGATGACCGATGTTTGCCACCGCGTTCACGTTGTCGGTCTGGTTCTTCTTGGTGCGGTGGTGACGCAGGCCGATCTCGTGTTGATAGTTCAGCCAATCTTGGTCGTGCGGGCGGTTGCAGGTGTCCAGGATCCATTGCCCAAAACGCTTGCGCACCGCGGCCAGGTAGTCGCTGTTGGCATTGCCTCTGCCATCGGTGAAGTAATAGACGAGGTGTGGATGCGACGCCACGAAGCCGTACCAGACATCCAGCACATCCTCTATCTGGTCGGACAACACTTGGCCGGCCAGGCGCAGGTATTTCTCGTCTTCGGGGCCAAAGAGGACGGCCTGCTTCAACAGGTCCAGATCGTGCAGCGTGAGGGGCGAATGGGCAACGGATGCTGTGCCATAAGTATAACCTGGGATCGTACTCATAGGTTGAGCCTCCTTTCTGATTGGGTTAAGATGCTCCGGACCGGCAGGGAATAACCATTTTGTCATAACATCTCTTCCAATTGCCTATCGCTCTCCCTCCTTTCAATTCTGGATTGGCACAAAGTCCGGACATTCCAGATAGGTGTTTGGCTCGGGCAGCGGCGCATCCACGAAGGCACAGTGATGTGGGCCACGCGGATCGTCCGGGTGCGCCTCGCGCCGGAAGAACTGACAGCCCCAGCACATCTCATAGACCTGCACATGTCCGGCCTCTTGCAAACGGCGAACGATGGCCTGGGTAGCCCGCACCAAAGCGGCCTGATCTGCCTCCGGCAAAGCAGCGATGGCCGCCTCCACCTCATCTAACAGGTTGTCTATTTCCCTGACCTTTTGCTCGCCCATCTCGGTGAGGTGCAGGGTGACCGTGCGTGCGTCGTCAGGGTGCGGCTTACGTTTGACCAACGTTTTGCGTTCCAAGGCGTCGGCCACGCCGCTGGCCGTGGCATAGGTCGCGGCCAACCGCTGTGCCAGCCCGCCGATGGTGCGGACGCCGGGCCGCGCGTAGCGCAAGAAAAGGAGCCCCTGCATCTGCGCGGGCGAGAGCCGCACGGCCTCCCCTCGTGCTCGCAACAGGTGTCCGATGGCCTGGCTGATACGGTAGAGGGCGATGGTCGCCATGCCCGCCGGATGATGAAGACGTTCTCGCGGGTTGAAGGTTGTCACGATAGAGCCTTTATATTTAGGAGTCCTAAATATTATACACGAAATGCACACAATTGTCAAGAGGGTTTTCTCCTCTTTTGCTGCCTGGACAAAAGAGGGATTCGCGGGTATAATGTACGCGGCGAACGTTTGTTCTGTGATCCGCGGAAGGTGGTGTCTCATGCCTGAATTCAAGTTGGTCTCCGATTTCAAGCCGACGGGCGATCAGCCCCTCGCCATCGCCAAACTGGTGGAGGGATTGGAGAAGGGATATCGCGATCAAACGCTTCTGGGTGCAACGGGAACCGGCAAAACCTACGTCATGGCCCAGATCATAGAGAAGATGCAACGCCCCACGCTGGTCTTGGCCCATAACAAAACCCTGGCTGCCCAGCTCTATGCCGAGTTTCGCGAGTTCTTCCCTCACAACGCGGTGGAGTATTTCGTCTCGTACTACGATTACTACCAGCCGGAGGCATACATCCCGCGTACCGATACCTACATTGAGAAGGACGCGGACATCAACGAGGAAATAGACCGCCTGCGGCTGGCTGCTACCTCTGCCCTTCTCAGCCGCCGCGATGTGATCATCGTGGCCTCGGTTTCTTGCATCTATGGCCTCGGCAGCCCGGAAGAATACGGCAGGGTCGTGATCCATCTGAAGGTCGGCGAGACGCGCCGCCGCGAGAAGATACTACGCCATCTGGTTGACATATTCTACGAGCGTAACGATCTGACCCTCGGCCGCGGCAAATTTCGCGTGCGAGGCGACACGCTGGAGGTGCAGCCTGCTTACGGCGAGTTTTGCTATCGCATCAGTTTCTTTGGCGACGAGATAGAACGCATCTCCGAGATAGACCCCCTCACCGGCGAGGTGCTGGCCGATCACCAAGAGGTAGATATCTTTCCCGCCAAGCACTTCATCACCCCCGAAGACCGTTTGCAGGAGGGCCTACGCCTCATAGAGGAAGAGTTGGAACAACGGCTGAAAGAACTGCGTGCGGAGGGGAAGCTCCTGGAGGCGCAACGCCTGGAACAGCGCACCCGTTACGACCTGGAGATGCTGCGGGAGATCGGTTACTGCTCCGGCATTGAGAACTACTCGCGGCCTTTGAGCGGGCGGCCCCCCGGCTCGCGCCCCTGGACGCTGTTGGACTATTTTCCCGATGACTGGCTCCTCTTCGTGGATGAGTCGCACATGACTATCCCTCAGGTGCATGGGATGTACAACGGCGACCGCTCGCGCAAGCAGGTGCTGGTGGATTTCGGCTTCCGGCTCCCTTCGGCGCTGGATAACCGCCCCCTCACCTTTGAGGAGTTTGATGCGCAGATCAACCAGGTCATCTACGTCTCGGCCACGCCGGGGCCTTATGAGCGTGCCGTCTCTAAGCAGATTGTGGAGCAGATCATCCGGCCTACGGGCCTGGTGGACCCACAGGTGATCGTCAAACCGACCAAAGGGCAGATTGAGGACCTGGTCGGCGAGATCCGGCGACGCGTGAGCCGCGGCGAGCGGGCTCTGGTGACGACGCTGACGAAACGCATGGCGGAAGACCTGGCCGACTACTTGGCCGAACTAGGCGTCAAGGTGCATTATCTCCATTCCGAGGTGCAGACGCTGGAGCGGGTGGAGATATTGCGTGACCTGCGCCTGGGCGTCTATGACGTGGTCGTGGGCATCAACCTGTTGCGCGAAGGGTTGGACCTGCCGGAGGTGAGCCTTGTCGCCATCCTGGATGCCGATAAGGAGGGCTTCCTCCGTTCCGAACAGGCCCTCATACAGACGATGGGCCGCGCCGCGCGCCACATCCACGGCACCGCCATCCTCTATGCCGACACCGTGACCGATTCTATGAAGCGGGCCATCGCCGAAACAAATCGGCGACGGGAAATCCAAATGGCCTACAACCAGGCTCATGGCATTGTCCCCGCCAGCATCGTCAAGGCGGTGAAAGACCTGACGGACCGGGTGGCAAGCATGAGGGCCTTGGCCGAGTCGGGGCCGGCATATCAGGCGGAAGGAGGCGCGCCGCCGGTGCGCGCCTTGCCCAAAGACGAAATGGCGCGGCTGATCAAGGAGTTGGAAAAACAAATGAAAGAGGCCGCGTCGCAATTGGAGTTTGAGAAGGCGGCCCTCCTGCGAGACCAAATCTATGAGTTGCGCCGGGCGATGGAGGATGACCGCGAGCCGGAATGGGAGCGTATCCGCCGCGAGGAGCGGGAGCATCACCTGGCGGAGGCGAAACAGAACCGTCCGCCAAAAAGGATGCCGATGCAGTACCGGTAGGAGATGAATGAAGCCGGGGAGGTACTCCTAGTACACCTCTCTTATCTTCCTTCTCTCGCCGATTCGGGGAGAGAAGGAAGATAGAGGAGGATGAGAGAATTATAGACCACATCAACCGGAGCAGAAGGCTCACGCCAGCGGCAGCGTGAAGGTGAAGGTACTGCCCCGACCGGGTTCACTTTCTACCCATAGCCTGCCACCGTGCTGCTCTACCAGGCCGCGTGCGATGGTCAGGCCCAAGCCCATCCCGGAATGATTGCGGGTCAGCACCGGCTCAACTTGGTGAAACGGCTGGAAGATCCGTTCGTGCTCTTCTTTCGGGATGCCGATGCCCGTATCTTGTACGCTGATGTGAATTTCGTTCCCGCGGCGCGTCGCTCCCACCCTTACTTGGCCGCCCGGCGGGGTGAACTTGATGGCGTTGGAGACCAGGTTGCCGACAACCACCCGCACCTTTTGCGAGTCGCAGCGCACCGTCGGCATCTCTCTGGGGAGCCTCAGTTGCAGGCCGAGGCCCTTAGAGGCGGCCAGCGCGTCAAACTCTGGTATCACCGTGGTCAATAGCTTTTTGATATCGCACGGGCTCAACTGCGCCGGTTCCTGGCCCGTCTCCAGGTAACGCAGGTTCGTCAGATTGTCTATGAGGGTTTGCAGGCGATTCGCACTCTCAACGACCATCTTGACCTGTTCCTGGGCGGCATCCTCCATCTGCTCTTGCAGGAAACTGGCATAGGCCAGGATGATGGTCAGAGGCGTGCGCAGTTCATGGCTGGCGATGGCGATGAATTCGCTCTTACGCCGGTCCAGTTCGCTTAGTTGGGCGTAGGCTTGTTGCAAATCGGCCACGAGCCGCGCATTCTCAATGGCAACGGCAGCCTGGGAAGCCAGAGCGGTGAGAGAATCCAGGTCATCGTCGGAGAATCGCGCACCGCCGCGCTTATTCAGGACTTCCAGCGCGCCGATGGTGTGTTCTTTGCCGTTGCGCCCTACCTTCAAAGGTACTGCCATGAGGGAGCGGGTGCTGAAGCCGATAGAGCGGTCCACCTGGCGATAGAAGCGAGGGTCGGGCCGCGCGTCGCTCAAGATTACCGATTGGCCGTTGCGCACGACCCAGCCCGCGATGCTTCCTTCCAGCGGCACGGTGATGTCCTTGAGTTGATCGCGTTTGGCACCACTGGCAGCGGCAAAACGCAACTCCTGAGAGCGGGGCTCTAGCAAGAGGATAGAACTTGCCTCGGTATCCGTCACTTCCGCTGCCGTGCCGATGATGGCAGCCAGAAGCGGTTCCACCTGGAGGGTGGAACTGAGGACGCGACTGATCTCAACCAGACGGCGCAGCCGATTGATCTGATGGCTCACTTCGCCTTCAGGCTTTCGCGCGGTCACTTTATTCTCCAATAACAATGGGGAATGGCCCACCCTAAGTATAGCATATTGCACACAAAATAGTGCAAAACTAGTACCAAAGTACCATAGGATGACCGAGCATGGCAAACCAACCCCAAGGCGACGGCATAGAACTCGGCACCGTCCACCAGGTGGATATTGACCGGGAGATGCAGGCGGCATATCTGGATTACGCCATGAGCGTCATCGTGGCGCGAGCGCTCCCCGACGCACGCGATGGCCTGAAACCCGTACACCGCCGCATCCTCTATGCCATGCACGATCTAGGGCTTACCCACGACAAGCCCTACAAGAAGAGCGCGCGCATCGTGGGCGAGGTGTTGGGCAAATATCACCCTCACGGCGACGTGGCCGTTTATGAGGCGATGGCCCGCATGGCCCAAGATTTCGCCATGCGCCACGTCCTGGTGGATGGGCAGGGCAATTTCGGCTCCGTTGACGGCGACGCGCCCGCAGCCATGCGCTACACCGAGGCGCGGCTGGCGCGGCTGGCCGGCGAGATGTTGCGCGACCTTGAGAAAGAAACGGTAGATTTCGGCCCTAACTTTGACGGCACCCTCACCGAGCCTTTGGTGCTGCCTGCACTTCTGCCCAATCTCCTGGTTAACGGCGCGTCCGGCATCGCCGTGGGCATGGCGACCAACATCCCCCCGCACAATCTGGGTGAGGTCTGCGATGCCCTGATCTACATGATCGGGCGCGCGGGCCAGTGGGAGGAGATCGGCATCGGAGATTTGCTGAGGTTCATCCCCGGCCCCGATTTCCCTACCGGCGGCATCGTCTTTCGCTACAGCGCAGGCGAAGGGGAGGGAAAGACCGACGTCATTGAGAACGCGTATGCCATTGGGCGTGGCCGTTTCGTTGTGCAAGCGAAGGCGCACATAGAGGAGATGAGCCGCAGCCGCCACCGCATCGTCGTCACCGAGCTCCCCTACATGGTCAACAAGGCGCGCCTGGTGGAGCGCATCGCCGAACTGGTGCGCGATAATCGCATAGAGGGCATCACCGATGTGCGCGACGAGTCGGATCGCACCGGCATGCGCCTGGTCATTGAGCTGACGCGCACCGTGGCGGCGGCAGATGTTCTGGCTGCGCTCTTCAAACTGACGCCCCTGCGCACCATCTTCGGCGTCTCTATGCTGGCGCTGGTGGAAGGCGAACCGCGCACCCTCTCATTAAAAAAGGCTCTGCAACATTACCTGGAACATCGCCAGGAAGTCGTCAGGCGGCGCACCGCTTATGAACTGCGGCTGGCAAAGGAGCGCGCCCACATCCTGGAAGGTTTGCTTAAGGCCTTGTCCTTCTTGGATGAGGTCATCCAGATCATCCGCCGCTCGCAGACGACCGATACCGCGCGCACAAATCTCATCAAGCGTTTCCGCTTCAGCGAGGCCCAAGCCAATGCCATCCTAGATTTGCCCCTCAAGCGGTTGGCCCAGTTGGAACGCAAAAAATTGGAGGACGAGTACGCGGAGAAGAAGAAACAGATCAAATACCTGGAAAGCCTCTTGGCAAGCCCACAGAAGATCCTTGGCGTCATCGCCCAGGAATTGCGGGAACTGAAAGAGCGGTACGCCGAGCCGCGCCGCACACAGATCGTGGACCGGCCCGAAGGTCTCCTCACCGCGCGCGATCTTCTGCCTAGTCAAGCTGTATGGGTGAGCGTGGGCGTGAAAGGGCGCGTCGCTCGCCGGCCTGCGCAGCCGGGCGACGGAGATGCGCTGGCGAGCGCGGCCGCGGGCGCGCCGGCAGCCTTCCTTGCAGCCAATACCCAGGACGACCTCCTGTTAATCACGGCGGATGGGCGTGCCGCGCGCCTGCCGGTGCATCAGATACCCGAAGGCGAAGGGGGGCCCTGGGACGATCTGACCGGCTTGGGCCGCAAAGACCGGGTGATCGCAGCCCTGGCGTTGCCTCCGCCTGCGGGCGAACGCACAGGTTATCTGGTGCTCGCCACGCGCCAAGGGAAGGTGAAACGCATCGCCCTGGCCGAGGTAGAGGCAGCGTTATCGGCCACACCGGCCATCATAGGCCTGGACGAGGGGGATGAGGTAGTCGCCGCCGCGCTCGGCACAGGGAGCAGCATACTCCTGCTGGCGACGCGGCAGGGACAAGCCATCTCTTTCAAAGAAGACGAGGTGCGACCTATGGGTCTGGCTGCGGGCGGCATCGGCGCGCTGCGGCTCGGCGTGAGCGATGAGGTCATCGGTTGCACGATCGTCGCGCCTGACCGGCATCTCCTCACGCTGACGCAAGGCGGATTTGCCAAGCGCATTTCCTTCGCCGAGTTCCCGACTCAGGGACGCTATGGTCGCGGCGTGGCTGCGGCGAAGTTATCAAACCTCGCGGGGGGCTTCGTGGGAGTCGCGTCGGTGGGAGCACACGATTGGGCCGTGCTAATGCTGGCCGATGGCCAGACCCGCTCGTTGCCTGTGGTCTCCATCCGCGAGATGGCGCGTTCTGCTCAGGGAAGCCGCATCGCTACGCTGACCAAGGGCGAGGTGGTGATGGGGCTGGTGGTAGTGCCGGGCATAGCGCCCGCATCGGAGATGCCGCCTGCGCCGGTAGAAGCGGCGAAGCCCAAGAGAAAAACCGCTGCGCCGAAGAGGAAGGCTCCTGCAGAAGCTTCACCTGTGCCCATCACAGAGGCAAAGCCGCGCAAGAAGCCCGCCGCATCGGCAGAGAAGGTACCGGCGAAACCGACGGCTGTGGCGAAGGCTCCGATCAAAGAAAGAGCAGAGGCTAAGGCGTTGCCGAAACGCGCGGCAACGGCCACCACGCCGCCTGCCGTCCCTAAGACACAGACAAGGCCACAAGCCCAACCCACCGAACCGGCCCCACCTGCTGCGGCTCGCGCCGAGAAGATTGCCTCTGAACAAGCCACCGGGCCCCGGCAGAAGCCGCCGACATTAAAACGGGGCAAGGCGAAGGTATTATCCCGTCCAACGGTGACAGAAGCACCCGTGCCTGAAGAGAAGAGACCGAAGGATGCCGCGCCTTTGCCCGCCAAAGCCGGCAAGGCTAGAACCATTCCCCTAGAGGGAGCGGACGCCGAGAAGCCGGCCACGGCAAGGCGGTGACGGAGAGCGGCCCTAGGGCCCATGAGAACGCGGCGCGATGGGCCGCGTCCCTGGCCGAGTCCAATGACCTGTCTAATACTTGCCAGAAAGATGCCGTTTTCCCATCGCACCCAACGCCCGCTGTCAGGGTGAAGTTGACGACCCACCAGGGCTGTGATATAATGTTTCATTGTACAGGGTGTACATTAACAAGGCGCACATCGCAGAGCACACTTGCGATGCGTTGCGCTTGCTCCCGGCTTGGCAGGGAACCGTGTGAGAACGGGGCCGGTAGCCGTCGCTGCGCGTGGCTTTTGGGCCTGAGCGCAGAGGAACTTCCCGACTCCCGGCTTGAGCCGAAGGCTCAGGCAAGGTCGCCCCACGAAACAGCAAGTGGGGGCACCCGGTCGGTAACGGACGGGTGACTACAACCGCAACAGAAAGCAAACCGGCCTGTGCAGGCCTCGGTTTTCGGGGCCCCAAGCGGGTAACGGCTGAAACGGTGGGGTAAGAGCCCACCAGCAGGTACCAGTGATGGGCCTGGCTGGGCGAGCGTGCGACCGGGAGCAAGGCGAGGGGGCCGGGTCTGTTCAGAACGGATTCGGTCTCGCCGCAGCGGTGACGGTGAAGCGAGGTTACTCCTCGCAGGCCAGGAACCGCCATCCCCTCTGTGCGGGATGAGACAGATGACGGCGCGGGTCAGCCCGACAGAATCGGGAGTATGACCGGCCCCGCCTCGTGGCGTTATTCCTGGGAAAGGCAGCGGGAAGAGGCCGACGTGGCGGAATTGGCAGACGCTGCAGACTTAGGATCTGCTGCCCGATAGGGCGTGGAGGTTCGAGTCCTCTCGTCGGCATGGGCCCGTGGCCTAGCGGGAAGGCGCCTCCTTTGCACGGAGGAGATCGTCGGTTCGAATCCGACCGGGTCCACTGATTGCGTCCTGGTTTCTCAACCGCTACGTTCCGACCTACAGACACAAATACTGAAAGATGGCGGCAGACTGACAAGAATGCGGGTGTAGTTCAGCGGTAGAACGTCTCCTTGCCAAGGAGAAGGTCGTGGGTTCGAATCCCATCGCCCGCTCTGTGTTATCGTAGGGGCGGTTCGCGCCGCCCCTACTTTATGGTATGATGTCACGGTCGATTTGCCGAGGTAGCTCAGTTGGTAGAGCACGTGACTGAAAATCACGGAGTCCCCAGTTCAAGTCTGGGCCTCGGCACTCCACAATTTTTGTTAAGCCTCCACAAACCAGGCTTCTTCATACTTTCTTTCTTTGACAGACTGTGGGGCGGGCGGCCAGAACCATGAGCAAGGACCGGCAAGCCCCAGGTCTATGGCGTGAGCACTTCAGAGACTGTCACCAGAGTATAGCCTTCCGCCCGCAAACCGTCAATGATGCCGGGCAACGACTCCGCATCGCGCGCTTTGCTGGTATGCAAGACGACGATACCACCCGGCCTTGCTTCCTTCAGCACCGATTCTATCATCGTCTGGGCGGTAGCCCCCTGTTTCCAGTCATAGGTCTCCGTCGTCCACACGACGGTCAGATAGCCTTCTTCCCCGGCTACGTTGATGCTCAGCTGGTTGCGATAGCTGTACGGTGGCCGGAAATAGGGCTTGGTGCTGCGGCCCGTGATCTCCTTGATCATCTCCTCGGTCTTGCGCAGCTCTTCAATCATTTGTTCCCGCTTTAGGGTGCGGAAATCGGGATGAGACCAGGAGTGGTTGCCGATCTCATGCCCATCGTCCACGATGCGCTTGATCAGGTCAGGGTGGGCCTTGGCGAATTGCCCCAAGATGAAGAACGTCGCGCGCACGTTTTTCTCTTTCAAGGTATCCAATATGGAGGGCAACGGCGCGGGACTGGCCTCCACATCCAAGGTGAGGGCGATCCACTTCCGCTTTGTGTTGCTCCCGCCATAGACGAGACGGGGCGTGACGGCCCCGGTAGGTTGCGGCGCGGGTGAAGGCCTGGCAAGGGGGGTGGACGCGGCGGTGGCCGTCGCAAAACGCACGGCGGGAACTCTGGTGGCGGTAGGGGAAGGGGCGGGTGTCTCGGTCGGCGATGCCGTCGGGGTGGAGGATGGTGGCGGCGTGTCCGTCGGATAGGGAGTAGAGGTCGCCGTCTCGGCAGATTGGAGCTCAGGGGTGGGCGTTGCCACGCTGCATGCGCAGGGCGATCCTCGCGATACGGCTAATTCGCTATACCCCGGTGGGAGTTCGTTCTCGGCGGTTGTCGGCCTTGAGTCAGGCCCGATAGCCTCCGTTGGGGCGACGGCTATCGGTGTGCTCCCATTATTGCTTCTGGGCGCGGCCGCTCCCGATCGTGAGCAACCTGCTACCAGCAGCATGGCGGCAAGAACAAAACATACAAAGATGACGCGACTGCCAATTCCCCTACCCTGTACAGCATCGGTATATCCCATAATTATCCCCATCACCATCGTTGACCTTATAAGGGAGTTCGGCGCAGCGATTATACACTATGCGGCCCGGAAACGAAAATAAAACCCTAAACCTCTACGGTAGCAGGCGGTAGGGGCGCAGGCGCGGATGAACCGTTTCGGCGCGGAACCCCTCGGCATAAGTCACGCCGCATTGCAAGCCGCGCCAGCGGGCGGCGATGTGCATGGCCTCCACCATCGTGGTTCCGTCACGACCTTTGATCCACTCCAACTGGCTGGCGTGGCACTCCAGCATGGCGCGTTTTGTCTCGTAGGTTTCTGTAATATCCACGTATTCCGTCGGTGTAAAGTTTAGGCCGTTCGGCGTATCAAAGTAATAAAGGGGGCGCGCGCCCGGATGAGCAGGATGCTCCGTCTTGACATTGGGCAGCGTACAGACGAACGAAGCATCAAACACCAGCCTGCTCACGGCGCGATGGTCGGGGTGATAGTCCAAGGGATCGTGTGTCAGGATGAGGTCCGGCCTGGTGACACGAATGAGATCGACAAAGCGCAAGCGGGTTGCCACATCTTCAAAGAGAAACTCGTCCCGAAAGCCAAGCCAGTGAAACTCGGCTCCGATGAGGGCCGCTGCCCGCTCGGCCTCAGCCCGCCGGATGCGTGCCAGTTCATCCGGCGAGATGGTCGGATGCCCCGCGCTGCCGTCGGTGGCGATGGCTATGATGACCGCATCGCCGCGACGCGCGTATTTCGCCAGCGTCCCCGCGCATTTCAGTTCTATGTCGTCGGGGTGCGCGGCGACGGCCAGCACGCGTAGAGGTGCAGAAGATTGCTCGACCATTGCAGTTCCTCCTTAATGCCTGTAAGCTTGCTCATTTTCCCTTAGAGCCTATCCGAATAATTCGGCGGCCCGAAAAGCAATGAGAGCACAAGCGAGGTGCAAGAAGGCGATGTGGTTCTCAGGTTTCTTGTCTCGGCGAATCAAGATGCGACGAAAAGGGATCCGTTGTTTGCCCATGCCCACATTATACCAGCAATTCGGACGGGCTCTAAGGGTACTGTGCTGCGCATTTCAATTTGCCTTTGCAGGCGCGGACGCCTGGATTTGGCGGAGATGACCCATCCTGCCGTGCTAAAGGCAGAGGCGCTCCTGCCGGTAGGGCCCTTTAGGGGGTGTGCGTTAGAATGACACAGATTGTGGGATACAGGAGGCTTCCCGATCCCTATGCAGAGGCTGAATTTGAAGGATCGCCGCGCCGATGCTATAATCCGTCGGGTTCCGATTCTGCGGCCTGTTCGGTGCCGATCTTATCGCAAATTCACAATCTATGAGGAGCAGGATGAACATACTCTTAGTCGCCATTGATACCCTGAGTGCCAGGCACATGGGCTGCTATGGCTACCACCGCAACACCACCCCGTTCATAGATGCCTTGGCCCGCGAATCTGTGCTTTTTGAGTCCCTCTACTGTCAGGCCATCCCCACCCAACCGTCTTATACCAGCGTCTTCACGGGCCAGTACGCGATCACCCATGGCATCGTTAGCCACGGCGGCACGAGAGTGCTGTCTCCCACGACCCCCACGCTGGCCGAGGTCTTAGCCGGCAACGGCTATACCACCTGCGCGGTGGATACCCTCCCTACCCATCACAAGCCCTGGTTTGGCCGAGGATACCAGTACATCATGTCGCCGGAAACCAAAGGAGAGTACTCGCAAGCCATCACCTGGGAACACTACAACGACTTGGCAGTTCCCTGGCTCAAGGCGCACGCCGACGAAAGGTTCTTCCTCTTCATTCACTATTGGGACCCTCATACCCCCTACCTTCCACCGCCTCGCTATCGTGACCTGTTTTACACGGGCGACCCTTGCGATCCTCACAACCGTTCTCTGGATGGCCTATGGCGGCATCCCTTCGGCGAGCCGTGGAAACAGTGGTTTGATCGCCTGCGGCCCGGCATCACCGACGCGGAGTACATCGTCGCCATGTACGATAGCGAGATCCGCTTCGTAGATGATGGATTGCGTCAGCTCTTGGACGCGCTGGAAGCTTTTGATCTGGCGGATGACACGCTGGTCCTGGTCTTCAGCGATCACGGCGAGATGATGTACCAGCACGGCATCTACTTTGATCACCACGGCCTGTACGATGATGACCTGCATGTCCCGCTCATCATCCGCTGGCCGGGGCACACAAAGGTCGGCTTACGCGTGCCGCACCTAGTCCAACACATTGACATCGCTCCCACCCTCCTGGCAGCAGCAGGCATTGCCATTCCCCCCACTATGGAAGGCCATACCCTGATTCCTTACATGACCGGCGAGGCAACCGAACCGATCTACCCCTTCCTGGTGGCCGAGGAATGTACGCGGATGATGAAATGGGCGATCCGCACCGACGAGTACAAGTTCATACTGAGCCGTGAGCGAGACTATCGCAACGGGCCGCTGCGCGAACTGTACGACTTGCGGGCCGACCCCGACGAACTGGTCAACCTGCACGATCAGAAACCGGAGGTCGCCGCTCAACTGGAACGCGTGCTGACCGACTGGATTGCCGCGATGATGCAGAAAAACGGTTTGACAGAGGACCCCTTGGTCTCCAACGGCCTGACCTTGGCAGCCGATTGGTTCAAGTGGGTCAGGGAACATGGCTATTGGTAGTTATCCGAGGGGCGCGATCCTATCTGCGCTCGGCCCTTCGGCTGTAGCGAGCACCGATGTCCACAAAGAATTGCCCCCCAGCGGGGGCTTTTCTTTTCCTTCCGAGCAGCAGGTGAGAACCGGGAAGTTGCATCCGCCAACACTCATGACCATCTAATCCAATCTTCATAAAATCTTAACAGCCTTCTGCTAGACTAAGCGTGACAGGCGGGCGAACGCCGGCTAGTGAATTCTGAACTCGGAGGGTGCTATGAGGATGAAGAAACCAATTTTAGTGTTAGGCACGTTGATACTTGTGATCGTGATCGGGTTGTTCGCCGTAGGCTCGGCCTTTGCCCAAGAGGCCACGCCCACACCCACACCGAAGGCCCCCTATGGCTGGTTCGGCTGGTGCAGAGGCTTCGGTTTCGGCGGTTCATGGGCGATCTATGACGCTGTGGCCAAGGCGCTCAATCTCACACCGACGCAACTCTTTGAGCAGTTGCACAGCGGCAAGACCCTGGCAGAGATCGCCGAGGCGCAGGGCGTTGACATGCAGGCAGTCCAGGATGCCGTCAACGCGGCCCAGACGCAGGCTATGAAGGATGCCATCAACCAGGCCGTGAAGGATGGGAGAATCACCCAGGCCCAGGCTGACTGGCTCCTGCAAGGGATAGAACAAGGTTTCCTTCCCAAGGGCCGCGGCTTCTTCGGCTTCGGCCATATGAAGCGAGGCGGCTTCTTTGGCTTCAAGGGTTGGGGTCCTGTACCCACACCTACTGCTCCTGCGACGGGTACGTCGTCCTGAGGCTGGCCGGCCGGGTCAGCCTGCGAGAGGTCAATAAAAGATGCCCGCCTGATCCATGGGGGGACGAAGGCAGAGCCTCGTCCCCCTTATGGAGCGAGGAGGATGCTCGAGTGGAAAGAGATCAACCTCTGATTGAGGTCCGCAATGTGACGAAGGTCTATCGCATGGGCGAGATTGAAGTACATGCCCTGCGTGGCGTCTCCCTGCAGGTGTACCCAGGTGAGATGATAGCCATCATGGGGCCATCCGGCTCCGGCAAGTCAACCCTGATGAACATTTTGGGCGCGTTAGACGTGCCTACCACCGGTACCTACCTGCTGGACGGGCAGGACGTGGGCCGAATGAGTGAGGACCGCCTTGCCAATATTCGCAATCGTAAGATCGGTTTCGTCTTTCAGACCTTCAATCTTCTGCCACGCATGTCGGCGCTGGCGAATGTAGAACTTCCCCTGATCTACGCCGGCATTGGCAACGGTCGGAAACGTTGCATCGCCGCCCTGGAACTGGTAGGATTGGGCGACCGGCTTCATCACAGACCCAACGAACTGTCGGGGGGGCAGCAGCAGCGGGTGGCGATCGCCCGCGCCCTGGTGAATAACCCCAGCCTCATCCTGGCGGACGAGCCCACCGGCAACCTGGATTCCAAATCCGGCGAGGAAGTGATGCGAGCCTTTCAGGAACTGAACGAAAAAAGAGGCATGACCATCGTGGTTGTCACCCATGAGCCGGATATCGCAGAACACACGCGGCGCATCGTCCGCATACAAGACGGCCTTATCGTGAGCGATAAGCCTGTGCTGAACCCGCGACGGGCCGCAGACTTTATGCCGATGGGCGACCTGGGCAGCTCACAAACGGCGAGCGATAACGGCCGGTCGAGCGTTGATCATGGCTCTGAAATACCCGTCGCTGCCTTGGAAAAGGCGCGACGTTAGCAAGAAGGAGGATGAAGAGGATGAACCGGGCTTTGCAGGTCATCTCAGCCATCGTGGTTCTGGCAGTCGTCGCCGGTGGAAGCTTCTACGGCGGCATGGTTTATGCTAAGAGCCAAACACAGACCTCTGCAACCGCAGGGCCTTCGCGGGGAGCGCTGCCTGCCGCTGGCGGAGGGGGGCAGTTTCAATTCCCCAACCGAGATCAGCAAGGTGGAGGGCAGCGTCTCGGCGGTCAGGGCGGCGCGCTCTTCGGTGAGATCGTAGAGATCGGCGATGGCTTCATGGTGATAAAGGATAACAACGGTAACGAGATTCAGGTGTACGTCACAGATACGACCCTGATTGAGAAAAGCGCCTCGGTTAAGCTGGCCGACCTGGCGACCGGTGAGACGGTGATCGTCTCAGGAAGCCGAGGGGAGGATGGGACTATCACAGCGCGTTCGGTGCAGGTGGCACCTGCCGGGCGTTTCGTCTTCAGTAATCCCGGAGCCACGCGCACTCCGTAGAGTAGGAGTATCCTCATGAAACGAGTCTTGCGTCTTGTGCTGACGGTGCTGATCCTCTTGTTGCTGGGGGGCGGAGGGTTCTGGTTCTACCAGAATCGGCTTGCGGCCCAGGGGAGCGGCACGGCTGCCGGTAGTTACACCCAGGTGGTGACGGTGCAACGAGGGAACCTGAGTGCCAGCATCACGGTGGTGGGGGAACTGGAGGCCGTCCGACAAGAGACCTTGACCTTCGGTCGGATGTCGGGGACGACGGTGCTGCAGAGCCTGGAGGTGCAGGCAGGGAACACGGTCACGGCGGGCCAGGTATTGGCGACGATCGATCCTGCGCCGTACCGGCAGGCGTTAGACCAGGCGAAGAGCGACCTGCAGGCGGCGGAGGAGAAGCTGGCCGACCTCCAGACACCGGCCACCGCCCAGGAGATCGCCGCGGCCGATGTGAAGGTGGCTCAGGCCGAGCATAATCTGGAGCAGGCCAAAGAAGACCTGGAGAAACTCCAGTCGCCCGACCTGACTGCTTTGCAGGAGGCCGTCCAAACCGCGCGAGACAACCTGGCCGTGGCGAAATACCAACAAGCCCTGGCGGAGCGCGATTCCCTGGCGAAGAGCGAACGCGATCTCCAATACGCCGTGAACTGGCACGAGCGGAAGATCGGGCAACTGCAACAGTTGGTGGCAGAGTACAAGGCGAACCTGGAACAGACCGAACAACTGGCCGATGAGCAGGAGAAACTGAGCGAGGCACAGGCGGATCTGGCGCGCGTGCGGGCACAACGGCAGGTATCCCTTCAGGCGGCGGCGTTGGCCGTGACGGAAGCCCAGCAGGCTTTAGTGGATGCGGAGGAGGCATTGGCGGAGGCGCAGGCGGGGGGGGATGCGTTGGCGTTGGCGAAGGCGCGG
>FWPU01001137.1_pt1 | contig 69891 bp, 62 predicted proteins | sample 2228361 | NCBI WGS metagenome assembly FWPU01 (sample SAMEA103939777, study PRJEB20133) | metagenome
CGATGCGGCTGCGCGTCGGCCAACACCTCGTTTTCGACGCCAGCGACGATGTCCTCGGCCGTCCCTCACGCGGCATCCAGGTCGACGCCGACCGCTGAGACGCCGGCGTTCACGCGCGAGCTGGGCGAACGCCTGGCGCGCGTGGCGCTGGCCAACCTCGCCACCGACTACCCGCATCGGCTCCAGCACCTGCTGGCGAGCGACGCCGACGCGCGCCTGCTGCCCGCGCACGTCAAGATCGAACTGGCGTATCTGCGCGGCGCCGGCCGCGCCTCGTTCGAGCGGCCCTACGGCTGGGGCTGGCTGCTGAAGCTGCAGGCGGAACTCGAACTGCTTGCGCGCGAACGCGAGTCCGCGCGGCGCTGGCGCGACGCGCTGGCGCCGCTCGCCGACGAGATCGCGATGCGCCTGCTCGCGTTCCTGCCGCGCCTGGACTATCCGGTGCGCGCGGGCACGCACGGCAACACCGCGTTCGCGTTGATCCTCGCGCTCGACTTACGCGCGCGTGACACAGCGCCGCGCGCTCGCTCGCTCCGTGGCCGAACGGGCGCAAACGTGGTTCGGGCGCGATCGGCGTTACCCCGCCGACTACGAGCCGGGCGGCGACGACTTCCTGTCGGGCGGGCTGGTCGAGGCCGTGCCGATGCAGCACACATTCGACGATGACCGCTTCTCGCGGTGGTGGAACGCCTTCGCACCGGCGCCCGACGCGCTCGCGCGCTGGCTTGCGCCGGTGCGCGTCGGCGATGCGCGCGACCCCAAGATCGTTCACCTGCACGGGTTGAATCTGTCGCGCGCGTGGTGCTGGCGCGTGTTGCGGCGCAGCCTGCCCGCTGCGCTGCACGATGCGGTCGACCGCGCGATCGAATCGCACCTGGCAGCGTCCTTCGCGGCGGCCGTCGAGGGCGACTTCGTCGGCACGCACTGGCTGGCGTCTTTCGCGCTGTTGGCGCTGACTGACGCGCCGAGCGGCGATCAGAACCGCTGAGCCGCCTACACCGTCCGAATGATCGAAGCCGCCTTCAGGCGGCCGGCGATCCTGCCGATAGGCAGGATACGCCTGAGTGCATCCGCATGTCACGCCTCAACGCTTTTGCCGCTTTCGTGTCCGCCGCACTGCTGTCGGGCTGCGCCACGCTCACCGGCACCGCCACACAGGCCATCGATATCGAGGCGGTCGACGCGAGCGATCGAGCGGTGCGCGGCATGGAGTGCCGAGTGTCCAACGGCGCGGGCGAGCAGGTCGTGACGCTGCCGGCGAACGAAGTCCGGGTCCGCCGCTCCTCCTCCGATCTGGAGATCGAATGCCGGCTCGGCGCGCAGGTCGCGCGCGGCACCGCCGCGGCCCGCGGCGACGCGAAGATGGAGAACTCCTTCCTTCCGGGCAGCTCGGTCGCCGCGCTCGTCGACCATCTGAGCGGCTACATGTATTCGTATCCGACGCCTCTGAGACTGCGCGTGGGCGAACACCTGCGCTTCGAGTTTTCCGACGCGCCGCGAGCCGAGCTGGTCGCCTCGCTCGCGCCGCCCGGCGCGGCGGCACCCGCGCCTGCGCTGCCGGTGATCGCGACACCGGTGATCCCGGCACAGATTCCCGCGCGAGCCGCGCCAAGTTCCGCCGGCGCACCGATGCGTCGGGCGCCGCGCCTGCGGTCGAACGCACGCCCGGTCGCGGCCGCACCCGCTGCACCGCCCCCGGTCAAGTACGAATCGCTCGATCCGCGCGACCTGCGCCTGCGCTCCGGCGCGCACTGATCGCCCCGTCCCGGCGCAGGCCGCGCCGCCCGTCCCGCTTGACAGCCATCAAGCCGCGCACGCCCGCGCGCTGGTGTCATTCGGGCGTCGTGGGCGCAACGCAGGGGACGCGATCGTGTGGGACGTCATCGTCATCGGTTCGGGCATCGGCGGGCTCGCCGCGGCTGCCGCGCTGGCACGCACCGGCCGCCGCGTGCTCGTGCTCGAGCGACATGACCAGCCGGGTGGGCTGACGCAGACCTTCGAGCGCGACGGCTATCGCTTCAACGTCGGCGTGCACTACGTCGGCGGCGCGGGCGAGATCGACGGTCGCCCCGGCCCGGCGAAGAAACTGTTCGATACGCTGACGCCGGACGGCATCCCGATGGCCTCGGTCGGCGAGGTCTACGACCGCGTGCACTTCCCCGGCTTCAGCTTCGAGTTCGCGCACCCGGCCGCGCGCCTGCGCGCCGATCTGAAGGAGCGCTTTCCACGCCAGCACGAAGGCATCGATCGCTACTTCGCCGCGCTCGGCGAGGCGCACACGGCGCTGCAGGCGGTGTTTACCGCGCACGCGCTGCCGTCGCCGCTCGGCCGTGCGTTGCAGTGGTTCAAGCGCGCGGCGATCCGGCGCTGGATCGCACGGACGACCTGGCAGGTGATCCGTGAGTGCGCAAGCGACCCGGGGCTGCAGGCCGTGCTCGCCGCGCAATGGGGCGCCTATGGCGGCCGGCCGAGTGCAAGCTCGTTCGCGGCGCACGCGCTGGTGATGCACCACTACCTCGAAGGCGCATGGTTTCCCGTCGGCGGCGGCGCCGTATTCGCGCGCGAGTTCGCGCGCACGATCGAATCCGCGGGCGGCGCGATCCGCACCAGCGCGGAGGTCGCGCGTATCCGCGTCCGCCACGCGCGCGTCGCGGGCGTGGCGCTCGCCGACGGCGAGGAAATCGAGACCCTCTGCGTCGTCTCGGACGCGGGGATCCGCAACACGCTGCGGCTGCTGCCGACGCCGGAGGTCGACTACCGCTGGGCCGACGACGCGCTCGCGATCGAGCCTTCTGTCGGCTACGTGGGGCTTTATCTGGGTCTCGAAGGCGACATCGGCGCGCTGGGCGCATCGGCGACCAACGACTGGATCTACGAAAGCTGGGACGTCGACGCGATCTGGCGCGATCCGTTCAGCGAGCCCGCTGCGCCCGCGCTGTTCGTGTCGTTTCCTTCGCTGAAGGATCCGTCGCACCGACCGGGGCCGACGCTGAAACACACCTGCGAGATCGTCGCGCTCGTCGACTGGGGTGCGTTTTCGCGATGGGATCGGGAGGGTCTGAAGAAGGGCACCCCGCGCAGCGAGGACTACGCGGCGTACAAGGCGCTGATCGAGCGCAATTTGCTCGCGCAGTTCGGCCGGCACTACCCGCAGCTCGCGCCGCTGGTGCGCTTTCACGAAGCGTCGACGCCGATTTCGGTGGCCTCGATCACCGCCGCGGAGCACGGCGCGATGTACGGATTGCAGACCACGCCCGAGCGCTTCCTGAGCCCCGCACTGCGCCCGCGCACGCCCATCGGCGGCCTTTTCCTCGCCGGCCAGGACGCCTGCGCGCCGGGCGTCACCGGCGCGCTGATGGGCGGCGTCATGGCCGCGATCGCGATCGATCCGAAGCTGGCGCGGCTGCTGCGGTGACTTGAGGGCGCGGATTGCGCGGTTCGGGTTGCGCCGATCGCGAACCGCGGTGCGCCGTTCACGCAATCCGCGATCCGAGTCACGCGGGCTCGAGCCTCAGGATCGCCCCGTTCGGCGTATCGGTGAGAAGGTAGACGAAGCCGTCCGGCCCGACGCGAACGTCGCGCACGCGCGCGACCGCGCCGGCGAGCATGAACTCGTCTTCGACGAAGCGCTCGCCGTCGAGCCGCACGCGGATCAGGGCCTGCCCGCGCAGCGCGCCGATCAGCGCATCGCCGCGCCAGCGCGGAAACTTGTCGCCTTCGTAGAACGCGAGCCCGGAGATCGCGGGCGAAGGCGTCCAGTATTTGACCGGTTGCGCCATGCCCGCCTGCGCGGTGCCTGCGCCGATCTTCGTGCCGGTCACGTAGTTGACGCCGTAGGTGATCACCGGCCAGCCGTAGTTGACGCCCGCGCGCACGACGTTCAGCTCGTCACCGCCCTGCGGTCCGTGCTCGATCGCCCACAGCTGCCCGCTCGCCGGGTGCAGCGCCGCGCCCTGCACGTTGCGATGGCCGAGCGACCAGATCTCCGGAAGCGCTTTCGGATCGTTGGCGAACGGATTGCCGGGAGCCGGCCTGCCGTCGTCGGTCAGCCGCAAGATCTTGCCGGCGTGGTCGTCGAGCCGCTGCGCGCGGTCCATCGTGCCGCGATCGCCGAGCGTGACGTACATGAAACCGTCGCGCCCGAACACGATGCGCGAGCCGAAATGCAGTCCGCCGCCCGACTTCGGCCGCATCCGGAACAGCACCTCGACCTGCGTCAGGCGATACGCGCCGGGCGCGCCGGCCAGCTTGCCGCGCGCGACCTCGGTGCCGTGCCCGTCGTCGCCGCGCTGCACGTAGGTCCAGTAGATCCAGCCGTTGGCCGCGAACTGCGGATGCAGCGCGACGTCGAGCAGACCGCCCTGCCCGGTCGGATCGACGCGCGGCAGTCCGGCGACCGGGTTCGGATCGAGCCGGCCGTCGCGCTCGACGACGCGCAGTCGGCCCGGCCGCTCGGTCACGAGCATGCGCCCGTCGGGCAGGAACGCGAGCCCCCAGGGACGCTCGAGTCCGGCGACCACGGTGACGATGCGCACCCGGTGTTCCCGGGTCTCGACGAGCTGCGCCGACGCGCCGGCCGCCGCCAACGCGAGCAACGATGCAGCCAGCGCGCGCTTCATGCCGACCCCCGCTCCGCAAAAGCGCCCGGGCTGCGCGCTCGCGCACGAGTGCGCCATTGGCGACAACCCGCAGCCCGGCGTCACGCCCTGCCGCTCAGCCAGCGCGCGAAATCCGGCCGGCCTTGGTCGAGCGCGCGCCGCTCGGCGCTGCGCCAGTCGTACGCGACGGCGACGAACTGCGCCTGCCAGCCCTCGCGCCCGCGCTCGACGAGCGCATAGCGCGCGTGCGGCGAGCCGAGCTCGTGCACGTGCGGCACCGGGTGGCGCGCGCTGAACGCGGGGATGCCGACGGCGCCCGGATTGACGATCGTCGGCCCGTCGCGCAACTGGACGATGCGCGGCACGTGCGAGTGGCCGCACAGCACGAGTCCGCTGCGCCACTGGCCGCAATCGCGGCGGATGTCGTCTTCGGGGCGCAGCGTCGCGCGGCCCGTCGAAGGATCCTCGAGCAGATAGACGAGGTCGTCGCTCGGCGTGCCGTGGCAGGCGAACACATCGTCGGCCAGGCGCAGCGTGGCGGGCAGCGCGCGCGTCCAGTCGAGCTGCTCGCGCGTGATCGACTCGAACGTGAACTGGTCGGACGCTTCGCCGCGGCGCGTCTCGCACAGCCACGTCTGCCGCTCGTGGTTGCCGCGGATCGCCGGGCAGCCGAGCGCGATCAGCCGATCCGCGGTCTCGCGCGGCCACAGCGGACCGGCCAGCAGGTCGCCGAGCGCGACGATCACGTCCGCGCCGCGCCGGGCGATGTCGGCGAGCACCGCTTCGAGCGCCGGCAGATTGCCGTGAATGTCGGAGATCGCGGCGATGCGCATTCTCGAGTCGCGGATTGCGTCTTGCGGATTACGTCCAATGCGGTCCGCGTGGGCCCCGCAACGTGCCCCGGGCGCAATCCGCGATCCGCAATCCTAAATCCGCCCTTCCTCCACCGCATGACACGCGACCTGCGAATCGCCGGCGGCGTGGCGCACGAGCCTGAGCAGCGGGACTTCGAACCTGCAACGCGCGTCGGCATGCGGGCAGCGCGGATGGAAGGTGCAGCCGGTCGGCGGGTCCAGCGGGTTGGGCACTTCGCCGGCCACCGGCGTGCGCGCGCGCCCGGTCATTTCGAGGTCCGGAATCGCGTCGAGCAGCATCCGCGTGTACGGATGGCGGGGCGCGGCGAACAGCGTGCGCTTGGGCGCCAGCTCGACGATCTTTCCGAGGTACATCACGCCGACGCGATCGGAGATGTGATGCACGACCGCGAGGTTGTGCGAGATGAACAGGTACGTGAGCCCGAGGTCGCGCTGCAGGTCCTTCATCAGGTTCAGCACCTGCGCCTGCACCGACACGTCCAGCGCGGAGGTCGGCTCGTCGCACACGAGAAACTCGGGGTGCGTGGCAAGCGCGCGCGCGATGCTGATGCGCTGCCGCTGCCCACCCGAGAACTGGTGCGGGTACTTCTCCTTGTCCGCGGGCGCCAGCCGCACCAGCGTCAGCAGCTCGTCCACGCGCGCGGCGATCGCCTGCCCGTCCTGCAGCAGCCGGTGCGCGCGCAGCGGCTCGGCGATGATGTCCGCGACGCGCCAGCGCGGATTCAGGCTGGCGTACGGGTCCTGGAAGATCATCTGCAGCTTCTGCCGAAGCTGGCGGCCGGCGGCGGTGTTCACTTCGCGCAGGTCGTGGCCGAAGAACTCGACGCGCCCCGCGGTCGGCGCGTACAGACCGACCAGCAGTCGCGCGACGGTCGACTTTCCGCAGCCCGATTCGCCGACCAGCGACAGCGTTTCGCCGCGCCTGATCTCGAAACTCACGCCGTCGACCGCGCGCAGGATCTGCCGGCCCTTGCGCTCAAGCACGCGATTGAGCCACGGCGGCGAGACGTCGAAGTACTTGGACAGGCCCTCGGCCTTGACGATGACTTCTCCCGCGGCCGGCGCGCTGCGGGGCCGGGCGACGGCGCTCATGCGGCCACCTTGCGCGTGGCGGCGTCGTGCAGCCAGCAGGCGGCCTGCGATGCGCCGGCCGGCATCAGGTCGGGGCGCTCGCGCGAGCAGCGGTCGAACGCGCGGTTGCAGCGCGGATGGAAGGCGCAACCCGGCGGGATGGCGTTCAGCCGCGGCATCGCGCCTTCGATCTGCGTCAGACGCTCGGCGTCGTGGCCGAAGGTCGGGATCGATCCCATCAGTCCGACCGTGTACGGGTGCTGCGGCCGGTGGATCACGTCGCCGACCGGGCCGATCTCGACGATGCGCCCCGCGTACATCACGGCCACCCGGTCGGCGGTCTCGGCGATCACGCCCATGTCGTGCGTCACCAGCATCACCGCGGTTCGCTTCTCGCGGCACAGCCGCTTCAGCAGCGTGATGATCTGCGCCTGGATCGAGACGTCGAGCGCGGTGGTCGGCTCGTCGGCGATGACGAGCTTCGGCTCGGCGGCCAGCGCGAGCGCGATGACGACGCGCTGGCGCATGCCGCCGGAGAACTGGTGCGGATAATGGTCGATGCGCCGCTCGGGCGCGGGAATGCCGGTGGCCGCAAGCAGCTCGATCGCGCGGCGCCGCGCCTGCGCCGCCGACACGTTCAGGTGCGTGGTGATCGTCTCGACGAGCTGCTGGCCGACCGTGTACAGCGGGTTCAGCGAGGTCAACGGGTCCTGGAAGATCGCGCCGATCTCGCGCCCGCGTACCTTGCGCATCTCGCCGTACGGCAGGTTATCGATACGCAGCCCGGCGAGCTTGATCTCGCCGGCGGCGATGCGTCCGGGCGGCTCGAGCAGCCCGATGATCGCCGCGCCGGTCAGCGACTTGCCCGCACCCGATTCTCCGACCACGCCGAGCACCTCGCCCGGCGCGATCGAAAACGACACGTCATCCACAGCCACGAGCGTGCCGCGCCGGGTCGGAAACTCGATGCGCAGATTGCGGACTTCCAGCAACGGCCCGGCGTGACTCGTCAACGGGGACTCCTATTTTCTGGCGATCGCCAAGCCGCAGCCGGGGATCGGCTCTTCGTAATTGACGCGCGGCTCGAAATCCTGCGACAGCGCGTTTTCCTTCTTGGCCTCCAGCCAGTAGCGCGTGCACGGCTTGACGTCGAGGGTCAGTGTGCGCTGCTCGCCGAAGCGGAAGCCTGCGGTGGGCGGCCCCTGAACGACGATCCTGCGCAACCCGGGTTCGATGCGGATCGGCGCATCGCCGCGCTGGATGTAATCCCGGTCGTCGACGCGGATGATCGTGACGTCGAACGTGTTCAGCTCGGACTTCTTCCAGCGCTGGCCCTGGACGTACGAAAACGTGTCGGTCGTCGCGCACGCGCTCAGCAGGACGGCGAGCCACACGGCGACGGACAGCGAACGCAGCATGGTCATACGAACCTCCTTTGCATCAGGCGCGGCGATGCGCCGCGCCGCGGTTCACGTTAGCAAGGGAAAGGCGCATCGTCCGTAACCGATGGTTGACGCGGCGAACTCGTGGAATGTGCCGGCTAGCGCAGCTTGGGGTTGAGCGCATCGCGCAGCCAGTCGCCGAGCAGGTTGACCGACAGTACCAGCGCCACCAGTGCCGCGCCGGGGAAGATCGTGATCCACCACTCGCCGGAGAACAGGAACTCGTTGCCGATGCGGATCAGCGTCCCGAGCGAAGGCGTGGTCGGCGGCACGCCCACACCGAGGAAGGACAGCGTGGCCTCGGTGATGATCGCGGTGGCGATGTGCACGGTCGCCAGGACGAGCACCGGGCCCAGCACGTTGGGCAGCACGTGCCGCGCCATGATCGCGAGCGGCGCCACGCCGATCACGCGCGCGGCCTGCACGTACTCCTTGTTCTTCTCGACCAGCGTCGAGCCGCGCACCGTGCGCGCGTACTGCACCCACCCCGACAACGCGATCGCCAGCACCAGCACGAGGAAGGCGACCTCGTTGTGCGCCTCGCGCGGCAGCGCGGCGCGCGCGACACCATCGATCAGCAGCGCGACCAGGATCGCCGGGAACGACAGCATCACGTCGCAGATGCGCATGATGAAGGCGTCGACCTTGCCGCCGACGTAACCCGACAGCAGGCCGAGGCTGACGCCGATCAGGATCGACAGCACGACCGAGGCGACGCCGATCACCAGCGAAATGCGCATGCCGAACAGGATCGCCGAGTACACGTCGCGTCCCTGGTCGTCCGTGCCGAGCCAGTACTTCGGGTTGCCGCCCTCCTGCCACGCCGGCGGCAATGAGGCGTCCAGCAGGCTGATCGTCGCCAGGTCGAACGGGTTGTGCGGCGCGACCCATTCGGCGAACACCGCGCAGAAGATCAGCACGAAGGCGACCACCGCCGCGCCGATCGCCACCGGCGACTGCCGGAAGCTGTACGCGACGTCGCTGTCCCACCAGCGTGCGAGCAATTCGCTCATGCGTCGTTCGTTTTGCGGATTGCGCGGCTCGGATTGCGTTGATCGCGGACTGGGGTGCTTTGCCTACGCAATCCGCGCTCCTCAGTCGCTTTTGCGCGCCCCGATCGTCGTCCACTTCAGGAACATGAAGTTGTCGGCGAGCTGCACCGTGTTGACGTCCTTCTTCATCGCCCACGCCAGCGCCTGCTGATGCAGCGGCAGGTGGCCGATGTCGTCCTGGTGGATCTTCATCGCCTCGCGGATCATCTCGTTGCGCTTCTTCGGATCGGTTTCGACCGCGATCGCGCGGGTCAGCTCGTCGACCTTCGGGTTGCTGTAGCTGCCGAGGTTGAACTGCCCCTGCCCGCCCGGGCCCGGCGTGGACATCAGCGCGAACAGCGGGTTGTGCGAGTCGTACGAGCCCGGCGTCCAGCCGAGCAGATAGAAGGACGTGTTGCGCGACAGGATTTTCGGGAAATACGTCGCCTTGCTCTCGGCCATCAGGTTCACCTTGACGCCGATCTTGGCGAGCATCGCGGACACCGCCTTGCAGATCTCCTCGTCGTTGACGTAGCGGTCGTTCGGGCAGTTCATGCCGACCTCGAAGCCCTGCGGATAGCCCGCCTCCGCGAGCAGCTTCTGCGCCGCCGCCGGGTCGTACGGCAGCCGCTTGTTCAGCTCCGCCGGAAAGCCCTTGATGCCCGGCGCGATCATCAGCGCGGTCGGCTGCGAGGCGCCGCGCATCACGACCTTCTGGATCGCGTTGATGTCGATCGCCTGGTAAAAGGCCTGGCGCACGCGCTTGTCCTTGAACGGGTTCTTGCCCTTGACGCTGGAGAACAGCAGCTCGTCGCGCGACTGGTCCATGCCGAGGAAGATCGTCCGCAGCTCGGGTCCCTGCAGCACCTTCAGGTTCGGGTTGGCCGCGATGCGCGCGATGTCCTGCACCGGCACCGGCTCCATCATGTCGATCTCGCCCGACAGCAGCGCCGCCACGCGCGTGGATGCGTTGCCGATCGGCGTGAAGATCGCCTCCTCGATGTTGGTCTCGATCGACTTGTCCCAGTAGTTGAAGTTGCGAACGAGCGTCGTGCGCACGCTCGGCTCGCGCGCGCGCAGGCGGAACGGGCCGGTGCCGTTGGCCTTGAACGACGCGGTGTTCTCGATGCCCTTGCGCTTGTCGACCGGCTGCGTGGCGCGGTTGTCCTCGCACCACTTCTTGCTCATGATCATCCACAGCGAGATCACGTCCGGCAGGATCGGAAACGGCTCGTTCGTGACGATGTCGATCGCGTGATCGTTGATTTTCCTAATCTCCTTGATCGCGCCGACGTAGGTCTTGACGTCGGAGCCCTCGCCCCGGGCGCGGTGGTAAGAGAAGATCACGTCGTCGGCGGTGAACGGCGTGCCGTCGTGGAAGGTCACGCCCTTGCGCAGGTTGAAGCGCCAGACGGTCGGTGCGGTCTGCTTCCAGTCGGTCGCCAGCGCCGGTACCAGCTCGAGCTTCTTGCCGCGGCCGACCAGCGGCTCGTAGATGTTGGCGAGGAAGTTCAACTGCAGCGACTCGTTCAGCGAGTGCGGGTCCATCGACAGCGCGTCGCCCTGATTGGCGAACTTGAAGGTCCGCGCCGAGGCGGCCGGCGCCCCGGCAGTCACCGCCGTGACGACCGCGCACGCGGCGAGCGCCGCGCGTGCGAGAGTGAAACGGATATTCATGGCTGACTCCTCCTTGCGGATCGCTCGATCGATGCGCCTACGCTGTCGGCGCCGCTCTTCTTCCGGTCCTGCGCGACGTCTCCGGCTCCCGCCGGCGGCAGCCGCCGCTCGGCCAGCGCGGCCAGGAAGCCCGCGCCGAGCGGGATGACCGCGTCGTTGAAATCATAACGAGTGTTGTGCAGCCAGCACGCGGCGCCCGTGCCGTCTCCCGCCGGACCCTGGCCGAGCCGGATGTAGCAGCCAGGCCTTGCGTGCAGCATGAATGCGAAATCCTCCGCCCCCATCGACGGCGGCATGTTGCGCGCAACGCGTTCGCGACCGACGAGTTCTTCGGCCACCTTGAGCGCGAACTCGTACTGCGGCTTGTGGTTGATCGTCGCCGGATAGATGCGCTCGTAGCGCACGCTGGCGTCGCCGCCGAAGGCGCGCGCGGTGGACCGCGCCAGCTCGGTGAGGCGCTTTTCGATCAGCTCCTGGATACTGTGCTGGAACGCGCGCACGGTGCCGACGAGCTTCGCTTCCCGCGGCACCACGCTAAAAGCCCCCGGGTGGCCCGCCTGCATCGAACACAGCGAAACGACGGCCGCGTCGATCGGTGCCACGTTGCGCGACACGATGCTCTGCGCTGCCGTGATGATGTGCGCGGCGATGATCACCGGGTCGACCGTCAGGTGCGGGTGCGCGGCGTGGCCGCCGCGTCCCGAGATCGTGATCTCGATGCGGTCGGCCGCCGCCATCATCGGTCCCGGATTCAGGCCGATGTGACCGGCCGGCAGCGCCGGCCAGTTGTGCAACGCGTACACCTCGTCGGCCGGAAAGCGCGTGAACAGGCCGTCGTCGATCATCGCCTTGGCGCCGCCGAACCCCTCTTCGCCGGGCTGGAAGATCAGGTACACGGTGCCGTCGAACGCGCGTGTGGCCGCCAGGTACTGCGCGGCGGCCAGCAGCATCGTCGTATGGCCGTCGTGACCGCAGCCGTGCATCAGCCCCGGCCGGGTCGAGCGGTGCGCGAAGTCGTTCTCTTCCTGGATCGGCAGCGCGTCCATGTCGGCGCGCAGCCCGATCGCCCGGCCCGAGCTTTCGGTGCGCCCGCGCACCACACCCACCACGCCGGTCCTGCCGATCCCGGTGTGCACCTCGATGCCCCACTGGTGAAGCCGTTCGGCGACCAGCGCCGCCGTGCGGTGCTCTTCGAAACCCAGCTCGGGGTGCGCGTGCAGATCGCGCCGGATCGCGGTGAATTCCGCGTGTCGTTCGGCGACGAAGCTCACCGGCGAGCGCAGCGCGGAACCGAGATACGCGTTCATCGATAGAACGTGTCGACCGCCGAGACACCGAGAACACGGAGAACGACACTTGAGAGCATTTCGCGGTGGTCTCCGAGTCTCGGTGTTGAAGTCGATCGCCGTTCAATGCGCCAGCACTGCGCGGTCGATGCGCAGGCGCGGGTCGACCGCGAAATACAGCAGATCGACGATCAGGTTGATGATGACGAACACCAGCGCGATCAGGCACAGGTACGCGGCCATCACGGGGATGTCGGCGAACTGCACGCTCTGGATGAACAGCAGCCCCATGCCGGGCCACTGGAACACCGTTTCGGTGACGATCGCGAACGCGATGATCCCGCCCAGTTGCAGGCCGGTGATCGTGATCACCGGCACCAGCGTGTTCTTCAGCGCGTGGCCGAAATGCACCGCGCGGTCGGTCAGTCCGCGCGCGCGCGCAAACTTGATGTAGTCGGTGCGCAGCACTTCGAGCATCTCGGAGCGCACCAGCCGCATGATCAGCGTGAGCTGGAACAGCGACAGCGTGATCGCCGGCAACACCAGATGCTGCCAGCCTTTGGCGGTCAGCAGCCCGGTCGTCCACCAGCCGAGCGCGACCGTGTCGCCGCGGCCGTACGAAGGCAGCACGCCGAGCTGGACCGCGAACACGAGGATCAGCAGGATGCCGATCAGGAACGTGGGCAGCGAGACGCCGACCAGCGAAGCGGCAAGCAGCAACTGCGACAGCCACGAGTCGCGCCTCAGCGCCGTGTACACGCCCATCGGAATGCCGGCCGCGATCGCGATGAGCGCGGCGGCGAAGGACAACTCGAGGGTGGCCGGCAGCCGCTCCTTGATCAGCGTCGACACGGCGCGCCCCTGTCGCAGACTGATACCGAAGTCGCCCTGCACCGCGTTGGCGACGAAGTGGCCGAATTGCACGAAAAAGGGCCGGTCGAGCCCCAGTTCGGAGCGCAGCCGCGCGCGGTCCTCGGGGGTGGCGTCCTGTCCGAGCATCTGCGTCACCGGGTCGCCGACGTACTGGAACAGCAGGAAGGCGACGAATGCGACCGCGAGCATTACCAGGATCGCTTGCAGCAGTCGGCGGACGATGAAAGCCAGCATGGTCTACATGCGGATGGGCTACATGCAAAACGCCCGGCAATGCCGGGCGGTCACGAGCAGGAAATATACCCGCAACGGCCTCGCGCTTCGCTCCGACGCGCGAGGCCGTGGCACGAACGCACCCACGGGCGGCACCAAGCCGACGCCCAAACGGCCCCGGTACGTCGCGCACGCGGTGGCGAACCGATCGACGTCCGCGGGGTCGAAGCGGACGCGCTCGTGCAAGATCGGCAGGGCCTGTCCGACTGAGGCGGATCGGGCAACGGTGCGGACACCCGAGTCACTTCCCGCCGATGGCACCCGGAACGCGGACCCAAGCGGTCGGCCGCGCACTGCTCCGCATCCGGGTGAGCGGCGCTACCGGCGCGGGCTGGCAGACTTCGTCCGCACCTCGGCGCCGCACGCTGCACCGCAGTTTTCATCACGATTGGAGATCGATGCGATGACCCGCCGCCAGATTCTGTCCACCCTCGCCGCGCTCGGCCTGAGGGGCCGCGAAGCGGAAGCCGCCTCCAGTCCGAGCCGCACCGACCGGATCGACCTGGGCGAGGACGATTGGCGTCAGCGCCTGACGCCCGCGCAGTTCGAGGTCCTGCGCCGCGAGGGCACCGAACGCGCTTTCACGAGCCCCTTGAACGCGGAAAAGCGCAAGGGCACCTACCACTGCGCGGGCTGCGACCTGCCGCTGTTCACCTCCGACATGAAGTTCGACAGCGGAACCGGCTGGCCGAGCTTTTACACCTCGCTGCCCGACGTGTTCGGCTTCAAGACCGACTTCAAACTGCTGTATCCGCGCACCGAGTACCACTGCGCGCGCTGCGGCGGCCATCACGGCCACGTGTTCGACGACGGCCCGCCGCCCACCGGCAAGCGCTACTGCAACAACGGTGTGGCGCTGAAGTTCGTACCCGCGCCATGAACGCGCGTCGGGTTCGCGCGCTCGTCGCGGCGGCGCCCGCCGCCGCGGCCTCGGTCGCTTCGGCGCAGCCGTAGAGCCCTGCGCCGACCGAAAGCCGGAGTTCACCATGGCACTGTACCGACTCGGCAGCGATGCTCCGCACGTGCCCGCATCCGCATTCGTCGCGCCGAACGCGACCCTCATCGGCAAGGTCGTACTCGGCGAAAACGTCGGCGTGTGGTTCAACGCGGTCCTGCGCGGCGACAACGAGCCGATCGTGATCGGCGATGGAAGCAACGTGCAGGAGTGCGCGGTGCTGCACAACGATCTGGGCTTCCCGCTGACGGTCGGGTCGAACGTGACGATCGCCCATGCGGCGGTCGTGCACGGCTGCGCGATCGGCGACGGCTCGCTGATCGGCATCCAGGCGGTGGTGATGAACGGCGCGGTGATCGGTCGCCAATGCCTGGTGGGCGCCGGCGCGATCGTCACCGAGCGCAAGGTGTTTCCCGACCGCTCGCTGATCCTGGGCGCGCCGGCCAAACGGATCCGCGAGCTGACCGACGAGGACGTGGCGCGGTTGCTTGCCGACAGCGCCGCCGATTACTCGCGCCGGCGGGCGCGCTACAAGGCGCAGCTCGTCGCGCTCGGCGGATGACGCAAGGGCTGCGATCCCGAGCGCGGCGACGAACGCTCGCGATCCCTCACGTCGCCACCGGCAGCGCGCCCGTGCATTTGATCTCCTCCAGACACACGCTGGAGCGCACGGCCGTGACGCCGGGCAGCCGCATCAGCGTGTCCATCAGAAAGCGCGACAGCGACTGCAGGTCGCGCGCGACGACCTTCAGCATGTAGTCGAAGTCGCCGGTCACCGCGTAACACTCCTGGATCTCCGGCAGGCCCGCGACCACGCTCTTGAACCTCGGCAGGTCGCGGATGTGGCCCTTTTCCATCGTCACGTGGATGAACGCCACCACGCCGAAGCCGAGCCGGGCGGCGGCAAGCCGCGTCTCGTAGCCGACGATGACGCCGCTTTCCTCCAGCCGCTTGTGGCGCCGCAGGCACTGCGGCGCCGAAAGATGGGCGACTTGCGCCAACTCGACGTTGGTCGCGCGCGCATGCGTCTGCAGGTGGGCGAGGATTTTCCGATCGATGCGGTCGAGCTGGACTTCCTGCACGCTTCTTTCCTTTCGCGTCGCGGTTGCGCAAGTTCCCGTCGCAATCTACCGTCTGGACGGCGGACTTCGCAATGCAATTTCCGCTCGGCGTTTCTACACTGGGCCGCGTGGCACGACGAGGAGACGGCGATGGCTGACTTGTTCGACAACCCGATGGGGCTGATGGGCTTCGAGTTCGTCGAGTTCGCTTCCCCGACACCCGACGTACTCGAGCCGGTGTTCGAAACGCTGGGCTTTTCCAAGGTGGCCGTGCACCGCTCCAAGGACGTGGCGCTGTACCGCCAGGGCGAGATCAACTTCATCGTCAACAACGAGCCGAAGAGCCTGGCCTGGTACTTCGCGCAGGAGCACGGGCCGTCGGCGTGCGCGATCGCGTTTCGCGTGCGCGATTCGCACAAGGCGTACGCGCGCGCGCTGGCGCTGGGCGCGCAGCCGGTCGAGGTGCCCACCGGCCCGATGGAGCTGCGGCTGCCGGCGATCAAGGGCATCGGCGGCGCGCCGCTGTATCTGATCGACCGCTTCGAAGACGGCAAGTCGATCTACGACATCGACTTCGAGTGGATCGAGGGCGCCGACCGCCACCCGCCGGGGCACGGCCTGCGGTTGATCGACCACATGACGCACAACGTCTACCGCGGGCGGATGAGCTACTGGGCGGGCTTCTACGAGCGGATCTTCAACTTCCGCGAGCTGCGCTACTTCGACATCAAGGGCGAGTACACGGGGCTGACCTCCAAGGCGATGACCGCGCCGGACGGCAGGATCCGCATTCCGCTGAACGAAGAGGCGTCGCAGGGCACCGGGCAGATCGAAGAGTTCCTGATGCAGTTCAACGGCGAAGGCATCCAGCACATCGCGCTGCTGACCGACGACCTCGTCGGCACCGTGGACAGGCTGCAGATGGCCGGCGTGCCGTTGATGACGGCACCGAACGGCGTCTACTACGAAATGCTCGACGAGCGGCTGCCCGGCCACGGGCTGCCGGTCGCCGAGCTCGCCACGCGCGGCATCCTGGTCGACGGCTCGACCGACGGCGGCAACCAGCGGCTGCTGCTGCAGATCTTTTCGCAGACGCTGCTCGGGCCGGTGTTCTTCGAGTTCATTGAGCGCCGCGGCGACGAGGGCTTCGGCGAGGGCAACTTCAAGGCGCTGTTCGAGTCGATGGAACGCGACCAGATCCGCCGCGGTGTGCTGAAACCCAAGGAGACACACGCATGAAGATCGACCGCATTCATCACGTCGCCTACCGCTGCCGCGACGCCAGGGAAACCGTGCTTTGGTATCAAAAGATGCTCAACATGGACTTCGTGCTGGCGATCGCCGAGGACCGGGTGCCGTCGACCAAGGAGCCCGACCCGTACATGCACGTTTTTCTGGACGCCGGCGGCGGCAACGTGCTGGCGTTCTTCGAGCTGCCGACGCGCCCGGAGATGGGCCGCGACCCGAACACGCCAGCGTGGGTGCAGCACATCGCCTTCAAGGTCAAGGATCGCGAAACGCTGCTCGCGTTCAAGGCGCATCTGGAGCGAAACGGTGTCGAGGTGCTGGGCGTCACCGACCACGGCATCTTCCATTCGATCTACTTCTTCGATCCGAACGGCCATCGCATCGAGCTCGCCTGCCCCGACCCCGAAGAGGAGGAAAAGCTCAAGCGCCTCGACGCGGTCAAGTGGGAGATGTTGGAGGAGTGGTCGAAGACCAAACGTGCGCCGCGCCACGCCGACTTCCTGCACGCGAAGGAATTCGGTCGATGATCGACGAGACGCACGATCCGGCGCTCGAAAGCTGGGTCGAGTCGGCCAACGATCCGGCGAGCGACTTTCCGATCCAGAACCTGCCGTTCGGCCGCTTTCGCACCGCGCCCGATGCACCCTGGCGCATCGGGATGGCGATCGGCGACCGGGTGCTCGACCTGCACGCCGCGGGGCTGATCGACACGCACGACATGAACGCGCTGATGGGCGAAGGTCCCGAGCGGCGCCGGGAGATTCGCCTGGCCGCCTCGCGCGGACTGCGCCGCGGAGCCGCGCAGCAGTCGCGGTTTGCCGCGGCGCTCTATCCGCAGTCGAAGGTCGAGCTCGGCGTGCCCTGCGCGATCGGCGACTACACGGACTTCTACGCCGGCATCCATCACGCCACGGCGGTCGGCAAGCTGATGCGCCCGGACCAACCGCTGCTGCCCAACTACAAGTGGGTGCCGATCGGCTACCACGGCCGCGCCTCCTCGATCGTCGCGAGCGGCGCGCGCTTTCGTCGCCCGCACGGGCAGATCAAGCCCGGCGATGCGCCGCAGCCCCGGCTGGCACCGACGCGCCGGCTGGACTACGAGCTGGAGGTGGGCATCTTCATCGGCACCGGCAATGCGCTCGGCGAAGCGGTGCCGATCGCGCAAGCGGAGCAACACGTCTTCGGGCTCGTGCTGCTCAACGACTGGAGCGCGCGCGACGTGCAGGCGTGGGAGTATCAGCCGCTCGGGCCTTTTCTGGCGAAGAGCTTCGCCACGACGATCTCGCCCTGGATCGTGACGCCGGAGGCGCTGGCGCCGTTTCGCGCGCCGTTCGAACGTCCGGCGAGCGATCCGCCGCCCCTGCCGTACCTCGATTCGCCGGAGAACCGCGCGCGCGGCATGTTCGACATCGCGCTGCAGGTGTGGCTGCAAACGCCCGCGATGGCCGCGCCGCAGCGGCTGATGCGCTCCAACTTCCGCGACGCGTACTGGACGGTCGCGCAACTGGTCGCGCACCATACGGCCAACGGCTGCAACCTGCGGCCCGGCGATCTGTTCGGCTCGGGCACGATCTCCGGTCCCGCACCCGATCAAGGCGGCTCGCTGCTCGAGCTGACCGCCGGGGGCAAACAGCCGCTGCGACTATCGAACGGCGAGACGCGCACGTTCCTGGAAGACGGCGACACCGTGATCCTGCGCGCGTACTGCGAGCGGCGGGGTTTCCGCCGCATCGGCTTCGGCGATTGCGCGGGCACCGTGCTGCCGGCGCGGCAGGCGTAGAGGCGAAGGCCATGATTCAGTACCCCCAGGTCACGAAGCACGGACTGGCGGCCGGCGAAGCCGGACGGCCCGCGAGCCCCGACTGGACGATCGACCAGGGGTGGGAGAACTACACGCCCGAGGAACACGCGACGTGGAAGCGGCTGTACGAGCGGCAGACGAAACTGCTGCCGGGCCGCGCGTGCGACGAGTTCGTCGCCGGCATGCGCGCGCTGCCGATCACCGCGGAAGAGATCCCGGATTTCCGGCGGTTGTCCGACGTGCTGATGAAAGCGACCGGCTGGCAGGTCGTCGCCGTGCCGGGGCTCGTTCCCGACGAAGTGTTTTTCGAGCATCTCGCGAACCGGCGCTTTCCCGCCGGGCAGTTCATCCGCAAGCCCGAGCAGCTCGACTATCTGGAAGAGCCGGACGTCTTCCACGACGTGTTCGGCCACGTGCCGATGCTGATGAACCCGGTGATCGCCGACTACATCCAGGCGTACGGGTTCGGCGGCTTGCGCGCGCGACGGCTCGGCGTGCTCGCCAACCTGGCGCGCGTGTACTGGTACACGGTCGAGTTCGGCCTCGTCGAGCAAAGCGACGGCCTGCGCATCTACGGCGCCGGCATCGCCTCCTCCTACGCCGAGAGCGTCTTCGCGATCGACGATGCTTCGCCCAATCGCATCCGCTTCGATCTGGAGCGGGTGATGCGCACGCGCTACCGCATCGACGACTTCCAGGAAACCTACTTCGTGATCCGCAATCTGGACGAGCTGCTGGCGCTGGCGCGCATCGACTTCGGCCCGATCTACGAGCGCGTCAAGGGACAACCGGAGTTCGAACCGGGCGACGTGCTGCCGACCGACCGGGTGATCGCGCGCGGCACGGGCGCCTATCATTCGGCGCGACGCAAGGGGAGCCAGGATGGACTTTGAAGGTCGCACCGTCGTCGTCACCGGCGCCGCCGGCAACCTCGGCCGTGCGGTCGCCGCCGCGTTCGCAAGCCGCGGCGCGCGGCTCGCGCTGCTCGATCGCAGCGAAGACGGTTTGCGCCGCGCCTACGGCAGCGGCGACGAGCGGCGCCTGCTCGCCGCGATCGACTTGCTCGACGCCGCGCAGGTCGAGGCGACGGTCGCGCAGGTCGTCGCCCGCTTCGGGCGCATCGACGTGCTCGCCAACATCGCCGGCGGCTTTCGCATGGGCGAAGCGGTGCACGAAACCTCGGATGCGACCTGGAACTTCCTGATGGATCTGAACGCGCGCACGCTGCTCGCCGCCGTGCGCGCGGTCGTGCCGCACATGCTCGCCGCCGGCGGCGGCAAGATCGTCAACGTCGGCGCCGCCTCCGCGCAGAAAGGCGCGGCGCGGATGGGCGCCTACGTCGCGTCCAAGAGCGCGGTGATCCGGTTGACCGAAACGATGGCCGCCGAGCTGCGCGAGGAGAACATCAACGTCAACTGCGTGCTGCCGTCGATCATCGACACCCCCGAAAACCGCGCCGCGATGCCGGACGCCGACCCCAAGCGCTGGGTCGCGCCGGAGGATCTCGCCCACGCGATCGTCTTTCTCGCGTCGGACGCCGCGCGCGCGATCCACGGCGCGGCGCTGCCGGTGACGGGGCTGAGCTGACGCCGCGAACGGGCGCGGGTTACGCGTCGACGCCGACGCGCGCCTGCAATTCGGCAAACGACATCAATTCGCCCGCCAGCGCGCTCGCGGCCACGGTCGGCGGGCTGGCGAGCCAGACCTGCCCCGGGCCCGAGCGACCCGGGAAGTTGCGGTTGATCGCGCTCACCGTGACCTGCTGCGCGTCGGTCGAAGCACCCGGGCCGCAGTTCGCGCACGCGCCGCACGCGGGCTGCAGGATGCGTGCGCCGACGGCCAGGAAGGTCTCTTCCCAGCCCATCGCGCGGCAGTGATCGCGCACGGCGGTCGTGCCGTATTGCAGATACAGCCGCACGCCGGGCGGCACCCGCAGACCCTGCGCGAGGCCCCAGGCCAGCACGTCGTGATACAGACGAAAGTCCTCGCGCTTGCCCGCGGTGCACGAGCCGCCGTAGGCGATGTCGATGCGAATGGGCTCGCGCCGACGGCGCCTCAGTTCGTGAAGCGCGATGCCGTTGCCCGGATCGCCCGGTGCGGCCACCATCGGCCCGAGCGCGGAGCAGTCCACGCGCAGGCAAGCGGCGTAGCGCGCGTCCGGGTCGCTGCGCATCCACGGCTCGATGCGGAAATCGATTCCGCGCCGCTCGCGCAGGAACGCCACGGTGCGCGCATCGGGCGCGACGATGCCGGCGAGCCCGCCGAGCTCGGTGGTCATGTTGGTCAGCGTGGCGCGCTCGTCGATCGTCATGCGCTCGACGACGGGCCCGCAGAATTCGAACACCTTGCCCAGCCCCGCGCCGCCGCGCAGCGCGGGATCGGCGAGCAGGTGCAGCACCACGTCCTTGGCGGTGACGCCCGGGGCGAGCGTGCCGACGAGTTCGACGCGCAGGCACTCGGGCATCGTCAGGCGCACGGCGCCCGTGACGAAGGCGTTGGCCATGTCGGTCGTGCCGACGCCGAAGGCCACGCAGCCCAGCGCGCCGATGTGCGGCGTGTGCGAATCGGTGCCGACGACCACCTGCCCGGGCAGGGCGTAATGCTCGGTCATCATCGCGTGCGAGATGCCGGCCACATGGCGGCCGTCGTCGGCGCGCGCCTCGGCCTCGGTCAACGTGCGGTGCTCGCGCAGCCCGTGCGCGGCGGCGAATCGCCGCTGCGCTTCGCACATGGCGCGCATGTTGGGCACCAGCCCCGCCCGCAGATGCGCCGGGCTTTCGTCCAGGTACGCGCTGTGGTCCTCGAACACGACGATCGAGTGCGGCTCGTGCAGCTCGAGCGCATCGCCATACAGGCCCTCGAGCATGTGCGCCGCCATGCCCGTGTAGTACTCGTGAATGAAGCGCCAGTCGGCGCGCACGAAGCCGCCCTGCCCCGGCTGAGGCTCGGCCGGCGTGACCGCGGTGGCAAGCCAATGGCGCGCGACGATCTTTTCGAACAGCGTGCGCGGGCGGCGCTCGGACTCGACCGGATTCGCCGGCCGGACGAGATCCGGGCACAGATGCTGCCGACCGAACCGCAACAGCCCGCCGGCACGCAGAATCGCCGCCGCAAGCGCATCGCGCCCGGCGACCAGTTCGTCGACGCCGATCGCTTCGCCGCGCCGGATGCGCGCCAAGAGCGCGAGGTCGGTCGAGGTGAACGGCCCGATGTTGTCAGCGTTCTGCCGGTACAGGCGTTCGAAGCTTTCGGCGATCACCAGGCGAATGCCGGCCAGTTGCTCCGCCCGCGGGCTGTGCTCGCGCGACGAGCCCTTGCCGTAGCGCTTGCCAGCGACGGTGACGGTGTAGCCGCCCGCGAGCACGTCGCCCGGGCCGAACGGCCGGGCGCCGTCGCGCGTGAAGCCCGTGTAGGCGAAGCGCGCGAGCCGCTCGTCGTAGTACGACAGGATCGCCACCGGCGTGATCTCGTCGGTGCAGATGTCGTCCCGGTCCAGATGCAGGATCCGGCCGGGAGCCAACGACAAGACGTCGCGCGCCGGCGGCTCGCTCACTGCGGTGGCAGCCCCGCTTTTTTCACCAGTTCGGCGTACTTGGCCAGTTCGCGCCGGAACGCTGCCTGCGCTTCCTCGGGCGTGCTGATGGCGATCGTATTGCCCTGCTTGGCCATCGCGTCCATCACCGCCGGATCGTTGAAGGCGGCGACCACCGCCTCATGCACCTTCTTCACGGTGGCGCCGTTCGTGCCTTTTGGGGCCGATCAGGGCGAACCACGCCTCCATCTTTTAGCCGGGCAGACCCTGCTCGACGAAGGTCGGAATGTCCGGCGCGGCCGGCGTGCGCTGCGCGCCGCAGTTGCCGATCGCGCGCAGCGCGCCGGTTTTCAGGTGGCCCTGCACGCTCGGCAAAGCGGCCACCGCAAACTCGACCTGACCGCCGATCAGATCGGTCACCATCCGTCCCACGCCGCGATACGGGATGTGCCGGGCTTTCACGCCGGCCTCCTCCAGGAACATCTGCCCCGCCAGGTGCAGGATCGTGCCGTTGCCGCCGGAGGCGAAGTTGTACTTGTCCGGGTTGGCCTTCAGCAGCGCGATGAACTCGCGGGCGTTGGTCGCCGCGACCTTCTGCGGGTTGACCACGAGGATCATCGGCGTGGAGCCGACGACGGCGATCGGCGTGAAGTCGCCGGGCATGTCGAAAGGCAGCGACCTGAGCACGCTGGGGAAGATCACGACGTTGTTCGACACCGCGCTCAGCGTCTGACCGTCGGGTGCGGCGCGCGAGCGCCTGCAGGCCCACCGCGCCGCCCGCGCCGGGCTGGTTTTCCACCACGACGCTGGCGCCCAGGGCCTTGGCGAGCGCCGGTTGCGCGGCGCGCGTGATCGCATCGACGCCAGAACCAGCGGCATTCGGCAGGATGAACTTCACCACCCCCCGCTGCGCGTGCACCGGCCGCGGCGCCAGGCTTGCGGCAGCCAGCGCGTCGGAAGCGGCGAGCAGCCGACGACGACGCAACGATGCGCGATTCGACTCCATGGTTCGTCTCCTCGGGGAGTTCGAAGTTGGCGGCGGCGAAAGAAGCGGTCAGTCCACCACGCGCGCCGCGCGCAGGCGGTCGATCGCGGCGGCGTCGTAGCCCAGCGCGGCGAGCAATTCGCCGGTGTGCTCGCCCTTGCGCGGCGGCTGCAGCCGCACACCGGGCCGCCGCCCGTCGAGCGCGATCGGCAGCAGCGTCGTGCGCGCGGTCTGACCGGCGCGCTTGCCGTCGGGCAGCGTGATCTCGGCCAGCCCCCCGGTGGCGTTCAGATGCGGGTCGTCGAACAGTTCCTCGGGTTTGCGGATCGGCGCGAAAGGCAGCCCGGCACGCTCGAAGCGCTGCGCGAGCTCAGCCGCGCCGAAGGCCGCCAGCCGCTCGCGCAGCACCGGCATCAGGCGCGGCCGCGCGCGGACGCGCTGGTTGTTGGTGGCCAGTTCCGGGTCGGCCTTCAGATCGTCGAAGCCGAACAGATCGCAGAACGTCGCCCACTGCGAATCGCTGACCACCGCGAGGAAGATCTGCTCGCCGCCCTTGACCGTGAACACGTCGTACACGGCCCAGGCCGAGATGCGATCGGGCATCGGCGCGGCCGGCTCGCCGGTGATCGCGTACTGCAGCATGTGCTGGCCGACCAGGAACACGTTGTTCTCGAAGAGCGCGCTCTGCACTTCCTGGCCGCGGCCGGTGATGCCGCGCTGGATCAGCGCCGCCATCGCGCCGATGGCGCCGAACATGCCGCCCATGATGTCGTTGACGCTCGAGCCCGCGCGCAGCGGATCGCCCGGCCGCCCGGTCATGTAAGCGAGCCCGCCCATCATCTGCACCACTTCGTCCAACGCGGTGCGATGCTCGTACGGCCCCGGCAGAAAGCCCTTGAGGCTGACGTAGATCAGGCGCGGGTTCAGCGCCGCGAGGCTCGCGTAATCGAGCCCGTACTTGGCCATCGTGCCCGGCCGGAAGTTTTCCGCGACCACGTCGGCGCTGGCGGCCAGCCGCCGCGCCACCTCCGCGCCCTCCGGCTTTTGCAGGTCGATCGCCACGCTCTTCTTGTTCCGGTTGAACATCGGGAAGAAGCCCGCGCCGGCGCCGAGCAGATGGCGCGTGCGGTCGCCCTGCACCGGTTCGACCTTGATGACCTCGGCGCCCAGGTCGGCGAGCACCATGCCGCAGGTCGGCCCCATGACCATGTGGCTGAACTCGACGACGCGAATGCCTTGCAGCGGCAGCGCGCGATCCTGGGAGCGGCCGTTCTCGGTCATTGCGCAATCCCGGTCGAGTTCACGGGGGCGGCGGCCGCGGTGTCGCGCGAGGCAAGCGTGCACGGCAGCCCGGCGCGCGCGATCGCACCGTGCAGCGCCTCGCCCGGCAGCCAGTCCGCCAGGCGCGTGCGGAGCGCGAGCAGCGCGTCGACGTCGAGTCCCGTCCCGATACCCATGCGGGCGAGCATGTAGGCCAGATCCTCGGTGGCCACGTTGCCGCTCGCGCCGGGCGCATGCGGGCAGCCGCCGATGCCGCCGAGCGACGCATCGAAGCGGTCCACCCCCGCGAGCATCGCCGCGTACACGTTGGCCAGCGCCAGTCCCCGCGAGTCGTGGAAGTGCCCGCACCACAGCCGCTTGCCCGCGATGGCTCGGGCTTTTTCGAACAGCCGCCGCACGGCCGCCGGATCGGCAAAGCCCACGGTGTCGGCCAGGCTCACGCGGTCGCAGCCGGCGTCGAGCAGCGCCTGCATCAGCCGCAGCACTTCGCTTTCCTCCACCCGGCCCTGCAGCGTGCAGCCGAAGGCCGTTCCCACGCCGCCTTCCAGCAGCGTCGCGCTGCCGGCGGCGTCGCGCGCCGCTCGGATGCGCGCGGCCTCACGCACGACCTCGTCGGGCGTCTTCCGCAGGTTGGCCAGGCTGTGCGCGCGGCTCGCCGACAGCGGCAGGATCATCGCGTGCGCGCCGCCGGCGAGCGCCGCCTCCGCCCCGCGCAGGTTGGGCACGAGCACCGACACCTGCAAGCCCGGCAGCGTTTTTGCGAAGGCCAGGACCCGGGCGGTGTCCGCCAACTGCGGCAGCAGTCGCGCGGGCACGAAGGAGCCCACCTCGATCTCGCGCAGCCCGGCCGCGTGCGCGGCGCGCAGCCACTCGAACTTCAGTTCGGTGGGCAGCGTGCGTGCGACGCTCTGCAGACCGTCGCGCAGACCGACTTCGCGCACGGTCACGCGGGCGGGCAGTGAGGGCAAGTGCATATCGACGCGATCGACGTCGTCGGAGTCGGCGGCAGTCTAGGCGTTCCGCGATCGACCGGCGTTGGCGTTTTGGAAGGGCTTGCGTTCCGGACCGGAACAGCATGCGCGAATGCACGATCTGGACCTGACCACCCTTCGGCTGTTCGTCGCCGTGTGCGAGGCGCGCAGCATCGCTCGCGCCGCCGAGCGGCATGCGCTGGTGGGATCGGCCATCAGCTAGCGCCTGGCCGCGCTGGAGCACACCGTCGGCACGAAACTGCTGCTGCGACGCCGACGCGGCGTGGAACCCACGCCGGCAGGCGAGACGCTGCTGGAACACGCGCGCGAGATGCTGGCGCAGCACGCACGCATCGAACGCGACATGGCCGCCTACGCCGCGGGCGTGCGCGGTCAGGTGAGAATCCTCGCCACGGCGTCGGCGATCGCCGAGTCGCTGGCCGACGACGTGCCGCGTTTCTCAAGCAGCCTGGCCACCGCAACATCCGGGTCGACATCGAGGAGCGCGTCAGCACCGGTCTGATCGCCGCCGTACGCGAGGGTCACGCGGCGCTGGGTGTCTGCTGGGATGCCGCCGACTTCGGTTCCCTGCACACGCGCCCATGGCGCAGCGACCGGCTCGCCGTCGTCGTGCCGCGCTCGCACCCGCTGGCGCGGCACCGGCGGCTCGCTTTCGCGCAGACGTTGGACGAGGCGCATGTCAGCCCGCCGCCTTCGAGTGCGGTGCAACTCGCGTTGCAGCGGGCCGCCGCGATGGCCGGCCGCACGCTCCGCTGCCGCATGGTCGTGGCCACCTTCGACGCGGCGCTGCGCGTCGTGCGCGCGGGACTCGCCGTCAGCGTGCTGCCGGCCGAGCTGGCCCGCCCGTGCGCGCAAGCCTTCGACCTTCGCATCGTGCCGCTGACGGATCCGTGGGCGCGAAGGCGCTTTGCGATCGTCACGCGCGGCGATGACAGCCTCACGCCGGCGGCAAAGCTGCTGGTCGAGCACCTCGCAGCGGCGGGCAAGGCGGCAAGCGGCGCTTCCGCGTCGTCATAGCGGCACCGCGCAGCCTCGCCGGTTGCCGCGCGGCACGCACGAGGTCACCGTTGCGTCAAACGCCCGTAACGCGCGCGTCACCGCGGCTCCCGAGACTTGGCGGCCTCTTCACCGGAGGCCAAACCCCATGTCGAACCACCTCGATGACGACATCGTCACGAACACGTCCAGCAATCCGCATCTGAACGAGATCGTTGCGCAGCGTCTGGCCAATGCCGGGCGACGCTCGCTGCTGAAAGGCGGCGCTGGCGCGGCGGCGCTCGCCTTCTTCGGCGCGCCCCTTGCGCTCAGCGCCTGCGGCGGCGGCGACGATCCCGCGCCGGCGCCCGCGCCTGCGCCGGCGCGGCCGGCGAGCCTCGGCTTTACCGCCGTCGCCAAGAGCCTCGCCGACGAGGTCACGCTCGCCGCCGGTTACACGGCGACCGTGCTGTACCGGCTTGGCGATCCGATCGCGGCCGCCGTGCCCGCCTACCACAACGACGGCACCGACAGCGCCGCGAGTTTCGCCTGGCGCGCCGGGGATCACCACGACGCCATCGCCTACTTCGGGCTGGGCAGCGACGGCCGATTCAGCGCAACCGCGAGCGATCGCGGTCTGCTCGTGATGAACCACGAAGCGATCACGCCGCTGTTTCTGCATCCGGCCGGCCAGACCATCGCCGGCAGCGGCAGCGCGGCGGCTCGCACGGTACCCGAAGAAGTGCTGCGCGAGTTCTATGCCCACGGCATGAGCGTCATCGAGGTGCGGAAGAACGGCGCGGGCGCCTGGTCATACGTGACGGACTCGATCTACAACCGCCGCATCCACACGCTGACCGAGTGTGTGCTGTCCGGGCCGGCCGCCGGCACGCCGTACATGGTGACGAAGTACTCGCCGAACGGGCTGCGCACGCGCGGCACCGTCAACAACTGCGCCAACGGCGTCACGCCCTGGCACACGTACATCGGCTGCGAGGAAAACTGGTTCGGCTACTTCCGCCGTATCGCGGCCAACGACAATCCCAACCGCACGGCCAAGGAGGTGACCGCGCTGCAGCGTTACGGCATCTCCGGCAACGGACGCGAGCTGTGGGCGACCGTGACACCGGATACGCCCGACGATCTGTACGGCCGCTGGAACGCCGAGGTGCGCGGCGCCACCGCCGCCGACGATTACCGCAATGCGCCCAACACCTACGGCTGGAACGTCGAATTCGATCCGTTCGATCCCGCGTCCACGCCGAAGAAGCGCACGGCCATGGGCCGTATCGCGCACGAAGGCGCCTGGTTCGCCAAGGCCGTCGCCGGCAAGCCGATCGTCGTCTACATGGGCTGCGACGCGCGCAACGAGTACATCTACAAGTACGTCTCGGCGGCCAACTGGGATCCGGCCGACGCCGGCCGCGGCATGGCGGCGGGCGACAAGTACCTGGACAACGGCAAGTTGTATGTGGCCAAGTTCAACGCCGACGGCACGGGCCAGTGGCTCGAGCTCGCCTTCGGCGTCAACAACATCACCGGCTCTAACGCGACGTATCCGTTCGCCGACGCGGCCGACGTGGCGATCCACACGCGGCTGGCGGCCGACGCCGCGGGCGGAACCAGGATGGACCGCCCCGAGTGGGGCGCCGTCGACCCGGTCACCGGCGCCGTTTACATGACGTTGACCAACAGCAACGCCACCGCGCGCTCGCTCGCCGCCACCGATGCCGCCAATCCGCGCCACTACAACGATCCGCGCACCAACGGCACCGCGCAGCGCGGCAACCCCAACGGCCACATCATCCGCTGGATCGAACCCACGCCCGAGGCGACCACCTTCCGCTGGGACATCTTCCTGTTCGGCGCGCGCAGCAGCGCCGATCCGGACAACGTCAACCTCTCGGGGCTGACCGCGGACAACGACTTCTCCAGCCCGGACGGTCTGTGGTTCAGCGAGGCGAGCAAGATCTGCTGGATCGAGACCGACGACGGCGCGTACACCGACGTGACCAACTGCATGCTGCTCGCCGCGCTGCCCGGCACGGTGGGCGACGGCGGTGCGCGCACGATCACCAACACCGACGCCACCGGCGCGACCAAGCAGGTGACGACCTATGTCGGCGCGCCGCTCGGCACCAAGCTGCGCCGCTTCCTCGTCGGTCCGCGCGAGTGCGAGATCACCGGCATCTGCGAGACGCCCGACGGGCAGACCTTGTTCGTCAACATCCAGCACCCCGGCGAAGACACGCCGGCCGCCGTCATCGGCGATCCGACCCAGTTCACCAGCCACTGGCCGGATGGCGGCAGCGCGCGGCCGCGTTCGGCGACGATCGCGATCCAGAAGACCGGCGGCGGCATCGTCGGTCTGTAGTCGTCCGTGCGAACGGCGCACCGGCGCAACGCGCGCCGGTGCGACCGTTTGGGCCGGACCTTCCACGCGCGATACGGGAACCGCGCCGATGCGTGCGGGCTGCGGACAAACGACGCAGTACGGCGCGGGCCCCCGCCGGCGCAGTCGGCGGCAAGCCCGCAGCGGCGGCTGAAGCCATTGCCCGAGCGGGGCGCAGGCGCATCGGCCGAAGCGCCCTTCCGCTCCGAACCGCCGCAGCCAGCAAGGCTTGCAAGGCGTGCCGTGCAGCGCGGCCAAAGGTTCGCTCGCGGCGCCGACTCATCGCCGCTCGATCTTCGCGAGCGCCTCAGCGCGAGTGCGCTGTCGCACGTCGCGCTTGCAGGCGCGGCGGCTGCCGCGGCGCGAAACGGCGCTTCGCGAACGCCTTCTGCCGCCACATCATCCTGCCCCCGAGAAGGCGGGACGCCCGTCGCGGCGTCGGTGCAAGCGGGATCGGCCGCTCGCGGGTGAAATGGACGGCCTACCGAGGCGAAATCGATGCATACGGGGGCGACCTCGGGAGATATCGTGGTCGACCCATGTTCCGCGTCCTCGGCATCGTGCCGACGTTTGACATCGCCCACGCCGTCTCACGAGGCGAGTCGTTCGCCAAATGGCGCCGGTGCGGCAAACACGTCCGGCGCGACCGACAGGCGACGTGCTTCCGGTCCGTCATGGCCGTATACGGCCTGCCGGCGCTGACGCTCATCCTTTTTCCGAGCGATCCGTGACCGCTGTGACCGTCGTGCCCCCGGGCGCCAAGTGGATCTGGATCCTCGGCATCTCGTGGTTCGGCACCGGCTTCATCGGCCCGGTTCTATTCGATCCCGATACGAACTTGGGGCCCCTGTTGGGCCTTCTCTACAGCGGTCCGGCCGGGTTCGCGCTGGGAGCGATGCTCTGGGGGATTTGCACGCTGTTCAATGTGCCGACGCACGTGCAGTGGGTGACGCTGAAGTCGATCGCCGCGATCGGGGTACTCGTGACGCTGTACTACGCGCAGCCAAAGCCCACATACGTCGGCAGCGTATTCGTGGGCCATGTGGAATCCTGTGCCCGTCCCGCCGCGCTCGAGTCCGCGATCCTCGACCATTGGAGCGGCAGGATCGCGATGCACCCAAGGGTCTCGCCGCGCACGGGATGGAAGGACGACATGCAGCAACTGCTGCGCGACGCGCCGGGCGTGGTGATCGCGGTGCGGTTCGAACGCGCGCGTCACATCAAGGCGCATCGCAAGCTGTGGAACCGTGGCGAGGAATTCGTCGGCGAATCGGCGCTGCCGCGCGAGGCCGCCGTGTCTTTCTACGACGCCGACGGTCATTGCAGCGACTACGCGGTCGGCAGCACGATCCGCGGTTTTCAAAGAAGCGACTACAAGGAACGCATGGCCCGGCGCGACATCTGGCCGCCGAGCGACCTGCTGGGCGTGCTGCGCGCCTCCAAGCTCCACCCCGTCCCCGAGAAGTTTCGGGACCTTCGAGTCTGAGCACCGCAACTCACCGCGGAGTGTCCAGAGGACGTGCGGGACGCTTCACGCCTTGCTGTGCAGGCGCGGCTCGCTCGACAGGCACGCCGTGCAAAGCGCGGAAAGTCCCTAGTTCTCCGCGCACTCCGCGGCGGCCGTCTGCGGCTGTCGAGGTCGCCGGCGCGTGCCAGCGGTCGAGTGCGCTTGGCCTCACCTCGGCGTCGAACTCGCGTAACGCACGCGCCGCCGCCCGCGCGCGTGCGCTTTGTCGTCGGAACGCCATCGACGAACAACGTATCGGGGTCGAAGTCGATGCTCGTCACTCCCCGCCGCATTGCTGCAATGCGCTAAAGTGCGCACCGATCGCTTCACCCGGAAACCATCCCCATGACGGTCTACAACTTCAGCGCCGGGCCCGCGGTGCTGCCCAAGGAAGTCCTGCAACGCGCCGCCGCCGAGATGCTCGACTGGCATGGCAGCGGCATGTCGGTGATGGAGATGAGCCATCGAGGGCCGGAGTTCATCTCGATCGCCGAGAAAGCCGAAGCCGATCTGCGCCAACTTCTTGCGATCCCCGCCGACTTTGAGGTGCTGTTCCTGCAGGGCGGCGCGATCGGGGAGAACGCCTTCGTGCCGATGAACCTGCTCGGCGACAAGAAGGTGATCGACTTCGTCAACACCGGCGAGTGGTCGAAGAAATCGATCAAGGAAGCGAAGAAGTACGCGCAGGTCAACGTCGCCGCCTCCAGCGAGGACGCGAACTTCACTTACGTGCCGGCGCGCGAGACGTGGAAACTGACGAAGGACGCCGCCTACGTGCACGTGTGCACGAACGAGACGATCGGCGGCGTCGAGTACCACTGGACTCCGGACGTGGGCGACGTGCCGCTGGTCGCGGACATGTCCTCGCACATCCTGTCGCGGCCGATCGACGTGTCCAAATACGGCGTGATCTACGCCGGCGCGCAGAAAAACGCCGGCTGCGCGGGGCTGACGATCGTGATCGTGCGGCGCGACCTGCTGGACCGGGCGCTCGCGATCACGCCGTCGGCGTTTCACTGGAAGGAGCAGGCCGAGGCCGACTCGATGCTGAACACGCCGCCCACCTACGCGATCTACATCGCGGGGCTCGTGTTCGAGTGGCTGCTCGCGCAGGGGGGGCTCGCCGCGATCGAGCAGAAGAACATCGCGAAGGCGAAGCTGCTGTACGACTACCTGGACTCGACCTCCTTTTACGTCAACCCGGTGCGCAGGCAGGACCGTTCGCGCATGAACGTGCCGTTCAAGCTGCGCGACGAGAAGCTCGACGGCGAGTTTTTGCGCGGCGCGCAGGCGCGCGGGCTGCTGCAATTGAAGGGCCACCGCTCGGTCGGCGGCATGCGCGCGTCGATCTACAACGCGATGCCGATCGAAGGCGTGGCCGCGCTCGTGGACTACATGCGCGAGTTCGAGCGCCGCTACGGGTGACGCCGCGTCATGGTCAAGTATCAGATCCTCACGCTGAACAACATCTCCAGCCACGGGCTGGCGCGGTTTCCGCACGATCGCTATTCGATCGGAAAACACGTCGAATTCCCCGATGCGATCCTGGTGCGCTCGGCCGACCTGCACGCGATTTCGATTCCGGCCAGCGTGAAGGCCATCGGCCGCGCCGGCGCGGGCACCAACAACATTCCGGTGGCCGAGATGTCGCGCCGCGGCGTGCCGGTGTTCAACGCGCCGGGCGCCAACGCCAACGCGGTCAAGGAACTGGTGCTTGCGGCGCTGCTGATCGGCGCGCGCAACCTGGTGCCGGCGCTGCGCTTCGTCGCCGAGCTGCCGCCGGAAGCGAAGGACTTCGAAGCGCGCGTGGAGGAAGGCAAGAAGCAGTTCGCCGGCATCGAGCTGCCGCACCGCACGCTCGGCGTGGTGGGGCTTGGCGCGATCGGCGCCTTGGTGGCCGAGACGGCGCTGAAGCTCGGCATGAAGGTCACGGGCTTCGATCCGGAGATCACGGTCGACGCCGCGTGGCGGCTGCACTCGGGCGTGCGCAAGGCCAATTCGATCGAGGAGCTGCTGAAACACTCGGACTTCGTCACGCTGCACGTGCCGCTGGTACCCGCCACGCGCCATCTGATCGACGCCAGGCGGCTGGCGGCGATGAAGCCGGGTGCGCTGCTGCTGAACTTCGCGCGCGACGCGGTCGTCGATGAGGAGGCGGTCGCGCAGGCGCTGCGCGCGGGAAAACTGAAGGCTTACCTGTGCGACTTTCCGTCGCCGCTGTTCGCCAGCGTGCCGAACGCGATCGCGCTGCCGCACCTCGGCGCGTCGACCGTCGAGGCGGAGGAGAACTGCGCGGTGATGGTGGTCGAGCAGGTGCGCGATTTTCTGGAGAACGGCAACATCCGCAACGCGGTGAACTTTCCGAACGTGGAGATGGCGCGCGAATCGCCGTGGCGGGTCGGCGTGGCCAACGCCAACGTGCCGAACATGCTCGGCCAGATCTCCACCGCGATGGCGCGCGCGGGATTGAACATCCACAACATGCTCAACAAGAGCCGCGGCGAAATGGCCTACACGCTGGTCGACGTCGACAGCCCCGTCGAACAGAGCGTGATCGACGCGATCGCCGCGATCGACGGCGTGCTGTCGGTGCGCGCGATCCCCGCGCAACCGGAGTAAGACGATGCGCGTGTTCCAGATCCAGGACGACTGGGGCTTCGATCATCTGCAGCTCGCCGCGCGCCCGGAGCCCAAGCCCGGGCCGGGCCAGGTGCTGCTGAAGATGAAGGCGGCGTCGCTGAACTATCGCGACCTCGTCGTGCCGAACCGCGGCTACGGCTCGTTCACCGGCAAATTGCCGCTGATCCCGATTTCCGACGGCGTGGGCGAAGTGGTCGAAGTCGGCAGCGGGGTGACGCGCGTGAAGGTCGGCGATCGCGTCTGCCCGTGTTTTCATCAAGGCTGGATCGCCGGCGAGCCGGATCTCGAACGGCTGACGCAAACGCTCGGCGGGCCGATCGACGGCGCGATGGCCGATTACATGTGCCTGTCCGAGCAGGGCGTGGTCGAGGCGCCGGCGCATCTGTCCGACGAAGAGGCGGCCACGCTGCCGTGCGCGGCGCTCACCGCCTGGAGCGCGCTCGTCACCTACGGGCGCCTCACCCCCGGCGCGCGCGTGCTGGTGCAGGGCACGGGCGGCGTGGCGCTGTTCGCGCTGCAGTTCGCCAAGCTGTTGGGCGCGCACGTGACGGTGATCTCCTCCAGCGACGAGAAACTCGCGCGCGCGAAAGCGCTCGGCGCCGACGCGAGCATCAACTACACGACGACCCCGGAGTGGTCGAAACCGGCGCGCGAGGCCACCGGCGGCCGCGGCTTCGATCACATCGTCGAGCTGGGCGGCGAGAAGACGCTGCCGCAATCGCTGCGCGCGATCCGCCCCGGCGGCACGATCTCGATGATCGGCGTACTGTCGGGCTCGGCGTTATCGGCCCCGCTCGGGCACGTGGTCACGCGGCAGGTGCGGCTGCAAGGCATCACGGTCGGCCACCGCGACGGCTTCGAGGCGATGATGCGGGCGATCGATCAACACCGCCTGCGCCCCGTCATCGACCGCGTCTTCGCGTTCGAGCAGTTGAAAGACGCGCTCGCGTATCTGAAAAGCGGCGCGCACTTCGGCAAGATCTGCATCCGCCACGGGCCGTCGGCCGACAAGTAGCGAGTAGGTTGGGGTGAGGTCGCGGGCCGAACCCCAACGGGACCGCCGGTCACGCCGCCTGCGGCGGCGCGAGCAGCGCGCGGTGCTTGCGCAGCGCTTCGATCACGACCGGTTTCAACCCCGCGCCGCCGCTCGCGTCCAGGTGGCGCAGGATCTCGGCGCGCATGCGCGGCTCCCAGAAGCGCTTCAGGTGGTTGGCCACGCCGTCGCGCGCCTCGTCGGCGTCGGGCATGGCGTCGAAAAAGTCGCCGATGCGGTTGGCCATGCGGACGAGGTTGTCGATGTCCATGTCACGACAGGCGGACGCGATGCGGATGCGTGTAGATGGAGAAGTCCGCGCCGCGGGCAAAACCGATCAAGGTCTGGCCGCATTCGTCGGCGCAACGAACCGCGAGCGCGGTGGGCGCGGACACGGCCGCAAGCAGCGCCACGCCCGCCGTCGCCGACTTCTGCACCATCTCCACGCTGGCGCGGCTGGTGATCAGCGCGAAACCGCTGCCGGTGTCGATGCGCGCGCGCGCCAGCGCGCCGATCAGCTTGTCGAGCGCGTTGTGGCGGCCGACGTCTTCGCGCGCCGCGGTCACCCGCCCGTCGGGCGTGCACCACACCGCGCCGTGCGTGGCGCCGGTGGCGCGCTGCAGCGGCTGCGCGGCGGCCAGTTGCGCGTGCGCGCGCGCGAGTGCCGCGGCATCGATGCGCGGCCCGCGTGCGGCCAGCGGCGGCAGCGGCCGCAGCACCTGCGCCAGGCTCTCCGCGCCGCAGATGCCGCAGCCGGTGCGGCCGGCGAGCGTGCGGCGCTTTTCCTTCAGGCGGACGAACGCGCCGGAAGCCACCTCGAGCGCGAGCGTGATCCCCGACGCTGCGGCCCGGACCTCCACGCCATGGAGGTCGGAGGCGGCATCGATGATGCCCTCGGAAAGCGAGAAGCCGAGCGCGAAGTCCTCCAGATCGCCCGGCGTGGCGAGCATCACCGCGTGCGCCACGCCGTTGTATTCGAACGCGACGGCCACCTCCTGCGCGATGGACACCGTCGCCGGTTCGGCGCGCGCGCCGCGCACGCGCACGATCGACGCATCGTCGGCGCCGGATTCCGTCTCCGCTTCTTCCAGCGGACAGCCAAACAGAAAGGCCGGCTCGCTCACTTCACCGTCACCTCGGTCGCGATACGTTGCTCGTACAGCCGCTGCTGCGTCCGGCTGAACCGCTGGTAGTTGCGCTGCCACTCGGACGGCTGCGCCACCGGCATCACCTGCACCGCCGTCACCTTGTATTCGGGGCAGTTGGTGGCCCAATCGGAGCTGTCGGTGGTGATGACGTTGGCACCCGACTCGGGGAAGTGGAACGTCGTGTACACCACACCCGGCGCGACGCGTTCGGTCACCAGCGCGCGCAGTACGGTCGAGCCGGCGCGGCTCTCGATGCCGACCCAGTCGCCGTCGCGGATGCCGCGGCTCTCGGCATCGTGCGGGTGGATCTCCAGCCGATCCTCCCGGTGCCAGCGCACGTTGTCCGTGCGCCGTGTCTGCGCGCCGACGTTGTACTGGGTCAGCACGCGGCCGGTGGTGAGCAGCAGCGGGTACTTGCGCGTGACCTTCTCGTCGGACGGCACGTACCTGGTGATGAAGAACTTGCCCTTGCCGCGCACGAACTGCCGCACGTGCATGATCGGCGTGCCTTCGGGCGCCTCGTCGTTGCACGGCCACTGGATGCTGCCGAGCCGATCCAGTTTCTCGTACGTGACGCCGCGGAAGGTGGGGGTCAGCAGCGCGATCTCGGCCATGATCTCGGCCGGGTGCGCGTAGTTCATCGGATAGCCGAGCGCGTTGGCAAGCAGTTGCGTGACCTCCCAGTCGGCATAACCGGCCAGCGGCTCCATCACCTTGCGCACGCGCGAGATGCGCCGCTCGGCGTTGGTGAACGTGCCGTCCTTCTCGAGGAACGAGGCGCCGGGCAGGAACACGTGCGCGTACTTGGCCGTCTCGTTCAGGAAGATGTCCTGCACGACGAGGCACTCCAGCGCCGACAGCGCATCGGCCACGTGCTGCGTGTTCGGGTCGGACTGCACCAGATCCTCGCCCTGGCAGTACAGCCCCTTGAAGCTGCCGGCCAGTGCCGCTTCGAACATGTTCGGAATGCGCAGCCCCGGCTCGGGCGCAAGCGGCACGCCCCAGGCCTGTTCGAACAGCGCGCGCGTCGCCGCGTCGGAGACGTGCCGGTAGCCCGGCAGTTCGTGCGGAAACGACCCCATGTCGCACGAACCCTGCACGTTGTTCTGCCCGCGCAGCGGATTGACGCCGACGCCCTCGCGGCCGACGTTGCCGGTGGCCATCGCCAGGTTGGCGATGGCCATCACTGCGGTGGAACCCTGCGCGTGTTCGGTCACACCCAGGCCGTAGTAGATGGCGGCGTTGCCGCCGGTCGCGTACAGGCGCGCCGCGCCGCGCACCAGGTGCGCGGGCACGCCGGTGTGGACCTCCGTCGCCTCCGGCGCGTTCTCCGGCCGGGCGACGAATTCGCGCCACTGGGCGAACGACTTCTCCTCGCAGCGCTCGGCGACGAACCGCTCGTCGACCAGCCCTTCGGTGACGATCACGTGCGCCATGGCGCTCAACACGGCGACGTTGGTGCCGGGTCTGAGCTGCAGATGAAAGTCCGCTTTCACGTGCGCACCGTCGACGAGATCGATGCGGCGCGGATCGATCACGATCAGCCGCGCGCCCTGCTTCAGCCGCCGCTTCAGGCGCGAAGCGAACACCGGGTGGCCGTCGGTCGGGTTGGCGCCGATCACCACGATCACGTCGGCGCGCTCGACCGACTTGAACGTCTGCGTTCCGGCCGACTCTCCCAGCGTCTGCTTCAGCCCGTAGCCGGTCGGCGAATGGCACACGCGCGCGCAGGTGTCGACGTTGTTGTTGCCGAACGCGGCGCGCACCAGTTTCTGCACCAGGTACGTCTCCTCGTTCGTGCAGCGCGAGGAGGTGATGCCGCCGATCGAATCGCGCCCGTACCTGGCCTGGATCTCGCGCAGGCGTCGCGCCGCGTAGCCGATCGCCTCCTGCCAGCTCACTTCGCGCCAGGCATCGGTGATTCGTTCGCGGATCAGCGGGCGCCGCACGCGGTCTTTGTGCGTGGCGTAGCCCCAGGCGAAGCGGCCTTTGACGCAGGCGTGGCCTTCGTTGGCGTGGCCGTACTTGTACGGCAGCATGCGCACGATCTGCGCGTCGCGCATCTGCACTTCGAACGCGCAGCCCACGCCGCAGTAGGCGCAGGTGGTGACCGCGGTCTTCTCCGGCTGGCCCAGCGCGAGCACCGATTTTTCCAGCAGCGAGCCGGTCGGGCAGCTCGCGACACAGGCGCCGCACGACACGCACTCGGAGGACATGAAGGGCTCGTCCTGCCCGGCGACGATGCGCGATGCGAAGCCGCGGCCGGACACCGTCAGCGCGTACGTGCCCTGGATGTCTTCGCACGCGCGCACGCAGCGGTAGCAGACGATGCACTTGGCCGGGTCGTACACGAAGTACGGGTTCGATTCGTCCTTCGCTTCGGCCACGTGCGTGCGCGCCGGCGCGTAGCGCACCTGCGTGGCGCCGAGCGACTGCGCCAGCGCGCGAAACGCACTGTCGCCCGCCGGCAAGCCGCTTGCGTCGCGCGGGTGATCGGACAGGTACAGCTCCATCACGCCGCGCCGCAGCCGGTCCAATTCCTCGGAACGGGTGCGTACCTTCATGCCGGCTTCGACCGGCGTGGTGCAGGAGGCCGGATAGCCCTTGCGGCCTTCGATTTCGACCAGGCACACGCGGCAGGAGCCGAACGCTTCGAGGGAATCGGTCGCGCACAGCTTCGGCACGTCGATGCCGGCCTCGATCGCCGCGCGCAGCACCGACGTGCCGGCCGGCACCGTCACCGCGCGCCCGTCGATCGTCAGCGTGACCGGTGGCCCGTGCCGCGCCGGCGTGCCGTAATCGGTCCCGTCGAAGTCGTACGGCACCGGCCGCCGAAGTTCAGTCGCTTGCATGTTCGACTCCCGCTCCGAAATCTTCCGGGTAGTAGTTCAGCGCCGACAGCACGGGGTACGGCGTCATGCCGCCCATCGCGCACAGCGATGCCTTGCTCATCGTGTCGGCCAGGTCGCGCAGCAGCGCGATCTGCGCCGCGCGCTGCTCGCCGGCGAGGATGCGATCGACGATCTCCACCCCGCGCACCGAACCGACGCGGCAAGGCGTGCACTTGCCGCACGACTCCAGCGCGCAGAACTCCAGCGCGAAGCGCGCCATTTTCGCCATGTTCACCGTGTCGTCGTGCACGACGATGCTGCCGTGCCCGACCACGTGGCCGAGCGCGGCGTACGCCTCGTAATCGAGCGGCACGTCCCAGTGCTGCGGCGGCACGTAGGTGCCCAGCGGTCCGCCCACCTGCACCGCGCGGATCGGCCGGCCCGACGCGGTGCCGCCGCCGTACTCGGTCAGCAGCTCGCGCAGCGTGACGCCGAACGCCAGCTCCACCAGGCCGCCGCGCTTGACGTTGCCGGCCAGTTGCACCGCCAGCGTGCCGCGCGAGCGGCCCTGGCCGAAGTCGCGATAAAACGCGGCACCTTGCGCCAGGACGATCGGCACGCTGGCGAGCGTGACCACGTTGTTGATCGCGGTCGGCCGGCCGAAGAGTCCGCTCGCCGCCGGCAGCGGCGGCTTGGCGCGCACGGTGCCGCGCCTGCCTTCGAGGCTTTCCAGCATCGCGGTTTCTTCGCCGCACACGTACGAGCCCGCGCCCATTCGTACCTCGATGTCGAAGCGCTTGCCGCTGCCGAGGAGGTCGGCGCCCAGATACCCGGCCGCGCGCGCCGCGTCGAGCGCCGATCGGAGCGCGCGCACCGCGTGCGGATACTCGCTGCGCACGTAGATGTAACCCGTCTGCGCGCCGACGGCGAGCGCGGCGATCGCCATGCCTTCGATCAGCACGAACGGATCGCTTTCCATGATGAGCCGGTCGGCGAAGCTGCCCGAGTCGCCTTCGTCGGCGTTGCACACGACGTATTTCGTGTCGGCCGCCGCGTTCAGCACCGTCTGCCATTTGATGCCGGTCGGAAACGCCGCGCCGCCGCGGCCGCGCAGGCCGGCGTCGATCACTTCCTGCACGATCGCGGCCGGCGCCATCGCCAGCGCGCGCTTCAATCCCGCCCAGCCGCCGTGCGCGGCGTAGTCGGCGGTGGACATCGGATCCGTGACGCCGATGCGCGCGAACGTCAGCCGCTGCTGCTTCTTCAGGTACGGAATCTCCTCCACAAGGCCGAGCGCGAGCGGGTGATCGCAGGCCGCGGGAAACCCGCGTTCGAACAGCGCGGGCACGTCGTCCGCGCCGACCGGGCCGAAGCCGATGCGACCGTGCGCCGTTTGGACCTCGACCAGCGGCTCCAGCCACAACAAGCCGCGCGAACCGTTGCGCACGATCTCGATGTCGAGCCCGCGCCGTTGCGCCTCGTGCCCGATCGCGCGCGCGACCGCATCCGCGCCCACCGCGAGCGCCGCCGAGTCGCGCGGCACGTAGACGCGGATCGCGCTCACGGCAGCTCCTGCGTCGCCACGTCGGCGCGCAGCGCGGCGGCGATCAAACGGTCGAGCCGGGCGGGTGTGAGCCGCGCGTGGACCCCGTCGTCGATCGCGGCCGACGGCGCGAGCGCGCACAGCCCGAGGCAGTACACCGGTTCGAGCGTGAACGCACCGTCGGCGGTCGTCTCGTGCAGCTTGCAGCCGAGTGCGCTTTCCGCGTGCGCCGTGAGCGCCGCAGCGCCCATGCTCTGGCACGCTTCGGCCTGGCAGATGCGCAGCACGTGCCGGCCCGGAGGGCGGCGGCGGAAGTGGTGATAGAAGGTCAGCACGCCGTGCACTTCGGCGCGCGAAAGATTCAGTGCGCGGGCGATCGGCGCCACCGCCTGCGCCGGCACGTGGCCGAGCCGCTCCTGCACGTCGTGCAGCAGCGGCAGCAGCGCACCTGGGCGGCCGCGATGGCGCTCGATCGCGGCAGCGACCGCGGTCGCGACTTCGTCGGCGTTCATCGAAGTCTTCCGTTCGCCTGCGATCGAGTTCGCCTGATCCTGCATGACGCAACCGCGCCTCGTCGATCGCGGCGCCCAAGGCTAGCCCGGATATTTCACAAGGTCGCCCCCGTACGCGCGGGATGCGTCTCTGTGGATCGGCACTTTCGGTACGCGGGCGGGCGAGCCACTTTCCACCGCCGGGGCAACGCGGGCTTGCGCGGCGCCTGCGGGCGGAGGCGGGGTTTCGCGAAGCACCGCTTTTCGCGCCGCGGCGGGCCGAAGCGCCGCAGGGCGCTTCGGCTGTTCCGCCTCCGCCCCTCCTGCGCAATGGCTGCGGCCGCCGCTACGGGCTTGCCGCCGGCGGCGCCGGAACGAGCCTGCGCCGCAACTGCGTTGTCCGCATCCCGCGTGCATCCGCGCAATTGTCGCGTCCCTCGTGAACTAGCCGGGCTGATATGGCCTGCTCTGCCAAATGGGCACGAGCGTCACGCTCGCGCAGTCGCGTCGTTCGTGGTCGAGCATTGACGACAGAACTCTCGGCGCATCGGCAACGCGACGCGCGACGCCCTCTGCGGCGGGCGCGTCGTGTCCGGGCGGCAGCACCGCGAACTCGTCACTGCCCGGGCGCGCCGCAAGCGCCTGCAGCGGCAGCGCGCACGGCGCCACGCGCGGCGACGGCTTGCAGCTGGCGGTCGCCGAACGCGTCACCGAGCGCGTCGTTGACCTGCTTGAAGCGGTCGAGGCCGAGCACCCGCACCGCCCCCCCGCTGCCGAGTTCGTCACCGCGCTCGATCGACGCGTGCAAGGCATCGCGCAACTCGAACCGGTTGGGCAGGCCAGTGAGGCGGTCGCGAGACGCCGGGTCGCGGATCGCGGCCTCGTGCACGGCAGCCATGCCTCACGTCTGCTCGGCGTCCTGCACGATGCGCGCGCCCCAGGCGGCGCGCAGCACCGCCGCCTCGACCGGGCGGCCGAAGTACCAGCCTTGCGCCGAGGGACAGCCGACGCGGCGCAGCAGCGCGGCCTGCGCTTCGGTCTCCACTCCCTCGGCGACCACGTCGATGCCGAGCGCCCGGGCCACTGTCAGCGTCGCCTCGATCAGTGCGCTCCGGTAGGCGCTGTCTGCGGCGTGCTGCACGAACGCGCGGTCGATCTTGACCGCGTCGATCGGCAACCGGTCCAGCGCTGCCAGCGACGAGTAACCGGTACCGAAGTCGTCCAGCGCCAGCGTCACGCCAAGCGCGCGCAGTTGCATCAGCGTGGCGGCCGCCCGGTGCTCCTGCGCCGCCGCCGACTCGGTGATCTCCAGGCGCAGCCGGCGCGGCGACATGCCGGTGCGCCGCAGGACGTCGCGCACGCGCCGCCGCAGCGTGCCGGGCACGAGCTGAGCGCGGCTGACGTTCACCGCCAGCGTGGCGCGCGCCAGGCTGCCGCCGACCTGCGGCCAGGTGGCCGCTTCGCGGCAGGCCGCCTCCAGAACGAAGGCGCCCAGCTCGCCGATCAATCCGCGCTCCTCGGCCACGGGGATAAACTCGTCGGGCGCGACCGGGCCGCGCTGCGGATGGTTCCAGCGCAGCAGCGCCTCCACGCCGTGCAGCGCGCCGCTCGCCAGATCCACGATCGGCTGATACACGAGGTACAGCTCGCCCGGCGCGGACAGGGCCCGGCGCAGATCCGCCTCCAGATCGAGCGCGCGGCGCAGACGCTCGCGCATTTCGGGGGCGAACATCGTGTGGCGGCCGCGGCCGGCGCGCTTGGCCTCGTACATCGCCGTGTCGGCATCGCGCAGCGCCGCTTCGGCATCCTGGCGCGCGGCGTCGCCGATGACGATCCCGACGCTGGCGCCGATCCACACCGTCTGCCCCGCCACCGAGAACGGCGCGGCGAGCGCATCGATCAGCCGCTGCGCGACGGCCTGCGCATCCCCGGCGCGGTCGATCGGGTTCAGCAGCACGACGAACTCGTCGCCGCCCAGCCGCGTCGCGATGTCGGCGCGCGCATCGAGGCGCGCCAGCGCGTCGGTCTCGCGCAGGGTCGCCCGCAGCCGCTCCGCGACCTGCCGCAGCAGCGCGTCTCCGGCGGCGTGACCCAGGGCGTCGTTGACGTGCTTGAAGTGATCCAGATCGACGGACAGCACCGCATAGCGGTAGCCGGCGTCGGCGCGGGCGCGCGAAATGCACCGGGCCAGCCGCTCCAACAGCGCGACGCGGTTCGGCAACCCGGTCAGCTCGTCGCGCCACGCCGACTCCGCAAGCCTGCGCTCCAGCGCCTTGCGCCGCGTGATGTCGATCCGTACGCCCACCAGGCGCAGCGCGCGGCCTTCGGCGTCGCGCTCGACCACCGCCCCGCACGCCATCACCCAGCCCCAGCGTCCGTCGGCGCGGCGCAGCCGCAGCTCGGCCTCATAGCGTGGCGCTGCCCCGTCCAGGTGGCGCTGCAGGGCCCGCAGCGACGGCGCCAGATCGTCCGGGTGTACCAGCGCCTTCCAGTGTTCGTGCGCGTGCGGCCAGGCGTCGGGCGCATAGCCCAGCATCTCGAAGCAGCGAGCGCTGGCGTCGAAGCGGCCGCTCGGCAAATGCCAGTGGAAGGTGCCCAGCCCCGCGGCGTCGATCGACAGTTGCAGCAGTTGCCGCTGCGCGCGCTGCTCCGTGACGTCGACGAAGCACGACAGCGCGCCGTCGATCTTCCCGGCGGCGTCGCGCAACGGCTCGGCGTTGACGCGCAGCCAGCGCCTGCGGCCGTCGGCGTGCAGCAGACCCACCGTCATCGCGCGCACGGGTCGGCCGCTGCGCAGCACGCGGATCGGCGGATGTTCCCTCCCGGGCAGCGGCCGCCCGTCCTCGTCGACCGCGTCCCAGCGCGGCGGGGCGCCAGCGCGCCCCTGCAACTGCGCCAGCGGCATGCCCAGCAGTCGGCACGCCTCCGGGTTGGCATCGACGATCCGTCCCCGCGCATCGTGCTGTACCACGCCGGCCGGCAGCGCGGCGAGCAGCGTGTCCAGGCGCTGGCGTTCGGCGGCGTGTTCCCGCGCCAGGTCGCGCATCTGCGCCAAGCTGCGATCCAACCGCCGTGCCAGCCATCCGCACGCAGCCAACGCCGCCGGTGCGACGATGACGGCCGGCAACCACGCCGCCGGGCGCCCGTCCAGCGCGTGGGCGGCCGCCGCCGCGGCCGCGAGCGCCACCGCCAGACCCGTGCCCAGCGCGCGCAGCTCGCGCGGCATCGGCGCGCGTTCCGGACTCGACGCGGCCTTTGCTGCCTCCTCCTTCATGGTTGCCTCGCCGCGCGCCTCACGCACGATCCGCGCGCACCGTCCGATCGCGGCCGCCCTGCTTGGCGCGGTAACAGGCCTGATCGGCCCGGGCCAGCGTCTCGGCCCATTGGGCATCGGTGATGGCGGGGTCGAACTCGCACACGCCGACGCTGGCGCCGACCGTGAAGCGCCGGCCGTGCCAGTCGATCACCAGATTGCCGATCGCGCGCCGGATCCGCTCGGCGACCTCGAACCCCGCGTCGGCGGCGAGATCGCCGAGCACGACGGCGAACTCGTCGCCGCCTATTCGCGCCACCGCATCGGCCGGCCGCACATGGCTGCGCAGCAGCGCCGCCAGGCGTCTGAGCAGCTCGTCGCCCGCATCGTGTCCGGCCGCGTCGTTGATCGGCTTGAAGCGGTCCAGGTCGATCAGGACCAGCGTGCTGCGGCTGCCCGGCCGCGCGGCGGCACGCCAGCGCCGCCGCGCGCGCTCCAGACCGCGCCGGTTCAGAAGCCCGGTCAGCGGATCGGTGTGGGCGGCCTCCTCCGCGCGCCAGCGCGCTTCGAGCAGCGAGGACTCGGCGCGGCCCGCCAGCCGGGTGACGAGCACCCCGAGCGCAACGCCGATGGCGAACGCGCCGCCGCCCACCGCAAGCAGCAGGGACTGCGCACGCTGCTGCTGCTGCCGCACGTCGCGCTCGCTCGCCTCCGCGAGGCTGGCTTGGTGCCGCTGCAGTCGCGCGAGCTTTTCGAGCAGTTCGCGCTGCCCGTCGAAGAGCAACCGTTTGGGGATCAGCTCGCGCGCGCCCGCGTCGTCGCCGCCCAGCAGCAGGCTGGCCGCTTCGACCTGGACTTCGCTCAGCACACGGGCGGCCGCCAGCGCATCGGCAAGCAGCTGCCGGCCCTGCGCATCGAGCGGCGCTTTCTGAAGCCGGTCGCGCGCGGCGCGAAACAGCAAGCCTTGCGCCTCGAATTCCCGCGCGTCGGCCTCGCGTTCGAAGGGGTCGGGCTCGGCCAGCATGCGCAGCAACAGCAGCACGCGCTGTTGCGCGGCGGCGGCCATCGCGGCGGCGTCGCGCTCGGCCGGCAAGGCTTCGCGCACCACGCGGCCGAAGGCCTCGCCGTTCTTGCGCATCTGCGACCATCCGTAATTCAGCACCACCGTCTGGAGCGCCAGCAGCAGCACGAAGCCGGCGGCCACCCAGAGCGACGCCCGCGGCCAGCGGTGCCTCGGCGCTCGCTCCGCGGCGGCGGGTGCCGGGAGCGACCCGGCCTGCTTCGCGTCGGCGGCTTGCGATTTCATGGCGCGCAGACGCAGTGGCGCGGACTCCTACGCGGGCAGCGCGGCCGGCCGCTCGGCGGCGACCCGGAACCTAGCGATCGATTCCGCGAGCCGGCGCGCCTGCGCCTTCAGACTGTCGGCGGCCGCGGCCGACTGCTCGACCAGGGCGGCGTTTTGCTGCGTCATGCGATCGAGCTCGCCCACCACGGTGTTCACCTCGCCGATGCCCGCGCTTTGCTCGCGCGCAGCCGCACTGATCTCACCGATCAGATCGGCCACGCGCTGCACGCTGGCCACCGCCTCTTGCATCGTGCCGCCCGCCTCGCCGACCAGCCGCGCCCCGTTCGAGGTCTTCTGCACGCTGGCGCCGATCAGCGCCTTGATCTCGCGCGCCGCTTGCGCGGTGCGCTGCGCCAGCGTGCGCACCTCGGCCGCCACCACCGCAAACCCGCGCCCGGTCTCGCCCGCGCGCGCGGCCTCCACCGCGGCGTTCAGCGCCAGGATGTTCGTCTGAAAGGCGATGCCGTCGATTACGCCGATGATCTCGGCGATCCTCTTGGAATCGGCGTCGATCTCCTGCATCGTCGCGACCACCTGGCCGACCACCTCGCTGGCGCGGCGCGCGACCTCAGCGGTCGAATGCGCCAGCCGGTCGGCCTGCGCCGCGCGCTCGGCGCCGTTTCCGACCGTCGCGGCCAACTGCTCCACCGAGGCCGCCGCCTGCTGCAGGTTCGCGGCGGTGCGCTCGGTGCGGCTGGACAGGTCGGCGTTGCCCGCGGCGATCTGGCCGGCGGCCGTGGCCACGCCGTCGGCCCCGGCCCGGACGTCGGCGACGATCGCGGCCAGCTGCGACTGCATGCGCGCCAGCTCGGCCTCGAGCGCACCGATCGCGTCGGCGCGTCGGCCGTGCGCACCCGCGTCGCCGGTCAGATCGCCGCTGGCGATCCGCCGCGCCCGTTCCAAGCAACGCTGCACGGGCCGCTCGACGCTGCGCATCGACCAGCCGATCACCGCCAGCAGCGCCGACACCGCCGCCGCCAGCACAGCAGCGGTCGCGAGCGTGGCGCCGCGGCGCGCAGCCGCGAAGTCCGTCATCGATTGTGCGGCCAACGCGTTGCCTGCGGACACCGTTTCGTCCACCCCGGCGCGATGCTCCAAGTACAGCCGATGCACGTCGGGCAAAGCAGCGCGCGCGGCCGCCGCGTCCCCGGCGGCCAGCGGCTCGAGCACGGCGCGGCGCGCGTGTTCGAGGAACTTCAGCCCGGCGTCGTGCTGGCGGCCGAGCAAGAGACGCTCCAGCCCGAACGGCGGGTTGCGCCGCCAGTGATCGACCCGCGCGCGATACTCGTCGTGCAGGCGCTGCCATTGCCGGGCCGCCTCGGCTGGCGCCAGCGTGCCATCCGCCGCCAGCGAAAGCACGAGCCGAGCCTCGATCAGATACATCGGCGGCGGCAGGATGTCGGCCACCACGTCCTTGGCGGTGAGCGCGACCGTAGCCGCCGCGTCCATCCGCTCCTCGCTCCAGAAACCGATCGCGCCGACCGCGACGGCCGCGCCGATCGCCGTGGCCGCCAGGCACACCATGCTCGCGCGTAGCGAGTTCGAAGGATTCAGCCCCATGTCGCCACCTTCCTTCCGGTTACGGCGCTCGACCCAAAAAATCGCAGTTCAGCCGCGCAGACACGGGGTACACCGACGAAAAACGCGGTTGTCCCGGTCTTTGGCCTCTAGCCCGTGGGGGATCGCTTTCTCATCGCGAATGCTCGTCTCGGCGCAGCGCTCCGCGCCGCCGGTGTCTTTGTCGCGGGAAATCCAAGCTCAGAACTCCTGCCAGTCGTCGCCGCCGGCCGTGGCCGGCTGCGGTTTGGCGGGCGCGCCGGCGACCGGTTTTGCGGCCGTCGTGGGCGCCGCCCCCCCGCCGGATTTGCCGCCGCGCACGACCTGCTGCAGCGCCTTGATCGCCATCACCGTGGCCTGCGTGGCGCGCGAGTACGCGGTGCCTGCGTCCAGCATGCGGCGCGCCTCGTCTCGCCGGCCGGCGTTGACGACTCGCGCCACGTCGCCTAGGTGGCGATGAAAGGCCGCGTGCTTTTCCACCAGCGCGGAAAATTGCGGCACGTGCCCCCAGCGGCCGCGGCCCTCGCCGTGCAGCCACTGGCCCAGCGCGCAGCGATCGTCGCGGCAGATGGTCTCCTCGTCCAGTTTTTCGCCGCGGTCGATAGCGTTGCGCAGCTTGGCCTTCCATTGCATGTGCGCCGCCACCGCCTGATCCAGGAAGTCGCCGCCCGAGGCGGCCTTGGCCGCTGCGCCGATGGCCGCTTTGGCTTCGCGCCGCAGCGTCACCGCATCCGCTTCGGCCACGGTCGTGTCGTCCTCGCGCAGGCGGAACAGACGCATCGAGTTCGCCACTTGATCGACCTGTCCGCTGAGCGTCTGAGCGGCCGCGGCCAGTTGCTCCACCATCGCGGCGTTCTGCTGGGTGACGCCGTCCAGGTGCGTGACCGCCTCGTTGATCTGCGACACACCGAGTTGCTGCTCCCGCGCGGCATTGTCGATTTCCGTGAGCAGCGTGGCCACACGCGCCACTGCCTCGAGCGCCTGTTCGGTGGCCGCCTGCGCGGCGTCGGTCTGCTGCACGCCGGCGGCCACGCGGCCGGTGGCCTCGGTGATGAGCTGGCGGATTTCGCGCGCGGCCTCGCCGGTGCGTTGCGCCAGCGTGCGCACCTCGGCCGCCACCACCGCAAAGCCGCGGCCGGCCTCGCCTGCGCGGGCGGCCTCCACGGCGGCGTTCAGCGCCAGGATGTTGGTCTGGAACGCCACGCCCTCGATGACCTGGATGATGTCGCCGATCCGCCGGCTGGAGTCGTGGATACCCTGCATGGCCTGTACCGCGGCCTGCACCGCCTGCCGGCTGCGCTCGGCCACCTGCGCGGTGTCCGCGGCCAGCCGCCCGCCTTCGGCGGCATGCGCAGCCGTATTGCGCACGGTGCCGTTGATCTGCTCCATCGCCGCGGCCGTCTGCTGCAAGCTCGCCGCCTGCGCCTCGGTGCGCGCTGACATGTCCTTGTTGCCGGCGGCGATCTCGGCCACCGCACCGCGCAGCCCGGTGACCTGGTCGCGCACGTCGCCCACCACGGCGCGCAGATTCATCGCGACCTGCCACAAGGCCAGTTGCAGCATGCCGATCAACCCCGGTGCGCCCGTGGCCGGCTGGTGCGTCAGATCGCCCGCGGCAAGCTGCAGCGCGTCGTCGACCAGCCGCTGCATGCGCGCCGCGCCCTGGCGGTTGCGCACCCAGCCGGCCGCGGCGGTCAGGGCCACGCCCAGCGGGACCCACAGCGTCGCCGGAAGCCACACGGCGGCGATGGCCGTGCCCATGACCGCCGACAGCATGGCCACGCCGCCCAGGCTGGTGGCGGCATGGTGCTCGCGTATCCAGTCCCACGCGCGCCCGAGCGGTGTAGCGCGCACGACGCGCCCGCGGTGCAAGCCGGTGCGCAGTCGGCCGGCTTCCTCCTCGGCGCGCATCTTGGCGTAAAGCGCCTCGGCCTGCGCGATCTGCTCGCGCGTAGGCTCGCTACGCACCGACAGATACCCGACGATGCGGTTACCGACGCGCAGCGGCGTGGCGTTGGCCAGCACCCAGTAGTGGTCGCCGTCCTTGCGGCGGTTCTTGACCAGGCCCTGCCACGGCAGGCCGGACTCGATCGTGGCCCACAGGTCGCGGAACGCTTCTTCCGGCATGTCCGGGTGGCGAACGATGTTGTGCGGCTGGCCGAGCAACTCGTCCAGCGAATAGCCGCTCACCGACACGAAGGCGGCGTTGGCGTAGGTGATCCGCCCTTTGGCGTCGGTGACCGACACGATGGTCTGTCCGCGCGGAAACGGGAATTCCTTTTGCGTGATCGGAAGGTTCTTTCGCATGCGATGCGCTCCGTTTTTGCGCGCACCGTGTGCGCGCTCGACCTCGGCATTGTCGGGTCGCCGGCGCGCGGCTTGAGCATCGATAAGCCCCGCGGCTTGGCGCGAAATCGACGCTACGGCCGCGTCACCCAGTCGGTCGCCACGGCCTCGACGTAACCGGCCGCCGGAGTGCCTGGGCAGACGGCGGCGTTGCACGCGGTCGCCTCGATGCGGTAGCTCTGCCGCGTGGCCACGCCTTCGACGTGCGTGCCCGTGGCCGTGCAGCGCACGGTCACGCGCCAAGCGGACATCGCCCCCGGCAGCGCGAGCGTGGTGGCCGCCGCGCAAGCAGGCAGCGGAGCGCGCGCCGCCCGCCAGCGGCCCCACTGCAGCCCTGCCTGCGCGGCGAGCCGGGCGCGTTCCAAGGCAAGCGCCTGATCGGCGGCATGACGCTGCTGCTGCAACGCCAGCACACCAGTGGCCGCAAGCGCGCCGAAGCCCACCAACGCCGCCAGCAGCAGCCCGGCCGAGAAGCCGCGCTGACGGCTGCGGATCACGGCTCGCGCAGCGACCATTGCCATAGCGCCTCCATCGACGCGGCCGGTACCGCGCCCGGGCGACGCAGCTCGATGCGCATCGCCACGTGCTGGCGCGGCGGGTGCGCCGCATCGCTGGTCACCGCGACACTGCACGCGGCCACACCGACGGCCATCGACTCCGCGCCGGCCGCGGCGAATGCCACCGGCTGCACCGCCTGCAGCGCATAGCCGCGGTGACGCAGCAGCCGCCCGGTGGCCGGGTCGCATTCGTAGCTGACGGCCTCGGCCACGGCCCAGACGCGGCGGCTCGGCGCCAGCAGGCTGAAGTTCTTGGGCGCGATCGTCACGCGCGTGCCGCCGGCGATCGGGGTGACGGCGAGGATGCGGCTCTTGATGCCGGCCGGCACGATCGCCGCCCCACCGACGTACGGATCGCCGGGCAGGCCGGGCTGGCGCGGGTTGACCACGAGCCAGTCGATGCCGGGTTGCAGCGGATCGCCTACCCAGGGGCCGAGCGTGGCAAAGCACGTCTCGTTGCAGCCGGTTTGCAGGCTGTCGTTGTTGCCCGGCAGACCACACGCCGGACATTGCAAAGCCCCGGCATGCGCGCCGTCCCGCGCGCGGGCGGTGGCGCGCACCAGCATCACCTCCAGAAAGTGCCGCGCCCCCACCTGCCGGTGGCGTGCGCTGCCGGGCAGCGCGCGTTGCAGATCGTCGTCGAGGCGAACGCGCGCCAGACGCAGATCGCTCGCCAGTTCGCGCCGCGCGGCCGCCTCGGCCCAGCCGCGCACCGGCAGCTCGACGATGGGCAGCGCCATCATCGCGATCGCGCCGAGCACCGCCAGCGCGACCACCATCTCGATCAGCGTCAGCCCCCGCGGCGGGCGACGGCGCTCACACGCGGTTCGGCGCATCGCGGATTCGGATCGCTTCGAGGACCAGATCGGGCGCACCCGGACACGCCAGGGTCACGCGCACGCGCAGCGCCTGCGGCTGGCCTTGCGCGTCGGTGGCGGCGATACCGCCCCAGGCGATCGGCGTCACCGCCACGCCCGCGCTGCAGCCGGCCAGCGCGCCGCCCGCCGACAATGCACCGCCGGCATCGCACAGCCCCGGGCAACCGGGCCCGGGCATCGCATAGCCGGCCCAATCGCTGACGTGATCGAAGCGCAACGGCCCGAAGCGCGTCTCGCCCGGCTCCGGCCCCGGCGAATCGACCTGTGCGGCGCAGCCGGTGGAACCGAGCGCGGCCAGTTGCGCGGTGCCGACCTGCGGGTCGTCGGCATCGCAGAAGGTCATCGGCATCGCCACGGCTTCGGCCATCAGGCCGGCGGCATACTGCAGCGCCTGCAGATCGCGCGCCGCCTGCGCGCTGGCCGCGCTCAACCGCGCCAGCAGCCAAGCGTTGCCTGCGGCCAGCACGCCGATGACCGCGATCAGCACCAGCGCATCGATCAGCGTGACGCCGCGCGCGCGCTGCAATGCCCGCCTACTGCACACGGCCACTACCCCGCAGGACGGTCAGGCTGAGCGCCCCCACGCCGACGATCTGGTCCGTGCTCGCCGTAGGCCGGCCGCGCGCGTCGAATCGCAACTGCGCCGGACCGGAAAACGTCACGCCCGCGGGCGCGGCCACCGCGGCGTTGCCGCCGGCCGCCCACGCCAGCGGCGCGCCATTGCAGCCACCGGCGGTGGCGTAACGCGCCGCCGCCAGCGTCCCGGAGAACACGACGCAGGTGTCGCGCCGCTGCGCATGCGCGCTGTCGCGCGCGTGCTCGATCAGCACGCGCAGCTCGTCGCGCGCGTTGCGCTGCGCCTGCGCCAGCCTGTCGGCGGCGCCGGGCAACGCCAGCACGGCGATGATCGCGAGCACCGCCATGACGACGACCAGCTCCAACAGCGTAAAGCCGCGCGCCGGCGCGCGCGGCTCGAACCGCGGGCATGCGAGAGTGCGGAGCATTCGGTCGCGCCCCGTGCCGCCGTTCAGCAACCGGTCGTGGTGACCGCCGTCAGCGTCGCTCCGGCGCCCAGCGCGGCCGGCGCGGTGTAGCTGAACTGGCAGTTGGCGGCGTTCGGCCCACCGACCACGCGGACGTTGATCGTCGCGCCCAGTCCGCCGCCGCCGCCGGTGACTTGGTAGCCTTCGGCCGCCAGTTGCGCTGCGGTGGGCGCGCCGTTGGTCGGCACCAACCCGGAGGCGAAAACGATGCCGGCCAGGTTGGCCGACGGATACAGCGCCGTGACCTGCACCAAGCCGTTTTCCGTGCAAACCTGGCCGTTGCCGGTGGCGTTGTTGATCGTGGTCGGCGTCGTGCCGGTGGCTGGGCAAGCCGGCTGCGCCTGGCCCTGGCGGGCCAGCGCGGCGCCATGCACCTGCGCCATGGCCGCAGCCACCGCGCCGCGCGCGGCGTTGAGCTTGGCCACGCGCGCGTCGCGCTGCATGTTGGTGAACTTCGGCAGGGCCACCGCGGCCAGGATGCCGAGGATGACGATGACGACGATCAATTCGATCATCGTGAAGCCGCGCTGGGTGTGCGCGGCACGGGGGTCACGCAAAGCGATCATGCAAGCCTCCTAACAAAAGGGAAGGTCGAGGAACTCAGGCGGCGCAACGCGCCGCCGGGCAAGCCGCGCCCGGACTGCTTCTTCGGCAGCGACCCGTGCGCCCTTGAAGGAAAAAATGCCCTGTACATGGCGTTCGTCCGCTTACCGCACGGCCTTGCCCAGATCCCACATCGGCACGAACACGCCGAGCGCCAGCACCAGCACCATGGCCCCGAGAATCGTGATCAGGACCGGCTCGATGCGCTGCGACAGCGCCTTGAGTTCGTTTTCGACGTCCTGCCGGTAGGCCGCTGCGATCTCGCCGAGCAGTTCGTCCACGCGCCCGGTTTCCTCCCCCACGGCGATCATCTGCAGCACCAGCGGCGTAAAGATGCCGGTCTGCCCGCAGGCCACCAGCAGCGACTCGCCGCGCTCCACGCCTTGCCGGGCGCGCTGCAGCCGGCGCGACAGGAAGCGGTTGCCGGCCACGTCGGCCGCCAGCGCCAGCCCGAGGATCAGCGGCACGCCGGAGGCCAGCGTCATCTGCAGGGAGCGACAGATGCGCGCCAGCGCCGTCACCAGCAGGATCCGCCCGGCCAGCGGCAGCCGGAGCTGATGACGGTCCCACCACAGCGCGCCGCGCTCGGTGCGCACCCACGTCCGCCACGCGGCCCAAGCGCAGACGCTCGCGCCGAGCAGCAGCGGCCATTGACGGACGAAGAAGTCCGACGTCGCCAGCAACACGCGCGTCATGATCGGCAGCGCGACCTTCGCGTTGGCGAACACCTGCGCAAAGGTCGGGATCACGAACACGTTGAGCACCGCGACCGCGACGATCATCGCCATGACGACGAACTTGGGATAGCGCAGCGCGGCGGCCACCTGTTCGCGCATCGTGCGCTGGAACTCCAGGTGCTCGTGCAGGGCCTTGAAGACCTCCGGCAGGCGGCCGGCCGTCTCGCCGACGCGCACCATCGCGAGGTAGAAGTTGTCGAACACGTCGCGCCGGCGCGCCAGCGCCTGCGACAGCTCCAGTCCCTCGTTCAGCGCGGCACCGACGTCGGCGACGAGCTTGCCGATCGCGCGGCTGGCGCTGGAGCGGCCGATCGCCTGCAGCGCGCCGATCACCGGAACGCCGCCGCGCAGCAGCGTGTGCAACTGCTGAGTGAGCAGCGACAGATCGCGGTCGCCCAGCCTGCCGGGACCGAAGATGCGTTCGCGCCAGGTGGGCGCCGGCGGCGGCTGGGGCGCGACCCGCACCGGCACCACGCCGCGCTGCTGCAGCGCGGCCGCCGCCAGCGAGGCACTGGCGGCTTCGAGCACGCCTTCGACCGCCTGTCCGTCGGCGTCGCGCGCGAAGTAGACGAAGGCGGGCATCGCAGCGGCGCTCAGGACTGGGCGCTGGCCTGCATGGCTTCGGCCAGCGTCGTGCGCCCCTGCGCGACCAGCGTCAGCGCGTGGCGGCGCAGGGTGTGCTCGGCGAAAACCTGCTGCGCCCGGCGCATGAAGCCCGGCACGTCGTCGCAGTTGGCAAGGTGGATCAGCTCGGGCGTCATCTCGACCATCTCGTAGATCGCCTCGCGGCCGAGATAGCCCGTGTGTCCGCAGTGGGCGCAACCGCGGCCGGCCGCCAGCGCGCCAAGGTCCAGCGTCTGCGCGTCGCCGCCCAGCCATTCCAGCTCCTGCGCGCTGGCGGCGGCCGGGGCCGCGCAGTGCGGACAGACCCGCCGCAGCAGCCGCTGCGCAAGCACCAACCGAACGCCGAGCGCGACCATGTAGGGCGCCACCCCCATGTCGCGCAGCCGCGGCACCGCGCCAGCCGCATCCAGCGTGTGCAGCGTGCTGAGCACCAGGTGCCCGGTCAGCGCTGCACGCAGACCGATTTCGGCGGTCTCGCGGTCGCGCATCTCGCCCACGAGGATCACGTCCGGGTCTTGGCGCAGACAGGCGCGCAGCACGCGCGCGAAGTCCAGGTCGATCTTGTCGTTGACCTGCACCTGCACCAGCCCGGGCAGGCGGTATTCGATCGGATCCTCAACCGTGATGATCTTGATCTGCGGCGAATTCAGCTGTCGCAGCGCCGCGTACAGCGTGGTCGTCTTGCCGCTGCCGGTTGGGCCGGTGACCAGGACCAGCCCGCCGTTGCCGGCCAGCGCCGCGCGCAAGCGCGCGAGGATCGGCGCCGGCATGCCGAGCCGATCGAGCAGCAGACGCGCCTCGTTCTGCACCAGCAGCCTGAGCACGGCCGATTCGCCGTATTGCGTCGGCAGCGTGGACAGCCGCACGTCGACCGTGCGGTCGGCCACACGCATCTGGAAACGGCCGTCCTGCGGCAGGCGACGCTCGCCGATGTCCACGTGCGCCATGAGCTTCAGCCGCTGGATCAAGGCCTGCCCGACGTGCGCGTCGGCTTCCGCCTGCACGTGCATTGCGCCGTCGAGCCGGTAGCGGATGGCGAAGCCGCGCTCGCCCGGCTCGATATGGATGTCGGAGACGTCGCGCGCGACGGCCGCCTCGAACACGCTCTGCGCCAGCCGCATGACCGGCGCGTCGTCGCCGCCGATGTTCGCACCCAGCGCGGCGAGCACGTCGTTGGCCTGCTGCAGATCGCGCGCGACCGTGCTGGCCAACCCGGCGATCTCGTCGCGCCGCGCGTAATGCCGGTCGATCGCGGCCAGCACGGCGGGTTCGGTGCTGACGCTCACCTCCACGCTGCCCAGCCGCTGTGTCAGCGCATCGAACGCCTGCAGGTCGGTCGGATCGGCCATCGCCACTTCGAAGGCGCCGTCGGCGCGCCGGGCCATGACGATGGCGCGCAACCTGCGCGCCAGCAGCTCCGGCAGCTTGCGCATCGCATCCGGATCGATTTCGCGCCGGGCCAGATCCACGTACGGAAGCATCATCTGCTCGGCGATCGCCTGCGCGATCTGCTCGACGCCGACGAGCCCCAGTTCGACCAGCACCTTGCCCAGTCGGCGGCCGCTTTGCTTCTGTGCGGCCAGCGCCCGCTCGAGCGCGGCCGCATCGATCAGGCCCCGCTGCACGAGCAGCTCGCCCAGCCGCAGGCGCGCGGCGGCAAAGATCTTGTCGCGTACGTTCATCGGCGCGTGTGGCGCATGCCGGCCGGCGGGCGCGGCCCGTTATCGCACCGGCGGTTGCGCATAGGAAACGGATGACACGGGAACGGCCGGTGCCACGTCGGCAACGGCTTGCGCGGCCGCCAGCGCCTCGGCCATCACCGCCTGCTGCACCGCCGGCTCGCGGGCGCGCTCGGCGGCGGCGGCGAGCGACTGCTGCGCGGCCTCGAGCAGGCCGAGCGCGCGCTGCGCCGAGGCGCGGCCGAGCCAGAAGCGCGCCTGACCCGGCTCGACGGCCACCAGCCGGTCGTACAGCGTCAGCGCCCGATCGGCCCGGCCCAGTTGCAGCCAGGCGGCCGCTTCGATGCCCGTCAGCGTGGGGTCGAAGGGCTGGCCTTCTGCCCAGTCCGCGGCCTGTCGCCAGCGGCCGAGTTGCGCGGCGGTCATTGCGGCGAATTGGCGCGCCCGCAACGGCCAGCGCGCCGGCTCGCCGTACAGCGCAAGCGCGCGCTCGACGTGCGGCCAAGCGGCATGCGCGTTGCGTTCGTATAGCCAAGCGGCGGCCAGGTCCAAATGGACTTCGGGCTGCGCATCGTCCCGCGCCAACGACTCGCGCAACAGCGCAATAGCCTGCTGCACATGCCCGCTGGCGAGCGCCTGCGCGCCGCGCCGTGCGAGCGCGCCTGCGTCGGTCGCGGCGGCCCCAACCGCGCGCTCGGCAACGTGGTCTGCGGCGCGGGCCGATCGCCTCGGGTCCCGAACGGCCGCGGCGTCCGTGCGTGCGGAGGTGCGCGCCACGGCAACCCGCGGCGCGGTTGCCCGCTCGCCGCGGGCCGGTGGCACCGGCACCGATGGCGCAGGCTGCGCCTCGGTTGCGGTTGGCGCCGCCTGGCCCGTGCGATCCAGCGCAGTGGCGGCGTCGGTCGTGGCCGGCGGCGCCGGCTCGCCCGGCGGCGCCGCGGCGACGGGCACGCGAGTGGCTTGGGCGGGTTCATGCGCCGTGTCGGCCGGTGGGCCGTCGGGCAACTGCGTTGCGCGCATCTGCAGGCCCCAGAGCGCGAGCCCGATCGTCGTTGCCGCCGCCACCCCCAGCGCAACCAGTCGCAGCGGATTGCGGGAGGCGCCGGCCACCGGCCGCACCGCAGCGCCGCGTTCGGTCATCGGCGCGGTCCGCACGCCACGTGCCTCCAGCGCATTCAGCATCCGGTTCAAGGTGCTCATGGTCGCAACCCCTGATGGCGCCACACCGCGGCCGGGCCCGCGCGGCCCGCGCCGCACAGCGCGGCGTCGTCGCGCACGGCCTGCCAGAGCATCGGCAGCGTCACGTGCATGCGACCGGCGCCGTACGCCAGCAGCAGCGCCTTGTGCGCGATGCGGTTGATCCGCCGCGGCACGCCCCCGCTGGCGCGATGCAAGAGCCACAGTGCGGCCGCATTGAAGGGCAGCGGCGCGCGCCAGCCGGCCGTGGCAAGGCGATGGGCCACGTACTGCGCGGTTGCAGCGCGATCCATCGGCAGCAGCCGCTCGCCGAAGGCGATGCGGCTGGCGAGCGCGCGCAGCGCCGGGCTGCGCAGCCGCTCGTCCAGTTCCGGCTGGCCGAGCAGCACAAGCTGCATCAGCTTGCGTTTGGCGGTCTCCAGATTCGACAGCAGCCGGACGTATTCGAGCGTGTCGGTCGGCAGCGCGTGCGCTTCGTCGATCAGCACCACCACACGCTGCCCGGCCTCGGCGGCGGCAATCAGCCGTTTCTGCAACGCCAGATGCAGCCGGGAGCTGGCCAGCCGCGCAGCCGAGGCCACCCCGAATTCGGCGGCCAGCGCGCAGGCCATTTCGCGCGGCGTCAGCAGCGGATGCGGCACATAGGCGGTCGCGCAGCGGCCCTGCAGCGCGGCGAGCAGCTCGCGTCCGAGCATCGTTTTGCCCGTGCCGACTTCGCCGGTGACCTTCGCGAAGCCCTCGCCGTGCTCCAGCGCCAGCAGCACGGTGTTCAACGCCGCCTGATACGACGGACTGCGGAAGACGAACGCCGGATCCGGCGTCAGCGAAAACGGCGGCTCGCTCAGGGCGAAGTGCTGCAAGTACACGGCTCCACCCCGCTTCATCGCGCGGCCGCGGGCCCGAAGTCGCGCTCGATGCGCATGCGCAACTGCGCCAGCGCATCGCTCCAGTCGCCGGCATGCCGCACGACCGTCGGGCGCAACAGGAAGACCAGCTCGCGCTTTTCGGCACGCCGCGCATCGCGCCGGAACAGCGCGCCGAACGCCGGCACGTCACCGAGCAGCGGCACGCGCGCATCTGCGCCGGTCTGCCGCTGCTGCATCAGTCCGCCGATGGCCACCGTCACCCCGTCGCGCACGCGCACGACCGTGTCGGTCTCGTTGACGCTGGCCGATGCCAGCGGCAGATCGAACCGGCCGAGATTGCCGAGGTTGACCACCCGCGCGCGCTCGGCGACCTCGCTGATCGACGGCCGCACGTGCAGGGTCACCATGCCCTCGTCGTCGATCTGCGGCGTCACATCCAGCGAAATGCCGGAGAAAAACGGCTGCATCTTCAGCGACGGCGTGGTTACCGTGCCGCTGGCGGTCGCCGTGGTCGTGGTTTCGACGCCGGTGAGGAAGAAGTCATCGGTGCCCACGCGCAGCACCGCCTTCTGATTGTTGATCGCCGCCACGCGCGGCGACGACAGCACGTGCACGGTGCCCTGGGTTTGCAGAAACGACAGCAGCGCGTTGAAGCCCGCCGTGGTGAAGGCGATCGGCGCCAGCGCGCCCGAACCGGCCGGCGCGGCGAGCACCTGCGCCAGCGTGGAAGGCGTCACCGTCGGCGGAGTCGTGCCGGCGTCCACGCCGGTGACGATCGAGCCCGGCGGGATGCCGAACGCGCTGCCGATGCTGCCGGGAACGTTGATGCGCGAAGCGTCCGCGCCGAGCGAGACCCGATGATTGCCGTTGCGCAGCGCCGCCCAGTTGATGCCGGCTTCAAAGCCCTCGTTCAAGGCGACCTCGACGATCTTGGCCTCCAGCAGCACCTGCCGATCGATCGCCAGCCGCATCTGGTTGATGACGCGCTCGACGGCGCGCAGCTCGCGCGGCAGCGCGCGCACGATGACGGTGCCGGTCTGCGGCGAGACCACGACCTGACGGCCGGCGTCGCCGCCGACCACCGCCTTGAGCGAGCGCTCCAGATCGGCCCAGACGTCGCCTTCGACGCGGGTGGTGACCTCCGCGCCGTCGCGCACCCCGGCCGATTCCGCGCCGGCGTCCTTGCGGCCAGCCTCCAGCAGCGAGCCTGACGCCACGCGCGTGCTGCTCGCACCCGTGCGCCGCGCGGCCGGGAATCCCACTTGGTAGATGCGCGTGGCCAGCTCGCGCGGCTGCACGTACACGCGCCGGCCATCGACCCGGTACTCGAAGCCGTACTGCTCGCGCAGAATCTCTAACGCTTCGACGCCGTCGACCTCCTTCAGCGCCACTGACACCCGCTCCTGCCCGAGCGCGGGCGGCACGACGATGCTCAACTGCGAGCTTTGCGCGATCGCCTCGAACACGAGCGCCGCGGGCGTGTCGGTGACGACCAGATCGAACCGCTGCTGCGAACGCGGCGGCGGCAGCGGCGGCAGCAGCGCATCGGCCGGCGGCGGCGTTTGCGCTACGGGCGGAACGCGCGCCGGCGTGTCCTGCAGTGCGGCGTCGACCGCGCGGCGGGTCTGCTCGGGTATCGCGGCCGTGCCCACCGGAGATTTCAGAGCCGTGCAACCGCCGAGCGCTGCCGTGGCGGCTGCGACGACGAAGGCGCGACGCCAGACGATTGGCTTCATTGCATCTTCCTTTCGGTAGGTTGCGCGGTGCCGTCGGCGACGGCCTGCGCGGCGCCGTCGGGGCTCGGTCCGGGTGCCGCGTCCGTGCGTGGCGCCGGTGCGGCCGGCACGAGCCGATGTCGGCTGCCATCGGCCGCGCGAAAGATCGCGCCGTCGGGGCCGACGGCAAGCAGCCGGCCGCCCGCCACGGACTGGCCGACGCGCAGCCAGCGTCCGTCGATGAGCACCGCGGCCGCGGATCCGGTGCGCAGGCCCTGCACGGCGGGGACCCCGCGCGCCCGCGCTTCAGGCGCCCCGGTCGCGTTGGCGACCGGCGGCTCAAACGGCGCCTGCGCGCCGGCAGCCAGCGCGGTGCAGGGCGCAAACGACGCGACAAACGCCCATGCCCATGGACGCTTCACAGGCGCAACCATGTGGCCTCCGTGCTTTCGACGGCGAGCGAGCACACGGCAATCGCCTCGCCCGGTGCGCCGCGCCGCCAGCGGATGCTCTGCATGCGCCACGGCAGCGATCCACGGGCCAGCGACTGCGCCGCCTGCAGCACCACCGACGGCGAGCCGGCCAGTTCGACGTCAAGCCGGTGCACGTACAGCTTCAGCGGCGCCGTGGCCGCCTGCGCGCCGTCGGCAGGCTGGGCATCAGCCGCGCCATTGGCGGGCATCTCCAGCGGCGTCACGTCGCTCGCCACGCGCAGCACGCGCACGCGCCTGTCGGCAAACAGCGCTTGCAGCGCATCGGCCGCGGTCACCGACCCGCTGTGCGCCACGCCGTGGCGCTCGATCGTGCGCCGCGCGGTCGCGAGCCGTTCGTTCAGCGCTTTCTGCTGCTCGTCGCGCTCGCGGCGAATCACTTCGGCCTGCGCGAGCGCCTCCTCCAACTGCGCCCGGGCGGCCTGCTCGATGCGCGCCGCCTTCTGATGCAGCGGCTCGACCACGGCCAGCTCGGCGCCGACCGCAAGCGCCGCCGCGGCCGCCCAGAGCGCATAGCGGTCCCTCGTCGTTACGGTGTCGAGCTTGGCCGACCACGCGTGCCTCCGCGCCACCCAGGCGGCGCGCAGGCGCGCCAGCACCGTGGCGCGCGCCTTCATGGCTGCGGCCCCTGCGGGATGCCGGTGGCGTCGCCCAGCGCCAGCGCAAAACGCATGGCGCCCGCCACCGCCACTTCGTCATCGGCGCCGGCGACCGCGGACTGCAGCACGCGCACCGGCGCTGCGCGCAGCGCGGCCACCTCGCCCAAGCTGGCACTGACGCGCCGGATGTCTGCCGCATCGAGCGCGGCCGCCTGCAGCGTGGCGCTGCCGGCCGCGTCCACCTCGAGTGCTTGCAACCAGACGCCCGGCGGAAGGGCCGCAAAGATGCCGGCGGACACCGCCAGCGGGTCCCACCGAATCGCCGGCCGTGCGGCCAGGCGCGCGGCAAGCGCCTCCGCGGCAGCCACCTCGCGTCGGAGCCCGGCCAGCGGATCGGCCTCTTCGGCGACCTCTGCGGCAGGAGGCGGCACCGCGGCCTTCGCCTGTGACAACTGCCAGCTCGCCGCCCCGATGCGCCCGGCGATCGCCGCCGCCGCCAACGCCAGCACAGCCAGCCAAAGCCGCAGCGGCGGACGCGCCGGTGCCGGGAAAAGCGACGGTTCGAACAGATCGATCTGCGGCTTCATCGCAGCGCGGCACCCAGTGCGTACGTGAAATCGAGTCCGGCGGAGACGTCGTGCAGCGGCAGGCGCGCGTGCCAGTCGATCAGCTCCGACAGCGCCAGCGCCTCGCAGCAGATCTGCAACCCTTCGGCGATGCGTCGTGCCAGCAGACCGACGTCGCCCACGCCGGTGATCCACAACCGCTGCAGTTCCTTGCCGCCCGCCAGACGCTGATGCGCATCGAACGTGCGCTGCAGATCAAGCAGGAACGGCTCGAGCGCTTGGGCGTCGGCGTCGGCCAGCGCCGCGTAATCGAGCGCGAAGCGGCGCCTCGACTCCAGGGCCCCGGCGCGCGCAACGATCAAATGCGACGCCTCCGGGCCGACGTGCAACAGGCCCGCACAGTCCGGTCCGCTCGCCAGCCATAGCAGGTTGCGCAGCGCGTGTTCCGGTACGTCGATCGAAAGCCGTCGGCGCGCCGCGTGCGACCAGGCGCCGACGTGCGCGCGAATCCGCTCGCGCGGGGCAGCCGCCGCCAGCGCCAGCGCGCGGCCGCCCGCGCTCGCGGGCAATCGATAACCGGCCACCGCGACTTCGGTCGGGTCCCAGTCGATGTGCTCGCGCACCGCCCAGCGCAGTGCATCGTTCAGTTCGGCATCGTCGACCGCCGGCGCGTCGATCCACTGCAGCGCGTATTCGTCGGCCTGCAGCAGCAGCGTGGTGTCGGCGTCGGCAAAACGTCGGGCCTCGGCGGTCAGATCGCCGCAGCGCAAAGCCTCGACCACGCGCGGCCTGCGCTTGTCGCGCCGGTCCACGCACACGAGCTGGCTCGACCCCCCGCGTGTCTCCACGCCCCAGCGGCACGGCGTTGCCGCGCGCCGCCGCAAGGCGTTGACAAGGGCGCCTGGCGCCATCGTTGTCCTGTTGGTTGACGGGTCGTTCGATTACCGTGGCGGCGCGCCGCACATCGAAAGACCCACCGAATCCCCCGCGCGGCGCACACCTCATGCTGCCGCGGTCCGCCCGCGACGGTTTGTCCGAAAAACGCGGCGCGATGCGGTCAGTTCGCTCCGTTGGCGGTGCCGCGCGCCAGCGCGCGCTTCAGATCGAGCACGCGCGCGCCAGCCTGCACGCGCGCGATCAGCACGCGCGCGTCCACCGGCTTGATCAGAAAGTCGTCGGCGCCGCGCGCGTGCGCCTCGGCGATCGCGTCGGCGCGGTCCACGGCGCTGACGACGATGGCATGGATGTGCGCCCCCTCGGACGTGGCACGCAGCCGTTCGATCAGCTCCAGTGCATTGGCACCGGGCAGCACGAGATCGGCGACCAGCAACTGCGGCGGCCATCCGGCCGCAAGCGCCAGGGCCTGCTCGGCGTCGGGCACGCCGCGCACGTCGAATCCGGCGTTGCGCAGCACCGCTTCGAACGCCCGGCGCGCCACCGCGTCGTCTTCGACCACGAGCACGCGCAGCGCGCCGGCGGCAGGGGGTGCGCACGCGGCCGCACGGGGGACGGTTGGCAGCGCCAAAAAGTCCCCCCAATCGCGCCACGCGCGTTCGATCTCGCCGAAAAACGCGGCTAGGTCGCTGACCCCGAGCGCGGTGGCCTCCTCACGCACCCCCTCGAAGCCGTCATCCGGCCGTGTCCGCCCCGCCACCAGCAGGTCGGCGCAGCGATGCGCCAGCGAAAGGCTCGTGCACAGGCGCCACTGCCGCTCGCCGAGCGGTGCAGGCCACTGCGGCGGCGGCAGGGCGTGCCAGCGCACCGCCTCGACGAACAGCTTCGGAAAACCCCAGTCGGCAAGCAGCGCCACCGCCAGTTCGCGCTGGTCGGCGCCGAAGGCGCGGCGCTCGGCGGCAGCCAGCGTCTCGGGCGGCGCGTCGCGCAGCCGCGCAAGCAGCGCCGGATAGCCTTGCGGCTCGAGCGCCGCGAGCGCAAGCTGGCCGATCTCGGCCACCAGCCCGAGCGTGAACATCTCGGCGGCGGGCGCAGCGCGTGTGATCGTCGCGAGCGTCTGCGCGGCGCACGCCTCGGCGAGCGAGCGACGCCAGAACGCCAGCGTGTCGAAATCCGGGGCAATGCGTTCGCGCGCACGATCGATCAGACAGAAGGCGAGCGCCACGTGCCGCACCGCGGCCAGCCCGATCACCATCAGCAACTCGGGGGTGACGGCCACATGCGGCCGCGCCCGCGCGTAGGCGCCCGAATTCGCCAGCCGCAGCAGACGCCCGGTCAGCACCGGATCGCCCTGGATCAGGCGCGCGATCTCCGGCAGCGACGCGTCGCCGCGATCCAGCGTGCGCATCAGCGTCTGCACGAGCTCTGTCGGCCCCGGAAGCCGCCCGCCCGCTTGCAGCTGCGCCAGTCGCGACGCGTCGATCGTCATGGCGTCTCGTCCCGGTACCGGTCGTGGATGGCGCGCACGTCGTCCCAGGCGTCGAAAAAGGCGGCCACGACGCCGGGGTCGAAGTGGCGTCCGGCCCCCGCCTCGATGAACCGGCGCGCCTCGGACAGCGACCACGGCTTCTTGTACGGCCGCTCCGAGGTCAGCGCATCGAACACGTCGGCCGCCGCGACGATGCGCCCGTGCAGGGGGATCGCCTCGCCGACCAGTCCGCGCGGATAGCCGCTGCCGTCGAACTTTTCGTGATGCGACAGCGCGATGACGGCCGCCGTCTGCAGCAGAGGGGCGTCGGAGCCGGAAAGGATGTCGTGACCGATCTGGGTGTGCCGTTTCATCACCGCGTATTCGGCTTCGTCAAGCTGGCCCCGCTTCAGCAGGATCGCGTCGGGGATGCCGACCTTGCCGACGTCGTGCATCGGTGCCGCAAGCAGGATCAGCTCCTGTTCGGTCGTCGGCAGGCCCAAACGCCGCGCGATCAGTTGCGAGTAATGCGCCATGCGCAGCAGGTGCGCGCCCGTTTCGGGGTCGCGGTATTCGGCGGCGCGCGACAGCCGCAGGATGATCTCCTTCTCGCGGCTGAGGATCTCCGCGGTGGCCTTGGCCACCTCCTCGGCCAGCCATGCCGCGCGGTCCTGCAGCTTGCGCTCGGCGTCGATCAGCGCGAGCTGATTGCGCACGCGCGCGGTGAACTCGATGCGGTCCAGCGGCTTGTTCAGAAAGTCGCGCGCGCCCAAGGCGAGCGCCTGGTAGCGGATGTCGCGCTCGACTTCGGCGGTGATCATGATGATGGGCGTGGCAGCGCGCTGCGGCAACGCGGCAAGCCGACGCATGAACTCCAGGCCGTCCACCCCGGGCATCATGTAGTCGAGCAGGATCAGGTCGGGGCGATGCTCGGCACACCAGTCCAGGGCAAGCTGCGGGTCGTCCAGCGCCACGGCCTCCACCCCCGGCAGCTTGCCCAGCAGCCGTTCGACGAGGGTCAGATTGGTGGCGTTGTCGTCCACCGCGAGCACGAGCGCCATCGTTCACCCCCGCGAAGCGGCCGCCGCGCGCTCGAACTCGCCACGCTCCGCCTCCAGCCGCGCCAGCAGCTCGCCGGCAATGCGTCCGTCCGCGGCTTGCGCTTCGAGTCGCTCGGCCAGCGCGCTGAGCCGCCGCGCGCCGACCGTACGCGCCGAGCCCTTCAATTCGTGCGCGGCGGCGCGCAGCAACGCCGCGTCGGCATCGCGGGCCGCAGCGTGCAGTCTGCCGATCAGCGTCGGCAGCTCACCTAAGAAAATGCCCACGATCTCCCGCGCCAGCTCCGGATCGTCGCCCGCGGCCGCCTGCAGCAGTTGCGGATCGAACGGCGCGGCGTCCCGCGCCTGCCCGGCGCGCGCCCGCGGCATGCGCGCGAATGCCGCGGCCAGCCGTTCGCGCGTGACCGGCTTGGCCACGTAGTCGTCCATGCCGGCGGCCAGGCAGCGTTCGCGATCGCCCTGCAGTGCGTTGGCCGTCAACGCGACGATGTGGGTGCGTGCCCGACCGGTTTCCGTCTCCAGGCGCCTGATCTCGGCGGTGGCAGCAAAGCCGTCCATGCCGGGCATCCGGCAGTCCATCAGCACGACGTCGAACGCGCCGGCGCGCCACGCCGCCACAGCCTCGCGCCCGTCGGAGGCCAGCGTCACCGCATGCCCGAGCTTCTGCAGCAAAGCGACGGCGACACGCTGATTGACGGCGTTGTCCTCGGCCAGCAGCACGGCAAGCCCGTCGGCGCCGGAGTTCGCCGGCGCGCCCGTCGCCGCTCGCGCATCGACGGGCGCGCCGCCCAGCACCTGCGCGATGCGCTCGCGCACACGCCCCTGCGTAAACGGCGACGCAAGCACGGCCGCCGCGCCGCTGCCCTCCCAAACCGCGCGCTGCTGCCGGGCGCGCGCGGCGTCGAGCGCGACGATCCACGGCCGCTGCGCCCGGCGCTGCGCGAGCGCCACGGCCTCGCGCCACGGCGCATCGCGCGCGGCAACCGCCACGGTCACGGCCGCTTCGCCCTGCAGCGCCTGCGCAAGTTCCTCGACATCGCGGCAGCGCTTGACGCCGACCCCGGCGCCGTCCAGCAGGCGCTGCCACAACCCCACCGCCGCCTCGTCTTCGCCGATCAGCGCCACGGTCACCTCGCCCGCGGGCGCCCGGCGCGGCGACGCGCCCTCGGGGAGCGGCAGATCGACATGGAACAGGCTGCCTGCGCCGGGCGCGCTTTGGACCCCGGCGCTGCCCCCCATGGCTTCGGCCAGTTTGCGCACGATGGCCAGACCCAGCCCGGTGCCGCCGTATTTGCGCGTCGTGGCAGCGTCGGCCTGCGTGAACGGGGAGAACAGGCGCGGGATGGCCTCCGGCGCGATGCCGCAGCCGGTGTCGCGGACGGCCAGCCGCAGCCATCCGGGTCTGGCTCCCGGCTCGATGGCTGCCTCGATCAGACCGGCCTCGGTGAACTTGGCCGCGTTGCCGAGCAGATTCAGCAGTATCTGCCGCAGCCGTGTGGGATCGGCCTCGACGACGGCCGGCACCCCGGGCGCAAGCCGGCTGGCGAGCAACACGGGCTTATCCGCCAGCCGCGGCGCGACCAGCTCGACGCCGGCATCCAGCAGCATGGCCAGATCGACCGGCTGGCGTTCGAGCGACACCGCACCGGCATCCAGCTTCGAGTAGTCAAGTATGTTGTCGATCAGAGCCAGCAGGTGGTTGGCCGAGGCCTTGATCGTGCGCACGAACTCGGCCTGCTCGGCGTCCAGCGCGGTGTCGGCCAGCAGATCCGACATCCCGATGACGCCGTTCAGCGGTGTACGGATCTCGTGGCTCATCACGGCCAGAAAGTCGGACTTCATGCGCGCGGCCGCCTCCGCCGCCTCCTTCGCCTGCCGCAGACGGCGCGCCAGCTCGCGCTCGGCGCTCACGTCGTCGAAGACCGCTACCGACGCCACCAGCTCGCCGTCCCGATAAAGCGGCGCGCCCGCGACGCGCACTGGCACCGCGTGCCCTTCCTTGTGCCAGAAGGTTTCGTCGTCGCTGCGATAGCTGCGGCGATGGACGAAGGCAAGCCGGATGGGACAGCGCGAGGCGGGCAGCGGCTCGCCGTCGGCCCGATGGTGGTGGATAAGTTCGTGCAAATCCCTGCCGATCACCTCGTGTGCGCGCCAGCCGAGCAGCCGCTCGGCCGAAGCGTTGAAGAACGTGCACCGCCCCTGACCATCCAGCGCATACACGCCCTCGCCCAGATGATCGAGGATCGCCTGCAGGTAGTCGTTGTTGCGTTGCAGGCGATCGCGCAGATCCCGCAATTGCGCCTCGCGCGCTTTCTGTTCCCCGATGTCCTGGAAGATGCCGACGTAGCTGCGCACTGCGCCGGTGCGGTCGGGAATCGCCACGACCGTCAATATCTGCGGATACTGCGAACCGTCCTTGCGGCGGTTCCAGATCTCGCCCTGCCAGTGGCCGTGCGTGCCGATGGCCTGCCACATCGCTGCGTAAAAAGCGCGATCGTGGCGGCCGGAGGCGAGCATCCGGGGGGTCTGCCCCAGCGCCTCGTCCCGGCGCCAGCCGGTGATGCGCTCGAACGCGGGGTTGACATCGACGATCCGCGTGGATTCGTCGCAGAAGACGATCGCCAGCGGCGACAGCTCGAACACCCGCGCGCTGATTCGCTGCGCGTGCAGCAGCTCCCTCAGGTGGGCGTGCTCGCGGCACGCCTGCAGCGCCGCACGAAACCGCGCGAGCGCCCGCGTGATCTCGTCGAGCGCCGGAGGCGGATACGCCGTCGGTACCAACAGAGCGAACACGCCAAACTCGCCGATCGACCACAGGTGCGCGGTGGCGCCGCGCGCGCGATCCGTCGCGCACGCGACCGTCCACGAAGCGACCGACGCCTCGGCGTGCGGCGCGCCGCCCGCCCGCATCAGTTTCGGCCAGTGCCGCGACCAGTCGTGCGCGCGCGGGCGGCTTGCGAACTGCCAGGCGCCGCTGCCATCGGGCTGCGCCCACACGCACGCCAGCGGCATGAGGCGCTCTGCAACGCCGTCCAGGAACCGGCGCTTTTCCGTGACCTCGTCCAGGCTCTCGCCCATGCCGAGCGCGATCTCGTACAGCACGACGCGAAGCCGCGCGAGAAATGCCTGGGCCGAAGCGCTCACCGGACCGCGCCCGATTCAATTCGCCAGCAAGGCCACCGCGGCGGTCTTGTTGCAGAACGCCAGTCGCTGTTGCGCGTTGGCCGCCACTTCACCGAGCGTCAGGGCGCCCACGGTCGGCACGGCGTCGGCCGCAATCCGGGCCAGCTCCTGCGCGAAGTCCTCGCCCAGGAAAAGCGCTCGCGAGATGCAATCGAACACCAGCCGCCCGGCGGGCGCGCCGACCAGTTGCGCGCGCGCCGCGGCGTCGATCTGAGCCGCAGCCTGCAGCAGAGTCTGCGTACGGCCGTTCAGCACAGTCAGCGTGCTGTTCTTGCGTACCGCACCGACGCACACCAGCGCGCCATCCTGCACGCGGATCGGGTCGCGGACGATCATCTCGCCGTCGGGCCGCAGCAGTCCGAGCGGATACGCCTTGGAAACCTCGAAGAAGTTGTCCTCTCCGATCGTCACGCCGGCCAGGGGCTCGACGATGCGGCGGTACACGTCGAACGCCGGCTCCCAGTCCAACGTCCGGATCACGTTGCCGTCCGTGGTGGTCGCCTGCAGCAGCAGGTCGGCGTCCACCGCCTGCCAGCCGTGGCGAATGCCCACGCCGATGGGCGCCGGCAGCGGAGCTAGCGCCGCCACATCGGCCGCCAGCCCTGCGTTGGTCAGTACACACGGCATCTGGCGCAGCGACAGCGACCCGCCGCCGCCGCCCGCGACGCTGGCGTTCGCACCCAGCGCGTCGTAAAGCGATTCGATCAGCGGCTGGATGTGAGGCGCCAACCCGTCGACGAGCACCAGCATCGACGCTGCGTCGGCGGCGATCAGGCCGTCGGGCAGGCGCGGCCGGGCCGAAAGCGTCACCGTCTGAACGCGCAGCGGCCATGGCAGGCCGACGACCACACCGCCGGCTTCGAGCGATGCCGCACCGCAGATGGCGCGCGGGAAGATGCCGCCGATCAGCGCGAGCGCCTGCCGCCGCGCCCAGCGATCGAGCGCGTCGGCATCCCATCCGCTGCCCTCGGCCGCGAGCACCAGCAACGACCGGGTGCAGCCGTCGCGCGCCAGCTCGGCGGCGGCCGCAAGCGCGTCGACGTCCGAAGCGCCGAAAGATTGGATCCGCATGCGTGCCCCCTCTGTCATTGCCTATCCGCGCCGGCGCATCGGACGCCAACGACCGGTTCGGCCGGGCGCGCCACTTCAGTCTGGCGCGAGCCCGTCGGATCCCAAGAGCGGAATAGCGGCGGGCACGCGGCCCATTCCGGTGCATCGCGAGCGCCCATCCGCGCGCGCGGTCGGCAAAGGCCGTCGGCGCTTTTGCGCGGACACCGTGTGATTGCGCTGACTGCAACGCGCGTATAGGCTGTTGCGGTGATGGGTGGCTTTCCGGAGGCAAGGATGCGAGTGCCCCGATGGTCGATCGCGATCGGGTTGATCGGTTTACTCGCCGCGTTCGGTCACGGCGCCCTGCGCGCGCAGGAGCCGTCGCCGCACGCGATCCGGATTCCGCCGTGGTTCACCGAGACCTTTCTCGACTTCCGCGAGGACGTTGCCGAGGCTGCCCGCAGCGGCAAGCGGCTGCTCGTCTACTTCGGCCAGGACGGCTGCCCGTACTGCAAGCTGCTGATGGAGACGACGTTCGTCGAGACCCGGGTCGCGGACAAGGCGAAGAGGCACTTCCTGGCCGTCGCGTTGAATCTGTGGGGCGACCGCGAGGTGACCTGGATCGACGGCCGACGCATGACCGAAAAGCAGCTCGGACAAGCGCTGAAGGTGCAGTACACGCCCACGCTGCTGATGTTCGACGAAAAGGGCGACGTGGTCGCGCGACTGAACGGCTACTTTCCCGCCGCGCGTCTGGACGCGGCGCTGGACTACGTGGCGCAGCGCCTGGAGAGGAAGCAGCCGTTCGCCGACTACATGCAGGCGGCCGTACGCGAGGAGGCGAGCGCGACGCTCAACGAGCATCCGCTGTTCGCCAGGCCGCCGTTCGACCTCGCGACCACCGTTCGCCGCGGCGGCAAGCCGCTGCTGGTCATTTTCGAGCGAACGCGCTGCGCCAGTTGCGACGAACTGCACCGCGACGGCCTGCGCCGTCCGGAGGTCGATGCCCTGCTGCGGAAGTTTTCGGTCGTACGCCTGGACGCCGCCTCGACCACGCCGCTGACGACACCGGACGGTCGGCGGACCGACGCGCGCCAGTGGGCACGCGCGCTCAAGCTGCCGTACGTGCCGGCGCTGGTGTTCTTCGATACGGGCGGCGCGGAGGTGTTTCGCGCCGAAGCGTATCTGCGTCCGTTTCACCTTGCGTCGGTGCTGGAGTACGTGGCCTCCGGCGCCTACCGCGAACAGCCGAGCTTCCAGCGCTTCATCCAGGCGCGCGCCGAACGGCTGCGCGAAAAAGGCGTTCACATCGATCTTTGGAAGTGACGCGGCCGAACCGACGCCGTTCGGCCGACGTTACGGCCACTGCGGCAGCGCGCAGTGCCGGCTGCGGCGCTCGACGGCGGCTTCGAAGTCGGCGAGCGCCGAGCACATGACCTTCGATTCGCCGGCGTGGCAGCTCAAGCAGGCACCGACGCGCAGGATTCGGAGCTGCTCTTCGACCGTGAACGGACGCACGTCGTCGCGCGTCGAGACCATGTCGTCGCGCGAGCGCAGGAAGCCGATCCACGCGTCCGCGGGCAGCCCGTCGTGCGGCGAAGGCGGCTCGCGTGGCGTGAAGCGCCAGCGGCCGACGTTGCCCGTGACCTCGCAACGCAGCCAGCCGCGGCCATAACCGAGCGCGACCGGATCGGCGTGGCACGACGCGCACGAGCGCGCCTCGCGCCGGATCGTGTGCGCGAAGGTCAGGTCGTACAGCCGGCGGAAGATCGGATCGGGCGACTGCCGCGGATCGCGATTGCGGTCGAGGGTGAGGATCATCCCCGGCACGAAGGTCTCGACCACCCCGCGCTCGCGGCCGTCGGCGTCGCGATGGATGCGGATGCCGAGCGTCGGGGGCGCGATCTCGAACGGCCCGGACGATTCGTTCCACGTGCCCTGCACCCACTTCTGGTCGACGTGGTCGTAGCCCTCTTCGTTCGGATCGAAGCTCGTGTGGCAGGTCGTGCAGCGCGGCGCCCAGGCCGAGTGGCAACTGACGCACGAAAGCCGCGCGTGTCCCCGCCCTTCGGTGCAGACCGCCAGCGGCGCTTTGAGCGGATGCCACTCGCCCGTCCGTTTGCGCCGCAGCCGGCCGCGGCCGTTTTCGTCGACGACGACGTTGACGAGCGGCTCGCCGTCGCGCGTCGCGCCGAGGCGCTGCGGAGGCGCGAGCGTCCATTGGCGCAGCGCGAGCAGCGTGAGCGATTCGGGATCGAGGACGGCGGGATCGATCGAGGCGAGTTTCGCCGCATGGCAGTCGGCGCAGCCGACGCGAAGCTGTTCGGTCTTGCGCGCGACCGGTGCGCCGCTGCCCATCAGCTCGTTCGACGTATGGCAGTCGATGCACTCGAGCCCGCGCTCGTGGTGGATGTCGGGCGTTGCGCGCTCGAAGTAGTGCCCGTCGTCGAGCTTGCGCAGCCTGGATGCATCGGCACCGGCGGGCGGATCGCCGCGCAGCTCGTGCCAGCCTACGTAGCTCGTCGAAATGCGGCTCGACCGGCTGTGGCAGCCGAAGCAGTGTTCGTTGCCCGGGTTCACCGTCAGCGCGGGATGCGACCGCGGGATCGACCGGCGTTCCTCCGCCGGCGCGGCGAGGTAG
>FWPU01001478.1_pt1 | contig 69874 bp, 68 predicted proteins | sample 2228361 | NCBI WGS metagenome assembly FWPU01 (sample SAMEA103939777, study PRJEB20133) | metagenome
CGCGATCACCGCCCACTGTTCATCGCTCAGTCGAGTGTCATCCACTCGCCTAACTTACAACTACTCCCCATTCTTGGACTACTTGAATAAACGCAACCTTATTTTCGGCATATTTTGCCCTGATAACCAACTTATTGGGGTGGTGTGGTTAGAAAAAATAAACCACCAAACAAAAACGGCTTCTTTAAGCATTGCTATATTTGATCGTTCTCGTCGAGGAAAGGGTTTTGGAACCGAGGCGGTCAAACTTATTTCGGCCTACGGCGCATACCACTTAGATCTTTTTAATATCGACCTGAAAGTGTTTGCTTTCAATACCTCTGCAATAAGGGCTTACGAAAAAGCCGGTTTTCGCATTATTGGTCGTCGTACTGGGCGAATATCGCTTGGTGGTCAGCGATATGATGAAGTATGGATGGAAATCACCCAGCCAGAAATTGACACGAGCGCCTTGCATCGTCAATTACTTCAGTTAAGTAGCAAGAAATAACCGTCAAAAGTATTTGAGTTCAGATAGTAAATGCATTTGGAATGAACCCCCGAAGTTGAACCACCTAAGCAAGATAGCCTCTGTTGGTTCAGCGTAAGCTGAACAGAAAGGGGTAGAGATGCCAGGAAGAACGTTCACGGTGGAGTTTAAGCGAAAGGTAGTGGGGGAGTTGGAGCGGAAGGAAAAGACGATAGCCCAGCTCTGCCGCGAGCACAGCTTGGCTGATGGTCAGATACACAAATGGCGAAAGCTGTTTGGTGAGGGGGCTGGAGCTGGAGCCCAAACGATCCCTGAAGGTAAAAACGGCGAGACCAGCGCGGCGGAGATACAAGCCCTACAACGAAAGGTGGCTGAACTCGAACGGTTGTGTGGGCAGATCACTTTGGAGAATGCCTACCTAAAAAACAACTTGGCGACCTACCCAAAGAGACGAGGCTGACTATGATCGAATCTTCAGAAGAGAGCGGTCTGTCGGTACGTCGCCAATGTGAGCTGCTGGAAGTGCCTCGCTCGAGCCACTACTACCGCACAGAAATCGCGTCAAAGGCTCAATACTAGGTACACTACAAAAGCCTCATACAGGCGTGTAGTTCGTTTTTCCTGGCTTCTGCGGCAAAGAGAAGCTGGCGTAAATGGTCAAGCCCATAGCGAAAGGTGGAGTAGAGCTTGCGGGCCCTGTGGGTGGGGTCGGTATGAGCCTGGGCACGGTTCTTGAGGGGTATGGGTTTGGTTCGGGAGCGCCATTCTCCCACCTCATGCGCCCCAGACTGGGGCTATGCTCATTAAAGCGACGAGCGATTCGAGCCGCTCAGCCCGGGTCAGGTGGGTGGATTCGAAGTCGAAGCCTTGTGATTTGAAGGCTTTGAAAAGGGTTTCGATCTCCCAGCGTTGGGCGTAGCGGAGGTGAGCCTGTGGTGGATCGGCCTGGGTAATCAGAAGCAGGTATTCCCCGGTTCTGAGATAACCGCCCATCAGATAAGTTCGTTGCCCCCAGAGTTTGACTGGCTTGGGTAAGGCTTCCCCCTGCCCATAGCGCAGATGCCGGAACAACTGTAGGGCGGGCCGGCTTTGCCCTCGGTAGCTTACCCAACTACCCGCTTTGATCCGCAAGGTGTAAGGCAGTTTGTGCCAGCGCAGGTAGCGCAGAAAGCCTGTGCAGGCAAACTCCCGATCCGCGAGGAGGGTCTGGATGCGCTCTTTGGGTAAGAAGGAGAGCAGCCGTCGGAGCAATCGCAGTCGCTGCCGCAGACTACTGCTGCCCGCTTTGCCCAAAAAGCACCCCACAGGGGGTAGGCCACCCCAATGAACAACAGGTTGATGCTGTGGCGACCAAACTTCCACTCGGTGCGATCCAGGCAAAGGCACAGGGTGTCCTGGGGTAATAGCTGCAGAATCAGGCGCCCGATGGTTTCCTGATCGAAGCTGAACTCAGCGAGAAACCTTTGGCAACGGCGGTAGTTGGCGGCGATCTGAACCCACGGGTTCAACCCCAGGGCGACCCGGGCCAGGTTGACACTGCCAACCCGGATCAAAGCCAGGACGAAGGCAGCCAGAAAACGCAGTCTGGCTCGATGCCAGTTCAGGTGGGGTCGCAAAACTTCTATCAGCTCACTACAATCATTCATGGGACTACCTCTGGCGGGGCAGTCCCTATTTTTATCAGCTCCTATGTGCTTCTCCCAAGTTTTGTCGTGTACCTAGGTCCACCAGCTTGTGTCGGCGGCCTCGGGCTTTCCTCGGATCGTCTAATTCCTCGAATGTCGCCACCGATTCCCGCAAAAAATCCTCTTCCATCCCCCTAGCCTAGCCCATTACCTTTCTTGCGTAGGCCCTAATGGGGCTTGAGATCAAAAACTTCAACCGAACTGGCTCGAGGGGGAACAACCCCAGGTTCTCCTGAGGACTATGCCATTGCCGGATGATTTTTTCAGGGTTTGCTCGGGGTCGCGGACGGCCTAAGCCAGGCTGCCAGGGCTTGCTCCACCAGGGCCCAGATGGCAGGGGTGGTGTGGTGCTCCAGGTCGGGGTAGAGCACCAGTTGGTCCTGGGTGAAGGAACCCAAGGGGCTGAACCGCCCCAAGCAGGCGCGCTCTTTGATGAGCGGGCCAATCCACAACTGGCCTTCGCGGGTCAGGGCCACCCGTCGAACAGGGTGCCCAGCCTCTTCCCGCACCCAGGCCAGGGCGCAGTACTGCAAGGGCGAGACGATAGGGTCGTTGCCGGCGGCTACCATCAAAAGAGGGGCCTGCACCTCCTGGGCCCAGGTGAGGGGGCTGCGCTGGCGGTAGCACGCGGGGCATGCCTCGGGCGAGGCCCCCACCAGGGCCTGCCAGCGCTGGTAGGCCTCGGTGCGGCCATAATGCTTGAGGCGTTCCATCATGGCTAAGAAATCGGTAGCGCCCAGCAGAAAGGCCACCCCTTTGGCCTGGGGGTCGTGGCGGGCAGCGCGCAAGGCCACACAGGCCCCCAGCGAGATGCCCACATAGGCCCGTTGGGCCGTACCGCCCAAGCGGGGTAGGCCATCGGCCAGCAGGCGCACATCGGGGCCTTCACTTTGGCAAATCTCGCTCCTGCCTTGGCTTTTTCCCTGGCCCCGCAGGTGGGGCAGGGCTACTAGGTAGCCAGCCTGGGCCCAGCTTCGGCACAGCTCGAGGGTGCTGGCGTTGGGACCAACGAACCCCCCATGTACCAGAACCACGCTGGGAAAGGGGCCAGGGCCTTTGGGTTTGCAGATTTCAGCATACAGCTCTACATCGCTTCGGTAGCGCACCGCCAGGCGCTGCAGGTTGGGATCGGGTAGGGGCTGAATCTGCCATGCTTCCGGGGCTTTCCCAAGTTGAGGCCGGAGCAATGCCCAACCCCCCAAACTCAGAATGAGCAGTAAAAAGGCAAGGAAAACCACCCACAGGCCGCGCACCCCCTCAGTATGCCTGTCTTGCCTGAGAAATCGGCCAGGGCCAATTTGAAGCCATCCCCTACTTTTGCAGCCTGGTTTTGGGCAGTATGGCCCCCATGAACCTGGTCTGGCACCGCGCCGATCTCCGCCTGCACGACCACCCGGCCCTGGACGCGGCTTTGCGCGTGGGCCCAGTTCTGGGCCTGGTGGTGCTCGACCCCAACATCCTGCAAAACACCACCCCCCGCCGCCGGGCCTGGTTTTACCGGAATGTGGCCGCCTTGCGCCAGGCCTATGCCCAGCGAGGTGGGGTACTGCTGGTGCGGGCTGGCCTACCCTGGGAGGTGGTGCCGCGGGTGGTGGCCGAGCTGGGGGTGCAGCAGGTTTATGCTGTGCGCAACAGCACGCCCTACGCCCGCTTCCGGGATGCCAAAGTGGAGCAGGCCTTGGGGTGGGCGGTGCGCTGGCTGCCGGGGCAGTACATCCTCGAGCCCGGCACCCTGCGCAAGCCCGATGGAAGCCCCTACACGGTTTTTACCCCCTTTTCCAAGCGCTGGTGGGCCGCCCTCGAGCCTACTTTGCTCGAGGCTCCCCAGCGCTTTTTGCCGCTGAACCTGCCCCCAGGCTACGAGCTGGGCTCCATTCCACAGGAGCAAACGGATGTGCCCCTGCCTCCGGCGGGGGAGGAGGCGGCTTTGGGGCGGCTCGAGGCCTTTTTACGGGAGAAGCTCCCGACCTACCACCAGACCCGCGACGGCCTGGCCGGGGAAGGGGTCTCGCGGCTTTCCTACTACTTCACCCTGGGGGTGCTCTCCCCCCGGCTGGCGGCCCAGCGGGCCTTGCGGCTGGGGGGCGAAGGGGCACAGAAATGGGTGAACGAGCTGTGTTGGCGCGACTTTAGCGGTGACCTGCTGTACCACCGCCCCGGGATGCTGACCCAGGCCCTCGACCCCCGCTGGGAGGCGTTGCCCTGGAACGATGACGCCGAGTTATTCGAAGCCTGGCTTTCCGGCCAGACCGGTATTCCGGTGGTGGATGCCGGGATGCGCGAACTGCGGGCCACCGGCTTTTTGTCCAACCGGGCCCGCATGGTGGTGGCCCAGTTTGCGGTTAAGCTCGCCCTCCTGCCCTGGCAAAAGTGCGAGCGGGCCTTCCGCGACCTTCTGCTAGATGGCGACAATGCCTCCAACCTGCAGGGCTGGCACTGGGCTGGGGGCTTAGGGGTGGACGCGGCCCCGTATTTCCGGGTCTTCAACCTGGTGGCCCAGGCCGAGGCCCACGACCCCGGTGGGGCCTGGCTTCGCCGCTGGGTGCCGGAGTCGGGGGGGCGGCCCCAGCCCTACCGACGGCCATGGCTAGACCTCGAGCAAGCCCGCCGGCGCTACCTGGCAGCAGCGGAAAGGATAGCCAAGCAGAAACAATAGCTTTGAACGCTTCGGCGTTCGAGCAGAAGCTATGCGTGGGGGGCTATCAGGCAGCCCCGGCGATGATGCGGTGGTCTTTGAGCTCGAGCCGGCCCAGCCCGTGCTTCTGGGCTAGCTTTTCCAGGTTCCTCCGGCGCTCCTCGAGGCGGGTCGCATAGGACATATTGGCCCCGTGCATCGAGACTACCACCCCCCGCCCTGGTATCGGGAGCAGGGGATACCCGGCTCGGCTTACCCGCAGGTACCAGTCCCAGTCCCAGTAGTCGGCCATCTCGGGGTCGAAGGGGCCCAGCTCGTCGTGCAGAAAGCGAGGGTAGGCCACCCCGGTGGCCAGCAAGTGGTTGTCGCGCAGGAGGGAGTGCGGGGTGGCCTGGTGGTCGAAGGGGATGCGCTCTAGCTCGAGGCCGTCCCGCTCAACCACCAAATAGCCCCCCCGGTAGACCAGGCCGGCCTGGGCCTTGAGGGCCCGCACCACCCGGTGCAGATGGGTGGGGTCGAGCCACCAGTCGTCGTCGTCCAACAGAGCGACAATCTGGCCTGAGGCCTGGGCCAGCCCGGTGTTGCGGGCCTCCACCTGGCCTTGGCCCTGGTTGCGCACCCCGATGATCCGGGGGTCGCGCAGGCTGTGGGCCGCCAGGATGCCCGAGCCGTCGCCATCGTCCACCACCAGGGCTTCCCAGTCGGGGTAGAGCTGGCGCTGGAGCGAGCGCAGGGCCCGCAGCAAAAGCTGGGGCCGGTTATGGGTCGGGATGATTACGCTGACCATTCGCTTCTAGATTAAAAGCCCTCTGTCAGGCTAGCTTGGTACCTACCCTGACATTGGCCTGACCCTACCCTGACGCTGGGCCCCCAGGATGGTGCCGGAGAGAACGACGATGCGAATCCTGGTCACCAACGACGACGGTATCTATAGCCCCGGCCTTTTGGCCCTGGCCCAGGTGGCCACCGCCTTTGGCCAGGTGCGGGTGGTGGCCCCCGATGTGGAGCAGTCGGCCATGGGGCATGCCATCACCATCCTGCGCCCCCTGCACTACCGCGCCACCCCGCTGGGGGGCCTCGAGGCCTACCGGGTCAACGGCACCCCTGCTGACTGCGTGGCCCTGGGCACCCACCACTGGGAGCAGGTCGACCTGGTGCTCTCGGGCATCAACCTGGGCTCTAACCTGGGCCACGAAATCTGGCACTCCGGCACCGTGGCCGCGGCCAAACAAGCCGCCCTTCTGGGCATTCCGGCCATCGCCTTCAGCACCCCCGTCAATGGCCGTGAGCCCGACTTCGAAAGCCTCAAGCCCTGGGTGGGAAAGGTGCTGGAAGCCCTCCTGCGCGAGCCTAAGCCCTTTTTGATCAACGTCAATCTGCCGCCAAAACCCAAGGGGCTGCTGTGGGCCCGCCAGTCGGTGCGGCGCTACCTGGGCCGGGTGGTGCCCAGCACCGACCCCATGGGCCGGGAGCACTTCTGGTTTGCCCCCCACCCCGATCACGAGCCAGAGGAGGGCACCGACCGCTGGGCGCTGGAGCACAACTTCATCGCCCTTACCCCCCTGCGTCTCGATCTGACCGACGAGGCCCGCCTGGGCCAGGCCTTTCAGCGGGCGGCCCTGGCCGACTGAGGCCCAAGCGGCGTGGTAGGGTTCTTCTTACGTGCGATAAGGCCCCTATGCTCTGCGTTTTCTTTGCTTAGGGTTGCGGGCCGCGCAGGGTCTGCAAGGTGCTCCAAAGCTTCTCTTCCATGGCCTCGAGGGCCTTTCGGCTGCCGATGACCAGCAGCGGGGTGGCGCTGCCGTCGTAGAGGTAGAGCACCCGGATGGGGAAGAAGAGATAGCCGGCCAGGGCCGCTATGGCCAGGACCAGCGCCCCGTACTCCAAGGCCACCGGGCTGAGCCTGAGGAGCTGGGGGAGGTTCAGCCAGCCCAGCGAGCGCAGAAGCAGGCTGGCCAGACCCACAAAGAAGCCCACAAAGGACGTCGCCAGCAACCCGTCGCGCATCTGGTGGGTTCGCTCGAGGCGAACCAGGTGCGGCAGGTAAAGGCGTACCGAGACCGCGCCATTGCGGAAGCAGAGCCAGCCCGCTTCGATAAAGGCTTCGCGGAAGCGTGTGCCGAGAACCTTGTAGCGGTGGGACAGGGTGGTTTTTTGCATCTTGACTCCTGGGGCGGTGGGCCCGTTGATCACCTCACACTTTAATCCAGGAGATCGGCGGGGATAAACCGTCCTAGGGGATGGATTGAATTTGCGTTTGCAAAGGGTTTTGTGCTTTTGAGCTACAATTTGACCGATGTGTGGTCTGCACCGCTTTTTCGCCGGCAGGCCGGTGGCCCGAGTGGTGGCCCTGCTCACCGGGCTCAACCTGCTGACGGTGCTGGGCTTTACCCTGCTGGTGCCGGCCCGCCCCCTCGAGCTGCCGCCAGTGCTTCCCTGGCAGGACCCGGCGCAGGCCGCCTGGCGGATCGGGGCTGCCCTGGCCTTGATGGGGGTGGTGCTCTGGGCCCTACGTCCTGGGAGGCGCCAAGCCTGGGAGCTGGTTTTGTTGGCCCTGGTAGGGCTGGGGGTGGTGGCCTGGCTGACCCAGAATTACCTGCCCTTCCTGGCCTTGGGCCTGGTTCCGGTGGTGGCCCGCTACTGGCTGCCGCTTTGGGCGGTGCTGCTGGTGGTGGCGGGGCTGGGTGGGCTTTCGCTCTGGTGGGCCCAGCGCGAGCCTTTGCAGATAACCTTTGAAATACTGATGACCCAAGGGCCCCAGGGCGGCACGGCCTGGAGCGCGTTGCCCAACCCTGCTGAGTATCCCAACCTATCCCTGGCCTTTTTCGTATTTGTCGCTTTTTTGTACTCGGGCTACGCCCTGTTTACCCTCGAGCTATTGGTGCGGGAAAGCCGGGCCCGAGAGGAACTCGAGCGCACCCGCCGCGAGCTGGAAGAGGCCTCGCGTCAGGCTGGCATGCTGGAGGAGCGCCAGCGTCTAGCCCGCGAGATTCACGACACCCTGGCCCAGGGCTTTGCTAGCATTGCGGTGCAGCTCGAGGCCGCCGAGATGGTGAGCAAAAACCAGGCCCTGTTAGGGCGCTACCTAGAACAGGCCCGCGCAGTGGCCCGTGAGGGGCTTACCGAGGCCCGCCGCATGGTTTGGGCTTTGCGCCCGGAAATCCTGGAGCACACCTCACTGCCCGAGGCCCTAGGGCACCTGTTGCAGCGTTGGCAAAAGGAGTCTGGCATTGCTGCGCAGTTTGTTCTAGCCGGGGAGCCCTGCTCCCTGCCAGGGGCCCTCGAGGTCGAGCTTTTGCGCATTGCTCAGGAGGCCTTGGCCAATGTGCGCAAACACGCTCAGGCCCGCAATGTTACCCTGACCCTCTCGTACCTGGACGACATGGTGCTGATGGATGTCCAAGACGACGGGGTAGGGTTGCAACCCCCCCTTTCGGGAAGCTTTGGTTTACGCTCCATGCACGAGCGGATAGCCTTGTTGGGAGGGGAGATGACCGTGGAGAGCGAAGCGGGGCAGGGTACTACCCTGGCTTTTAGCCTACCCCTGAGGACCCACGAGGCCCCAGCCAAGGCAGGCCGCCCATGACGAACCCGATTCGGATTTTGCTGGTAGACGACCACCCGGTAGTTCGGGCTGGGCTTTCAGGTCTGCTTTCCTCCCAGCCAGACTTTGTTGTGGTGGGGGAGGCTTCTAACGGCCAGGAGGCCTTGGCTTTTTTACGGCAGCACGCCGCTGATGTGGTTCTGATGGACCTGCGCATGCCGCAGATGGACGGGGTCAGCGCCACCCGGCAGATTAGGGCCCAATTTCCTGAGGTTCGGGTGCTGGTGCTGACCACCTATGACAGCGATAGCGACATTGTTCGGGCGGTGGAGGCAGGGGCGACGGGGTATTTGCTTAAGGATGTGCCGCGGGAGGAGCTATTTCGTGCGGTGCGGCTGTGCGCCCAGGGAGAGGCGGTGCTCTCGCCACCGGTTGCGGCGCGGCTTTTGGGCCGGATGCGGGGATCCGGGGAAGTAAAAGTAAGCCTTTCCGTACGCGAACTCGAGGTACTTTCCTTGGTGGCCAAGGGCCTTTCCAACAAGGAAATTGCCCGTAAGCTCAAGATTAGCGAGGCCACCGTCAAAACCCATCTGTTGCACACTTTCGGCAAGCTAGGCGTGGACGACCGCACCGCGGCCGTGACTGCGGCGCTCGAGCGGGGTATCCTTCGCCTGGAGGGATAAGCCCAAAGCGGGTATGGTGGAGGTTGTGCGAGGGGGTCTGCGCTATTTGGTTCCGGTCAGCATTGGCCTGTTGGTGGCCTTGGCCGACTTGGGCAATGTGGATCTGCTGTTCGCCGGCACTTTTCTTTTGCTGATGGGCTTCGTGGTGGGTTGGTGGTGGCCGAGGCAGTGGTGGTTGAGCGGCTTGTTGATGGGAGGGGTTTTGCCGCTGGTGCAGCTCTGGGCGCTCTTGATGCGCTTTCCTATGCCCTACGTGCCCGATCCCCTTCAGGGGCTGTTCTTGCTAGGGCCAGCTCTGCTAATGGCCGGTTTTGGGGCTATTGTGCAGCAGAAGATCCCCTACACCTCTGCCGCCCTACGTGCCTGCTTGCGCCGGGCCCGGCAGGCCGACTACCACGACTACGAAGAGCCCTGAGCCTTCAGTCGCCTTGAGGTTTGGGCTGAGCCTCGCGAATGCCCTCGCGCACCTCGTGGATGAACCGCTGGGTTTTTTCCTCCAGTTCGTGCACCGCCCAGGGGATGTTTTTGGCCCCGGGCCAGCGCTCGAATAGGGTCTCCAGCCACTGCAAGAGCAGGTTGGCTTCCATTGAACCAGAAGACGAATAGCTAACGCTGGCATTGGCCAGCACGATCTTTCCCAGGGCCTCATAGTGGCTGGGGGAGGTATGCAGGATGAGGAAGCGGAAGTTATCCCCCCCATCCTGCCCTACGCACTCCAGCACCTTCCCCTCAGCGAGGGCATTGATCTTGTGTAGGGTGACCATGCCCTAATGGTACGGAACCTCGAGTCCAACCGCTAGTGGGCATCACCTAAGCTTTAGCCTCGGACCACGATGTTCAGAAGCTTCTTGGGAACGTAGATTTCCTTGACCACTTCCTTGCCCTGGAGGTGCTGCTGCACGTTGGGCAAAGCCTTGGCTAGACGGCGAATTTCCTCTTCGCTGGCGCTGCTGCTCACCGTGGTTCGGCCCCGCACCCTACCGTTGACCTGTACCACCAGCTCGAAATGGTCCGCCTTCAGTGCCTCTTCATCCAGGGTTGGCCAGGGCGCATGGAAAACCGAGGTGGTGTGGAAGTGGTGCCAGAGTTCCTCGGCCAAGTGAGGGGCAAAGGGAGCCAGCATCTGCACGTAGCGCAGCACCGCGTGGCGGAAGACCGGGCTGACCCCCTGCTCCTTGCGGTAGTCGCTTAGGGTGTTGAGCAGCTCCATCAGCGCGGCGATGGCGGTGTTGAAGCGCAGAGCCTCGAGGTCGTCGGTAACCTTTTTGATGGTCTGGTGCAGCTTCTGATAGAGGGCTTTATGGGCCCCTTCCAGCTCGGCGGGTTCGAAGGCTTCACCCTGGGCTTTGAGCTCGGCCAAGTTTTCGCTGACCAGGCGGTACACCCGGTTGAGGTAGCGCCAGGCACCCTGCACGCCTTCCTCGGTCCAGACCATCTCGTTTTCTGGTGGGGCGGCGAACAAAATGGTGATGCGGGCAATATCAGCCCCCTGTTCCCGAACAAAAGGCCCCACCATCACCCCGTTGCCCAGGCTCTTGGACATAGTGGCCGGCTTCCAGAAGTGCAGGGTGCCGTCCTCGTGGGGGCGCAGCTCGGCTCCGCTCTTCTGGGCCTCTTCCAGGGTGAGGGTCTCTGGCAGTTCCAGCTTGGCCCGGCGCTCGGGGTTTTTGAAGCGGAGGGTCTGACCCTCTAGCACCACCTCGCCCACGTCGGTCCAGCCTTGCACCATGCCTTGGGTGAAGAGGCCCTCGAAGGGCTCCTCGGCCTCCACTAAGCCCAGGTCGTGCAGGAACTTGGTGAAGAAGCGAGCATACAGCAGATGCAAAATAGCGTGCTCAATCCCGCCGATGTACTGGTCTACCGGCATCCAAAAGTTGGCCTTGGCCGGGTCGAAGGGCAGGTTTTCGTTGTGGGCATCGGTATAGCGCAGGAAGTACCAGGACGAATCGAAGAAAGTGTCCATGGTATCGGTGTCGCGCTGGGCTGCCCCGCCGCACTTTGGGCAGGTGCACTGGTAGAACTCGGGGTGGGCAGCCAGGGGACTTTTGCCCTTGGGGCGGATATCCTCTACGTCCTTAAGCGTGGGCAGCACCACGGGCAGGTCTTCGTAGGGTACCGGCACGATGCCGCAGCTATCGCAGTGGATCATGGGGATGGGGGTGCCCCAGTAGCGCTGGCGGCTGATGAGCCAGTCGCGCAGGCGGTAATTGACCTTGGCCTGGCCGATACCTTTTTCCTCCATCCAGGTGATGATTTTTTGTTTGGCCTCTTCCACATAGAGGCCGTCGAGGAAACCGGAGTTGATGGCCGGGCCGTCCTCGGTGTAAGCCTGGCCCTGCCAACCGGCGGGGGGCTCTACAGTGCGGATGATCTCGAGGCCGAACTTTTCGGCGAACTCCCAGTCGCGCTGGTCCTGTCCCGGCACGGCCATGATGGCCCCGGTGCCGTAGCCCGCGAGCACGTAGTCGGCAATCCAGATGGGGATCTCCTTGCCGTTGGCCGGGTTAATGGCATAGGCCCCGGTGAAAACCCCGGTTTTCTCCCGGTCCTCCATCTGCCGCTCGATCTCGCTTTTCATCCGGGCTGCGGCCACGTAGGCCTCCACCGCGGCTTTCTGCGCCGGGGTGGTGATTTTCTCCACCAGCTCGTGCTCGGGGGCCAGCACCACGAAGGTGGCGCCGAAGATAGTATCCGGACGGGTGGAGAAGACCCGAATCCTATACGCGTGGCCCTTTACCGGGAAGTCGAATTCGGCGCCTACGCTCTTGCCAATCCAGGCCCGCTGCATGGCCTTGACTTTCTCGGGCCAGCGGGGCAGTTTATCCAGGTCGGCCAGCAGGCGCTCGGCGTAGTCGGTAATCTTGAGGTACCACTGCTCCAGCTCGCGCTTTTCCACCAGCGCCCCCGAGCGCCAGCCCCGCCCATCGATGACCTGCTCGTTGGCCAGCACGGTTTGTTCGACGGGGTCCCAGTTCACGTAGCTTTTTTTGCGGTAGGCCAGCCCTTTTTCGTACATCTTGAGGAAGATCCACTGGTTCCACTTGTAGTAGGCAGGGGTGCAAGTGGTGACCTCGCGGCTCCAGTCGTACTGGATGCCCATTAGAGCTAGCGACTCCTTGGACTGCTGGATATTGCCGAAGGTCCAGTCGGCGGGGCTAATCCCGAACTTTAAGGCGGCGTTTTCAGCAGGCAGGCCGAAGGCGTCCCAGCCAAAGGGGTGCAGCACCGAGTAACCCTGCTGGGTGCGCCAGCGGGCCAGTACGTCGCCCATGGTGTAGTTCTTAAGGTGGCCCATGTGCAGGTCGCCGGAGGGGTAAGGGAACATCACCAGAATGTAGGCCTTTTTACCTTTGCTGCCGTCCTCGCTGGCCCGCAGCAACCCGATCTGCTCCCAGTATTTCTGCCATTTGGGTTCGATCTCGTGGGGGTTGTATCTGTCGGTTGTGACCATGGTTTGCTACTCCACTTCTCATTAGGCATTGTATTGCCTGGAAGGCCAAAAGCGGAAATCGCTGTTTGCCTAAGGGGCCGAAGCCTCACCGCTTAGCGGCGGGCATGGCCTATGCTTTAGGCATGCAGGTGAGCGTGTTGGGTCTAGGATTGATGGGCCGCCCCATGGCCCGGGTGCTGCGGGCTAAAGGTTGGAGGGTCAAGGGCTGGAACCGCAGCCCTCTTGGCCCTGAGCTTCTGGAAGGCATTCCCTGGGTAGCCTCGCTGGAGGAGGCCGCCCAGGCCGAGGTGCTGCTGCTGATGCTCTCCGACTCGGCGGCGGTGGATGCGGTGCTGGGGAGGCTCGAGCCCTACTTGCGGGCAGGCCAGGTGGTGCTGGACATGGGGACTTCCGACCCGGCCCATTCCCGGCGCCATGCCCAGCGTTTGAAGGCCCGGGGCATCGGCTGGGTGGATGCCCCGGTCTCGGGGGGGCCTGAAGGAGCCCAGAGCGCCACCTTGGCCATTATGGCGGGGGGCGAGCCAGCCGACTACGATCGGGTTCGGCCCATCCTGGAGGCCCTGGGCCGGCCCATCTACTTGGGTGGGCCGGGGGCAGGCCATACCGCGAAGGTCATCAACCAGCTTATCGTGGGCCTGACCATCGAGGCGGTGGCCGAGGCCATGGCTCTGGCCGAGCGGCAGGGTTTGGACCCTCGCAAACTCCAGCTAGCCTTGCAGGGTGGGTTTGCCGACTCCAAAATTTTGCAGATCCACGGCACCCGCATGATTGAGCGCCGCTTTGTGCCGGGGGCGCGGGTGCGCACCCAGCTCAAGGATCTGCGCCTGGCCCAGGCGCTGGCCGAACAGGCGGGCCTCGAGCTGCCCCATCTGCAAAGTGCCCTGCGCTTCTACGCCGAACTCGAGGCCGCCCAAAAGGGCGACCTCGACCACTCCGCTTTATTTCTCAGGTTGATCGACTAGGGTCGGGCCTGTACCCCGGGCTTTAGGAACTCGTTGGTGTAGAAGGCCATAGGGGGCAGGTCGGTCTTGACCCGGCCGGTCTGCTGCAAGAGGATCAGGGCGCTTTGCCAGGCCTGGGGATTGGAGAAGCCCAGCCCGTTCTGGCGGGTGTAAGGCGACTCGTACAACCGAAGGGAAGCCTTGAGTACCTCCATGCGCTCCTGGCCCAGATTGGGCACGAAGCGCCGGGCCGCGGCAAAGGCCCGCTCAGGCTCGCGCAGGGTGAGGGCCATGCCGGCCTGGGACGCAGCCAGGAAGCGCCGCACCAGCTCGGGGTTTTGCAGCACCCGGTCGGTGGTAATGACCCCGTTGCCGGGGCTGCGGTTGTAGGGGCCGGCGGGAATCACGTTGAGGGCTACGCCCCTTTGTCGCAGGAAGACCGGTTCGTTGTTGATGAAACCCATGGCCACATCCACCCGGCCCGAGACCACCGCCTCGGCCTGGGTGAAGCCGATTTGTAGGATACGCACATCGCTTTCCTTAAGCCCAGCAGCCCTTAGGATGGCCTGCAAAGAGGTCAGGGAGACCCCAAACATCCCCGGCATCCCAATGGTCTTGCCCTTTAGGTCGCGCACCGAGCGGATGTTTTTCTCGGCCAGCGAGAACAGGGCATTGGGCACCGACTGGTATAGGGCCATCACGTACTTGAAGGGGGTGGCCTGAGGGTTTTGTGCCCGCAGGGCGATGACGTCCTCGGCGTCCCCCACCACAAAATCCAGCCGCCCCTGGGCCAGAAGCGGGTACAGCTCACTCACAAAACCGTGCTGAAACTCCACCTCGAGGCCCTCTTGCGGGTACAGTCCCTCCACCACCCCTAGGTAAAAGGGGGCAAACTGTACATCGGGCAGGTAGCCCAGCCCCACCCGAACCTTCTGGCCTTGCGCCAGCGCCAACGACAGTAGAAGCACCAATCCAACCAACCAACGCTGCATTTTTCCCTCCACAAAGCTATACGAGCCCACGCCGAGCAGAACATGCTGCTGCGGCAGACCGAGTGCCTATGAACCTGGTTTGTGAGAGGGTTTTTAGGAAGTATCGCTCACCTTTCGCGCCCGGGCACAGGGGCACCCAGGCTTCACTCCTTCTCCCATCCGGACTGTTACCGTCGGCTTCGGATTCACACCGAATCGGGCCTGGAGGTGTGCTGGATTTCCAGGCTTCGCGGGCTTGCGAATAGACTCGCTCACCGCCGGTGGGGAATTCCACCCCGCCCTGAAGGAATTGGGCCTACTGACCCAGGGTTAGCATAAACTCCTGATGGCTCCCGGTAAAGTGGGGCGGGCTAAAGAGTGGTTTACTTGCGCCGGTAGCGCAACACATAGCCCTCGAGGCCGGCCACCAGGGCATAGAGGCTGATGCCCAGAATGACCATCATGCCGACCGCCGCGAAGGCGTTGGCGTAGCGGAAGTTGAGGCGCTCGCTGTTGGCCAGGTAGCCCAGTCCGGCCCCACCGAAAACGAACTCGGCCACCACTGCGCCAATCAGCGCCAGCGAGACCGCCAGGCGAAGCCCACCCAGCACTACCGGCAAGGCCCCGGGAAACTCCAGCTTGCTAAACACCCCCCAGGCGCTGGCCCCCATGGTCTGGAAGACCTCGCGGTAGGTTTTGTCCACCTCCCGCACCCCTACCATGGTGCTGACCAGCACGGGAAAAATGGAGATGAGACACACGGTGATGACCTTGGAGGTCAGGCCGTAGCCAAACCAGATCACCAGCAAGGGCGCGATGATGATGGTGGGGATGGCCTGTAAGGCCACGATGAAAGGGGAGAATAATCGCTCTAAAGCGCGGCTGCGCCCCATGGCATAGCCAATGGGTAGCCCCAGCAACAGCGAGGTCAAGACCCCCCAGAAGGCGGCCTCGAGGGTGGCCCCGGCCTGCTGTAGCAGCAGGCTAAAGTTCTGGGCAAAGGCCGTGGCTACCTGGGTAGGCGAGGGGACGAACAGGGGAATGCGGGCGGCTAGAAGGCTCCAGACCAGGATGAACAGCCCCGAAAGCCCCGCTACCCCCAGTAGCTCCCAGGGGGGGCGGGCGGGTGGAGGGGAGGGTTCGATGAAGGTGGAGTCGGCCACACCCAGGCGCTGGCGCAGCTCAGCCTCGAGGCCATCGGTGAAGGCGGTGATACGCCCTTCGTCTTTGGTTTCCAGGATGGCCTCGATCCGGCCCCCGGTCAGCACCACCACCCGGTCGGCTAGGTAGACTGCCTCGCGGATGCTGTGGGTGACGAAGAGGATGGTTTTGCCTGTGCGCTGGTGGAGCTGTTTGAGCTCGAGGTTGAAGCGTTCACGCACCAAAGCGTCCAGGGCCGCGAAAGGCTCGTCCATCAGCAAGACCTCGGCCTCCTGGGCCAGAGCCCGGGCGATGGCCACACGGGCCTTCATCCCACCGGAAAGCTGATGGGGATAGTACTGGCGGTAGGGTTTCATCCCCAGGTAGGTTTCGACCTGGCCCCGCCCGGTAAGCTCGATGGGCAGCCGGATGTTCTGCTCCACCGTGCGCCAGGGCAAAAGCCGGTAGTCTTGAAAGACCATGGCCGGCTGGCCCAGCACCTCTACCGTGCCTTGCTGGGCCTTGAGCAGCCCGGCCACCACCCGCAGCAGGGTGCTTTTACCCCCTCCCGAAGGCCCAATAATGGCAATGAACTCGCCCTTGCGCACCTCGAGGTCGACCCCCTTGAGCACCTCGTGTCCCCCAAAGGCTACCGAGACCCCCGAGAGCCGGATGACCGGGGTGGCCGGTGTGGCCTGGGGTGGGGCGGGTATGGTTTGGCTCATGGTCTTAGCATATCCTTCCTGCCAAGCCCCACTGCATGCGAAAGCCCAAAGGGCCTGCTGCAGACTAGAGGGCCTCGCTCGAGTGGTCGCTCCAGACTTTGGCCAGAACGGCCCCAGCCAGCAGAATCCACATGGTTAGGTAAAAGCCCACCAGGCCCAGCAAAAAGCCGGCGATGGGGCCATAGATGAGCTCATACTGGGTGCGGGGCAAAAGCAAAGGCAGGCCCAGTCGCATACCCTCCCAGGCCAGGGCGGCACTCAGCGCGGCGGCAAAGGCGGGCAGCAGCCGGGGGGTATGGGCGGGTAGCAGCACGTAGGTCAGGAAAAAGAGCCAAAGCGCTCCCAGGACGGGCAGCACCCCTTCTATACCCCCGCGCAGGAGGCTCAGCTCTGCCGGTAGGTAGCGTAGTAAGAAGCCCAGGGCTAGCCCCAGGAGGGACAGCAGGATCAGGGCCAGCCCCAACAGCAAGGGGGCCAGCAGACCGGCGATGCGCCCACGCATGGCCCCCAGCAAGCGCTGCCCCCGCTCAAACAGGCGGGGAAGGGCAGCAGAAGGTAGGGGAGGAATAGGGGCCTGGGGGTTGAGGGGTAAGGAGGGGGCCGCCTGGCCAAAGATAAGGCCCAGGGCATAGGCCAGGGCGGCGAAGAAGTTGCTGCTGGCCCAGAGCAGCACCAGAAGGCTCAGAAAGGTTAGGGGGAATGCGCTGCGGGTGAGAAAGCTCACCACGGTTTGGGCCAGGTCGGGCTGGGTGGGAAAAAGCAGCACCACCAGCTCGATCAGGCGTACCAACACCGCCTCGCGCAAGGCGGCGTTGCCCGAAAGCACAAAGCCGAAGAGGCCGGCCAGGAGGATCAGCAGGGGCATCAGGCTGAAGAGGGCGTAGTAGGCCAGGGCAGCGGCGAAAAAGGGGATGTGGGCCTTTTGGTATAGGCGGGAAGCCTGCAGGAGGAGGGCCATCCCTCCAAATCTACCCCTGGGGGAAAAGCCTTTCCACCTCTTCTGCTCCCTTGGGGTCCTGGGCCTCTTGGAAAAGCCTCAGGGCCTCGCGCCGGTGGGCCCGGGCTGCCTCGAGGTGCCATTCCATCAAGCCCCGGTGGGCTACGGCCTCGGCCATGGCATCGCCCACCCTCTGAGCCAGGGCTAAGGCAGCCTCCAAATGTTGGCGGCTTTCCTCTCTTTCCCCAAGGAGGAGAAGAACGTAGCCCTGCTCGTAGTGGTTCGCCGACCGGGCCAAAGGGTCTTCTGGCAAAAGCCCCGCCTCCTCCTGGAAGACCCCAAGGGCCTCTTCCAGCCGTCCTGCCATTCTTAGAACCATCCCCACCTGGTGGAGGGCCCGGGGGTTTTGGGTCTCCCGAAAAAGCGCCCGGTAGAGCGCCAAAGCCTCCTTGTACCTACCCTGAAAGCCAAGGCGTAGCCGAGGATCATCCGTGCTTCTGGGGTGGCCTTCCCCCTTAGCAGGGCTTCGGCCTCTGGGTAGCGGCCCTGCCCAGGCGGTTTTTAGCTCCGGCAGGCTCACCCGGCTACTCCCGCACCTGTCCCTGCCCTAGGGCCACAAACTTGGTGGTGGTAAGTTCTTTGACCCCCATAGGGCCGTAGGCGTGCAGCTTGCGGGTGGAGATGCCAATCTCGGCCCCCAGGCCCAGCTGAAAGCCGTCGTTGAAGCGGGGCGAGGCGTTCACCAGCACCAGCGAGGCGTCTACCTCGCGCAAAAAGCGCATGGCATGGGGGTAGTGCTGGGTACAGATGGTCTCGGTGTGGTGGGAGCCGTAGCGGGCGATATGGGCCAGGGCTTCCTCCAGCGAGTCCACCACCTTGACTGTCAGAATCAGGTCGAGGTACTCGGTCTGCCAGTCCTCCGGGGTGGCGGGCTTGGCCGGGATCAGCGCGCAGGTGCGCTCGTCGCCGCGCAGCTCCACCCGGGCCTCCTGCATGGCCTGGGCCAGCCGGGGCAGGAAGGCTAGGGCGATGGCCTGGTGAACCAGGACTTTTTCCAAGCTGTTGCAGGTGCTGGGGCGCTGGGCTTTGCCGTTTAGGGCAATTTGCACCGCCATCTCGAGGTCGGCGCTCTGGTCTACGTAGAGGTGGTTGACCCCCTCGGCGTGGGCCAGCACCGGCATACGGGCCTCGCGCTCGACCAGCTCGATCAGCTCCTTGCCCCCACGGGGGATGATTAGGTCGAGCAACCCGCCTAGATGGCACATCGCCAGAACAGCCTGGCGGTCGGTGGTGGGTACCAGCTGGATGGCCTCGGGAGGCAGGCCAGCCTCGGCCAAAGCCTGTTGCAGGAGGTGCACCAGGGCCTGGTTGGAGTGCCAGGCCTCCTTGCCGCCCCGCAGCAGGATGGCGTTACCCGCTTTGAGGCTGATGGCGCTGGCCTCTACGGTGGCGTTGGGGCGCGACTCGTAGATGAAGCCGATCACCCCCAAAGGTACCCGCATCCGCCCTACTAAAAGCCCATTGGGCCGTACCTGGACTTCCTCCAGGGCGCCTACTGGGTCGGGCATGGCCGCGAGCTGTTCCAGGCCGGTAATCAGGTCGGCCAGCACCTTTGGGCTGAGGCGCAGCCGGTCGAGCTTGGCTGGGGAGAGGCCGGCAGCTTGGGCGGCCTCGAGGTCTTTTTGGTTGGCTTGAAAAAGCGCTTCTTGCTGGGCCCCAAGCCGGGCGGCCATGCTTAGGAGGGCTTGGTTTTTGGCCGCGGGTGAGGCCGCTTGCAGTTGCCGCGCGGCGGCTTGGGCGGCGCGGGCTAGGGGTTTTAGGTCAGTGCTGACGGCCATCCTTTTCTAAGTTTAGCGAGAAGCCATCTCCGAGGCCAGGGCGAAGTAGTCGCGGTGGATGACCTCATCGGTGTTCTTGTAGCCCAGTAGAGCCTCGATTTCCCGGGTCTTGCACCCCCGGATGCGTTCGATCTCGGCGGCGCTATAGTTGACCAGGCCGATGCCGATGAGCTGGCCCTGGGGGTCTAAGCAGCGTACCGCCTCGCCTACCCCGAAGCGGCCCCGCACCTCGAGGATACCCGCCGGCAGTAGCGAGGCCCCTCCCTGGCGTAGGGCCTGGGCTGCCCCGGCATCTACCACGATCGCCCCTCGCGGTTTGGGTAGCTGATACAACCAAAGCCGCTGCCCGCTGTAGCGGCGGGGCCCTCCGGCGAACAGGGTGCCCACTGGCGCCCCGCGCAGGGCCTCGAGGAGGCTCTCCGCCCGGGTGCCGCTCAGGAGCAAGGTAGGAATCCCGGCGGCTTGGGCCTTCTCGGCGGCCAATAGCTTGCTGCGCATCCCCCCGGTGCCCACCTGGTTGGGGCTTTCCCCAGCCATGCCCAGCACCTTGGCATCGATGCGTTCCACATAGGGGATGGGCTGGGCCTCGGGGTGGGTGCGAGGGTCGGCCTCGTACAGCGCCTCGATGTCGGAGAAGAGCACCAGCAGGTCAGCTCCGACCAGAGTGGCGATCAGGGCCGAGAGCTGGTCGTTGTCGCCGAACTTAATCTCCTCCACCATCACCGTGTCGTTCTCGTTGACCACCGGCACGATGCCCCACTGCAAAAGGGTCTCGAGGGTCTGGCGGGCGTTGAGGTAGCGGTGGCGGTGGGCTAGGTCCTCGGCGGTGAGCAAAATCTGGGCTACCTGAAGGTTGTACCAGCTAAAGGCCTGTTCCCACAGGTACATCAGGGTGGGCTGTCCCACCGCAGCAATGGCCTGTTTGGCGGGCATGGTCTGGGGCCGCTCGCGCAGGCCCAGCTTGCCTAAGCCCGTGGCCATGGCCCCGGAGGAGACCAGCACCACCTCGCGCCCCTCGGCTCGCAAAGCGGCGATTTGCGCCGCGATAGTAAGCTGGTGCTGCCGGCCTGCTGGCCCACTCAGCACGGCGCTGCCCACCTTGACCACCAGGCGGCGGTAGGTTTGCGCAGGGAGGGGAGGACGATTCTGCACAGCCCTTAGCTTACCGCCCTCCTCTTAGCCCGCCAAAGTGCCGGGGCTATCCTAGCAGTTTTTCCAGCTCGTCCACCATGCTGGCCAGTACCGCGAACCCCCGCTCGAGGGGTTCGGGGCGGGTCATGTCGATGCCGGCAATTTGGAGGGCCTCCAAAGGGTAGACGGAATCCCCGGCCTTGAGGAAGTCCAGATAGCGCTGGGCTGCGGGCTCACCCTCTTCCAGTACCTGCTGGGCCAGGGCGTTGGCCGCGGCGATGCCGGTGGCGTACTGGTAGACGTAGAAGGGGCTGTAGAGGTGGGAGAAGTGCATCCAACCTGCACCCAGGCGCACTTTGTCCAGTTCCACCTCACCGCCGTAGCCCTCGGCGAAGAGTTCGCATAGCCGCTCGATCAGGAAGGGGGCGGTTAGAGCTCCCCCGGCCTCCACACGCTGGTAGAGCTCGAGCTCGAAGCGGGCTAGGGTGGGCATCACGAACAGATAGCGGTGGAAGTTGGCGAAGGCCTCCTCCAGCACCGCCAGCTTTTGCTCCGGGGTCTGGGCCTCGCGCAGCAGCAAGGAGCGCACCATGGCCTGGTTGAAGTTGGAGGCCACCTCGGCTACGAAGAGGCTGTAGTTGGTGTAGATCACCGGCTGGGTCTGGCGGGCAAAGTAGCTGTGCATGGAGTGGCCCAGCTCGTGGGCCAGGGTGGAAAGCGAGTAGAGGTCGTCCGACCAGCTCATGAAGATGTAGGGAAAGGTACCCTTGAGTCCGGAGGAGAAGGCCCCGGCCCGCTTGCCCTGGTTCTGTCCCCAGTCCACCCAACGCTCCTCAAAAAGCCCTCGGCGCATGGGCTCCACATAGGTTTTTCCCAAAGGCTCCATGCCGCGGCAGATAATCTCGGCGGCCTCCCAGAAACCCACCTTGGGGCTGGGCACCAGCGGGGCAGGAGCGTCGTAGATGGGTACGTCGTGGCTGTAGAGCCGGCCCCCTAGGGCTTTTTTGCGCAGGCGCCAGAAACGGTGCCAGGTGGGCAGGTGGGCCTGGAAGGTCTGCAGCAGGTTTTCAAAGACCACCCGGGGGATGCGGTTGCCGCAGCCCCGACCCTCGGCCAGGGCCATATCCAGGCTGCTGGGGTAGCCGCGCACCCGGGCCTGGAAGGCAAAGCTTTTGATGCTTCCTTGTAGGGTGGCGGCCAGGGTGTTTTTGAAGGCTAGGTGCCCATCGGCATAGGACTCCCAAGCAGCCTTGCGCACCTCTGGGCTGGGGTGCACCAGAAGCTCACCGATGCTGCTATGGGATACAGGGAGACTCTCGCCTTGGAAGACCACCGGCCTGAACTGCATATCGGCGTTGGTGGCTGCGCTGGCGGTGGCGCTGTGGGCGCTTAGGGGGTCGGAGACCTCGGCCAGCACCGCCTCCACCTCGGGGCTGCGCACATGGGGTTTGCGGGCTAAGAGCCCATCGAAGTAGTGCCGGTAGAGGGCTAGGGCCGGTTCAGCCTCCATGAAGGCCTCGAGCTTTTCGGGCTCTAGGCCCAGTAGCTCGGGCTCGAGGTAGGCCCCGGCAGCGGCCAGGCGGGCCAGCATGCCCCGGGCCTCGGCCACCATGCGGATGAACTCGGGGTTGGTGCCCTCGGTGGCCAGTTGTAGCGAGGCGTACTGAAAGACCTTCATGGCCGCCAACAGGCGGCTTTGGTAGGTTTCCAAAGCGGCCAGTAGGGTCTGGGGCGACTCGGCCAGCCGCCCAGCGAAGGCTTCGATCTCTTTTGTGCTGTGGGCGGCTTCCTCCAAGGCGGCTTGCCAGGCGGCAGGGGAGGGGAAAAGGGCCTCGAGGTTCCAGGTTTGCTCTTTGGGTAGCTCGGAGCGCTTGGGAAGGGTTTTCATCCAGCCCATTCTATCCGAAACTGACCAATGGGTCAGTCCCCGGCTAGAAACTCCTGGAACCAGCGCCCCGAGTCCTTCAGGATGCGCTTTTGCGTGGGGTAGTCCACGTAGACTAGGCCGAAGCGGGGCCGGTAGCCCTCGGCCCACTCAAAGTTGTCCAACAGGCTCCAGACCAAGTAGCCCTCCACCGGTACCCCCTCCTGTCGGGCCCGCAGCACCTGGGCTAAGTGGTCCTGGATGTATTTGAGCCGCTTGACATCGTGCACCTGTCCGTCCTCCACCACGTCCGGAAAGGCGGCCCCGTTTTCCGTGATGATGATGCGCCGCACCCGGGGGGTGCCGTCTGGGTAGGGGGGGTAGGCGGCGAACTGTTTGAGCAGGAGGTAGATGTTTTCCGGCCAGACCTCCCAGCCCATCTCGGTAAGCTCCTCGCTGCCCCGCTCGGCGTGGGGTATTTCCTGGGCCCAGGTGCCCAGGGTAAAAGGGTCGAAGCGCACCAAGGAGCGGAAGTAGGTCTGCAGGCCCACGAAATCGAAGTCAAAGGCCAGCCGCTCCAGGTCGCCTGGCCGGAGGTAGCGCCTGAGCAAGTGCAGGAAGGGGGCCCGCCGCCAGGGGTAGCCCAGGCCCAGGGCTGGCTCGAGGAAAAGCCGATTGGCCACGGCATCGTAGGCCATGGCGGCCATCCGGCTGAGCCAGGTGGGGCCAGCAGGCTCTACATAGGAGGCCGAGAAGGTGGTGCCTACCTGGGCCCCCGGTACATTGGCCCGCAGGATGCGCCCGCCCTCGGCCTGGGCCAGCGCAGCATGGTGCACCGCGGGCAGGAAGTGGGCCAAGCCCCTGCGCCCTGGGGCATGCCGGCCCTGCAGATAGCCCAGCACGGTGAAGACCGTGGGCTCGTTGAGTACCATCCAGTGCTTGACCCTATCGCCGAAGGCCCGGCTGCACACCTCCACATACTCGCTGAACCAGGCCACAATCTCGCGGTTGGTCCAGCCTCCCTTGTCCTCGAGAGCCTGGGGCAGGTCCCAGTGGTAGAGGGTAACCCAGGGCTCCAGGCCCAGCTCCAGGGTGCGGTCGATCACCCGGTGGTAGAAGTCCAACCCCTTAGGGTTGACCTTTCCCTGGCCCTCGGGCAGGATGCGGGGCCAGGCCAGCGAGAAGCGGTGGGCCCGCATGTTCATCTGGCGGATGTAGGCGATGTCCTCGGGGTAGCGATGGTAGAAATCGCAGGCCACGTCGCCGGTTTCACCGGTTTTGATCTTGCCTGGGGTATGGGCGAAGGTATCCCAGATCGAGACCCCCCGGCCATCCTCCCGCACCGCCCCTTCGATCTGGTAGGCGGCGGTGGCGGTGCCCCAGAGGAAATAAGGGCCAAAGTCGCGTTTGTGGAAAGGCGTCACGGGCCTAATCTACTACAAGGGCTCGAGGGTGACCCAGGCTCCGTTGGGGTCGGTTAGGGTCTGGGCCGAGCGGCCTCGTAGAGCCAGGCGGTAGCCCAACAGGCCGGTAGCCTGGGCTGAGGTGGTACGGCCCTGGGCCCAGCGGTTGATGCCGATGTGGTGGTGGTAGCCATCGGCGGCCAGGAAACGGGCTCCGGGGTAGTCGCCTTGCGTCAGCCTCAGGCCCAGCCCCTCAAAAAAAGCCTGCGCCTCATCCAGGTCGCCCACATGGAGGTGCAGGTGGCCCAGGGTGGTCTGGGCCTCGAGGCCCGTGCCTTTAGGGGCCTCGGCCAACAGGGCCTGCAGGTCTAAGGGCTGGGCGACCATGGCCAGCCGCCCTTCCCGCATGGGCCACGCTTCCCGCGGACGGTCGCGGTATAGCTCGATACCGTTGCCTTCGGGGTCGCTCAGGTAAAGGGCCTCCGAGACGCCGTGGTCGGCGGCTCCCTGAAAATAGGGGTAGCGGGCCTCCACGAGCCGGCGGAAGACCGCGGCCAGAGGGCCCCGGTTGGAGAGCAGTAGGGCGAAGTGGTACAGCCCCAGGGTGGGTTGGGGACGCAGAGGGGCCTGGGGGTCGTGTTCCAGGGTGAGGGTGAAGCCGCCACCGGCTGGGGCCAGATCGGTTTGCGTGCCTTCTTGCCGAACTACCTCGAGACCCAGTAGGTCGCGGTAGAAGGCCAACTGACCCTCGAGGTTCTGCACCCGTAGGGTAAGCCCCCGCAGAACCAGGCTGGGGTTTGGGGTAAAGGCCATGCTTCCAGGTTACTCAAAGTGCTTTACAAAATAAAGTCTCTGAGGAGTTCCGACCAAAACTGCTTTGATGTCACTAGCCCATGCAGGTTGCTGGATTCTCGCCCCAAACCGCCCTAAGCTGGGGCTATGCGGGTCTTCATTACCGGTGGAACCGGCTACTTAGGGCGCGCCTTGCTGCGCTTGGGGCCTACGGAGGCTGTAGGGGCCAGCTATTTCCGCCAGCCCCCCGGTGAACCGAAGGTAGCGTGGATGTGGATGGACATCCGCGATGCAAAGGGGGTGGCCCAAGCCCTGGAGCGCTTTAGCCCGGATGTGGTCATCCATACCGCCTACGGCAAGGACAGCCCGGAGGACCTCGAGGCCGTCACCGTGCAGGGTACTACTCATGTGGCCAGGGCCTGCCGGGCTTTGGGCGCGCGACTAATCCATCTCTCCACCGATCAGGTTTTCGATGGGGAAGCCCCCCCCTACGCCGAATCGACCCCACCCCGCCCCCTCACCCCCTACGGCCAGGCCAAGCTGCGGGCCGAAGAGCAAGTGCAAGAAATCCTGCCTAGCGCTACCATTGTCCGCACCTCGCTCATCTGGGGCCTGAACCCCCTCGACCCCACCAGCCGGATGGTGTTGGAGATGGCCGATGGCCGGCGTGGGGGTGGGCTGTTTTGCGACGAGTACCGCTCCTTCATCTACGTGGAGGACCTGGCCCAGGCCCTGTGGGAGCTGGTCGAGCGACCTTTGGCCGGTGTGCTGCATATAGGAGGACCCCAGGCCCTGAGCCGGCTGGCCTTTGGCCAACGCATCGCCGCTTTCCATGGGCGCGACCCTCGAGCCCTGCCGGTGCAGCGCCGGGCCGATTTCCCCGAACCCCGCCCGGGCAACTGTGCCCTGGATAGCTCGAGGGCAGCCGCCCTACTGCGCACGCGGCTGCGCGGGGTGGAGGAGGTGCTGCGCCAGCAGGGCCAATAGTCCTTTGGTTTATCCTGAGGTTCATGCTGAAGCTGGGTGTGGACTTCGGGCTTTCCAATACCGATGTGGTGCTGCTGGAGGGAGAGCGCATCCTGGCCCGCCAGGTGATGCGAACTGGCCCGGCCAGCCCTGAGGCGCTGGCCAAGGTGCTGCAAGCCCTGGGGGTGAGGGCCGCCGAGCTGGAGGTCATCGCTTGCAGCGGGGGCCTATCGCGAACCCTGCCCGAGGCCTTTGAGGGTAGGCCCGTCCAGAGAATCGGCGAGGCCGAGGCGGTGGGGCGAGGGGGGCTGGCCCTGAGCGGTTTGCGGGAGGCGCTGGTGGTCTCGGCGGGCACTGGTACGGCCATGATTGCCGCTCGAGGAGAGTCCTTCCAGCACTTCACGGGCTCGGCGGTGGGGGGTGGAACCTTGCTGGGGCTGGCCCGACTGCTGCTGGGCACCACCGACCCCCTCGAGGTGGCCCGCCTGGCCGCGCAGGGTGACCCCAGCCGGGTCGATTCCACCTTGATCGACGTGATTGGCGGAGGCATTGGCCACCTGCCCCCCGATGCCACCGCGGTCAACTTGGGCCGGTTGGTGGGAGGAAAAGAGCCCAGCCGCGAGGACCTAGCCGCGGGCCTGGTGACCCTGGTGGGCCAGGTGATCGCCGTGGTTGCCCTCAATGCCTTGAGGGCTGCCGGTCTGCCTCAGATAGTGATCGTGGGCCATCTGCCCGACCTGCCCCCCCTGCAGCAGGCCCTCGAGCGGGTCTGGTACTTCTACCAGCTCGAGCCGCGCCCCCTTATCCCCTCCTTAGGGGGTTGGGCTACCGCCTACGGTGCGGCCTTGAGTGTGGGTTAGGGACGTTTGCCTTGTCCTGATGGCCTAAGCTAAAACCATGAAACCCCCCGAAGGGCTCTGGGCCCACTTGGAAGAGGATAACAACTTCGACAACCTCAAGCTGGTCCTGTCCGATGGCACCGCAGAGGAGATCCTGTGGCTTTCCGCTTTGGAGCTGGCCGAGGCCCTAGGCCACCTGGAGGAGGGGGAGTGGCTGGCCCCCCAGGCCTCGGCCTGGGAGCACGAGGCAGTAGAGGCCTCCGAGGGGCGGGTTCTTGAGGGGGCCTACCGGGCAGCCCAGGCCGAACTCTACAATCCCAGCGGTCTTCTGCTGTTGCGGCGGGTGGCGCAGGAAGGGGGAGACCTGCTCGAGATCACCACCCCCAATGGTTCGGTTTACACGTTCGACTATGCCTGGGCCAGGGCCTATCTGCGCCCTTTGCTGCCGCACTAAAAGCCCACCAGCAGGCCCCTGCCGGTGGGTTGGTTGGGATGCTTAGGGTTGGGGATAGAGGCCAAAGGTGGCTAGCCAGTCCAGGTTGTGCTTCCGGTCCAGGCGGTAGACGCCACCGGTACCTGCGCAGTTGCCGTTGAGGCCAAACGAGGTCACCCCACCCACTACATTCGAGTTCCCAATGAAGTTGGGCCCACCCGAGTCGCCAAAACAGGTGCCACCGGTGCTGGCGTTGTTGGAGAGCAGGATGGAGTAGTCGCCAGTAAGGCCCGGTACATTAATCTGCACCAGGTGTGGGGTGGCCAGCATGCGTACCCGTGCCGCTTCCACAAAGACCGGATTGATTCTTTGTAGCCCATACCCCACCGCAGTAAAGGTGGTGTTCTTCAGGCCGCGCCGCCGGGCCAGGTCGTCTAGCACATCCTGCTTAGGCAAAGCACCATACTGGCTCATATGCATAGGCCGGTCGAGCACCACCACCCCCAGGTCGAAGAGGAAGAAGGCATTGGGGTCGTACTGCGGGTGGGTGTAGGGTGTACCGCCGGTCTGGCCGGTGAAGGGGAAGCCGTTGCCGGGCCGGCCCGCATCCACGTCGGCGTCGAACCAGATTTCAACCCGGGCAGCGGGGGGCTCGGTGCAGTGGCCTGCGGTTAGGAAAAGGGTGGGGGACATCAGGGTTCCGCTACAGCGCCACAGGGGGTTTCCGTTGGCATCCTGGGCTACCATCAAGCCCACGTAGGGGTGCCGGTCGCCGTCGAGTTCGCCGTAGGTGATTTGCGCGGAAACCCCTTCGCTCGAGGCCTGGGGAACTGTGTTGCCGCAAGCGGCGACGGCCAGGGTTAGACCTGCCAAAAGTGCGAGCCTAGCTTGCCTCATAAAACCTCCTAATGAGCTTCCCATGTAGGGTATTTACAGCATAAACCCCCGAATGCCGGATTAACGAGAAATTACACCGTAATCTAACGTTACAGCCAGCCTTGGCATAAGATGGCGGCATGCAGATTACCTCGACGGCCAACCCCCGCATCAAGGCGGCGGCCAGCCTCAAGGAGCGCAAGGGCCGGGAGCAGGCGGGGCGGTTTTTGATTGAGGGGGCACGGGAAATTGAGCGCGCCCTAGCGGCGGGCCTCGAGATCATGGAGGCTTTCTGCAGCGAACACCTTGATCCAGACGAAGCACGAGTGGTGGTGAAACTGGGTAGACTCGAGCGCCTGCAGATCGTCGAGGTTTCCGAGCCGGTACTCAAAAAGCTCAGCAGCCGTGAGAATCCGGCGGGGGTCGTGGCGGTGGCCAGAATACCCAAACCTTCCCTGCGGGATTTCGTACCCCCCCGTAACCCCTTGGTGCTGGTCGCGGTGGGGTTGGAAAAACCGGGCAATCTGGGGGCTTTGTTGCGTTCGGCAGACGCAGCCGGGGCCCATGCGGTGCTGGTGGCGGGGGGGATAGACCTCTACAGCCCGCAGGTCATTCGCAACTCCACAGGAACGCTCTTTTCCCTGCCGGTTTTCGCCGCCTCGGAGCAGGAGGTGCTAGACTGGCTAGCCCACCACCAACTCCCCCTGGTCGCTACCACTCCTCACGCCGACACCCTTTACTGGGAGGTGAACCTGCAGGGGCCGGTAGCCATTGTTTTGGGGCCCGAGCACACCGGGCTGAACGAGTGGTGGCTGGGCAAGGCCAGCCAGAGGGCCAGGATTCCCATGCAGGGCCAGGCCGATAGCCTTAACGTAGCGGTCACGGCAGCCCTGATGCTGTTCGAGGCCCTGCGCCAGCGTCGCTTTCCCGACGTTGGGGGGCAGACTTGATAGGCAAAGACTCAACTGTCTTGGGTCTTGTATCCTAGCCCTCTTGACATTCCCTTGGATAGGCCAGAATAATATAGAGTCGGGTTGACACTCTAAACCCGAGACTGTCAAAGCTACCCAAGGAGGATTGAAAATGGCTACAGCAACTGTGCTCCGACCCCTAGGCGACCGTGTGGTGGTCAAGCGCATTGAGGAAGAAGCCAAGACCAAGGGGGGTATCGTTCTGCCCGATACCGCTAAGGAAAAGCCCCAGAAGGGCAAGGTAATTGCCGTGGGCAGCGGGCGGATTCTGGACAATGGCACCAAGGTTCCCCTCGAGGTCAAGGAGGGCGATACCGTGGTGTTCGCTAAGTACGGCGGTACCGAGATTGAGATCGACGGCGAGGAGTACGTTATCCTCTCCGAGCGCGATCTACTGGCTGTGCTGTAAGAGCTTGGTTTCTCAGAACACGAGGGAGTTGAACTATGGCAAAAATGCTGGTTTTTGATGAAGCTGCTCGGCGTAGCCTCGAGCGCGGCATGAACGCTGTGGCCAACGCAGTCAAGGTGACCCTGGGCCCCCGCGGGCGCAACGTGGTGCTGGAGAAGAAGTTCGGTAGCCCCACCATCACCAAAGACGGGGTGAGCGTGGCCAAAGAGGTGGAGCTAGAAGACCACCTGGAGAACATCGGCGCCAAGCTGATGATCGAGATCGCCTCCAAGACCAACGACATCACCGGCGACGGCACCACCACCGCCACGGTGCTGGGCCAGGCCATCGTGCGGGAGGGTCTGCGCAACGTAGCCGCCGGGGCCAACCCTCTGGCCCTCAAGCGGGGTATTGAGAAGGCCGTGGAAGTGGCGGTCAAGAGCATCCAGGAACTGGCGGTGCCGGTCAACGACCGCAAGGCTATCTTCGAGGTGGCCAGCGTCTCGGCCAACAACGATGAGGAGATCGGCAACCTGATTGCCGATGCCATGGAGAAGGTGGGCCGCGAAGGGGTCATCACCGTCGAGGAGTCCAAGAGCCTCGAGACCGAGCTCAACTTCGTGGAGGGGTACCAGTTCGACAAGGGTTACATCTCCCCCTACTTCGTCAACAACCCCGATGCCATGGAGGCCCAGCTCGATGAGCCCTACATCCTAATCACCGAGAAGAAAATCTCCAACGTGCGCGAGCTTCTGCCTGTGCTGGAGCAGGTGGCCCAGACCGGCAAGCCCCTCTTGATCATCGCCGAGGATGTGGAGGGCGAGGCCCTGGCCACCCTGGTGGTCAACCGCCTGCGCGGCACTCTGAACATCGCTGCGGTCAAGGCCCCGGGCTTCGGCGATCGTCGCAAGGAGATGCTCAAGGATCTGGCAGCCATCACCGGTGGCACCGTGATCAGCGAGGAGCTGGGCTTCAAGCTGGAAAACGCCACCCTCTCCATGCTGGGCCGCGCCGAGCGGGTGCGCATCAGCAAGGACGAGACCACCGTGGTGGGCGGTAAGGGCAAGAAGGAAGACATCGAGGCCCGGATCAACGGCATCAAGAAGGAGCTCGAGACCACCGACAGCGAGTACGCCAAGGAGAAGCTGCAAGAGCGCCTGGCCAAGCTGGCCGGTGGGGTGGCGGTGATCCGGGTGGGTGCCGCGACCGAGACCGAGCTCAAGGAGAAGAAGCACCGCTACGAGGACGCCCTCTCCACCGCCCGCGCCGCGGTAGAAGAAGGCATCGTGCCTGGGGGTGGGGTGGCCCTGCTGCGCGCTGTGCCGGCCATCAAGAACCTCATCAAGGAGCTGGAAGGTGATGAGGCCACCGGGGCCAAGATCGTGCTGCGGGCCGTTGAGGAGCCGGCCCGTCAGATTGCGGCCAACGCTGGCTACGAGGGCAGCGTGGTGGTCAACAACATCTTGAACAAGAAGGAGAAGAACTACGGCTTCAACGCGGCCACCGGTGAGTACGGCGACATGATGGAGTACGGCATCGTCGACCCCGCCAAGGTCACCCGTACCGCCCTGCAGAACGCGGCTTCCATCGGCTCGCTGATCCTCATGACCGAGGCTGTGGTGGCCGAGAAGCCCGAGGAGAAGAAGGCCCCTGCAGCCCCCGCCAGCAGCGGCGGCGACATGGACTTCTAAGCAGCCTAAAAGTTAGCAAACCAGCCGCTTTGGCGGCTGGTTTTGCTCTAGTGAAGCCGGGCTTCCCAATCGGCTAGGGCTTGCAAGGCGGGCTGCAGGGTTCGGCCCCGGGGGGTTAGGGCGTAGTCTACCCGAGGAGGCACTTCCTTGTACTCGGTTCGCTTGATCAGGCCGAATTCCTCGAGCTCTTTGAGCCGCAGCGAGAGGGTTCGGGGGGGAAGCGCCGTGGCCTGCTGCAGAGCCCCAAAGCGCAGAGGGCCCTCTTGCAAGGCACGCAGGATGGCGTAGACCCCACTCTGGCCCAACAACTCGAGCAGAACCTCGAGGGGCTTTTCGCTGGAGCTGGTCATATCCGAAGCATAGCCAGCCCCGCTTTGGGCTAGGTATACCCCCGCTACAAAGCAACCATATGGTTGTTTTGGAAATCGTTCCAGAAATCCACTTTATGTTGCCCTGGGAGCGGGCAGATACTGCCGGCTCCAACGGTCAATGGCCTCGATGACCCCCTGCAGGGCCTGGCCAGCCTCGGTGAGGGCGTAGCTGGTACGGGGGGGCATGGTGGAATGCACGGTCTTGGAAATGATGCCCAAAAGCTCGAGCTTTTCCACCCGTTGGGCCAGGGTGGCGGGATTGCAGCCACCTACCGCCCGGGCCAGCTCGTTGAACCCCTTGGAACCGTCCAGCAAGGCGCGAATGATGTGCAGGGTCCACTTTTCCTGCAACACATTGATTGCCTCGTAGACCGGGCAGAAGCTGTGGTCAACCTCGGGAGGGTGGGGGCTTTTGGCCATACCGTTTCCAGGTTAGCACAATTTTTGCTTTCTTTGTCTAAATGATTGACATATTATATCGCTATATTTTATGATGCGCTTGCTGGAGCGAAACACCCGCTCCCGCGCCAAGGAGGAAACGGAATGCAGTGGAACCTGGACAGCAGTCATACCACCGTGGCTTTTGTGGTCAAACACATGGGGCTTTTCAACGCTCGAGGCCAGTTCAAAAAGGTCACCGGTAGGGTGGAGGCCGATGCCCAAGGGGTGCCCAGCCGGATTGAAGCGGTCATCGATGCAGCCAGCATCGAGACCGGCGAGACCCAGCGCGATGCCCACCTGCGCTCCCCCGACTTCCTGGATGTGGAAAAATACCCCGAGATTCGTTTTGTAAGCACCCAGATTGAGCCTTTGGGGGGCAACCGCTACCGGATTCAGGGTGACCTGACCATCCGTGGAGTCACTAAGCCGGTAGTGCTCGAGGCCGAACTGAACCAGCCCATCAAAGACCCCTGGGGTCTGATCCGCACTGGGGCCAGCGCCAGCGGGGTGATTAACCGCAAGGACTGGGGCCTGACCTGGAACCAGGTGCTGGAGTTTGGGGCGCTTTTGGTAGGAGAGGAGGTCCGTTTCAATATCGAGGTGGAAGCTGTGGCCGCTCCAGAAACGGCTACTGCCTAGCCTGCTTCGGCTTGGCGGGGCGGTTTTCTAGTGAAAAACCCCATAAGCCACTGCACAAACCTACTCAAGGGCCCCTTGCGGGCCCTTTGTTCGGCGGATCGCGTGGCCTCTTTGGGGCCTACGTCGTGCCCGATGGCCTGGGAGAGGTAGTAGCGGTGGTCGGAGATCCACAGGTACAGGTCGGCCTCGGTGCGGCCGGGGAAGTGCCGCAGAATGCCGCTTTGGCGAATCTCCTGCACGGTGGGTTGGTAGAGCTGGTCGTACCAGTCGGCCACGGCCTCTTCCCAGCTAACGGCGCGTTTTTGCTCGAGGCCCATGAAGTACTGGTGGGTGCGAATATGGTCGAGCAGGACGTCGTAACGGCCCGGTTTGCTAAACAGGATAGGCTCGTGGTTGGGGCGTAGCTGGGGTAGCTTGCTTTGCTCGAGGAACTGGGCATACTCCCCCTTTAGGATCACATCCTTTAGGGTGTCGTGCGGCTCAAGCTCCACCGGGACATCCAGCTCGATGACATAGGCGTCAATGAAGCGTTGACCCAGGGCCTTGGCCAAGGCGGTGCGGTGGTTGCCGTCTTTGACGAAGTAGACCTCGCCCACCTTGTATACCTCGATGGGGGGAAACTCGGTGCCCTCGAGCTGGGCCTGGCGCAAGCGGGTCCAGCGGTCTAGGGTATAGGGCTCTTTGGGCATGAAGCCGGCGTCGAAGTCGCTGTAGCGATCCACCGAGCCGATGATTTTGTCCACCTCAATGGTTTGCAGCCCTTTATAGGACTCCCCTTTAGGCCGCAGCCTGGTTACAGCGCTATAGGGCAGTAGGTCGTTGGGCTGGCCGCGCAGGCGGCGCAGAAAATCGTGCACCAGCACCCGGCGCGACAGCGCCTCGGCTTCCAACTGGGCTTGGCGCTCTAATTCCATAAGGTTCCCCTTAGTCTATTCGCTTTCTGGATGGGCCAGGGGTTAGCAGCGAGGCAGGCTTGTGGGGGGGCTGGGTTGAGCCTGCAACCCGAACCGAGTATAGCTGGGTTGTGCTGGGAAATCATCTGCCTTAATCGAGAGGGGCTAAGATGCATGGCGGGATGCGCGGGTTTGTGCTGGGGTGGCTATGCATGGCCTCGTTGGCATGGGGCTATCCCCAGGGGCTTTTGTATATTCCCCTCGATGACCGGCCCCCCAGCTGGTCGCCCTGTACCTGGGGGCTGGTGCACTGTCCCCCTCGAGGGCTCTACCAGGGGCGGGCCGGGGTTAGTCCCCAGGCCCTCTCGAGCTGGCTGCTGGCCCAAAGGGGGCCCACTTTGGTAGCCAGCCTGGACGCTTTGGTCTATGGCGGGTTGGTGCAAAGCCGTACCGCAGCGCTGCCTTTGGAGGAAGCCTTAAGCCGCCTGGGGGCCTTGCGTTATTGGCAAGCCTACAGCGGTGGGCAGGTGCTGGCCTTTGGGGTTATCCCCCGGCATCCCGACGCCACCCACCGCCAGCGCAACCTGGCCTTGCTGCGAAGCCTGGGCGGGGGTTTCGCCTACGTGGAAGCCCCCTGGGACGATGCCCTACCGGGCTCACCGGCGGTAGCCGAGGCGGCTACCCTGCCCCTGCCCACCCGGCCTGGGGCCGACGAGGCCGGGCAGGTGCTGTTGTTACGGGCGTTGAACCCTGGGCTACGGGTGCGGGTGCTCTACGACCAACCCCAGGTGGCTGGGCAGGTGACCCGCTACGAGGGGATTCCCCTGAGGGAAACCGTGGATCGCTTGCTGGCCTCGGCAAAAGCGGTGGGGGTGGAGGAGCGGCCCGACCTGGTGTTGGTGGTCTATACCGGTGGTAATCCCCGCCAGGGGGTGCTGAGCGTGCTGCGCGGCCTGCGCCAGGCTCCGGTGGCCCTGGCCGATATTGCCCGGGTCAACCGGGGTGATCCCCCTTTACTACAGTATCTGGTAGCGCTGGACCTCTACCGCGACCTGGTGGCCTACGCGGCCTGGGGCACTCCGGGCAACAACCTAGGTGCCGCCCTGGCCCAGGGGGGGCTGTTCTCGGCCCCGGCTTGCCAACGAGCGGGCAATGCCGCTGTGGTCTGCGAAGCCTGGCGTACCCGTGCCTTGGCCCAGGCCTACCTCGAGTACCTCTGGGGAGAGGTGGGGCGTCCCTGGGTGCGGGCCCGTTTCCCCGAGCCGCTGACCGAGGAAGCCGCCCGCTATGTTCTGGAGCGCTTACAATCTGAACCCACTCCATACTTGGGCCAAGGCAGGCTGCGGCTGTTGGGCCTGCAATTCCCTTGGCAACGCAGTTTTGAAGCGGAGTGGCAGTACATGTTGGAACAAACCTTGCCACCGCGGCCCTAGCGGGGCCAAAAAGGCTTAGGCGGAAGGTAGGCTTCCTTCTATCCTTAATGGTTTTAGCCGGGGCTTGGGTTTATAGTTGTGATAGAAGTACTTCCCAAAGCCTTGCCAGGCCCTAACCTTTAGGCAGTGATGAGCGCTTCTTACCAAGGCCTGCTGGCCCTTTTGCGCGAACTGGTCGTTAGCCCAGACCTTCCTTCCCTATTGAGGGCGGCGCTCGAGGGGGCCTTGCGCTTGATTCCTGGCGCTCAGGCTGGCTCGGCCTTGGTGCGCGAGGGGGAGGTGTACCGCTTCGTGGCCATGCGGGGCCATAATATTCCCCTGCCCAGCTATCCCCTCAGCCTGGAAGATGAGCTGCGCTGGTACGGGGGCAGCTTGCAGGAGGCCTTGCAAGCCCAGCCCCTCATCAACCGGGTTCGGCCAGAGCGCAGCGGCCTGTCGGCCAAGGATCGGCAAAGTCTGCATCCCATCTTCTGGACCTTGAGCCTGCCCTTTCCTCTGGGCAACCAGGTGGAGGCCTGGCTTTGTCTGGACCGCCTCGAGCCCACCCCCTACCCTCCCGAGGCCCTGCCGCTGGCCCAGGAGCTGAGCAAAAGTCTGGGGATGGTTCTTTTGGCCCTGAAGGAGCGGGAAAATACCCAGGCCCGCCTCGAGCGCGAGGAGCGTTTGGCGCGGGTGCTGGCGGTGCTTTCTACCTTTCGCCGGGCCGACCTATTGTGGCAGGCTTTGCCCCACCTGATTCTGGAAATCGTGGGGCGGCAGCGGGCGGTGGCCTTGCGGCGGGTGGAGGATGAGCTCGAGGTCTGCGCCTCCGTAAACTGGGACGAGCCTTTAGGCCAGCGGGTTCCCCGTGGGGAAGGCGTTTCCTGGCGGGCCCTGGAGGAAGGGCGGGTACAGATTGCCCCTTTGGATCATCCGCGCCTTTACCGTCCCCGCGAGGGCCTGGGTCGTTTTGCCGCCTTTGTGCCTATCCTCGACGCACACAATCAGGGGGCTGGGGTGGTGGTTGCCTACGGAGAAACCCCCTTCGGCCCCGAGGATAAGGCCGTGTTGGAGGCCTTTGGTCGGGGGGTGGGGCAGGTGCTGGCCCGCTTGGAGGCCCAGGCGGCCCAGGAGCGGGAGCTGGCCCACCTACAGACCCTGGCCCAGATCAGCCAGCGCCTAACCGAAGCTCAGAGCACCGGGGAGCTTTTGCAACGCGTAGTGCGGGAGGCTTTGGCCCAGACTGGGGCCTCGAGCAGCCTGGTTTCGCTGTATCGCCCTCAGGAGGATGTGCTCGAGGTGGTAGCCGCCGCGGGCTATGCTTCCGAGCGAGCCGCTGGTACCCGGCATCCGCGCGGCCAGGGGCTGGCCTGGCGGGTGCTGGAAGAGCGCAGCCCGCTATACCTACCCGACGCTTCTGCCGAGAGCGGCGCGGTCTTCCTGTCCGGTCGGCGGACCAGGGCAGCCTACCTGGGGGTGCCGCTGGGCGACCCCGAGGGGCGGGTCGCGGGGGTGCTCTCAGTGGACACCGCCGGGACGGGGGGGGTATTGCGGCCCCAAGACCGCTACGCCCTAGAAGCCTTAGCCCGGGTGGCGGGGGTGCTGCTTTCCCGCTTGCAGGCCCTCGAGCAGGCTTACCGGCAGGCCAACAACTACCAGGCCCTGGTGCAGATGTCTAGCGACCTAGAACTGCTCGACGACCCTCAGCAGATGGCCCAACGGGCCCTGGTGGCCCTGTTGGGGCTCAGCGGGTTGCACGCCGGGGGAGTGTACCGCTTCCAGCCAGCTGTGGGGGACCCCCTGCGCGGCCAGGCCCAGCTTCAGGTATGGCATGGGCGGCCTGAATTGAACACCCTAGATGAGCTGGTCGAGCACTTTCACATCCTGCCAGTCTACCTGGGAAGGGAGGATAGCCTTTTAGGCCGGGCTCTGAAGACGGGCCAGACCCAGTTTTTGCCGGACTACCAGGCCTGGGAGATGGGGTTTGGCGCACTCAAGGAGCAAGGGTTGCGGACACTGGTGGTGACCCCATTGCGGGTGAGGAACCAGCCCTATGGGGCGCTGGTGCTGGTTAGTCTTCAGCAAGAGGTGGGGCTTTCACAGGAAAACCTGGCCCTGATCGAGGCGGTGGCGCGGCGGCTGGAGCGGGCCTGGGAGCGGGGGCTGCACCTGGAGGAAATCGCCCGCACCCGCGAGGATGCTCTGCGGGCTTTGGGCCTGGGGCTGGAGCTGCGCGACCTCGAGACCAAGGGGCATACCGACCGGGTGGTGGCCCTGACCGAGGCCCTGGGAAGGCGCATCGGCTTTGCCGACCTGGAGGGACTGCGCTTGGGGGCTTATCTGCACGACTTAGGCAAGCTGGCCATTCCCGATGCCATCCTGCTCAAGCCAGGCACCCTTACCGATGCCGAGTGGCGCATCATGCAGAGCCACTGCGATATTGGTTTCGGCATGCTGGAAAACCTGGGTTTTTTATCCCAGACGGCGCGCAATATCGTGCGCTACCACCACGAGCGCATCGACGGCTCGGGCTACCCCTTCGGCCTGCGGCAGGAGGAGATTCCCCTCGAGGCCCGACTCTTTGCCGTGGTGGATGTCTACGATGCGTTGCTGCACTCGCGCCCCTACAAAGCCGCCTGGAGCCAGGAAGAAGCCCTACGCGAGCTGCGTCGGCAGGCCGGGTGTACCCTGGATGCTGGCTTGGTAGAGGCCTTCATCGCCCTCGTCGAACGGGTTCCCTCCCAAGAAGGCACAGGCTAGGCCATCACCCCCACTCCCAGGTCAGGGTTCCCACCGCGACTTCGCCATGGTAGGTGGTAAACCCCCTGCGGGGTGCTATACTTTGTCGGTTGACGCGGCTTTGCTGCGCGGCATAGGAGGAGCAAGTTGCGACGACTGGTAACTTCGGAATCGGTAACCGAGGGGCACCCCGACAAGCTGGCCGACCGTATCTCCGATGCGGTGCTGGATGCCATTCTGGCTAAGGACCCTGCCGCCCGGGTGGCCTGCGAGACCCTGGTCACCACGGGGCTGGTGATGGTAGCCGGGGAGATTAGCACCGAAAGCTACGTGGACATTCCCCGCATCGTGCGCCAGACCGTACTCGAGGTGGGCTATACCCGGGCCAAATATGGCTTCGATGGCGACACTTGCGCGGTGCTTACGGCTATAGACGAGCAGTCGCCGGACATTGCCGGAGGGGTCAACCAGTCTTGGGAGTGCCGGGTGCTGGGCTCGAGCGACCCCTTCGATGTGCTGGGCGCTGGCGACCAGGGCCTGATGTTCGGCTACGCCACCGACGAGACCCCTGAGCTGATGCCCCTGCCGATCTCCTTAGCCCACCGCCTGACCCGCCGCCTGGCCGAGGCCCGCAAGACCGGGGAGATCCCCTACCTGCGCCCCGACGGAAAAGCCCAGGTGACGGTGGTCTACGAGGGTCAGAAGCCCCTGTACGTGGGTACCGCTTTGGTCTCCACCCAGCACTCCGAGGATGTCGAGCCCGACCAGATCGAACACGACATCCGCACCAAGGTTATCCAGCGGGCCATCCCGGAGGCGTACCTGAGCAAGGAGACCCTCTACCTAGTCAACCCCTCGGGCAAGTTCGTAATTGGCGGTCCCCACGGCGATACTGGCCTCACCGGGCGCAAGATCATTGTGGATACCTATGGTGGGGCGGTACCCCACGGGGGCGGCGCCTTCAGCGGTAAAGACCCTACCAAGGTCGATCGCTCAGCGGCCTACTACGCTCGCTACATCGCTAAGAATATCGTGGCCGCGGGGCTGGCTAGGAGGGCTTTGGTGGAGCTGGCCTATGCCATCGGCAAGGCCCGCCCAGTGGGGATGCGCGTCGAGACTTACGGCACTGGTATTGTTCCCGACGAGCGGCTGACCGAGGTGGTGCAGAAGGTCTTTGATGCCCGCCCCAAGGCCATCATTGAAAACCTTAAGCTACAGCGCCCCATCTACACCGCCACCTCGGCCTACGGCCACTTTGGGCGGGAGGGCTTTCCCTGGGAGAAGACCGATAAGGTAGAGGAGCTGCGCCGGCTGGTCTAGTGCATACGTATGGTGGGGGGCGGCAGGGGCCGCCCCTCTATTGTTGACCCCACTTTTTGTATACTGTATACATATGGCCGGTTTCCAGCGACCCCACTCGGTACGGGAGGCGGCCTATGCCCACCTGCGAGGTTCCATCCTGGCGGGGGTGCTCCCCCCGGGTACGCGCATCTTTGAGCTGAGCCTAGCCCAGGAGCTGGGCATCAGCCGCACGCCCGTGCGGGAGGCCTTGCAACGATTGTCGCAGGAGGGGCTGGTGGAGCTTCTGCCGGGCCGGGGGGCCAGGGTGCGGATTCTTTCGCCAGAGGAGGTGCGGGAGGTCTACGATGTGCGGGCCATGCTAGAGGGGGAAGCAGCGTTTTTGGCCGCGCAAAGCGCCACCCTCGAGGAGCTGGACACCTTAGAAGCGCTCTTGCGCACCCTGGATAGCCTGCCGGCGGAGGACTACACCCGGCAGATGCAGACCGACTTCGACTTCCACACCGCTTTGGTGGCGGCAGCCCACAACAAGACCCTGGCCCGCATCTACGCCGATTTGCGCTCGAGCCTAACCTTGGTTCGCTCAATCCAGCGCACCCTTTCCCAGCACCCCCAGACCCGCGAGCAGCACCAGGCCATCTTAGAGGCTCTCAAAGCCCGTAGCCCGGAGAAAGCCGCCCAGGCGGCCCGGGCCCATGTGGGCTATTTCCGCGACCTGGTGCTGCAAAGCCTGAAGGAGCAAGCATGGACCTGAACCACACCTACCGTTCGTTTGTGCTGGCGGTGGCCCAGAATCCCCAGGTGCGTCACCTGGTGCAAAGCCGAGGGCAAAGCTTAGCCCGCCGCTTCGTTGCGGGCGATACCCTGGAGGAAGCCTTGCAGGCGCTCGAGGCCCTCGAGCGCCACCGGGTGCACGCCATTCTGGATCTCTTAGGCGAGATGGTGACCTCAGAGGAGGCGGCCCGCCGCTTCAAGGAAGAAATTGTGCGCCTTATTCAAGCTTTAGGCAGCCGACCTTACCCACGCTACGTCTCGCTCAAGCTGACCCAGCTAGGCCTGGACCTTTCCCCAGACCTAGCGTTTTCTTTGATGACGGAGATTCTGACCGAGGCGCAAAAGGTGGACTGCTTTGTGCGCATCGACATGGAGGATAGCCCCCGGATAGAGGCCACCCTAGAGGTCTACCAGTGGCTTCGCCAGGCGGGTTTTACCCATACTGGGGTAGTGCTGCAAAGCTATCTCAAACGTAGCGAGCAGGACCTAGAGCGTTTGTTGCCGCTCAAAACCCCGGTGCGCATTGTGAAGGGGGCCTACCGCGAGCCGCCCCAGGTGGCCTTTCAGGAGCGGCGCCTCATCGATGCCCAGTACCTGCTGTTGTGCAAAAAGGCCCTCGAGGGCGGCCTGTACACCGCCATCGCCACCCACGACCCTGCCCTCATCGAAGAGATGAAGCGTTGGACGGCAGAGCGGGCCATTGGGCGTGACCGCTTCGAGTTTCAGATGCTCTATGGGGTGCGCCGGGAAGAGCAGAAAAAACTGGCTGCCGAGGGCTACACCGTGCGGGCTTATGTACCCTATGGCACCGACTGGTACCCCTACTTTTCCCGCCGCATCGCCGAGCGGCCAGAAAACCTGTTGTTTGTGCTGCGCAGCCTTATCCGGGGGTAGACATGCCTTTTTTGAGTTGCTGTGGGGTGAAGGGTTTGCTGGCCAAAGCCACGTTGGCTTACGATACCGATGACGCCTTGGTCAGAACTATTGAACGGTTGCGTGCCTAAAGAGCAGGTTGGGCTTTTTGTAAACCGAGCCAAGAAAGGAGTTATATGACCACCGAACCCTACCGTCCCGAACCCATTGAAACCTTCCAGAGCAAAGAAGCCTTTGAGGCTATGCGGCAGGCTTTGGCCGAGGTGCGGGCCCAGTTTGGCCGTCACTACCCCCTCATCATCGGAGGGGAGAGGGTAGATACCGCGGAGGCCATTACCTCGACCAACCCCTCCAACCCTGCCGAGGTGGTGGGCCGCAGCGCCAAGGCCGGAATTGCCGAGGCTGACGCCGCTTTGGATGCGGCCTGGCGGGCTTTCAAAACCTGGCGGGACTGGCCCCAGGAGCACCGCAGCCGGGTTTTGCTTAAAGCAGCCCAGATCATGAAGCGGCGCCAGCGCGAACTCGAGGCCTGGCTGGTCTACGAGATCGGCAAAAACTGGATGGAGGCTGCCGCCGACGTGGCCGAGGCCATTGATTTCACCCGCTACTACGCCCTTTCGGCCCTCAAGTACAAGGATGGGGCCCCGGTAGTACCCTACCCTGGTGAGGATAACGAGGCCTTTTACATTCCCCTGGGGGTGGGGGTGGTGATTGCCCCTTGGAACTTCCCCCTGGCCATTCTCACGGGTATGACCCTGGCCCCCATTGCGGTGGGCAACTGCGTAGTGGCTAAGCCCGCCGAGGATACCGTGGTGGTGGCGGCCAAGCTCTTTGAGATACTGGAGGAAGCGGGTCTGCCCCCAGGGGTGGCCAACTTCCTGCCAGGGGTGGGCGGCGAGGTGGGGGCCTACCTGGTGCAGCACCCCCGCACCCGCTTTATCAACTTCACCGGCTCCCTCGAGGTGGGCCTGAAGATCAACGAGGCGGCGGCCCGGCTCTCGCCGGGGCAGGTTTGGATTAAACGGGTCTTCCTCGAACTCGGGGGCAAGGACGCCTTGATTGTGGACGAGACCGCCGACCTGGCCGCAGCCGCCCAGGCCACGGTGCAGAGCGCCTTTGGCTTCCAAGGGCAGAAGTGCTCGGCGGCCTCGAGGCTCATCGTGGTGGACAAGGCCTACGACCTTCTGATGGAGCAGGTCTTGCACCGCACCGAGGGCCTGATTGTGGGCCCTGCCGAGGAGAACCCCGACCTAGGGCCTCTGGCCAGCGCCCAGCAGGAGCAGACTGTCCTTTCCTACATCGAGCTGGGGCAGCAGGAGGCCCGGCTCGCCCTGGGCGGGCGCAAGCTTGAGGGCGGCGGCTACTTTGTGGCCCCCACCATTTTCGAAGGGGTTGCGCCTCATGCCCGCATCGCCCAGGAGGAGATTTTCGGCCCGGTGCTCTCGGTGATCCGGGTTCCGGACTTTGACGCCGCTTTAGAGGTGGCCAACGATACGCGCTATGGCCTTACCGGAGGGGTTTTCTCCCGTAAGCGCGAGCGCCTCGAGCGGGCCAGGCGCGAGTTCCATGTGGGCAACCTCTACTTCAACCGCAAGATCACCGGGGCACTGGTGGGGGTGCAACCCTTCGGCGGTTTCAACCTTTCCGGCACCGATACTAAGGCCGGGGGGCCCGACTACCTACTTAACTTCTTACAGATGAAAAGCGTGAGCGAGCGGTTCTAGAACTCTTGGTCCACCTCGTGCAGCCGCTTGGCCCACAGGCTTTCGGGCCGGTGGTGCTCCCGCACGATCTGGGCCACCTGGGGGTCGAGAATGCGCATGGCCCCGTACTCGGGATGGTAGCGGCGGATCTGCCAGGCCCCCAGCCAGCCTTTGTAGAGAGGCTCGATGGGCACCTCGAGGTCGAAGAGCCCACTTAGGATGCGCTCGAGGGGGTGGTAAGGCCGCAGGGCTTTACCGCAGTCGTGAAGCAAAGCGGCCCGCACGGCAAAACCAGGGGCCTCGGGGTAGCGCTTTAGCAGCCGCTTGGCCACTTGGACGGCGTGCTCGCGGTCGCGCGGGTCCATGGCCTTGTACAGGGGGGCCTCCTCGAGGCTCAGTTCAGCCAGAGCCCAGGCGTCGTCGGGCTGGGCCTGGGTGGGTGAGAAGGCTTTATAGAGTCGCTTGAGCCGAAGCCACACCCTTACATCCTAAAGGCCCAGCCATTTATCCCCTTTGGGGATAGGCCTCGAGGGCCAGCCCCTCCCCCTGCCGCACCACCCGCAGCCGCCCTCCGTTTCTCAGGCAGCCGAAGAGCAGCAGGTCGGCCAGGGGCTTCTTGACCGCTTCCTGGATGAGCCGGGCCAGGGGGCGGGCCCCCATCAGGGGGTCGTAGCCCTTTTCGGCCAGCCAGTCCAGGGCCTCGGGGCTGACCTCCAGGGCCACCCGGCGCTCTTTGAGCTGGGCTTCCAGCTGGCGCAGGAACTTACCCACAATCTGCCGCATCACGACGGGGGAGAGGGGGTTGAAGTGCACGATGGCGTCCAACCGGTTGCGGAACTCCGGGGTGAAGGTGCGGCGCAGGGCCTCCTCGCTGGCCTCAACCCGGGTACCGCCCAGGAAGCCCACCCGCCGTTCGCTGGCCTCGGCGGCCCCAGCGTTGGTGGTCATAATCAGCACCACCGAGCGGAAGTCCACGCTCTTGCCGTTGTGGTCGGTGAGCCGGCCATAGTCCATCACTTGTAGCAGGATGGCGTAGAGGTCGGGGTGGGCTTTCTCAATCTCGTCCAGCAGGAGCACGCAGTGCGGGTTTTGCAGCACCGCATCGGTCAGTAAGCCCCCCTGGTCGAAGCCTACATAGCCGGGAGGGGCCCCGATGAGCCTCGAGACCGAGTGCTTCTCCATGTACTCCGACATGTCGAAGCGCAGCAAAGGTACCCCCAGCAAGGCCGCAAGCTGGCGGGCCAGCTCGGTCTTGCCCACCCCGGTGGGGCCAGCGAAGAGATAGGCTCCGATGGGTTTGTGCGGGTCGCGCAGCCCAGCCCGGGCCAGCTTGATGGCGCTGGCCACCTCCTCTGCCGCCTGATCCTGCCCGAAGACAGCCTTCTTCAGCCCTGTTTCCAGATGGGCCAGCACAGCCTGGTCGTCCTTGGAAAGGTTTTGGGCCGGGATGCGGGCCAGTTGGGCTACAGTGGCCTCGATTTCGGCCACCCCAATCCGGCGCTTGCGCTGGGCTGGGGGCAGCAGGGTCTGGGCGGCCCCAGCCTCGTCCAGCACATCTAAGGCCGAGTCGGGCAGGCGCCGGTCGGTCAGGTGGCGGGCGGCTAAGGCCACCGCGCGCTTCAGGGCCGAATGGGTGTAGTGTAGGCCGTGGTGGGCCTCGAGGCGGGGCTTCAACCCTTCTAGAATCCGTACCGCCTCCTCTAAAGAAGGCTCGGGCACATCGATTTTCTGGAAGCGGCGGGCGATGGCCCGGTCTTTTTCAAAGTGCTTGTACTCGGCAAAGGTGGTGGCCCCAATGCAGCGCAGCCGCCCGGTCAGGGCCGGCTTGAGCAGGTTGGAGGCGTCCACCACCGAGCCGGTGGTGGCCCCAGCCCCCACGATGGTGTGAATCTCATCGATGAACAGAATGGCCCTGGGGTGCTCTTCCAGGGCCTTCACCACCGCTTTGAGCCGCTCCTCGAAGTCGCCCCGGTAGCGCGTGCCGGCCAGCAGAGCCCCCATGTCCAGGGCGAAGACCTCGGCCCCCGAAAGCCGCTCGGGCAGGCTAGGGCCGGCCTCCAGTAGGCGCTGGGCTAGCCCCTCTACTAGGGCGGTCTTGCCCACCCCAGGGTCGCCCACCAGAAGGGGGTTGTTTTTCTGCCGGCGCGAGAGCACCGTGAGCATGCGCTTGAGTTCGGCCTCCCGCCCGATCAGGGGGTCGAGCCGGCCCTGCCGGGCCAGGGCGCTCAGGTTGGTGCAGTAGGCCTCGAGGGGGTTGGCGGCCACCGCGCTGCCGTCCTCGCCTGTGGGGACGGGCGAGCTGGATGGGGCTGTTCCCCGGGGCAGGGCTCCCCGGGCGATGGCCCGGGTCAGATCCAGCCGGCTTAGCCCCATCTGTTCCAACAGGGCATAAGCTGCCGACTGACGCTCGTCCATCAGGGCCACCAGCACATTGGCCCCGTTGGCCTGGTCGCGCCCGGCCGAGCGCATCTGCAGCACCGCCCGCTGGATGACCCGCTGGAAGGCGGTAGTGGGCACCGGCTCGGCCCCGGCCACCGACTCGAACTGCCGGAGCGACTCCTCTAGCATCAGGCGCAGCACCTGTAGGTCTATGCGGTTGGCCTGGAGCACCCTCGAGGCGTCCGGGTCGTCGAGCAAAGCCAAGAGCAGATGCTCCAGCCCCGCGTACTCGTGGCCACGCTCGAGGGCGATGGCCAAAGCGCGGCGGATGGACTGTTCCAGGCTAGGGGTCAGCGGGGTTTCCATACACCTACCTCGAGTGTAGCAGGACGAAAAGGGCGGATTGTGCCCCTAGGCGGTGGGGCCGGTGTGGCAGCCGCAGGTGGCGCCGCGGGCCTTGGCGAAGGCTTCGCGCCCTTCGTTGAAGGAGAGGTAGGCTAGCCCTAAGGCCCCCAGGCTGTCCACGAACCAGATGCCGCTTACGCTGTAGAGGAGGCTCGAGGCCAGCAGCAAGCCCGACATGTACATGCAGACCCGAGCACATTGGGCATCGACCAGGATGGCCTCTGAGCCCAAGGCCCGCCCGACTTTGGTTTTGTAGTGGATGAGGGCCCACATAAACGAAAGGGAGATAACCGCGATGACCACCCCAGCCACGGTGGTCTGGGGCTTGTGCTGGGTGAGCAGGTTGTAAAGGCCCGTGGCGGTGAGAATGCCCACCAGGGCATAAAAGCCGGTGCCGGTGATCTGCAAGGCGGTTTTTTCAAACTGCCCGGTGGGGCTTTCCGGGTGCCGCCCGATGCGTAGCACCATGGCTAGAATTCCCAAGCCGGAGATCATCTCGATGAAGCTGTCCAGGCCAAAACCGAACAGGGTGAGCGACTCGTCGGCCAGGCCAAAGCCTACCGAGACCAGGCCCTCGAGCAGATTGTAGGCGATGGTCAGGAGGGCCAGGAGGTAGGCCAGCCGGTACCCGCGCTGGGTTTGTGGATGGAGCAACATGGCCCCAGGCTACCCCCCGCTAGAGCGGCGGTTTGTACGCCTGGCACCTTGGATACTGCGAAGCCAGAATCAGCCCTTACTCGGGCTCGAGGGTGCACTGCAGGGGGTAGCCCTGGGCGCTGGCGGCCTGCATGACCTGGTTGACCTTGGTTTCGGCAATCTCGAAAGGGTAGACCCCGGCCACCCCCACCCCGGCGTGGTGCACCTGAAGCATGATGCGGGTGGCCTCGAGCTCGCTCTTTTTGAAGTAGCGCACCAGGATGTCCACCACGAAATCCATGGGGGTGTAGTCGTCGTTGAGCAGCAGCACCTTGTACATGGGCGGGGTGCGGGTGGCCGCCTGGGTACGGGTTTTGGTGGCACTGTCGCTCACGGTGTTTTAGTTTAGCAGACCCCAGGCCGCCTTTCCTTACTTTTGCCGGCCCTTAGGGCCGCTAGGCTCTAAGCATGCCCAACCGCCTAGCCCAAGAGAGCAGCCCTTATCTGTTGCAGCACGCCCACAACCCGGTGGACTGGTACCCCTGGGGCGAGGAGGCCTTTGCTAAGGCCAGGGCCGAGAACAAGCCCATCTTTCTCTCGGTGGGGTATGCCACCTGCCACTGGTGCCACGTGATGGAACGGGAGAGCTTCCAAGACCCCGAGGTAGCTGCCTTTCTCAACGCCCACTTCGTGCCCATCAAGGTGGATCGGGAAGAGCGGCCCGACGTGGATCAGGTCTATATGGCCGCCTTGCAGGCCATGACTGGCTCAGGGGGCTGGCCTATGAACATGTTTTTGCTGCCCGATCTGCGGCCCTTTTATGGCGGAACCTACTGGCCCCCGGAGGACCGCCACGGCCTGCCCAGCTTTCGCCGAGTGCTGCTGGGGATTCACCAGGCCTGGCAGCACCAGCCCAAGGAGGTATTGGAAAACGCCGAGCGGCTAACGGCCTACCTGCAAAGCCAGCTCGAGGCACACCCTGAGGCCTTACCCGAGGAACTGCATCAGGCCGCTTTGACCGGGCTTTCCCGGGCGTTTGACCTGGTCTGGGGCGGGTTTGGCGGGGCACCCAAGTTTCCCCAGGCCCCGGCCCTGGGCTATCTTTTGGCGCTGGCCTGGCTGGGTCAGGAAGCGGCCTGGCAGCACCTAGAGCGCACCTTGGATCGCATGGCTGAGGGCGGTATCTACGACCAGGTGGGTGGGGGCTTTCACCGCTACGCTGTGGACGGTATTTGGCGGGTGCCGCACTTCGAAAAAATGCTCTACGACAACGCTCAGTTGGCCCGGGTCTATGCCGGAGCCAGCCGGCTGGCCCAAGGGGAGAGAGCCCAGCGCTACCGGCGCATCGCCCTCGAGACCCTGGACTACCTGCTACGGGAGATGCAAGGGCCGGAAGGGGGATTCTGGTCGGCCCAGGACGCCGACGCCGAAGGGGTGGAGGGGAAGTTTTACGTCTGGCAGGAGGCCGAGCTACGCCAGGTATTGGGCTCGGAGGCTGAGGCGGCCCTCCAGCTATTTGGGGTTACGCCTGAAGGCAACTGGGAGGGCAGCAACGTGTTGGAACGCCGCCTGAGCGATGCCTTCCTGATGCAGCAGTGGGGACTAGACCCAGAGGCCTACCAGGCCCGGGTAGAACACCTGCGCCAGCGGCTATACCAGGCCCGCCGCCAGCGCACGCCTCCTCTTACCGACGACAAGGTGCTGGCCGACTGGAACGGCCTGGCCCTGCGGGCTTTGGCCGAGGTGGGGCGCTGGTTGGGGGTGGCGGGCTACCTCGAGGCCGCCCGAAAAAACGCCGCGTTCATCTGGCAAGCGATGTACCGCGAGGGGCTTTTGCGGCATGCCTGGCGCAACGGCCTGCTCAAGACCCAGGCCTACCTGAGCGACCAGGCCCACTACGCTTTGGGTTTGTTGGCCCTCTTTGAGGCTACTGGGGAGATAGTCTGGCTCGAGCGGGCCCGAACGCTGGCCGAGGGCATCCTGACCCACTTCCAAGAGCCCGGCGGGGCCTTTCGTGACTCGCTGGACCAGGGCCTGCCGGTGGTGGCCCGCGATGCTTACGATGGACCCTACCCCTCGGGCAATGCCGCGGCGGCTGAGCTTCTGTTCCGCCTGGCTGGCCTTTATGCCCGCCCCGACTGGCACCAGGCAGCTCTTCAGGCGGTGGCCTTTCACGCCAGGCAGCTCAAGCAGAGCCCCCTGGGGTTCGCCGGATTGCTGAGTGCCCACCTAATCGGCACCCAGGGAACCGACCTGGCCTTGCCAACCCCGGCGGAGAGCCTAGAACCTTCGCGTCAATGGTTCCTGCCCCTGACCACCCTGGCCTACGGCCCCCCTGGGGCGCTACCGGTTTTAGAGGGGCGCCAGCCGGGGCGGGCCTACCTGTGCCGCCAAGGGGCTTGCCGTCTGCCTGCGGAGAGCCTGGAGCAACTGCGGGCAGAGTTTAGGGCCCTATACGCGAACGGTGTGGTTTTTTGACCATTGAGCCTGGGCCCCTGGCGATAAGCTGGGCCTATGCGCGTACTGTTTGTGGGGGATGTCTTTGGCGATCCGGGGTTGCGTGCGGTGGCCTTGCACCTGCCCGACCTGCGGCCTTCCTACGATCTGATCATCGTCAACGGAGAGAATGCCCACCATGGCAAGGGGCTGTCCAAGCCGGCCTACAAGAAGCTGCGCAATGCCGGGGCCGACCTGATTACCCTAGGCAACCATGCTTTTGACCACAAGGACGTCTATGAGCTTTTGAAGACCGAGCCGGTCATTCGGGCCCTGAACTACCCGCCCGGCACCCCCGGCCAGGGGCACTGGGTGTTGGAGGCCGGAGGCGAACAGCTTTTGGTGTTGCAGGTAATGGGCCAGGTGGACATGGGGCTCAACCTCTACGACCCGTTCCGCACCAGCGAGGCCTTGTTGGCGGAGGTGCCCCACGACTATGCCCTGCTCGAGGTCCACGCCGAGGCCACCAGCGAGAAGTACGCCCTGGGCTACTACCTGGGGGATAGAATCAGCGCGCTTTTGGGCACCCATACCCACGTCCAGACCGCCGATGCCGGTTTTTTGCCCAACGGGGCGGCCTTTCAGTGCGATGTGGGTATGACTGGCCCCATTCACTCGATTATTGGCGGAGAAATCGAGAGCTTTCTGGGGCGCTTCCTCACCCAGCGGCCCACCCCGTTCAAGGCCGCGACGGGGCGGGCTATGCTCTGCGCCACCGAGCTGGTGTTGGAGGGGGGACGCTGTACCCAGATACGGCCGTTGCGCTGGGAGGAGCCGGAGTAGTTCCTGTAGAGTGTAGGGCGTGAACCTCAACCTGTATCCCTATCCCTCCCGCCGCAACGTGGTGGTGGGCCGGCGAGGGGCGGTAGCCACCAGCCAGCCCCAGGCCGCTTTGGCCGGTATGGAGATGCTTCTGGCCGGGGGCAACGCAGTGGATGCTGCGGTAGCGGCGGCCATTGCCCTTACCGTCCTCGAGCCCACCTCCAACGGCATCGGCGCCGATGCGTTTGCCTTGGTGCACGATGGCCAGAGGCTTCATGGCCTAAGCGCCTACGGCATGAGCCCGGCGGGGCTGGACTTCGCCACCTTTGCCCAAAGCGGCCAGGTGCCCACCCGGGGCTGGCTGCCCGTGACGGTGCCGGGGGCTCCTTCGGCCTGGCGGGAGCTACACCAACGCTTTGGCCGGCTTCCTTTTGAAGCGCTTTTCCAGCCCGCCATCCGCTATGCCGAGGAAGGCTTTGCCGTAACCCCCGAGACCGGGCGCAACTGGCAGCGCATCGAGGCGGTGTACGGCCCCCTCGAGGAGGCCTGTTTCCAACCCTTCAAGAGGGTGTTTATGCCGAAAGGCCGGGCCCCGCGGCCTGGGGAGGTTTGGCATAGTCCGGCCCACGCCGCCACCCTGCGGGAGATCGCCCGCACCGGGGCGGAGAGCTTTTATACAGGCAGACTGGCAGCGCAAATCGCCGACTTTGCCGCAGCCACTGGGGGTTACCTGACCCGGGCCGATCTAGCGGCCTACCGTTCGGAATGGGTGGAACCCCTTTCGGTGCGCTACCGGGGGCTGGAGGTGCACGAGATGCCCCCCGCCGGGCAGGGCATCGCTGCTTTGATGGCCCTGAGGATTCTGGAAGGCCTCGAGCTGGAGAAGTACCCCCGCGACTCAGCGGAGAGCCTGCACCTTCAGATCGAGGCCATAAAGCTGGCCTTCGCTGATGTGCAGAAGCACGTGGCCGACCCCCGCTTCATGACCCTGAGCCCTGCGGATTTGCTCGAGGAGGGCTACCTGGCCCAGCGCCGCCGGCAGATTGGGGCACAGGCCCTTCTGGCCCAGGCCGAGGCCCCCAAGGGGGGTACGGTCTACCTTTGCACCGCCGATGGCGACCTGCAGGTCTCCTTTATCCAGTCCAACTACATGGGCTTTGGCTCGGGGGTTGTGGTGGACGGTACCGGCATCGCCCTGCAAAACCGGGGGGCCTGTTTTGTCCTCGAGGAGGGCCACCCCAACCGCTACGCCCCAGGCAAGAAGCCTTTTCATACCATCATTCCAGGCTTTCTCACCCGGGAGGGTAAACCCCTAGGGCCGTTTGGGGTAATGGGCGGACACATGCAGCCCCAGGGGCATCTGCAGGTGGTGGTGAACCTGGAGGACTACGGCCTGAACCCCCAGGCCGCTTTAGATGCCCCCCGCTGGCAGTGGGTGCGTGGCCGACAGGTCGAGCTCGAGCCCACCTTTCCCCCCCACGTCGTTCATGCTCTGCGAGAGCGCGGCCACGAGGTGGTCTTGCAGCCGGAGTGGTCCGCTTTTGGTCGGGGGCAGATGATTCTCCGAAGGGGCCCAGCTTTCCTGGCGGCCAGCGAGCCCCGGGCCGACAGTCTGGCTTTGGCCTGGTGAACTACTCTTCCAGGCGGAAGCCCACCCGCAGGGTGACCTGGTAGGCGCTCACCTGGCCATCGCTCAGGCTGCCGCGGATCTCCTTGACCTCGAACCAGTCCAGGTTGCGCAGGGTTTGGCGGGCCCGGGCCAGCGCCACTTGGATGGCGTCCTCGAGGCTTTCCGAGCTGCTGCCTACCAGCTCTACCTTCTTATAGACCTTGCTCATGGGAGCCTCCTTCCGAACAGCCGCGGGAAGCGGCCAACCACTTGAGGGGCCTGTTTCCCGGGGATGCTTTAGATTGTAGCCCCCTTTGGGTTCTTGCGGTAGTGCACGATGCCTTCGTGCTCGAGCCGCTCCACCCTGCCTTGGGCCACCAGATACTCCAGGTGGGCCAGGGTCTCCGACCAGGCGAAGCGCCGCTGGATGGGGTCGAGGGGGCCCGGGAACAGCCGCAAGGAGAGTGCCCAGCAGGTCTGGGACGTTTCGCTCAGGAGCTGGTACAAGTGCCCCAGCCGCTCCTGGTGATGGGCCTTGAGTTCGGCCACCCGCGCGTTTATTTCCTCGATGGGGCCATAGTGCCCGGGCAGGGCCAGCCGGGCACCCAGGCGGGCGGTTTTTTCCAGCGATTCGAAAAAGAGTTCTAGAGGATTGGAAAAAGTATAGGCCCAGACGCCAATATTGGGGGAGATGCGCTCTAAAATCTGGTCGCCAGCCAGCAGCACCCCGTCTGTTTCGCGCAACAGCATGGCATGGCCGTCGGCGTGGCCGGGGGTCCAGACCGCGCGGAAGGGCATCCCCGCCAGCCTTAGGGTTTGTCCGTCGCGGAAGGTGTGTAAGCGCTGGGCAGGGTGTACCCGGCTGCGGGTTTTGTTCATCTGCTGGGCCAGGTCATCCAGGTAGTCTGCCGGCACCCCGTGTTGCTGGAACAAGGCCAGCCCGGCCTGGGTCATCTGTTCGGGCTGGATCCAGAAGATGTGCCCCCGGGCTTTTTCCACGTCCAACATCCACACCTGGGGGCCCTGGGCCTCGAGCCACCCTGCCAGGCCGTAGTGGTCGGGGTGGTGGTGGGTGATGACCAGGTGCTCGAGGTCGCCGAAGCCCAGCCCGTGCTCCTCCAACGCAGCCTTTAGGGCTTGCCGGGCGGGGGTGGTGTCCAAGGCGCAGTCCAGCAAAACCGGGCCGTCTGAAGAGCCAGGGCCGGGCCACAGCAGATAGCAGTTCACGAACTTGAAGGGGAAGGGAATCGGTACCGGAATGGCGTAGATACCGGGGGCCACCTCGGAGGACAGGTGGATAGCGCGGGCCATAAAGGGATTGTACCAAGTCAAACTTTTTCCCGAAGGTGGGTTGCGTGGCTCTTTGTCCAAAGAGGGGCCTCATGGTGCGATTTTTCCCAACCGGCTGCTTCTAGGGGCCGGCCGGGTGGGGGATGGCCTCGAGGTAGACCTGGCCCCCCTTGATGACCAGCCGAAGGTAACGTTCGGGCTGGGTCAGTACCCCCAGGTCTTCCAAGGGGTTTCCCGCCACGGCGATCAGGTCGGCGTAGGCCCCGGGTACCAGCTCGCCCAGCCGGCCCTCGGCCCGCAACAGCCGGGCGGCGTAGAGGGTGGCTGCCCGGAGGACCTCGAGGTTGGGCTGCACCTGGGCCCGCAGGGTGAACTCCTGCAGTTGGTAGCGGTGCATGCTCCCTAGCAGGTCGGTGCCGTAGGCCAGATTAACCCCGGCGCGGTAGGCTAGCTCGAGGGCGGCCAGCCCCTTGTCCAGTACTAGGTCTATTTTGTGGGCTACCTCGCGGGGCAGCCCAGCCTGCGCCCCTTCTTGGGCCAGGGCCTGGTAGGTGACTAAGGTGGGCACCAGCCAGGCTCCATAGCGCAAAAACCGTTCCACGCTGCTTTCATCGATCAGATTGCCGTGCTCAATGCTGCGCACCCCAGCGTCTAGGGCGCGGTTGACCGCACGGGCGGTGTAGGCGTGGGCCATCACATAGAGGTCGGCCATCTCGGCCTCTTCCACCGCTGCGGCGATTTCCTCGCGGGAGAACTGGTCATTGGTCAGGCGGTCGGTGGGCGAGGCGATACCCCCGCCCAGCATCAGCTTGAGCTGGTCGGCACCCCGGCGAATCTCCTCCCGGGCTGCCCGGCGCACCTCCGGCACCCCGTCTATCACCCGGCCAAAGGCCACTGGGCTGCCCACGGTCTGTAGGGTCTCCTCCCCCGGTCCCCGCACATCGCCGTGCCCCCCGGTCTGGCTCAGGGCCCGCCCGCAGATGTAGAGCCGGGGCCCCTCGAGAAGCCCTTCCTCGACCGCCCGTTTGAGGCCAAAGTCGGCCCCTGCAGCGTCGCGCACAGTGGTGAAGCCGCGCTGTAGCATCTCCCGCATGATCTGGGCGGCGCGGAGGGCGTTGTAGTGGGGTGAGGCGTTGGTCAGCTCACGCAGGTTAGCGGTCCAGGCCATCACGTGGACGTGGGCGTCGATCAGCCCGGGGAGGAGGGTCAGACCGCGCAGGTTGAGTACCCGCACCCCCGGGGCTTGGGCCTCGGGGGCTGGGGCCTCCATGGGCTCGAGGCGCGCGATTCGGCCCTCCCGCAGCACTACTCGCTGGCCGGACAGCAACCGGCCCGTGCGCACATCCAGCACCGTAGCCTCTTCCAGTAGCAAAGGCGCCATGCCCAAGTCTAACCGAGCTGCTTCAACCAACCCCCATTTTTTCGGTGTAGGATAACGGCACAGACCAAGCTTTGGCCTGTAGGAGGTGTCATGAGCGTTCTGGAACATGCGCAGATGGCCCAGCCCGCCACCCCGTCCCCCATCGTCAACGACTTCTCGTTGGTGGTGGCTACCGCCAACGGAACCGGAAGCCAGACCGCCAACCTTACCCTGTTGCGGTCGTTTTTTAAGCTAGGCATACCGGTACACGGCAAGAACATCTTCCCTTCCAACATCCAGGGGATGCCCACCTGGTACCACATCCGGGTCAGCCACCAAGGCTACGTGGCCCGCAAGCCCTCGGAGATTCTGGTGGCCTTCAACCCCGCCACCGCCCAGGAAGATGTGGCCGCACTACCTAGCGGGGGGGTTTGCCTATACAACACCGAGATCAAAAACCTGCCCCAGCGCTCCGATCTGATCTACTACCCCATCCCCGCGGGGGAGTTTTTGGCCGGGATGGAGATACCGGTCAAGCGCAGGCCCTACCTGGCCAACATGGCCTACGTGGGGGTGTTGGCCTGGATGCTAGACCTGCCCCTCGAGGTGGTGGCGGAGGCCCTGGGGGCTCAGTTTGCTCAGCGGGCCAAGCTGGTGGAGAGCAACCTCGAGGTGGTGCGGCGGGCCCAGGCCTGGGCGGCGCAGAACCTACAAAAGCGAGACCCCTACCGCCTCGAGCCCATGAACAAAACCGAGGGCCTGCTCCTAATGACCGGCAACGAGGCCGGAGCCCTAGGGGCGGTCTTTGGGGGGGTGAGCGTGGCGGCCTGGTACCCCATCACCCCCTCCACCAGCTTTATGGATGCTTTGAAGGAGTTCCTGGCCCAGCTGCGCAAGGACGAGCAAGGCCACCCCACCTATGCGGTGGTGCAGGCCGAGGACGAGCTGGCCGCTGCCGGCATCGTGATGGGGGCAGGCTGGGCCGGGGCCCGGGCGCTGACCGCCACCAGTGGCCCGGGTATCAGTCTGATGGCCGAATTTGTCAGCTACGGCTACTACGCCGAGATTCCTGCGGTTATCTGGGACATCCAGCGGGTAGGCCCCAGCACCGGCCTGCCCACCCGCACCAGCCAGGGCGACCTGCTTTTTACCTACTACCTGGGCCACGGCGACACCAAGCACCCCGTGCTGCTGCCCTCCTCCATCGAGGAGTGTTTTGAGTTCGGGTGGAAGGCCTTCGACCTGGCGGAAGAACTCCAGACCCCGGTGTTTGTGCTTTCCGACCTGGATTTGGGCATGAACAACTGGATGGGCCGCCCCTTCGACTATCCGGATCGGCCCTTGCAGCGGGGCAAGGTGCTCAGCGCCCAAGAACTCGAGGCCTTGGGTCATTTTGCCCGTTACAAAGATGTGGACGGCGACGGCATTCCCTACCGCACCCTGCCGGGCACCCCGCACCCTCTGGCGGCCTATTTCACCCGTGGCAGCGGCCACAACGAGCAGGCCCAGTACAGCGAACGCCCCGAGGACTGGGTGCGCAACATGGCCCGCCTGGCCCGCAAGTTCGAGACGGCCCGCAAGCGGATGCCCCCGCCGGTGATCCAGGCCCATCCCCAGGCCCGCATTGGCCTTATCGCCTTCGGCACCACCCGCTACGCCATTGAGGAAGCGCGCGACCGGCTGGCGGAACGCCTGCCCACCAGTTTCCTGCGCCTGCGGGCTTTGCCCATCGGCCCCGAGGTGGGCGAGTTCGTGGCGACCCACGAGCGGGTCTATGTGATCGAGCTCAACCGCGACGGCCAGCTTTGCGCCATCCTGCAAAACGAGCTGCCCGAGCTGGCAAGCCGCCTCTATCCCATCGCCTACCTCGATGGCCTTCCCCTTACCGCCCAGTGGGTTCTCGAGGAACTCCTGAAGCGGGAGGCCCTGTAAAGGAGTTTTGGTTATGGAAAACTCCCTTCCTCCCACCGCCGGCCCTAAGCTCAACCTAGCCGGTCTAAGCAAGAAAGACTACGACGGTGCTCCCAGCACCCTGTGCAAGGGCTGTGGTCACAACAGCATCTCCAGCCAGATCGTGCAGGTGGCCTTTGAGCTTTCCTTGCAGCCCCACCAGGTTATCAAGCTTTCCGGTATCGGCTGCTCCTCCAAGTCACCGGCCTATTTCCTGGGGATGTCCCACGGCTTCAATGCCCTGCACGGGCGCATGCCCAGTGTGGCCACTGGGGCCTTGCTGGCCAACCACACCCTGCGGGCCATCGGGGTCTCGGGCGATGGCGATACTGGCAGCATTGGCCTGGGCCAGTTCAAGCACCTCATGCGGCGCAACCTGCGCATGGTCTACATCATCGAGAACAACGGGGTCTATGGCCTGACCAAGGGCCAGTTTTCCGCTACCGCCGAGGAGGGGTTACGCCTTAAGTATGCGGGTGAAAACCCCTTCCCCCCGGTAGACCTGTGCCTCGAGGCCCTAGCGGCGGGGTGCGGCTTTGTGGCCCGCAGCTTCGCCGGCGATGCCAAGCAGGTGCGCGAGCTTCTCAAAGCGGCCCTCTCCCACCGAGGCACCGCGGTGCTGGACATCATTAGCCCCTGCGTGACCTTCAACAACGAGGACGACAGCCCCAAGAGCTACGGTTACGGCACCAAGCACGAAAAGCCCCTGCACGAGCTGGGTTTCATCCCCCCTGCCGAGGAGATCGCCATCGAGCCGATGCAGCCTGGCGAGTACCGCCTGGTCGAGCTGCACGATGGCTCGCGCATCGCCCTGCGCAACCTCGAGGCTGACTACGACCCCACCGACAAAACCGCAGCCCTAAGGCGCCTGCTGGAGGCCCAGGAGAAGCAGGAGTTCATCACCGGCCTGATCTACTACAACCCCCACCGGCCCAACCTGGCTGAGGTAGAGGGCCTGCACACCCCCCTGGCCCATCTCTCCCCTGAGCAGCTACGCCCCAGCCCGGCCGCGCTGGCTGCCGTTTTGCGGGACTACGCCTAACCCTACAGCCAGCCCCGCAGCCGGTAGAGCCCCAGCCCCAGGTATTCCCGCACCAGCGGGGTCAGGGCCAGGAGGCGGTCAAAGGGCTGGGCCAGGGTTCGGTCGAAGCGGGGCTCGCTCGAGGGCACACTCACCACCTCCAGGCCCAGCCGGCGGAAGGCCCCCACTGCGCGGCGGCTGTGGGCTGGGGTGGTGACCAAGAGTACCCGCTGCCAGCCTCGGGTCTGGGCCACCTCGGCCACGGCCAGGGCCTCGGTACGGGTGGTGCGCATCTGCGGTAAAAGCACCACTTCCGGGCCAGCCATGCCGTACAGAGCCCGCACCCGCTCCAGGGCCACCCGACCTAAGGAGGGGCAGCGGCTATCGCCGAAAATCTCCCCTACGGTATCGGAAAGGGTGAGGCGCGGGGCCCAGCCCGCTCGCCAGAGTTCTAAGCCCTTTTCCAGCCGGGCTAGCGAGCTGCCCTCCAGCTCGCTAGCCCGGCAGTGCATCCCCCCACCCAACACCACGATGGCATCGGCGGGCTGGGGGGCTTGCCGTACCTCGAGCCAGCCTAAAAGCCAGACTGGAAGCGGGGTAAACAGGATCAGGCCCACCAACAAAGCCAGGGTGGTGGCTCCACCCAGCAGCAAGCGGAAGGCGGGGGCCCAGAGGCCGCACAAAGCGCCAGTCAGCCACAGCAAACCCAAAGAACCGGGCGGCAAGCTGGGATTGAGCAGTAGGCCCAAAGGCAGCAGCAGCAGACTTAGTCCAGCGGCGATACCGAGGCGCGTTTTCCACGAGGCCATGCTTCCATCTTAAAAGGGTAACTCGGCCCGCACCCGCGTACCCTGGCCGGGAAGCGAGAGCACTTCAAAGCGCCCCCCCCGGGCCTCCACCCGCTCGCGCATCTGGGTTAGGCCGAACCCACCCAGGCCCCCAGCGGCATGGCCTGGGGTGAAGCCTTTGCCGTTGTCGCGCACTTCGAGCACCCCGCCCCGCTCCCCCAGGGGGGTGAGGGTGACCTGAACCAGGCTGGGCCGGCCATGCTTGGCGGCGTTGGTCAGGGCCTCCTGTAAGACCCGGAAGAAGACCAGCTCGGAAGCCTGGGAGAGCTCGAGCCGCTCTGGCAAGCTAAGCCGTACCCGAAAGCCGGCCTGCTCGGCGAAGGCGCTAGCGTAGCGGCGCACCGACTCCAAAAAGCCATAGCGCTCGAGGTCGATGGGGCGCAAGGCAAAGATGCTGCGCCGTACCTCGCGAATCTGGGCCCGCAAGGTCTCTTTGACCTGGGATAGTTCTTCTAAGGCCCGGGAGGGATCGGTTGGCAGGAGGCGCTCGGCCAAGTCGAGCTTGAGGGCCATAAAGGCCAGGGCCTGGGCGATGCCGTCGTGGATTTCCCGGGCGATGCGGTTGCGCTCCTCGGTCAGGGCCAGCTCCTCGGCCCTTAGGTAGGCCTGGGCGTTGCGTACCGCCAGGGTGACCTGTGCAGCCAAAAAACGCAGGAAGGCCATTCGTTGGCGTAGGTTTTCTGCTTCCCCTTGCACCAGCAATAGGCCGATAGGGCCCTGCTGACGCAGCGGTATGGCCAGCAGGTTGTCCTGCACGAAGGTGGGGGCCTCGAGGGCCTCCTTCCAGTGCCCCTCGGGGGCAAAAGCGTGCGGGGACAGGGTGAGGTTGTGCAGCACCTGAGGCTGGAGGAAGTGCTCCTCGTCCAAAAGCAGCACCCCTCCGCCCTCGGCCTTGGCCCAGTCCAGAATGCGCTCCAACAGGCGCTCCAAAAGCCGCCCCAGGTTGGCCTCAGCCCGCAGGGCCTGATCCACCTCGTAGAGGGTGAGCAGGTCCCGGCTGCGGGCGCGTACCGAGTCCAGGGCTCCGGCTACCTCGGCTACCAGTACCTCCAGAAAGTTTTTCTCCTCCTCGCTCAAGGGTCGGGGGAGGGCCACCTCGAGCTTCCCCGCCATTCCGGGTAGCGGCAGGGCATACACCGGCCCTGCTTCCTGGAAACCAACCGATGTAGCCCGTACCCCCTCGAGGCTCAGGGCCACCTCCATGCCCAAAGCCCGGGCGACCTCCTGCACCACCGCGGCCAGGGCTTGTTCTAGGTTTTCGGCAGCAGAAGCCTGCTTGAGCACCCGCTCGATGGCCTCCAGGCGTTGATTGGCCACCTCTAAGGCTCGCTGGGCCCGTTCGCGTTCCTGTACCTGCTGGGCAATCCACTCCAGGGTCATCCAGGTGACCAAAGGGCCTACCAGGCCGTAAAAACCCAGCCTTAGCCAGAAGGCGGCGGGCTGGCCTTGGAAGGGCTGGAGGGAAAGCTCAAAAAGAACCACCACCAACGCGATGGCCAGAGGCAGAACCAGCCGGTACAGCCGGATGAGCCGGAACAGGCTAGGGGCGGTTTCCATAGCTCATCTTTCCTCAGGTTTGGGGTCGGTCTTGCGCCGTCCGTGCTGGGCGTACCAGCGGCTTTGGTGCAGGAAGCCCCGCAAAAATTGCACCTCGGCAGGGGTTAGCTGGGCCTTGTGTAGCAGCCGACGGAAGCGCCGCATCGCGTAGGGTAGCCGATTCTCATCGGTAAAGCCGATCTGCCGGATGTAGTCTTGCAGATCGTCGAAGAGCCGCTCCAAGGCCTCCCGCTCCGCCAGGGGGGCCGGGGCCGGCTCGGGAGGATTGTGAGCAGCCCCAAAGACCTCGTAGCACAAAAGCAGTACGGCCTGGGCCAGGTTCAGGCTGGCCTGCTTGGGCGAGGTGGGGATACGCACGATGAGCTGGGAAAGGTCGATCTCCTCCCGGGTCAGGCCCGAGGTCTCGCGCCCAAAGACCAAAGCCACCCGGCCCTGGGGGGCCACCTCGGCCACACGCTGGGCCATAGTTTTGGGCTCTACCAGTGGGCCAGTGTAAATTTCCCGCTCGCGCACGGTGGTGCCCACCACCAACCGGGCTTCGGCGGTGGCCTCGCGCAGGGTTTGCACCACCTTGAGGTTATCCAGTATCTCCTCTGCCCGCACCGCCAGGCGGTAGGCCAGCGAGCCTTGGGGGTGGAGGGCCAGATCTTGCTGCACCCTTGGCTCGGGGGCTACCAGCCACAGATCGGTCATGCCGAAGTTTTGCATGGCCCGCGCGGCGGCCCCTACGTTCATGGGTTCTTGGCTGCCCACCAACACGACGCGGATATTCTCCAGCCAGTTCATCGGCTTTAGCCTATGGCAGGGCGGGGTGGCCTTGTCAAACGCCCGCTTTTTTTTGGCCGCTTCATCGCGTAGACTTTTCCTTTGGGTACGAGGAGGTTGGATGATTAGCGTTACCGATCTGCGCAACGGAACCAAAGTCAAGATGGATGGCGCCCTGTGGCAGTGCATTGAGTACCAGCACCAGAAAATTGGGCGCGGTGGGGCTAAGGTAGTGGCTAAGTTTAGGAACCTCGAGACCGGGGCCATCGTGGAGCGTTCCTTCAACTCGGGGGAGAAGCTCGAGGACATCTACGTCGAGACCAAAGACCTGCAGTACCTCTACCCCGAGGGCGACGAACTGGTCTTCATGGACCTGGAAACCTACGAGCAGTTCCACGTCCCGCGCAGCATCTCCGAGGCCACCCGCTTCCTCAAGGAGGGCATGACCGTGCAGGGAGCCATGTACAATGGCCGTCCCCTGGACATCACCCTGCCACCCTCGGTGGAGCTCAAGGTCATCGAGACGCCTCCGGGGGTACGGGGCGATACGGTCTCGGGAGGGAGCAAACCGGCCACCCTCGAGACCGGGGCCGTGGTACAGGTGCCCCTCTTTGTGGAAAGCGGGCAGGTGATCCGGGTGGATACCCGCACCGGCGAGTACCTGGGCCGGGCCTGAAGGCCCATTCCCCAGTGGCCCTGCTTCGTGGCGGGGCCGTTGCTTTTTATACGAACTTTTCCCCGGGCTTTATACTTCTATAGGCCAAGGTGCTTCAGGTAAAGTTTCGGAGGTTGTCATGAATACCAAGGAACTCAAGTCCATCCTCCAAGCCTTGCAAGAACACGAGGTGTCCGAGCTGACCCTCGAGACCCCCGATTACAAGCTAACCGTCAAGCGCGGGGGTGAGGTGCAGGTGGTGGCTGCGCCCACTCCGGTGGTGGGGCCCACGGCAGCCCCCGCCCCGGCCCCCGCTTCTGAGCCCCCGCCCGCCCCGGCTCCCAAAAGCGAGCCCCCTAAAGAGGACACCAGCCGCTACCTCGAGGTTAAGGCTCCCATCGTGGGTACCTTCTACCGTGCCCCCTCGCCCGATGCCGAGCCTTTCGTGAAGGAAGGGGATACGGTAAAGAAGGGCCAGGTGCTGTGCATCATCGAGGCCATGAAGCTCATGAACGAGATCGAAAGCGAGGTGGCCGGGGTGGTGCGCAAAATTCTGGTAGCCAACGCCGAGCCAGTGGAGTACGGCCAGGTGCTGTTTTTGATCGAACCCACCTAGGCTTGGGATTAGTTTAGGCAGCAAGAGGCTGGAGAAAACCAGCCTTCTACCGTTGGAGTGCGATATGTTCAAGAAGATTATGGTGGCCAACCGAGGAGAGATTGCCCTGCGGGTGCTCAGGGCAGCCCGGGAGCTGGGGGTGAAGGTGGTGGTGGCCCACAGCGAGGCGGACAGCCAGTCTTTGCCGGTGTTGCTGGCCGATGAGGCCATCTGTATCGGGCCGCCTCCCTCGGCCCAGAGCTACCTCAACATTCCCAACCTGCTCTCTGCAGCCATTATCTCTGGGGCTGAGGCTATCCACCCCGGCTACGGCTTTTTGGCAGAGAACCCCCAGTTTGCCGAGATGTGCCGCGACCACGGCATCGTCTTCATTGGCCCCACGCCAGAGTCCATGCACAGCCTGGGCTCCAAGGCCGGAGGGCGGGCGATTGCCGAAAAGGCTAATGTTCCGGTGGTGCCGGGAACCGGGGTGTTGCAGTCGGTGGAGGAGGCCCTCGAGGCCGCCGAGGCCATCGGCTACCCGGTGCTCTTGAAGGCCAGCGCGGGGGGTGGGGGCCGGGGCCAGAAGGTGGTGCGTTCGGCAGAGGAAATGAAGACCGCCTTTGCCCAGGCCCAGGTGGAGGCCCAGAACTACTTTTCCGATCCCGCCCTCATCCTGGAGAAGTACATCGAGCTGTTCCGCCACGTCGAGGTGCAGGTTATGGGCGATGGCAAGGGGCATGTGGTGCACGTGGGGGAGCGGGACTGCTCCATCCAGCGGCGCAACCAGAAGCTCATCGAGGAGGCCCCTAGCCGGCTCGAGGAGTCCCTGCGCCAGGAGATTCTGGCCGCGGGGGTGCGGCTGGCCCAGTATGTGAACTACCAGGGGGCGGGTACCCTCGAGTTCATCGTAGACCCCGAGGGCCACTACTACTTCATGGAGATGAACACCCGCATCCAGGTGGAGCACTGCGTTTCGGAGATGATCTCGGGCCTGGACCTGGTCAAGCTCCAGATTCAGATTGCCGCCGGGGAGCCCTTTACCCTGCGACAGGAGGACATCCAGCTGCGGGGCCATGCCATCGAGTGCCGCATCAACGCTGAGGACTACGAAAAAGACTTCCGTCCCAGCATCGGCAAGGTGGAGACCCTGCACTTTCCTGGGGGCCCCGGGGTGCGGGTGGACTCCCACCTTTACGCCGGCTATAGCATTCCCCCCCACTACGACTCCCTGGTGGCCAAGCTCATCACCTACGGCGAAAACCGCGAGGAGGCCATCGCCCGCATGCGCCGGGCCCTGAGCGAAACGGTTATCGAGGGGCCGGGCCTCAAGACCACCGTCCCCTTTCACCTCAAGGTGATGGACAACGCGTTTTACCAGCGGGGAGTGGTTTTCACCAATTTTGTCAGCACCCGCCTGCTGGACTAAAGGAACCTGCGGTTTGCCCTTTCCAAGGGCTTGGAGGCGCTCAATGGAAGGCCGGGTGTTCGCCTAACTGGGCCGAACCCGTAAACTGGTAGCGGCATGTTTTTCTTCGAACTTCTTGGTAGAGACCCGCTGGCCTATCTGGTGGCCTTCGCTGCCGGGGCTTTCGGCCTGGTGGTGCATAACCTCTTCCAGGCCTACCTGGCCGACCGCTACAAGGACGGCGAACCCCGCCGCTACGGCTTTCTAACCGTGGAGCCCCGGGTACACCTGGACGGCTTGGGGCTTTTGTTTCTGGCCTTGATTGGCTTTGGCTTTCCCCGGCTGGTGCCCTGGCGGCTTTTTGGCCCCAAGGGGGCTCAGGTGGCCTTGATGGGGCCGCTGGGCTTTTTTGTGGCGGCCTTCGTCTACATCCTGCTGGGGCGGCTTTTGGAGGGCCTGGGGCCAGCTACCTCGAGCATCGCTCTGGGGATGCAGGTGGCGGGTTCGCTGATGATCGGCCACGCCGCCGTTTTTCTATTTCCGGTGCCGCCTTTGGATGGAGCCCGAGTGGTCTACGCCATTGGTAGCATAGAGGCCCGGCGCTTTATGGATCAGCTCCAGAGCTATGGCTTTATCGGTTTTTTCCTTATCTTCCTGGTGCTGAACCTAAGCGGCATCCTGCCGGCCATCCGGGCGGGCCTGAGCGGGCTGCTCAACAGCCTGTTTGCCGCCATGGGTTTGTAGCGGAATGGGCCTGCTTCCCCTACTGCAAAGCGATCCCCTGGCGTTTGCTCTGGTGGTGCTGGTGTTGGTGCTTTCCCTGGCCCTGCACGAGTGGGGCCACGCCATCACCGCGCTTTGGATGGGCGACCCTACCTCAGCCCAGCAGGGCCGGGTCACCCTCAACCCTCTCAAGCACCTGGACATAATCGGTTCCTTGATGATTCTGCTGGTGGGTCTGGGCTGGGCCAAGCCGGTGCCCATCTATCCGCCCAACTTTCGCCACTACCGCCTGGGGCTTTTTGTGGTCTCGCTGGCCGGCATCGTGATTAATCTCTTGATCGCCACCTTGCTCGCCCTGCTGCTGCGCTGGATGTTGGATATGGGCTACCTGTACAACCCCAGCGCTTTTTGGGCGATGGTGGCCAGGGCTGCGGTGGTGGCGGCCAGCATCAACCTGACCCTGGCGGTGTTTAACCTGCTACCCATTCCCCCGTTGGATGGTTCTAAAATCGTGCAGAGCGTTCTGCCCCTGCGTTGGCACCCTTTCATCTGGCGCCTGGAGGCCAACCCTACCTACGCGGTGGTGGCCCTACTTCTGCTGCTGACCGTGCTGCGCCAGCCCTTGGCGGGGTTTTTGGGTGCCGTGCGCCAGCAGTTTTTCCAGCTATTCGGCCTCTAACCAGCTCCGGAGTACCCACAGGTTGTGGGCGTCCTCCCGCGGGCCTCGAGGGGTTTCCAGAATGAAGACTTTGTCTTTCAAGCGGGGATCGAGCAGCAAATTTTTCAATTCTTCGCCCATCTGGCCTTCTAGCAGGTTGGCGTGGTGGTCTAGCTGGGAGCCCCGCTGGCCTACCGAGTCGTTGAGGTGGATCACCGGAACCCGCTCCAGCCCTACGGTCTTCTCTAACTCTTCCAGGGCTTCCCCCAGGGTGTACCCTGCGGCAAAAGCGTGGCAGGTATCAAAGCAGACGCCCAGGGGGGTGCCCTCCACCAGCTCGGCCAGGGTGGATAGGCGGGCCCCCAGTTTTTCCCCTCCACCAGCGGTATTCTCTAGCAGGAGCCAAGGCCCGTTCCGGCCCAAACCGGCCAGCTCGCGGGCCCGAAGAGCCCCATCCCGGGCCCGTTTTGGTGAGCCTGAACCGGGGTGTACCACCACGTACTCGAGGCCCAGGGCCTGGGCTTTGGCCAAGTCATCGGCCAGGCTGAACACGCTCTTCTCCCACAGATCGCCCTCGGCTGCCAGGTTGACCAGGTAGGAGGCATGGATGACCCCAGGCAGGCCGCCTAGGTTCTCCTTACGGCTGCGGAAACCCTCCACCTCGCCAGGCCGCAGGCTGCGGGTTTTCCAGCTACGGGGGCTTTTGGCGAAGATCTGTAGGGCGCTCAGTCCCAGCGAGCGGGCCTCCTCGAGGGCTCCGGCTATGCCGAGCTTCCCGGCAATGGAGAGGTGAAAGCCGTACTTCATCGCAGAACCTCCAGGCGAACCTGGGCCACCCCCTGCCGCAGGATGCCGAGCTGGCGAGCCGCGGCATAGGAGAGGTCGAGGATGCGGCCTGGGGCATAGGGGCCCCGGTCGTTGATGCGCACCACCACACTGCGGCCATTGTGCAGATTGGTTACCCGCACCCGGGTACCGAAGGGCAGGGTGCGGTGGGCTGCGGTCAGGTGGAACTTGTTGAACCGTTCTCCGCTGGCGGTGCGCCGACCGTGGAAACGGCCTCCGTACCAGGAAGCCCGGCCCTGCAAGCCCAAAGGCGGGGTTTTGGCCTCGAGGGGGGCCGGGGGCAGGGGGAGGAAGACCCAGGGGAGGGGTTCTTCTAGGGGTAGTACCTCGAGGTTCATGGGATTCCAGTCCGAGCTGGGGATGTTGAGTTCTAGCCCCGCTGGAAGGGGGTCTTGGATCAGGCCATTGGCCAGCATAAGGTCGGCTACCTTGACCTGGAACAGTCGGGCGATGCGCTCCAGGGTATCGCCCGGCTGCACCACATAGCCCTGGCCCAAAGCCAGCCCGCTCCACAACAACAAAGCCAACCAGCGCTTCATAGCTCAATCAGGTGTTTGGGGCTATGGGAGAGCACCTCGTGGCCTTCGGGTGTGACCCGCACCAGGTCTTCGATGCGGCAGCCGGCCTGGTGGGGGATGTAGACCCCCGGTTCGATGGTTACCACCTGGCCGGCCTCGAGCACTTCCTCCGAACCCTGCCCCAGGCTAGGTCCTTCGTGGATGAACAGGCCCACCCCGTGCCCTAGCCCGTGGGTGAAGTACTCCCCGTAGCCCCGGCGGGCCAGGTGGTTGCGGGCCAGGGCATCGAGTTCCTGCCCCTGCCGCCCCGGGGCCACCGCCTCCAGGGCCAGGGTCTGGGCTTCCAGCACCGCTTGGTACATGGCGCGCAGCTCAGGAGAGACCCGGCCCACTGCCACCGTGCGGGTCATGTCGGAGCAATAGCCCCCCACCACGCAGCCAAAATCCAGCGTGACCAGCTCCCCGGCCTGGATGACCCGGGGGCTGGCCCCCCCGTGGGGCATGGCGCTGCGCTCGCCCGAGGCCACCGTGGGACTGAAGGCCATACCCTCTGAGCCGTGTTTACGCAGGAAGAACTCCAGCTCTAAGGCGATATCGATTTCGCGCACCCCCGGCTTAAGGAAGGACAGGATATAGGCGAAGCCCCGGTCGGCCAGGGCGGCCGCCTGGCGGATGTGCTCAATTTCCACCGGGGTTTTCTTTTGCCTTAGCCGTTCAAATACCCCGCGGGTAGGGACGAAGGTGACCTGAGGGAAGTCTCTCTGGAAGCTTTCCAGGGTGGCGATGCTCAGGTGTTCGGCCTCGAGGCCCACCCGCCCCTGAAAAAACTCGGCCAGCAGTTGGTTCATCTCGCTGCGCCGGAGGAGAATCCGGTGGGGTAAGGGCTGCTGCTCAGCCTCCACCCGGTAGCGTCCGTCGGTGATCAGGGTGGCCCCGGTGCGGGTAATGACGATCTTGGCGTCCTTGCCCTCGACAAACCCCGAGAGGTAGCGGACGTTGTAGGGGTTGGAGACGAAGAAAGCGTCGAGCTCGAGTTCGTCTAGTAGGCTTTGAAAATCCACCCCCTGACTTTACCCCATGGGCTTGGGCTCATGGAAGCCTACAGCGGCTGTGCTAGTTTGGTAACGATGTGGACGCGAAGTTTAGCCTGGATGATGGGGATCCTGCTTTTGAGCCCGGCTTTGGCCCAGGTGACCCCTGAGGCAGCCCAGCTTCTAGAGCGGGGTCGCAACGCTTTGGGTGGGGCCGCTTTGGCCAACCTGCGCACCTACCGCGAGGTGACCGCCTATACCTACTTCACCCCCGAGGGTCGGGAGGAAAGCCGTATCGTCACCCTGTTGCTGATAGATTTCGCCAACCAGCGGGTGCGCCTAGAAATCTACGACCCGGAGAGCCTCAAAAACCCCAGTCCCATTCCCCTGGCCCTGCAGCAGTACAGCCCCCAGGAGAGTTTTTTCTGGAGCCGGGAGACCTCCTTGCGTCCTTTGCCTCCCCGGGAGCGCGAGGTGTTGCGCTCGAGCCTCTTTACCGGCTGGCTGGGCCTCAAGTACGGCAGTACCAACCGTGAGCGGGCCAGTGTGGCGCCGGGCAGTCTGCGCGACCGCGCGGGCCGCCTGCTCACGGTCAGCACCCAGGGCTGGGTCAGCACCTACCTGTTTGCCGCCGATGGACTGCTCTTGGGCGAACGTCTGGTGATTCCCGGGGTCGGGGAGAGCATCACCTTTTTCTCTAACTACCGAAGTGTAGAGGGCATCCGCCTGCCCTTTAGCTGGGAGAACTACCTGGGGGGTACCCTGGCGGCCAAAGGGGAACTCCTCGAGGTTGAGGTCAATCCCTCCTTCAGCGAGGCCGACTTTTTCAAGCCGGTTCGTTAGGGCTTTTTGGCCCTTCTGCCCGCTTGCGTTTCATGTACCCCGCGATGTTGCGCTGGCGTTGGCGGGCGATGGCCAAGGCGTCCTCGGGTACATCCTGGTTGATGCAGCTTCCCCCGGCGATAAACGAGCCATCGGCCAGGGTGACCGGGGCGATGAGCAGGCTGTTAGAGCCTACAAAGACCCGTTTGCCGATCTGGGTACGGTGTTTGCGCTCCCCGTCGTAGTTGGCGGTGATGACCCCGGCCCCGATGTTGGATTCCTCGCCCACCTCGGCATCCCCCAGATAGGCCAGGTGGCCAGCTTTGGCCTTTTTGCCCAGGCGGGCGTTCTTAAGCTCGACAAAGTTGCCTACATGGGCCCCTTCCTCCAGATGGGCCTTAGGGCGTAGGCGGGCAAAGGGACCGGCGTCGGCCCCGCTGGCGATGTAGGCCTCCTCGCAGACGGTGTGCGACTTGACCTTACCCCCGGCCTCTACCACCGTGTCGCTCAGCACCGCATAGGCCCCTACCTCCACCCCCTCGCCCAGGCGGGTGCGTCCCCGTAGGATGACCCCCGGCCACAGGGTGACGTCGGGGGCCAACTCCACGCTGGGCTCTAGGTAGATGGTCTCGGGCTGGATCATGCGTACCCCCTGGCTCATCCAGTAAGCCCGCAAGCGGGTGAGCAGCACCTTTTCCACCTCGGCGAGCTGGGCCCGAGAGTTAACCCCCAGAAGCTCCCCGGTATCCTTGGACTCGAGGGAGACCACCTTCTGCCCAGCCTGGCGGTAAATCCGGATCAGGTCGGGCAGGTAGTACTCCCCGGCGGCGTTGTGATTGTCCACCTGGGCCAGTTTTTCCCATAGGCTCGAGTCGAAGCAGTACACCCCAGGGTTGATCTCCCGGATGGCCCGCTCCTCGGGGGTAGCATCCTTTTCCTCCACGTTGGCCAGGATTTCGCCCTGCGCGTTGCGCAGGATGCGCCCATAGCCAGTGGGGTCGTCCAACTGCATGGTAAGCAGGGCCATGCCTGCCCCGCTTTGCTGCATGGTCTCAACCAGCCCGGTGAGGGTTTCTACCCGGGTGAGGGGGGTGTCCCCCTGGGTGACCACTATGGGCCCGGGGAAGCCCTCCAGCAGGGGCCGGGCCTGGGCTAAAGCGTGTGCGGTGCCAAGCTGTTCCGTCTGCACTGCAAACTCCAGGTTGGGATAGCCGGCAAAGGCCTGGCAAACCTGCTCGGCCCCATGGCCCACCACCACGACCACCTTTTCCGCCCCGCTGGTCAAAGCGGTCTCGATGCAGTAGCCCACCAGGGGTTTGCCCAGCAGGGGGTGCAGAACCTTAGGAAGCCTGGATTTCATGCGGGTACCCAGCCCCGCCGCGAGGATAACCACAGCATGCGCCATGCCACGATTGTATGGCTTACCCGCCCTTTTGGGGCCAGTCGGGCCCTCAGGCCGTGCTGGTCTCGGCCTCTTTAGGGCGGCCCCGCTCGGCCCACTTGACCAGCAGGATAGAGATGCCGTAGAGCACCATAAGCGGCACTGAAACCAGGCTCAGATTAACCACATCCACCGTAGGGGTAATGAGGGCCGCTAAGGTTATCAGGGCCACGATAGCGATGCGCCAGTTATTGATCAAAAAGCGGCTGGAGAGCAGTCCCAGCCGGGCCAGCAGGTAGCTCACCACCGGCATTTCGAAGAGAATGCCCATCAGGCCCAGGAAGGTGAGAATCTGCCCCATGTACATCCCGATGGAGATCTGGGGGGTGATGACGTCGCCCAAAAACCCCAAAAGGAAGGGCACGGCGAAGGGAAGCAGCACATAGTAGGCGAACAGTGCCCCCAGGCCAAAGCTGAAGCCGGCGCCTAGAAGGAAAGGAACTGCCAGCCTGCGTTCGTGCTCATAAAGCCCCGGGGCGATGAAGGCCCAGATCTGATAAACGATGAAGGGCAAAGCCAGCGCCAGCCCCCCAAAAGCGGCCACTTTGAAGGCGGTGAGGAAGGGTTCGGTGATGTTCAAAACGATCAGCTCGGCCTTTAGGTTGGCGGTCTTGTTGTAGGCGTCCAGGGGGCGTCGGAGGGCCTCGAGGATCTGCACCCGGAAGCTAAAGGCTACCACCGTCATCACGCCCCAGGCCGCAATGGACCAGATCAGGCGGTTGCGCAGCTCCTCCAGGTGTTCCATCAATGGGGCTTCGCGCATGGCCTACCTCAGGACTTGGACTCTTCCTTGGCCTCGAGGGGCTTTTTTTCCTCCAGGGGCCGGCTCAGCTCTTCCTTGATTTCTTTGAACTCCTTCACCTCGGCAGCTTTTTCAAACTCCTCGCGGATGCTGCGGGCCCCGCGCTGGAACTCGCGGATGCTCTGGCCCAGACTGCGCCCCAGTTCGGGCAGCTTGCGCGGGCCAAACAGCAGCAAAGCGATCAGCAGGATGATCAGAATCTCGGTCATTCCCAGGTTCATGGCAGTCTCCCAAGTATAGTTTACTCCGCTGGCTGAAGCCTACCTGAAAGGCTAGCCGGGGCGCATCAAAAAAGCGTGACAGGGTTAGCTGGGAGAGAAGCCGGGGTAGCTTTTGGAGAGGAGGCCTCGCTCGAAGGCGGCTTGGCTTAGCTCCTCGCGGAAGCGGGGGTGGGCGATCTGGATGAGAGCCTGGGCTCGCTCGCGCAGACTCTTGCCGAAGAGGTCGGCCACACCGTACTCGGTGACCACGTAGTGCACATCGGCTCGGGTGGTCACCACGCCGGCCCCGGTCTTGAGCAGCGGGACGATGCGGCTGAAGCTGTGGTTCTTGCCACTGCTGGGCAGGGCGATGATGGGCTTACCCCCCTTGCTGGCCGCAGCCCCGCGGATGAAGTCGAGCTGCCCGCCAAAACCAGAGTAGATGCGCGGGCCGATGGAGTCAGCGCAGACCTGGCCCGTGAGGTCGACCTCGAGGGCCGAGTTGATGGCCACCATATTCTCGTTGCGGGCGATGTTGAAGGGGTTGTTCACCCAGTCCGCGGGGCGCATCTCGAAGAGGGGGTTGTTGTGTACGAAGCGGTATAGCCGCTCGGAGCCCAGCACAAAGGTGCCCACCACCTTGCCTGGCAGCAGGGTCTTGCGCTGCCCGGTGACGATGCCTTTTTCTAAGGCCTCCATCACCCCGTCGGAGATCATCTCGGTGTGGATGCCCAGATCCTGCCTGCCGCTCAGGTTGGCCAGCACCGCATCAGGAATGGCCCCGATGCCCATCTGCAGGGTGCAGCCATCATCGATGAGGTCGGCGACATACTTGCCAATCTTGGCCTCCACCTCGCCGAAGGTGTCGCGGGGCAGGACGGGCAAGGGGAATTCCGCCTCCACAAAGGCGGCGAACTTAGAGACGTGCACGAAGGTATCGCCCAGGGTGCGGGGCATCCGGGGGTTGACCAAGGCGATCACCCGTCGGGCGGTTTCCACCGCGGCCTTGGCGGCGATGACCTCTACCCCCAGGCTGACAAAGCCGAACTCATCCGGGGGCGAGACCTGTACCAAAGCGTAGTCCAGCGGCAGAACGCCCCGTTTGAACAGCCAGGGGATCTGGTGCAGCGAGATGGGCACATAATCGGCCCGTCCGCTGTTGACGGCCTCCCGGTCGGCTGGGCCTACAAACAGCGAGCGGCGGCGGAAATGCCCCTCCATCTCGGGGGCTAGGAAGGGGTCGCTGCCCAATTGGAGCACGTGAACCAGCTCCACGTTTTCCAGCTCGTCCTTGCGCCGGGCTAGGGCCTCCAGCAGCGGCGTAGGGGTAGAAGCGTTGCCCGAGACAAATACCCGGGCGTTGCTGCCGATCAAGCTGGCGGCTAGCTCGAGGTCCACCAGCTTGCTCTGGTAGACCTTTTCCACCTCGCTGCGGGCTAGGGCTTTGCCGGTGCGGGAAATTCGTTTCATAGACCTTATGCTATAGCCTTGCTCTGTTGCAAGGTTTGTATAGTAGAGCCAGATGAGTCATCAACGCTCCCCAAGACATTCTTGCCGGGCGGGTAAGGCAGCCCAGTCAC